>Ga0209415_10016614_pt1 | contig 11807 bp, 11 predicted proteins | sample PeaSoiSIISIP2007_FD_187696 | JGI IMG/M metagenome (GOLD analysis project Ga0209415, IMG submission 187696) | Peat soil microbial communities from Weissenstadt, Germany - SII-SIP-2007 (SPAdes) (version 2) | ecosystem: Environmental > Terrestrial > Soil > Wetlands > Peat | place: Germany... | reverse complement strand
CACGGCCGATCAATTCTATCGTGACTTGTTGTTGGTGGAGCTAGTCGGGCTCGAACCGACGACCTCCTCGTTGCGAATGATGGGTTCTCCCATTCTCCCCCGCGCCCAGAGCCGACTTCGAAGCCGATCACGGTCCATTACGGTCCCAACTTTCAAAATTTCAAGGTTTGCCGGGAGAGTTGCCTCAACAGTTTTTCCGGCTTGCATCCCATGGCTGCGGACGCGCGCCCTGGGCGCCCCGCGACGTTGGCCTGTTAACGCGGCTGCTGAACTTTCGCAACTCCCGGCTGTCCTGGGGAGAGCTGCTCCCGTAGTTGTGGCCGCGCGGCAAAATCGGCTTAGCGCGGGCGGCGAACGTGGGAACGTCGACGATACCTCCCCCGCGCGGGGAGTCGGCCCTGCCGAGATTGAGCCGGGATCTCGATTTTCTCTCAGGGCTGCCTTCGACCCGCGGGGATGACATCCAGGCAATTAACTAATGGGATCACCTGTGTTCTAACCTTAGCCATCGTGGCAACCCTCTAAAGTGGCATCTTTTTTCGAGGGAATCAACGGGCCGATGGCGAGTGAGGAGACAGAGTCTCACTCACGCGCAATGGTGGCAGTGGAAAACTTCGAGGACATCGAGTCACCCTCAACGTTCTTGGCGGAATGATCCGGGTGAACCGGCTTTTGTGTTTTTCGACACGACGTAGGAGAAGTGTGTCGTGTCGTCCCGTAAAAGTCAATTCACAGCCCTCGATCACCTGATCAGCATTTTCCCCGGCGATGGGAAAGGAATCGTGAACTTCGTCACCGTATTTTTCGATGACAGCGGGACGCATCGCGAGTCCAGCATAGCGGTCGCAGCTTGCTACGCTTCGACGGTCGAACAGTGGAAAGAGTTCGAGCGCAACTGGAACGAGGCAAAGCGGGACGCTCACTTCGATATTTTTCACATGGCGGAGTTCGCGGCGGGTCGCGGGGCGTTTGCGCGATGGAGTGATCCCCAAAGGCGCAAGCTGCTCACCAGGCTCTGCGGGATCATCAATGCGCGGGTGAAGGTTGGCTATGCGGTTGCGATCCCAAAACGAATCTATGATGACGTGATTCGAGACCCGTTTCGAGACTTCTGCGGGCAATTTCATTACACTTTCGCTCTTCGGCAGTGCGCTTCGAGGATCGCGGAGTGGCGGCGGAAGTACCACAAAGCTGCTTCGATGAAATACGTGTTCGATCAAATGGGTACGAATCAGGGCAAAGGCGAGATCATGGAGGTCATGGATGCCGCGATCGCCAAATCGCACAGGGAGAGTGAGACCACCGGCGTGCCGCCGGTGACTGGCTACTCATTCGAGACCAGGGCTTCGATTCTGCCACTGCAGGCGGCTGATATTTTGGCGTGGACTAGCCTGCAGCAAATGCACAAGAGACTGTCCAAACGAAGGCTAAACTGGATCGCCCAACTGGCGTGGGAAGAGTTGGCCTCATTCAGGGGAACTCTCGACGTTTCGTTCTATACCGAAACGCAGCTCCGGGATTGGGCCGACAAATATCTCGATGCCTTGATCCACGTTTTTGAACAAAAACGGAAGAGCTAGCCGACAATCGAACGCGCGGGGGACCCCGGCCCGTCGATTTCCCGAACAAGCCAGCGGCTGGCTTTTTCTGAGGTCCTCTCTGGTATGATCCCGCAAGGTTCACAAAACCGGGCGGAGCGAGTGTTTTAGCGCACTCGCTCAACCCTGACCAGTTCGCCCCTGAAGGAGGCAAACATGGCTACACACGAAACTAGCATCCCATCTGATCCCACTCAAGAACGATTCGCCGGAATAGTCCTTTACCTCGATCACGTTTTCTCGATCGCTGTCGATCTCGCTCTGCTGATCATTGACCGTCACCTGGCGCCGGCAATTGGGAGCGGAGGGGCGGCGTCGCCCTCTCCAGATCGAGAGGACCGAGCCAAATGAAAACCAATTTGCGGAAAACTGATCGGGAGGCTAGCCGCGCGTTTCGCGACGCCTTCAAGTGCTACGACCGAGCCGCGATGCGCGCCGGAATGACGTACATGGACCGGGCTGCGCGGCTTCTGCCGAACAACTTTATGGTGATGAGATTTACGCCGGCCGAGATCCGCAGAGTGAACAAAGCTGCCAAGATCGGCGGCTGGCGCTCCCGCACTGGCACGATCCAGACCGTGCCGTTCGCGCGCGCTATGATCCTGAGAATGGTGGATGGCGTGTTGTCTATCAAACGCCGGCGGCGCCCTGGTCCTGCGAAAGGCAGATGAAACTGGCTGACGCAGGTCCGTTTCAGTTCCCGATTACGTTCCAGCCGGTGCCGTCCCAGATAAAAATGGCCCACTCATATTGGTCGGTCAGCTCCCACGATGCCTGGCCGTTGAACAATGCCCCGTTCGGATCGATGAAGGTGGCTGCGCCGGCGCCCGCATCGTCTCGCCGGGCGTAGTAGACCTGGTAAAGAAAAGTCGGAAAGGATGGACTGCCGGTGGCGGTGGGATATACGCCTCGCGTCAGCGTGAGCGTGATTCCACCGGATCCTCCAATGGCCTTGATGAAATCAACGGAAGGCAGCACGACGGCGTTTGCGCTGTAAGCCCGAGGCGAGGCCCCGGCCTTCATTCTGCCCACGCCGCCCGCCATCGCCGAACACGGCATTTGAGTCTGCATTTTTGGGAAATCCCCTGAGAGCTATCTTGCCGGCCGTGACCTTTTCGCAATCTCTTGCGACATACTGACCGCGCGCGCCACGCTTTGCTCAGAACTGTGGCGCATCATTTCGGCTGCCTCTGCCCTTCGCACCAGGTCTTCGGTCACCACTGCGCCCCGCTGGTCGAAATGATAGTGAGTGTCGCCGCCGCCTTTGCCGACGCCCAGTGGCGTGATGTGTGCGCCTCCGCGCGAATTAAGATTGACTTCTTCCGCGCCAGCTTCTCCGGAGATGAAACTCGCTCCCGGCGAAACGTCGCCGCCCTCGGCAAACATGGGGATGGAATCGGGAAGGCTGGACATCGCAACGGGAGCGCCGCCCTGGCCCTGGCCGGCGCCGCCCCCTGCGGCAAAAAACATTTGGGCGGCGCTGGACAGGCCTGCCGGGCCGCCCACCGCTGCGCCGATGCCTAGGCCTAGAACTTTTTCCAAAATACCTTTCCAACCTGATATGGCGTTTCCCTGCCTCTGCGCAGCGCCAGCATTTGCGCCAGCCCCTGCGTTGGGCATCGCGAGATTCGCGAGGCTGGCAAAGCTTTTGGTCATGGCGTACTTGAGCGCCATTTCCTCCAGGCTCTTGAAGTAGCCTTCCCACATGCGCTTCAGCTGGGCATGCTGGTTGGCCGTCGCCAGAATCGTTTTGGCGATGCCATCTTCGAAGTCTTTGAACGCGGCAGTGGCGAAGCTGAACGCGAACTTGCCATTCTCCGAGCCATCAATTTGCAGCTGCGTCCAGAAGGCCTTCATGCCGTCTTTGGCAGAGTCGCTGCGCTCGAGCAGTTTCATCAGCTCTTCCTGCAGCTTGTGAACTTTGTCGGCGGCTTTGACCATCTCGTCGCCGAGGAGCTGCGTGGCCTGCGCCGTCTGCGCTGCGCTCAACCGGCCTTCCAGCTGCAATTCTTGGATGGTCGCGAGTCCCGTGGCGTATTTCTGCTGCGGAGTCTCGATCTGAGCGAGGATCTCTCCCGCTTTCCTCCAGGCTTCGTTTTGATCGGCCGTCACTTTGGCCAGCTCGGCCTGGTCGGGCAGCACCGGCGCGCCCGGCGGCGGAGCGACTTGCGGCGTGGGCATGGCCGAAGCAAACGTTGGGAACGGATTGTGGCCCAGCGTCTTGAGTTTTTCCACTTCCTCATCGATTTGGGCAAACAGCTTGATCTGGCCCTCGACGTAGCGATTGTTCTCCTCGTTCCAGCCTCTCGTTTCGTTCTGGAACTCGCGGATGGCCTTCGTGGCCGTTTCGGCATTTTTTTTCGCTTCGGCCAGCGCGTTTTCCTTGGCGGCGAGGTCCTGATGGCCGACGGTCTCGTCCTGCACCTGTTTCAGCCGTTTGTGCTGCTCGTCGAGCATTTTGGAATATTCCTGCTGGGCAGCGAGCGCCGCGGGATCAACCCCAGAATCCGGGTGAGTCGCGAACTGTGAACCGTGCGGGCCCGGATGGAGAATAATAGTGTCCTGCGCCAGCTTGATTGCGGCCAGCTTGCGCTCAATATCCGCACCGGTGATGGTGATCTCGGCGTCGAGCGCCTTGAGAGAATCGCGGATCCCTTGCATGGGATCAGCCCCGTGGGCCTCCATGATCATGTCGAGCGTATGCTTGAAAGTTTGAAATTTGGCAGTTGTCGCGTCCGCCTGCTTGCCCCCACTCCCAAAGAAGTCAGCCCAGAAATCGTAGGGCACGACGGCGACGACCTCCCAGAATTTCACCCAGAACCCCTGGGCATTGGCAGCCGCTTTGGCTTCTTTCTCCATCGCCTCGGTGATCCCGTCAATGCCTTTTTTGGCCTCGGCCAGGGCCGCGGAATCGATTTTGAACATGGCCTCATTCAGCTGCGCTCCGGGCTTGCCCTGGACCGCGGCCATGCGGAGCGAAATTTCCTGCATGGTGCGGGCGTGGCTGGCGCCCAGCTCGGCCAGCACATCTTCGGTGTGACGGATGGCTTCGTCATAATCCTGCTGCGCCTTTTTGGCTTTCTCGATTTGGGCCGCGATGTGTTCGCCGAATTCGATCCCTACGGCGGCCAGTGCGCCCACGGCGCCGACTCCGAGGATGGATTGCAGACCTTTGGCGAAGGCGGGGAACTCGCTGGTCAGCAGCCTGGTCAGCGGCCGTGAAATGTGAATTCCGAGACTTTCGTCGATTAAGCGGAAGCTCTCGGCGCCCTCACGGCTTGTGCGCTTCATCTCCGCACTCATGCGCTGGTTGAGGCCACTGGTAAAGCCTTCGACGTTCTTCATCTTGTCAAGAAATTCGGCAGGATCGAGGCCGAGCCGAGCGGCCATGGCACCTACATTAAGCGTCGACAATGTGGGATCAACTCCTTGCCCGAAAAAGCTGGTTAACTCGGGCGTTAAGTGTGCGCCGCGATTGCTGCACCAAAAAAAGGGAGCTTTCAAAATCCGACGAAAAGCTCCCCCTTCGAAAGGAGCGAAGACCGCAGCCCGCGTCTTCAAAGCGCCGGCGACTATACTTGCTTGCAGCTCACGCTGAGAAATTCGCGCGCATCTTTCAGCATAAATGCTGCGCTCGCGCGATCGATGTAACGAAGGTACCGGGCAGGCCGGACTTCCAGAGCGAACCGGGGCGCTGTGTTTGGCCAATCTACGAAGGCGGAAAAGGAAAAACCTATGAAAGCACCGAAGGCGGAAAAGGAAAAACCTGTGAAAGCACCGAAATCAGATCACGCGACCACGAGCGGCATGGATGCCCACAAGGCGGAGCTCGCCGCCGCGCGCGGGATGCTCGAGCGAAGCCGGCCGTATTCAGATGCGGCAATGACGCTGTCGAAGTTGGAAGATTCATTGGCAGAGCATTCCGCGGAAGTTGCGAGCCTCAAACAGAGAGGCGTGAGGTTCGAGGAGGTGGCGCGCCGTTACATCGAGAGAATAGACGGGCTCCGCTGCCTGGATAGTAATCCCTCCAAACTTGCAGAGGATCTCATTGCGGGAGCGGATCTTATGGAGCTGGTTGACGCCGATCGCCATCCCCTGGAGAAAGAGTGCTACAGACGTCTCACACTCCCGGAGCCAGAGGATCTGAACCTCATTAAAGCAATCGATAGGGAACGCGCGGCGGTCATGGTCCTCCAGTCCGCGATCCCACTCCAGAAAAAGAAAATGGCGGCCGCGCAAAGGCAGGCAATGTTTGAACTCTCCCGTTCGCTGGGCGGCGCGCGAGCAACGATTGCGCGAAAGGTGCTCGCCCTTTACAAGGATCTGAACGAGCTAGTAGCCGCGGACCGATCCCTGACTGAGCAGCTGCAGCCCTCTGAGCTGCAGCTACTAAAGCCGAAGCCGTTCCCGATGTCTGTGGTGAGCCCCGACGCATTTGACTGGCTCCTCGACTGCGTGCAAAGTGGTCTGATCGACGCCTCAGAGCTGACGGCCTCCGGGCTACGCTAAGGCGGAATTTACTCCATGAGATCCCACTGGCGGCGCCGGCGACGGGATTCGGGTGATCCTTGCGGGATGGGCGTCGCATCGAGATCGAGCTGGCGCCGGCGTCGTAGAATCTCGGGGTGAGATGCCCTCGGCGTGGATCTCGCTCCCCCCTCGAGATCAAGCGCGCGCTGATATCGCTCCAGGCTTGGGTTCGATGCTCGCAGCATCATCGGGCCTCCAGGGTCCAAGTGCCGCCCGCCTAACACTTCGCCCAGAATGTCATCGAACGTGCCAACTCGATCGCACAAGTTCTGCTTCAAAGCTTCGGCCGCCAGCAGCGTTCTCCCCTGGCCATAGCCCTCACGCACCGCGGCCTGCGACGTTCCGCGATTCCGAGCAACGCTTTTTGTGAACATGGAGTAGAAGGCGTCGACGCTGTTTTGTGCCGCGGCTCGGGCTTCGTCTGAGAGAGGTTCAGTGTTGGCGCCCTCGGTTTTGTATTTGCCGGCCTTGATAATGGTGATCTTGATGCCGGCTTTTTTCAGCGCTTCCGATTCGTCCTGGTGGAGCATGTAGACGCCGATCGAGCCGCATTGGCCGCTGGGCGTGCACACCACTTCGCTCGCCGCGGATGCCAGCCAGTACGCGGCACTGGCCGCCATGGAGTTGCACACGGCGATGATAGGTTTCTGTTTGCGCGCCTCATAGATCTCGGAAGCCAGCTCGGGAACTCCGTCGACACTGCCGCCGGGAGAGTCCACGTCGAGGACGATGGCTTTGCAATCCTCGTCGCGCAGGCACTGGCGGACCTGCGCCTGAAGCTTTTGGATCGACGTGCCGCCCGCGCCCGATATCGAGGAAATCAGATTCATGCGGTGCGAGATGACGCCCACGATCGGGATCACGCCGACTTTATCGGATGTTCTGCCGCCGCGGCCTTGCGATGGCGCCGCAGCCTGAAGTGGCAAGTATCGGAAAGCGTGTTCGCGGCCTTCGACGTAGCCGCTCTGCGCATTGGCGTCGGCGATGCGATCGCGAATTTCTTCGTCATCCCACTTCGCGCCCGAGGCCTGGGCGGATAGCAATTCCTGCATCCTGAGCAAAAGAGCTTCATCTATCGCCCACCCGCGGCCGTGAAATTCGGCGAGTATTCGAGCATAGTTCATGGTGATCCCTTCTCTCTCTCTTTTTATGACGCGCCGAGCTCCAACCACTGGCGCCAGTCCGCACGTGTCGGCTCGCGCCGCCCTTCAGCAAACGCTATTCGAGGATCTCGGACGACGTCGCCTGCATGAACCTGGAGTTCCGAAGCCACTGATGGAAGGCTGCCCGGATCATGCGCGGCCCGTACTGTGCTGCTGATCTCGCGCGCGGCCGCAAACAGCGCATAGCTCTCGGGGCCAAAGACTCTGATGAAAGTGTCCTCTCCGATTTGCTGTCCATCCGCGTCTGCGAAGTAGAACCTAACCCAAGTTCGTTGGCGGCCGGTCCTAGGGCTCGCGTAGCTGCCCATGACTTGAAACGCGTTGACCTGATCGCGGAGCCAGGACTTCAGGATGTCGCCCGGAACGGTGTCGCCGGCAGAGTTCTCGCCGCGAGCCGCGGGCGCCGCGAACACGCCGATGACCCTGCATCCCGGATACCGCTGCCGGATGGACGCGACCCGTGGGGCGCGCGCAGCCTGACCGTCTTCGACTTTCACAAATTCGCCTCGCATGTGGTCCGATGATAAGCAGCCCTCGCGGGAATGACGAGATAACGTCGGTTCGCGGGCAACCGTGCGACCGTGGGACGTTGGGGGCGATATAGGAGTCCCCCCGCGCCGCGCGACCGACCCGCGATCGCCCACATCGCGAGCGATCAGGCTTCAAAAATGCAACAATCTAACGAGATTGTTGCATTTTCGCGGGGGGATTTCGAGACTCCGGGTGACTTCGCAAAAAATGCGACAAAGTGGGAAGACTGTCCGATTTTTCACCGTCCGCCTGGCGCGGGGCGCTTTGGGGGGTGCTGAGCTACGTCGGGGATGCGGATCGCGTCTCTCAGCGAGGCTGGCGTGGCCTGGCTGGGCCGTTTCAGCTGTTAAGCTTCGGGAAAAAGATCAAAGAGGGGACGAGCTGGATCCGGCGTCGACCTTGGGAATGATTTGCGGGGCTGCGGGAAAAAAGAGCTCGAGCTGCTGAGAGCTTGGAGCCGCCAGCCTTTTTCCAGGACGAGGCCTGTGCTTCGGTCTGTAGAACTCCTCTGCGATCGCGGCGACGGCTACGAATGGTCGCCACGGCGCCGGCAGACGCAGGAGAGCTTTGCTTGCCAACTCATGGCCCCCGTCAGCCTGACGGACGGCGCCCAGCTGATAGGTCTTGTTGAACACGGCAATTTAAGAATAGTCCTCGGGAAAAGGGCGAGAGAAAAAACCACAAATCGCCGCGCGACCCACCAAACTTTCAGGCGGACGTTTTTTCGGCGAGATACCGGAGGGCCAGCAGCACGCGCCGATCTCGGGACGGATCGATCTCATTCCTCCGAAAAATCACCGCGAGGGAGCGCTTCACCGCGTCCTCGGTCATGCCGCGGCCGAGGCGCACTGAGATTTCGCGATTAGAGAGAGATTGGAGCAGGAGATCGCAGATCTCCCGATCAAGCTGGGTCAGATCGAGCATGGAACCTCGCTTCCGCGCCGCACAACATTCGCTAGGTGGTAACCGTCGGGCTGGATACGTAGGCGTTACGAGCGCCGCTCAGAATCACGACCACTGCGGCGAAATCGGCCGCCGTGGGCGCTCCCAAACCGACGCCGATATAGGAATCGACTCCCAGGCTGCCCCCAAGTGGGGCACCGGTGGCGGCTTCCAGTTCGTTGGCGTCAATCTCGATCACGATCAGGCCGCTCGGGGGCCAGTTGCCGGCCGCGAGCACAAGTCCGGTTGCGGGCGCGTTCTGGATGGCGCTGAGCACATCGTTGCCGGCGCCGCCTAGGGCCTGGAAATAATAATTGAATGGAACTGCGATCGGAGTGCCCCCGGCCGCGCTGGTGCACAGATAGAGCAGAAGTGTAGTGGCATCCTGCGTGGCTTCCGCGCCGGCGATGATCAGGATGCTGGCGTGTTTGTAGCCCTTCATGGAAAAAGCTGGATTGATCGGCGCGGCCGACGACTGCGCGGAAATGTTTTGCGGAACCTCGAGCACGGCGACATGCCCAACTTCGGCGATGACGAACCCATTCACGGGCTTTTTCTCCTAGTTCTGAATTGGTGCCGCTGAATCGCTCACGCCGCCCGAAAAAAGAGAGCTTCGATTTAATCCGTCCGAGTCCTTGTCCCTGCTTTTCCCATCCGGGATCGAAGCTCCCATTTTTTCAGACTGGAGAAGTCATGAACGGTGACTAACCCTTTCAGTGTAGAGGCCGCCGCGGCCAAGCGCGAGGTTACGTTAGGCCCATGGAGGAGTTGGCACGGCCCGCTGGACAAAATGCGATCTGACCTCCAAACAAGAAAGTCTTTCACTTTTGCCACACCTTTTTGCTAAGGTCCGAGCAGATGGATTGCGCGCGCTGCCTTCGCATTCACGGCCCAGGTTGCGCTGCTTCCTTTACGGACGAGAACGGGAGAGCCCTCTGCGTGTTCTGCGAAGATGGGCAAATTTGCCCTGTGCAGCGACGCATCATCGCAATCCCGCGCGCGCAGCGGAGCCGGTGGATTCAAAAGCAAATCATACGGCGCGGGAAGTCTCGGGAGGATCGAATGGCAATCACTGAAACGTCGCCCCGCCACTGCAAGGTGTCGGATTGCAAAAGAACGCTGGTCCACAACAATAAAACCGGATTTTGCACTGAGCACCGCGTCTCGGTAAAGGCACGTGCCGCGGCGGCGCGGATCAGGATCGTTAAGCAGAAAGCGCCCGAGGCCCAGAACGATGAAACGAAACAAACCTCAAGACCTGCAGCATCCTTGTCGCTGGCAGCGACCGCGACGGTCGACCGGACGCGCATTTGCGAAGTTCCGGGATGTGGAAGGCGTCTCGTTTGGAATGCCGCTGGTAAGCGGTGCAACGAGCACAGGCCTGATCGTCGAGCCCTGACCAAAGCCAATGGTCATGCGAACGGCGCTGCGGTAGCCGCGCCGGCTGCGTCGGCCGCACATGGCCACGCGTCAGTAGTCGAGAGACGCGTGAATCTGATTCTTGCGGGAATTCCATTGGAAGACAAGCTTGCGCTGATCAACGGATGGCTTGCCGGGAACGATGTGCTCGCCGCCATCCAGGATGCGCCCGCAACGGGTCGAGCTCGAGAATGCGCGTAAGGCATTCGACGGGCCGCCGCTCCGAACGGTAGCTTTTTCACTCCCGGATACAAAATGTTAGCCGGGAGAAATAGAGAGAAATCGCCAGCGTTTATGCGCGGATGGTCCGGGCAGCTCTCAGGCCCTGGGCCTCGCCGGCCAGTTCGTTAGCAGAATGGAAAGCTATAGCCTCGCCCGAAGCGCGTGGATCATCAAAGCGCGTTTTCCAGAGAAACAATCGAAAACGCACCGAAAATTCTTTTGCTGCGAAACTGTGCGAGTGGGTTCAGGACGGTCGCAGGGGGGCTCGACTTAGAGATGCGACCCCCTACCCCCTATCTAGCTGACACCAATGGAGATGTTTTCACCCCTGCTGATCAGAGGTCCCTTCTGTAACGCGTCCTCCGGTTCAGCACGCGAATCGCCGCCTTTTTTCGTCGTCCACAATGATGCACAGCGATGGTGCGTGTGTATAGTGGGGCCGCCATGGCAATGACGCGTACAAATGTTTTCCTCGGCGCCTCACAACGACAAAAGCTGGCCCAGCGGAGCGAGCAGACCGGAGCGCCGGTCGCGGAGCTCATCCGGCGAGCGATCGATGAGTATCTTGCGGCGCCTTACACCTTCCGGCGGTCGCTTCGCCCCACGAGTCGAAAGAAGGGATTCGGCATACATGCCTGAGCTCGCACTCCACGAAGCGTCGTTGATCCTTCGCGGCTGGCAAGATGAAAGGCGGCTCATCCACTTTCACGTGGGCGAGAGCGGCGATCCCGCGCTTCTTGCATTCGGAGTTGGCACAATCGAAGAACTCACGCCGGATTTTCTCCGGATCGATAGCCGGAGCGCGGAACCGCCCGAAACGGGACGAGGCCGAATGCACGGGTGCGCAGTTCTCGCTGAAGCGAGCAGACTGGTCACTGAGCCATCCCCATGAGCACTCAACCGAATGCCGCGCGGTATCGTCACATCGCGACCGACGAAATCATCAAATTTTTCGATCGAGGTATGTCCCATCGTCAGATCGCGAAGGAACTCAGGATGGGACCATGCGCGGTCGGAACTCGCTTGAGGAAAGCCGGCAAGATGCGCCGGCCGGCAAAGCTTACGCTCTCGCAGCTCAAGGAATGCCGGCGAGATCCGAAATGGGAAGCGCGTCCTGGCAACCGGGAAATCGTGCCGGCCGACCGCGTTGTCTGCCGGGAGTGCGGCGAGCTGAAAGCGGAAATCAACGCCAACGGCGTTCACAGCCATCTGCGGAAGCATCGCGTGACCGCGGACGATTACAAACGCAAGTATCCCGGCGCGCGCCTGACGAGCTTCTTCCGATCAGTAGACCAGAGCCGGAGGCAAGGGCGCACCAAAACCATCCAGGTCTCGATGACCGAATTCGCCGCGCGACAACTGACACCCGCGGAACTGAAGAAATATCGCCGAGATCAGGAAT
>Ga0209415_10016612_pt1 | contig 11809 bp, 8 predicted proteins | sample PeaSoiSIISIP2007_FD_187696 | JGI IMG/M metagenome (GOLD analysis project Ga0209415, IMG submission 187696) | Peat soil microbial communities from Weissenstadt, Germany - SII-SIP-2007 (SPAdes) (version 2) | ecosystem: Environmental > Terrestrial > Soil > Wetlands > Peat | place: Germany... | reverse complement strand
TTCGCCATCGCGTCTCCTCCCTCGTGCAGTATAAGACGCGCGTCAACCCCAAGTTCTCACACAGACTCTCTAGCCCTGGAACCCTGCCTGGACGCTCACGCATGCGGATGCGCCTTGTCGTACACTTCCATCAACTGCCGTATGCTCGCCTGCGTGTAGCGCTGCGTCGTGGAAAGCGACACGTGTCCCAATAGCTCCTGAATCGCGCGCAGGTCCGCGCCGTCGGCCAGCAGGTGCGTGGCAAAAGCGTGCCGCAGCGAGTGCGGGTGCATGTCCCAATTCACGTTCGCCAGCCGCGAATATTTTCTGACCAGCATGTGCACCGACCGGTCCGTCAGCCGCCCACCCAGATGATTCAGGAACACGGCCTCCGGCGCGGCCTTCGTCCGGGGATGCGCCAGGATTTCGTCGCGCACCGGCCAGTACGCTTCGAGCGCCGCCTGCGCCTTCCCGCCGTAGGGCACCACGCGCTGCTTGCGGCCTTTGCCGAGCACGCGCAGCATCTGCCCGCGGCGGTCGATCTCTCCCAGGTCCAGCCCCACCAGTTCGCTTACCCGCAGCCCGGAAGCGTAGAGCAGCTCCAGAATCGCGCGATCGCGCTTCAGGATCACTTTCGCTTCTTCCTCGGAATGCGCGGTCGGTTTGCGCGCCCGCTTCGATTTGTTCCTTGCCGCGCCATCACCGAGGCTGTCGAGAAATCCGTTCAACTCTTCCGCCGTCAGCACGTGCGGCACGCGCTTCGCCAGCTTCGGCGTAGCCACCAGACGCGCCGGATTCTGCGTCACGAGTTTTTCGCGCACGCAGAATTTGAAAAATGTCCGCAGCGACGCCAGCCTCCGCGCCACCGACGCGCGCTCGAGTTTCCGGTCGTACATCGAACCGACGTATTCGCGGACCACGCGGTGATCGATTTCCCCGAGCGGCGGCGCTTTTTCGCCAGGCGGCGTCAGAAATGCCTCGAATTGCTCCATGTCGCGCCGGTATTCCCGGATCGTCTCCGGCGACACGTTCCGCTCGTAGCGCAAATACTGGATGAATTTTTCGATGATTGGTTGCATCGTCACTCGCCCATCGCCCGCTGCTGCAAATGTCGGTAACGCTGTCATCCCGAAAGCGGACGCAGTTCAGTCTGCTGAGGGATCCCTCTTCGACCGGCGTCGTGTCGGCCGAATCGCACGAACAGGCCCGGCCCCGCCTGCTCGCGGCACTGGAATTATAGGGTGCCGCACAAGGACACTCCGGCCCGCGGTACTCTGCGTTGCTTGCACAGCAACGTCGCCCCCAGCCGCCTGTCGGTAGCTTTTCAGAGATTAACCCGCCGCGCGCGCCGGCGGCCGCCCCAGGAACTCCTGAAGCCGGTGCCTTTGCAAACCCGCGAAGATTAGCGCCGAGGCCGCCTGAAAGAACAAGGCGCCAATCCACAGCCGCGGCGCCTGGCTCCAGAGCGAAGGCTCCATCCCGAAGACAGGCATTGGAAGTAACAGCGCCGTGTAGGCGGCGCCGCGAGGCTGGTTGAATAAATTGAGCGACCCGAAGAGAACTCCAAGAGATACATAGAAAATCGTCAAGTAAAGGACGGCGGCCACCAGCGTCCGCTTGCCTCGCCGCACGCCCATCCATTGAAGGTACAGCGTATCCCGCGACAGCCACACACACAGGAAGACCGCTTCATAGAGCGCGAGATGCAGATTCCATTCGCTTCCGGCATCGCGGTATTTGCCGATCAGCAGAATCACCGCGCCGCTGAGCGCGGCGACGGCAGCGACCAAATACGGCGTCGGCCAGATCGCCGCCAGCCATCCCGCCGCGCGCTCTCCCAGTTCCCGCACGCGTTGCCGCGCGCGCTCCCTGCTGCGAAGCAGAGTCAGCCCGAGGGCCCCGAACAAAAGCACCGCCGCCTCCAGCAGGCTTTGCTCGATCGAATTTGGTGTAGCCGCGGTTATCACGTCGACGAATTGCACGGTGCCGCGCACGAATATCGTCGACCACGGGAAAAATCCGAGCATCAGAACGCTGAGATACAGCGAAAACAGAAACGCCTGCAGCGGCGAGTACACCTCGTAAATCGACGGATCGCGTTTAAGGTTTCTTCGCACCGCAATAAGGAACCACGTCGTGAGCGACACATGAATCAAGGAAAAAACAATCCAGTGGGCGACATGTTTGTCGAAGAATCCGTCCGGCCAAATCGGGAACCCAACCCGGTCCATCATCCTGTAGGCATATCCGTTCAGAAGGTCCATGACATAGAAAGGACTCAGGCTTTGAATCCTCCACCGGATGTACAGATTGCGTTGCGCGGATAAAAGCACAATCGCCAGGAAAAAAAGAATCGCCAGGACGGTCCCACTCCGCCCCAGCAGGACGGAAATCATGAGGGCGAATGCATGGTACGTTACGCACCCAATCAGCATGAGAACGTAGACTTCAAGCACCAGCAGCGCTGGTATGTGCCCCTTCGCCGCGGCGATCAGCGCCACCGGCATTAGGAACAGCACCCCCACGTAGGTTGCTATCGGCGCCCCGAAAAGCTTGCCGATCGCCAGTTCAAACGACGTTAGCCGGGTCACGCGCTGATAATCGAATGTGTTGAGTTCTTTTTCGCGCTGTACCGATAGCAGGCAACAGATCCCGCCGCCGATCAGGGCGATACAAATCTGAGCGCCTAAGCAAAGAGCAAACACCGCCCCGCCGCCGCGCAATCCGAAAAATCGGAAGTCGATATCTGCGTGCATCACCGATTCCCACGTTGTGATGGACGCGACCGCGCTGATCACCCCACCGGCCAGGAGCCTCCGCGACCGCAGTTGAATCCGCGCGTTGCGAATGAATTCCGGATTCGAGAACAACAGGCTCACATCACTTCTCCACTCGAAATTCGCGAATAGAGCCGCTCGAGCGACTCCGACATTTCTTCGAGGCCGCACACTGGTGCGCCCTTGGCAATCAGCTCCCGCAACAGTGTCGCGATGTGCTCATCGCCGCCTTCCAGGGCAAACTCCACAGCGGTCCCCCTCGCCGCGACCCCGCTCACTCCCGGCCGCGCGCTCAGCCAATCCGTCAGCGCGAAACCCGACGTCGCCAGACGAATCCTCAGCCGCCGCACGCTTTTTCCTTCCTGCATTACGTCTTCCAGTCGTCCGACGCGCAGCAGATGCCCCTTCTCCATGATCGCGATGGACGTGCAGATTTCTTCCAGATCCGCCAGGATGTGCGACGTGATGAAAATCGTTTTGCCCCGCGCGTGCAGATCCTTCAGCAGCGCTTTCAATTCCACGCGCGCCTTGGGATCCAGGCCCGCGGCAGGTTCATCCAGCACCAGCAGCGGCGGATCGTGAATGATCGCCCGCCCGACGCCCAGCCTCTGCTTCATTCCCCGCGAGAGCCCGGTGATCAGTTCGTCGCGCTTGCTTTCCAGATTCATCAGCCGGATCACTTCATTCACGCGCCCGGGAATCGCAGCCTCTTCCATCTTGTAAGCGTGCGCGAAATAATCGAGGTATTCCCAGACCTTTAGGTCGTCGTAGAGCGAAAAGAAATCCGCCAGGTAGCCGATGTGCCGCTGCGCTTCTTCCGGCGCGCGCTGCACATCCACTCCATTTACCGCTACGGTCCCGAAGGTCGGCTCGTGCAGACCGCAAATCATTTTCAGCGTGGTCGTTTTTCCCGCGCCGTTCGGACCCACCAACCCGAACACTTCTCCATCGGGCACATCCAGCGTCAGTCCGTCCGCAGCGACGATCGTCCCGCCCTTCCCCGATGGCAGGTCATACTGTTTCGTTAAGTTATCGAGATGAATCATATCGGCGTGCGCCATCTTCTGTTACCCGGTCTGCCTTGTCAACGTCGCTCCCCATCCGGTCCGTTGCCTCGCCCTATCCGTGTTCATCAGGTCTGATCTGTGTTTATCAGTGTTCCGCAGTAAGCCTGCACAAAAGTCCACAGGACAAACTTTCTTGAAATGCGCGTCCTCTCATGCATCATAGTTAGCGTGCGAAACAAGGAGACGTTTCGATGAGCATTCGGAAGCGGTCGCAGGACTCGGGACACATCGACGTGCCGCATACCCTCGCGCGATCGGCCGAGATTTACCCGAATCTACCCGTCACTGGGTGCCGAGTAGATGTCCGCGTAAGTTCAACAAAACAAACGAAAATGGCACCGGCTACCCGTCACAAAATTCAGGGAGGCGCAGCGAGGACTGGTTGGCGTTTTTCGGGGAGAATTGTCCCTGCGATCTTGGCGATTGCGCTGGCCGTCGCGTCTATTTCAGCGCCGGCGCTCGCGAAACCGCGCCCGTCGAAATCACTCACGGTCGAGCGCATCTACGGCGGGCCGAGTCTCGGCGGCTATCTCACGCGCGGAATCGAATGGACCCCAGACGCGAAACGCATTTCGTATCTCGAGCGCGCCGGCTCCCGCGCGGAAATGTGGACGATGGACGCGGCGAAAGGCGACCGCAAAGTTCTCGTGAACGCCAATGTGCTCGCGGACGTGATGCAGCCGCGAAGGGCCAGCGCGATTCAGTCCACGGGCCTCGGCCGCGTCGAAGCGGAAAACTATCTCTGGTCGCCCTCCGGCGACGCGCTGCTTTTTGTCGGCAGCAGCGATCTCGTGCTTCTCGATTTGAAAACGATGACGTCAAAGCCGCTCGCACTGCCGGTGAAAAATGGAGCGCCAAATGCGGCGGAAGATGTCTCCGAGGACGTCGCAGACCCGAAATTTTCACCCGATGGCAAGTGGGTGAGTTTCGTGCGCGATTCCAATCTGTGGGTCGCGAGCGTGGCAACCGGCGAAGCGAAGCCGCTGACCGTGGGCGGCAGTGAAGAGATTCTCAAGGGCCAGCTTGACTGGCTGTATCCCGAGGAGCTCGACTCGACCACGGCCTACTGGTGGTCGCCCGATTCCTCGAAGATCGCCTACTACCAGATGGACGAGCGGCCGGTGACCCGCTATCCCATCATGGACATGAGCTCTCCGATTGGATCGATGGTTTACACGCGCTTCCCGCAGGCGGGCGAAGCGAATCCGGTCGTGCGCGTCGGCGTCGTCTCGATAGACAGCGGCGAAACAAGGTGGATAGACACGGGCGCGGACACGGACGTGTACGTCCCGCGCGTCGTCTGGCTGCGGGATAGCCGCCGCGTCGCGATCGAACGCCTCAACCGTGCCCAAAATCGCCTCGACCTTCTTTTCGCGGACGCTGCGACGGGCGCTTCGGACACGATTCTCACCGAGACCGACAAATACTGGATCAATCTCGCCGACGACCTCTACTTTTTCGCGGACAACAGGCGCTTCCTCTGGTCGAGTGAACGCTCCGGCTTCCGCCACTACTATCTCTACGATCTTTCCGGGCGGCAGCTCGATCAGCTAACCGGCGGCGATTGGGGAATTACCGGCAGTGGCGGCTTTGGGCCGGGCTCGGGCAGCCATGCGGTGGTGGACGAAGCGCGCGGCTACATTTATTTCCTTTCGAACAAGGACGATCTGCGGGGCACACAACTCTACCGTCTCTCGTTGCAGGACAAAACGATCGCGCGAATCACGCGCGAGGATGGCGCGCACGATGCCCTGATCGCGTCGGATGCTTCCGCGTATGTGGACACCTACTCGAACGCCATGACGCCGCCGCGCCAGGACCTCTATCGCATGGACGGCACGCGCGCCGCCGTGGTCAACGAAAATAAAGTGCGCGAGCTGGGCGAATACCATCTCTCGCCCGTTGAATTTCTGGACCTCGCGGCAAACGACGGCACGAAACTGTCCGCCTCGATCATCCGCCCGCCGGATTTCGACGCGACGCGGAAATATCCCGTGCTGATCAACGTGTATGGCGGGCCGCATCTCCAACGCGTGAGAAATGAATGGGACACCGACCCGGAAGCCCTGTGGCTCCAGATGATGGCCGAGAAGGGTTACATCATATTCACGCTCGACAATAGGGGCTCTTACTTCCGCGGCCATGCGTTCGAAACGCCGATTTATCACCAGCTCGGCAAAGTCGAGCTCCAGGACCAGCTCACGGGCGTGAAATACCTGAAATCGCTCCCATATGTGGATGGTTCCCGCATTGGCATCTGGGGATGGAGTTACGGCGGTACGATGACGCTCGAAGCGATGTTCAACGCCCCCGACGTTTTCAAGGCCGGCGTTTCGATTGCGCCCGTCAGCGACTGGCGGCTGTACGACACCGCCTACACCGAGCGCTACATGGGCCGGCCGCAGGACAATCCCACCAGCTACGTCGAGAGCTCGCCGGTGAACCAAGCCGCCAGGCTCAGGGGCAAGCTGATGCTCGTGCACGCGACCGGCGACGACAACGTTCATTTCGCGAATACGTCCGAGTTGCTCAACGAGCTGATTCTCGCCGGAAAGTATCCCGCGAGCCTGATGATCTTTCCCGGCCGCGGCCACGGAATGGGAGACATTCCGACCTACATCCAGCTTTTCAAGGGTGTCACGGATTTCCTGTTGAATAATCTCTAGCACAAAGAGACTCTATACAACCCGCCGAATCCGGACCGGCTCGAATACAATAGGCGCGAGTTCGGCGAAGGAGCGAAAGCGCCCGGGGAATGCGTTTTCGAGCGAGGGAGTTGGTCGTGGAATGATCAGCCCAAGTCATCTTTGTGATCGAGTATTGCGAATCGGATTCGCGGCGTGTTCGGCTGCGGCGTTCCTTTTTTGCGTGTCATCCTGCGCGGCGCAGTCGGCAACCGAAACTCCAGTCGCCGCGGGAGGAAGCGAGGCGGCAACACCCGCGCCGGCGCCGACTCCGGCGCTGCCGCGCATCGAGGCTGCTCCGTCCGCGGGCATGCTCGATCTCGGCTTCCACAACCTTTACGAGCTGAATTTCAAGGGTGGCCGCGCGAAATTTCTCTCCTACCAGAAGCTGGAACCGAACGATCCGCTCGGCAAGGCTGCCGAAGCGGCCAGCTATCTCTACGAGCAATTCAATGCCAAGGGAATTTTTGCCTCGGACTTTTTCCTGAACGACGCAAAATTCCTGGGCGGCGCGCAAGGAAGCGCGTCCGACAACCGCAATGATGAATTTCTCGCCGCCAATCACCAGGCGCGCGAAATGGCCGCTCAGCGGCTGAAAGTCGATCCCCGCGACAGCCATGCCCTGCTCGTGCTTACGTTTACCGACGGCATGGAGGCCGATTATGACGCGCTGATCGTGAAAAAACAGATGGCGGGCCTGGGCTTGACGAAGCAGGCGGATGCCGAAGCCGCGAAACTGCTTGCCATCGATCCGACGGCAGAAGACGCTTACATGGCGCTTGGCGCCGCCAACTACATCATCGGCTGCCTACCCAGCTACAAACGGGCGTTTCTGTGGTTTGGCGGAATTCACGGCGACCGTGAGCGCGGGATGGAACAATTGCAGCGCGCCGCCGAACACGGCCACTACCTGCAGCCGTTTGCGAAGGCCTGGCTGGCGCTGGCCAGCGAGCGCGAGCATCAGCCGGAACGCGCCCGCCAGCTGCTCACCGAACTCGCGGCCGAATTTCCCAACAACCCGCTCTTCGTCCACGAACTCGCTCTGGTTGACCGTGCCTCTACGAAGCGGTGAGCGCGCTCTCCGCGACGATCGCTACCACTTGACGCGGACGCGATAGTCGAGCGTCGCCGCCCCGTCCTTCTCCACGGGAATCGAAAATCCAATCGTCGACGAATCGAGTTTCGTCCATTTGAAATTCGAGTTCACCACTTCCCAGTCACCGCCGACCGGCTCGCGAACTTCTGCAGTCACCGGGCCGTCCTTGTGGTTTCGCAACGCGATCTGATATTCCATCTCGTAGAGATTGCTCGCGAGCTTTTTGTAGTCCATCTGCTTGCGCTCGCACACCACGTCGAAGGCGTTGCCGACGTAGATGCGCAGCGTTTCGTCCTTCGGCGTGTGGTCGATCCTGTCCTCGCCGGCGAATTGCGTTCCGCCCTTGGAATCGGCCTGATACACGCGCACGGTTCCGGCGGGCAGCGGCATTCCGAGATTGCTCTTCTGGTCGTTCTTGAAACGGTAGTAGACCTTCACCGGCTGCGGGATGGCGTTCCCGATTCCCTGCGGGTTGCGGTAGTAGTATTGCTGCCCTTCGACCGAGAGATATTTCTCGACGGGAATGCCGGTCCCCGTGAGCAGGCTGATCTGCTTCGATTCGTTGTTCTGAATCGAGGTGCGGCGCTCGAGCGTGTAGAGGTGATACTCGGAGAATCCTTCCTGTGAGAATTGCGCAGCCCCCGCGCTATCGGCGGCTTTTGCCAACGCGGTGTAGATGCGAGTGGGCTCGGGGGGCGCGGTGCGGTGGACTTCACCGGCGACGAGTTGCAACCTCGCATTGGCATACGCTGCCCCGCTGTTGTTCACCAGCGTCACCCAGCCGTCGAGGTCCGCGGTTTTCTCGTCGCGGCCCACGGTGAGCACGTAGTCCGCGCTCCAGTTCATGTTGCCGGTCAGGTACGAAGCCTCGACGCGGTGCGCGTCCGCGCCGCGATTTTCGAGCGTCCAGACCAGCGTGGGCCGGCTGTAGAGATTGCCGGGCAAATCGGGGAAGCGATAGGAATCGGCGCTCATGCCCGTGACGATTTCGTCGCCGATTTTCCACACCAGTCCGTTGTTATCGGAGAGCAGCAGCGCTTTCGTGGAGACCCACTTCGTCGAGCTGGCGTCGGTTTCCGCGCGCACCAGTGTCACCTCGCGGCCCACGTATTTCTGCAGCAGCTTCTGCGGGTCGAGCAGGTCGTATTCGTAGTTCTGCTCGATCACGCTGAGCTTCGCGGGATCGGTGAGCGAGCGGAAGTGCACGGTCGCGGGATTGATGGACGCGGCGACATCCTCAAAGCGCAGGGGGAAAACTCCAGGTTGGAGATGAATCTGGCGAACGTCGCGGACCAGCGCGAGATTCGAGTTATAGACTGTGACGGAAAGGTCGGTTTGATCCTTTTCCGTGGTCCTGGCGGCCTCGGCCTTCGCCTGCTTTTCGTCAACCGCGCCCGCCGCGCGGGCTTCTTTCAGTTTTCCCGCCAGAGGCAAAAGCAAAAGGATCGCCGCCAGGGCGGCTGAAGCGGCAATTCGTGCGCTGCGTGATTGCATGGGCTGTCTCCTTCGCGTGAACGTCACTGCACAGGTTAGAACGCCGGGGGGCCGATTTTCTTGCAGGTTAGTTAGACACCGCCGAGCGGGCTACGGCGCGGGAATCCAGCGCTTGCCGCCGTCGGTGGTCGTGAATTTGCGATCGTCGGTCGTGGTCACCGTGGCGGACGATGCATCCGTCGCCGCGACGTCAATGAAATCCGCGTCCGTAGGTGGCGCGATGGTCCTCCATCTTTTTCCGTCGGACGTCAGCAGGATGATTCCATTGCGGCCCACGAGCCAGCAGGTCTCGATCGATGGCGCGGCGCCGGCGATGACGTGCGCGTTCGCATTGGTCCACTGCACGCGCCAGGTCGCGCCCGCGTCGCTAGACCGCTCGACGAAGCGTCCGCTCGATATCCGCCACAGCACGTCCGGATCGGGCGAGCGGACCACCGTGCGCGGGTTGCGGTCGTCCGCCGATTCCACCGTTACCGCTTCGCTCATCGCGAGACCCCGGTTCGCGGTGACGACAACCGTTTGCTGGTTGCGCGCGCGCTCGGGCGCCGCGCTTGGAGCGGAGGCAGCGGCGCCCACGCCAGTGTCGGCCGGGATCTCCGGCGGAACCGGCGCGGCGGCGGGAGGCGGCGGCGCGGGCGCGACAGGGCGGATCGCACTCTCGACGGTGACCGTTTCCGCGGAGCTGGGAATTCCAACGCCGTTACCAGCGCCTTGGCCTACGCCGTATCCGCGCGGTTCCGAACTGTCAGCCTTCGGCGCGACCGCGGATTTCTTAAGCGCGTCCAACTGCTCATAGTTGCGGCCAGTCAGTGGAACGTTGGTGGCAAATTCCTTGCGCTCGTCGCGAGATGGCGGCGCTAGTTTCGCGCGCGGCGCGCTTTCCGATTTCGTTGAATCGAAATTCGGCGCGATGCGCTCGAGCGCGCCGGAAGAATTCGGCGCGATGAGAACAGGAGCGGTCGCCGCAGGCGCGGATTCAGGCTTCACGGTCATGTCTGCGGGCGGCGCAGCCGACTGATTCATAGCGACGAGGGGGCGCGACGATTCTCCGGCCGAATGCGGTGGAGACGGGCGCCGCGCAACCAAGGCCGCTGCAAGCACGAGCGCGACAGCCGCCGGCGCGAGCCAGCGCCAATCCCAAATCCAGGCGGTGCTCGATGATCGCGCGCGTTTTTCGCCGGCCGCGCCTGCGAGTTCACCGGCGTGAACCATGGCCGCAAGCATCTCGCGGCAGCGTGCGCATTGGGAGAAGTGTAGCTCGTATCGCGCGGTCTCGTCCGCGTCGAGTGAATGCTCCGAATACGCCGCGAGGATTTCCGGGTCGGGGCACGGGTCAACGTCTAAACCGGGCGCGCCCGCCGGAGAGGCGAGGCTGCGCCGCAGCAGATCGGCCGCCGGTTTGTCCTGTTCCCGGTCTTTGTCCCGCGATGCCATGGAGCTATTTTCCTCCCAATCCTAGAACGACCGAAACTTCAAATCTTGCGTGCAGCGGCGCCTGAGCCCGCAGCGGCTGGCTTGCGATCTCCTGCGGCCCCTGGCGCGGATTGCAAATGAACGCTCAAATCGAAAGGCCACTCGCCGCTCGCGCAGTCCAGGCACGCGCGCACCTGCGCGTCGCTCCAATTCCTCGCGTCGCGCAACGACGCCTCAACGCGCGCGCGAACGTCGCGGCGCACGCGTTCGAGCTTGCGCGACGCGGTGGCCTCGTGTTCGCCGAGGAGGCGGCCAATCTCGGCCAGCGTGCGATCGTCCATGTAGTAATACGCGAGACGCAGCCGGTCGCGCGGATCGAGAGAATCAAGCGCCGCGGCGAGCGCGGCCTGCAGGATGACGAGATAGTTCACGCGCTCGAGATCGGGCGGCGGATCGTGCCCTGGACTGGGCGCGCGAGGCACCCCGATTTCGTTGCGTACTTCGCCGGCTTCGTCTTCGAGCGGCTCGATTCTGCGCGCGCGGCGAATCTCGTCCACGTGCCGCTGCGCCAGGACGGCGCGAAGCCACGTGCCGAGCTTGCTGCGCCCGTGGAAATAATCGAAGAGCGATTTTCTGCGGCCTTCGGATTCGCGCAGGCCGTACAAATCGGCGTAAAGAGAATCGGCGAGGTCGCGCGCGGCGGCGTCCTGCCCGGCGGCATAGCCGACGATGGCTCGCGCCGCGCGATAAAGCTCGGGGCGAAATTCCGCCATGAAAAAATCCCACGCGGCTGCATTGCCAAGGCTGCATGCAAGCGCCAGCGCGAGGTCGGCGGCGTGCAGCGTTTCCAAATACGCCTCGATTTTCTTCGCGTCGATTTTCCCGGGATCGGGCGCGGCGCCCGGAAATCGCCGCGCGGCGCCGGTTTCGAGCGCGGCTTGAAATTGCTCGCGCGTGAGATTCCATTCCGCAGGCGCGGCGGCCCTGAGCCAGCAGCGTTCGACCGCTGCCGCAAGCGACGCGGAAAATTGCAAGGCGGCGGCCGGCGCGGGCAGGGCAGTCGCGGCTCGCCCTGAAACAGGTCCTGTTTTTGGCGCCGCGAACGGCTGGGCGGGCCGGGAAGTCATGACTGGATGATAGCTGAACGGGGCGCTGGGGTTGTATCTACGGGCGAGCGGTTTCCGCTATACTAACCGGGCAGGCCGCGTTTTAATCCACTCGCTTTCGCCGCGGAGAGGTGCTGGAGTGGCCGAACAGGGCTGCCTGCTAAGCAGTTACACCTCAAAAGGGTGTCGGGGG
>Ga0209415_10016607_pt1 | contig 11811 bp, 8 predicted proteins | sample PeaSoiSIISIP2007_FD_187696 | JGI IMG/M metagenome (GOLD analysis project Ga0209415, IMG submission 187696) | Peat soil microbial communities from Weissenstadt, Germany - SII-SIP-2007 (SPAdes) (version 2) | ecosystem: Environmental > Terrestrial > Soil > Wetlands > Peat | place: Germany... | reverse complement strand
GTGGAGCCAGGAACTCCAGTATTACGATCTTGTAGCGGTCGTAATACTGGAGTTCCTGGCTCCACTGCTGGTAGCTCGAAACGTTTCCTAGCAGAAGATCAGCAAAGGCATTGCCCGTCGTAATGCCTGTGTTACCGGAATTGAAGGTAAGAATACCTTGCACGTTGGGGGAGTTGGCTTCGTTTTTTTGCGCGAAGGCCGCGTAGGCTCCGAACTGGAACGTGTTCTTGCCTACGATTTTTGTAACGTTGTCGCGGTAGGTGTAAGTGGGGTTGGCGTTGTGCCATGGGAAATACCCGCTGTCCATACCCCAAGTCCCTCCGCCATAGGCCGCATTCGCGCTAAGCACGATGGCTGGAAGCTTGCCTCCGAAGCCGTTGTTGAAGATCGACCCCATCGCGAACCCGGAGGGCAGCCCAACCGGACCTCCGGTCGAAAGGAGGATGTGGTCGGCGGTATAGCTAGCCACGAATTCGTTCAGCAATGTCGGCGTAATGTTTGCGTTGAGGCGTGCCACGAAGCTGGAACCCGGCCCTACGAAGTTCGTGGTGACGTTCTGAAAGCTTGCCGTACTGTTTCCCCACAGAGGGTTGGGCACTACAGTCTGCCACGAGTCGTGGATATAGCGGAACGTCAGTCGGTAGTTGTCCGTGATGTTGTGATCGATGCGGACCAGCTCTTCCCTCCAAGTGGTCGGACTTGCTACCGTTTCTGAAACCGCCGGGAAGCCGCCGTTTGTTGTGTTGGCTTTGGGGATGAGAGCTAACAGTGCCGTGCCTGTCGCCGTCGGGACCACTTTGTTGCCGACGACTTGCGCACCGCTCGGACAATCAACGCCCGGGCATAGATCCGAGAAGTCGCCGCCCCGCTCGGCATCGGACGGAACGTTCTGAAGAATTGTGGTCGAAGAGCTTTCTTTGCGCCATTCCTCGGAAAAGAAGAAAAAAGTCTTTTTCTTGTCGCTGTTGTAATGGTTAGGGATATACACCGGGCCGCCGATGGTATACCCGTAATCGTTCTTCTTGTAAGGCGCCTTCGTGGCGTCTGGCGTTGCTCCCTCCGCCCATGATCTCGCCTTGAAGAAATCATTCTTGTTGTACTCGAACGCGCTGCCATGGAAAGAGCTGCCGCCCGACTTGGTTTCTACTTCCACCGTACCCGACCCGTTGCGTCCGTATTGTGCACCATAATTCGAGGTCAGGACCTTGACCTCGGCAATGGCTTCGGGATTCGGGTAGACGTTCAGCGTCGAATTGCTGCCGTTATCCATGTTGTCGCCGCCGTCGAGCTCCCAGTTGTTGTACTCGGTACGGCCGCCGTTAATGGCGTAGGCGACGTTGCCGTACACCCCCACCTTGCCCTCATCCGAACCCGTCTGGCTGACGACGCCCGGGGAGAGGTTCACGAGCTGGGTAAAGTTGCGGCCATTCAAGACGAGCTCACTGACCTGTGTAGCGTTGATGGTGCTGCCCAGCGCCGAGGTTTGCGTCTCCACTTGCGCCACGCTCTCGCCGGTCACGACCACCTCTTCCGTGATCGCCCCTACTGTCAATACCACGTCAATGCGAATTTTTCGCGCTACGTCCAGAACAACTCCCTGCGCCGTATACCTCTCGAATCCCTTCGCCGTTACGACGATGTTGTACAACCCGCCCGGCAGACCTGCCACTACGTAAGCGCCGTCCCCATTCGTGATCGTCGTGTGCGTCGCGCTGCCGTTTGTGCTGGAGATGACCACTTCGGCTCCAGCCACCGCCGCGCCGGTCTTGTCGGTTACCGTTCCGCTGATGTATCCCGTGTCTTGCGCCTTCGCGACAAATGCCGTGCACAGAATCGCGAGCATCGCGCAGACCAACAGCCGCGCGGCTCTCGGCATATTTTTCAAAATAGTGGCACAAAGAAAACTACGACCGTATCCCATCACTTTGCTACCTCCCGGAATTTTTGAAATGAATTACCGGCCTGGTGTGGGCACAATTACGCCTGCTACCGCGGGCACCCCTGGTACTTGCCGCTCGCAGAAGGCTACTCATCCGAGACAGCCCCCACCACTCGACATTCAGAAACGCACCCAATCTCACTTATTAAATCGGATTAATACGGCATTCGCGCGCCCGTGTCAAGCTGAAAATCAGGCGTCTGCTCCGTCCCATTCCCCAATTTGCGAATCTCTTTTCCGTTTACGTTCACGCTGCCCGCTTGAATTCCTTCTTCCCCTGCTGGACACTACCAGACGATGTCTTCTTTCCTCTTTTTCCGGCTTCCGCATACTCTCTTTTTCTGTCTAATGGGCATTTTCTACTTCTGCCTCAACTCTCTGCCCCCGAATGCCTCCTCCCTTCCCTCCTCCCAGCAACCCTCCTCGAACAGCCCCAGGCACTCCTCCGCCAACAATCCCCAAGCCGCCTTCGCCCAAGGTCAAGCCGCCCTGCAATCCGGCGATCTCCCTGCCGCCGAAGCCGCGTTTCGCCGCGTACTCTCAGCCGATCCGCAATCCGGCGCTGCTTACGCTAACCTCGGCGTCATCGCCATGCGCCGCAAAGAGTGGGACCACGCTCTCTCCCTCCTCCAAAAAGCCGAAAAGCTCGAACCCAAGATGTCCGGTATTCGCCTCAACATAGGCCTCGTTAAATACCGCCGAGGAGATTATGCCGGCGCCATCGCTCCTCTCGCCTCCGTCGTCCGCGACCAGCCTGATTCCCAGCAAGCGCGCTACCTGCTCGGCCTCTGCCACGTTTTCACCGAACATTACGCTGATGCCGTCGCCGACCTCGAGCCGCTCTGGCCGCAAATGTCTAACGATTTCACCTACCTCTACGTTCTTGATATCGCCGCTCACAGTGCCGGCAAAGACGACCTCGACGCAAAAGCCCTAAGCCGCCTCGACGAAGTCGGCGGCCAATCTCCCGAGTTCCACCTCATCCTCGGCAAGGCCTACCTCAACCGCGAAGAAATCGACAAAGCCATCGCGGAACTGGAACTTGCCGCTTCCGCGAATTCCAATTTGCCGTTCGTGCACTTTAGTTTGGGACTTGCCTACATGAGGAAGCAGGACAACGACCGCGCCGAAGCTGAATTCCGCAAAGATATCGCCATCGAACCCGATCTCCCCGACAACTACGAACAACTCGGCCTGCTCTATCTACAATTGCAGAAAGACGACGAAGCCGAGCATTCCTTCCGCGAAGCCCTGCGCTACAATCCCCGCCAACCCGTCTCGCTCCTCGCGCTGGGCCGCCTCTATCAACGCCAGGGAAAAAATCGCGAAGCTCTCGCCGCCCTCGACGCCGCCGAAAAACTTGTCCCCGACAACCAAGGCGTCCATTTCGTCCGTGGCCAGGTGCTTCTGAAGCTGGGCCGCCGCGAAGAAGCCCAAGCCGAACTCGCCACTTCAAAAAAACTGCTCGACGCCAGCCTCAACAAACAACGCGAAAAATACGGCGACTCTCCCGTCCCGAATCCCGAGTTGAAGCAACCGCCGCAACCCTAAATCTTCGGCGCCACCCACGCCCCTCGGCCTCTCTCGATCACTTCCACCACCGCCAACACTAACTCCTCTTCATACGGCCGCCCGATCACTTGCACACCAATCGGCAATCCCTCCGGCGACATTCCTAACGGCACCACCGCCCCCGGAAACCCCGCCAAATTCAACCACTGCGAATAGCGCATCGTGTCCCGATAATTTTCCTTCTCTCCCGTGCGCCAGCTCCCCTCTCCGTGCCGAAATGCCGGCCTCGCCGACACAGGCGAAACCATTACGGTAACTTCTTTCATCTGCCGCAAAATTTCCGTGCGCACGCCATCGCGCTCAAAGCATGAGTGCAGGAATCCGTCATACGTCAACGTCGTTTCCTCAGTGGCCAGCGCAACAAATTCACGCAGCATCGGGCTCATCAACTCTTCCTGGCCAACCGCGCCCTTACGAATTAAATCCGCGATCACCGGCCCAAAAAAATACCACCACAATTCGATAGCTCGATCGAGTCCATTCAATCGCTTCCTCTCCACGATCAAGCCATTATCGCTCAGCAGTCTCGCTGCCTTCTGCACCGCCGCCGTCGTCTCCGGCGTTGCTCCCACGAGCGCCTCGCTTTCCAAAATCCCGACTCGCAGTCCATGCAATTTGCTTTCTTCTACTCTGCGTATCGGCACCGGTGCGGCAAGCGCCTCACCAACATCCGGCCCCGCCATCACTTCAAACAATGTCCGCACATCCGCAATCGTCCGCCCCATCGGCCCGACCACTCCTATCCACCCAAATGCCCCGCCTCCTGGCGGAAAATGCCCGGTCCCAGGAATCCGCCCCGGCGTCGGCTTCAACCCACAAATCCCGCAAAAATGCGCCGGCACGCGTATCGACCCTCCTCCATCGCTCCCCACTCCCCCCGCCGAGCATCCCGAAGCAATCGCCGCCGCCTCTCCCCCACTCGACCCGCCGCTCGACCGCTCCAAATTCCAGGGATTGCTCGTCTTTCCGCTCAACAAATTGTCCGTCTCATACGCCATCAAATATTCCGGCGTATTCGTATTCCCCAAAATGATCGCGCCCGCCGCCCGCAACCGCCCCACCAACGGTGCATCCATGAGCGGCACATACGCCTTCCGCATCAACGATCCCGCCGGTGTAGGCCATCCCGCCACATCAATACAACTCTTGATGGTCAGCGGCACTCCATGCAGCGGCCCCAACGCACCCCCGCGCATCACGGCGGCCTCTGCCGCCCGCGCCTGCCTCAACGCGCCCGCCGCATCGAGGTGCACAAACGCATTCAGCTTCGGCTGCATAGCCGCCACCCGTTCGAGATGCGCCTCCACAACCTCGACAGGCGAAACTCTCTTCTCTCGAATACCTGCAACAATCTCCGCAATCGTTCCAAAAACTATTTTGCTCATGAACACTGGGGCTCTTTTCAGTGGGCGTGGGGGGTAGGCGCCTTCATCAAATCCACAAACATCTTGCTGAATCTAGCCAAATCCAAATCCGCTTGAATTTCGACCAGGTGCGCACCCAGCCTCGGGTTGTCTTTGTCCACCCACGTCAACGTGTTTCCGTAGGCTGCACCGTGGTCAATGTCCACGCTCATATAACGCGTTTCCTTCCTCGTGATCAGCGTCGGGTCTATCCACGCCGCAGCCGCCAGTTCATCCCACATATAGGAACCGCCCTGCTCTGCCATAAAGAACTTGACCACGTATTGCGCCGCGGCACTGGTGCTCGTCTTGATTTCCGCAATCATCGCGTCGGTAATTCTGGTTTTGACGGAGATATCCACCGGCGTACACACGATCTTCTTCCACGGCGCCTCTAATACGCTCTTCGCGGCCTCTGGATCAAACCAGAAATTAAACTCGTGGCGTGGGCTGCTGATGAACTCCGGATCGTCCGTCTGCGGGCTCAAGCTTCCGCCCATGAACACCAGTCCTTCGGCCAGTTCGGCAAAATGCGGGTCGATGGCGTTCGCGAGCGCCAGGTTCGTCATCGGGCCCCCTTCGTAAATCGTAACTTCGTGCGGATATTTGTGGACCATGCGGATCAGGAAGTGAGCCGCGTCCTCATCGGCCGCCTTCGTAGTGGGCTGCCCTTCCGGAAGCGCGGGGATTACATCATGCTCGTGCCACCAGCGGTCATCCCAGGCGCCGGCAAACGCGACTTTTCCATACCTAGCCTGCCACAAAAGGGCTTCGTTGCGCCGATGCACAAGCGGAAATACAGCTCCGGGCACCACTGGAATATCGGTGCGGCCAATCAACTCAAGCAGTCGGAGAGTATGCGCGACCTCCTCATCGCGCCACTGGTTTCCGCTGACGACGGTGATGCCGAGCACTTCCACCCTGGGAGATTGAATCAGGGTCAACAGTGTCTGCATATTGCTGCCGCCGGGACCCGAACAGTCCTGATTGATGATCACCTTCCGAGGCTGCTGCGCGAATGCCGGGCTGCTGGCAATCAGAAAGAAGGAAACGAATAGCGGTAGTCTCAAATTCCTCATCAAATCCCCTTCGGGTGTCCGTGGTCTTGAAACAACCTTCCCTTTGACTTACAGAAACTCTCTCCATTTCACGACGCGAGTTGCCGGCTAACTCGAAACGATTCTACACACATCGTCGTTAGAACCAAGCCGCCGCCTTTATGCGCAACAACATCTGCGCTCCTTGCCGATGGCAGACTACGGAGCCGGAGCCCTCATCTTTGCCAGAAATCATACGTATAACGCTTGTGCAGTTGGACTACCGGACGAGTTGCGGCTACCCAGCTGCGACCCGACTGGCGCGCCGCCGATGACAATCTCTTTCTTGGGGCGTTTATTTCGGCAGCTCTTCGCCGGCCTGCTCGCGCACCATGTACTCGGCGTACCAGTCCGGCCAGTTTGCGTCGGCTTGTCCCGTCCGCGCCTCGGGAAGTCTGCTTCCCCCGGCTCGAACTTCAGAAAGAAAGCCCGACGCGGCGGGCAAAATCCTGGAAGCGCGGCTCCGCGCGCAGATTGTCCAAGCGCGGATCGAAGCGGAGGACGGGAGCCGAAAGAGAGCGTTCGGCGAACGCCTTTTCGAGCTCGTCGATGGCTTCTTCGTTGTCGCCCAAACCGGCATGGACAATGGCCAACTGGTAGGGGGAAATGTAAGCCCTCGAGGATTGCTCGGCAATGGATCGCAGCATGTTTCGGGCGTCGTTACGCCGCCCCACACTGGCATAGACGTGACCGAGCGAGCCGAGGCCATACTCCCCGCCGGACAGATCGATCGCTTTCTGTATCTCAGTGATGGCCGCGTTCGTTCGCCCCTCTTGCTCGTAAACCATGCCGAGAAACTCGTGCGCCGGCGGGTAGTCCGGCTGCATGGCCAGAGTCTTGTTGAGCTGGTCCACAGCCATGCCATTCTGGCGGCGGAAATAAAAGTACTGGCCGTAAAAGGCGCTGGCGGAAACCAGGGAGGGAAGATAGTCATTAAACCTGTTGAATTCGATATCGGCTTCCGGGATGCGGTTTAGGGCCAACAAATAGAACCCATACCATTGATGTACGAGAGCAGGATCGAATTCTCGTGCGATTTTGTATTCGCGTTCGGCCCTGGGAAAGTCCCAATCATATTGAAAGGCGATGTGGCCGAGAAGGGAGTGCGCGTAGGCAACGGTGTTGTCCAGTTCGATGGCTTTTGTCTCCGCAGCCCTACTCTTTGGAACGAACTCCGCCGGGGCCGTTCCGAAGCGGAAGAGCCGCAGGTAACAATCACCCATGCCGGCATAGGCCATCGCATAGCCCGGATCGATGGCGATGGCTTGCTGAAAAGAAGCGATGCCCTTATTGGTGCCATCCTTGGTCGCCAGATTCATGAAGTAATGGGCATTCAGGAAGGCTTCGTAGGCCGCGGCATTTTGCGTAAAGCGCCTGCCGAATCTCTGTTTTTCCTCGTGATCCAGAGTGACCGTCAAAGCGCGCAAAACTTGAGCGGAGAGAGAATCCTCCAGCTGAAAAATGTTGGTGAATTTCTCGTTGAAGGAAACAGTCTGCAAGGAAGCCGCGTCGCGCACCCGGATCAGTTGCATCGTGACGCGACCCGAGGAGCTCTCTATAGTTCCTTCCAGCATATAGTCCACGTTTAGTGCATGGCCTACAGCCGCTGGGTCTGCGTGCAAATCGGAGAAATGCAAGACGGTTGACGTCGGACGAACGGAAAGGTGCGTGCTGTTGCTGAGTCTTGAACTTAGAGCATCGGCGATCTCAAAACCGAGAATCTGATCACCCGGGCTGGAACCAGCCGCTTGGAAGGGCAATATGGCGATGGAGGTCACCGGGACGGGAGACGCCGATGGCTTGCGCCCCCAAAAGGGCTTCCAATAAAAGACTGCTCCCAGTAGCAAAACGCAGATGACGCCCGCAAGGACCCCTCTTCTGGAAGACAACGACCTTCCGGGTGCTGGCGAGCTTTGCGCCACGTCTTGCCTAGAGACGAGCGTCGCAACCCCCGTGGTTGCAGGTAATGTGGGTGCGCCTTCCTGCCTTCCAGCCTCGACGAGATCCGTTTTTGTCTGGCAGTCTCCAGCAGATCCGTTCTTTACCTCTACGTTTGCGACGAAGCGATACCCGCGTGTATGCACGGTCTGAATGTACTTTGCGGTTTTGGAGTCATCGCCCAGCCTCCGGCGCAACTTGGCGATGGCACTTGCCAGAGCGTTCTCGGTGACGTTGATGTCTTTCCAAAGCGCGTCGAGGATTTCTTCCTTTTCGACGAGCCGGTCCCTGTTTTCGATGAGGAAAACCAAGAGCTTGAAGGCCTTGGGTTCAAGTGCAACGGCGGCGCCGGCCTTGAGTACCTCGCCCGTGCGAGGCTCAACCTTGACGTCGTCGAAGGAAAAGACTTTGGATGCCTCAGTCGTCATAAAACCGTCAGGAAATCGCCAGAAAAGACCTGTCTTCCGTCAAGACATGCACCCGTCCGCCGCGTATGTTCGCGGCAGACGCTCGTTTACTCATTGTGGTGCAAGGAGAACTCGGAATGCAACGATTTGGCCAATCCACACCGCTGGTGCTTCTGTCTGCCTCGCTGTTGCCAGCGCAACACGTAAGTCAGAACCAATTCCCAAAGACAGAGTTGTCTAGAGGATATCCTCACGACGTCGTGCGAAAAGCGGTCGCAACGACTAAAAGGCGATCATCTTGAGCGAGAACACCAAAAGGCATTCACTGGCTACGTGCCTGGTGCTCGTATTTGTTTGCGCCCCTTTGTCGAAGGCGCAAAACCCAGGCAATGACCAATACCCGAAAATCGAGATATTTGGCGGATATTCATCGATTGAAACCAACAACCATAACTTTCATTTTGGCCCATCTTTCAACGCCTCTGATACCGACTTCGACGAAGGCGGCAAAGGCTTTGAAGCTGCGGCCGTCCGCAATCTAAACCGCTACTTCGGCATTATGGGCGACTTCTCCGCGCATTTTAGCTATGACCAGGGCCCGGTCAAGCTCACACCACCCTGCTCCCTGCCGCCATGCCCTCCCGTAACACAAATCGCGGAACTCAACCCAAGATTGTTCAATTTCCTCGCCGGGCCGGAGTTCAAATGGCGCAACCACACCCGCTTCACTCCATTTGCCCACGCACTGTTCGGCGTGGCTCACACTACAGCCACGTTCAGTACCACAGGCTCTGCCGTCAGCCTCTCGAAGGGCGACGACGATACAGGCTTCGCGATGACCTACGGCGGAGGGCTCCAGGTCCGCATTTTACGCAGAGTGAGTTTCCGCGTGTCCCTCGATTACAGCAAAGCTTTCGTGGGGTCGAGCGCCTTGCCCCCGCAGAGGGTCGACTCTCTCGGCTACTCCGCTGGTGTTGTCTTTCGTTTTCATTAGGTTGCGGGCCGGGATCTTTCCCTGAGATTGTGCTGCCAAGAAAAGTCCTTGGGAAATGAAAGGAAATTTTGAAAGCGCTTGTTAGCGCAACGGCAACAGAGCCACGCGGAGTCCAATCCTTTCGTCATCTCCCGCACTCTCGCAAAAAGCACCCGGGGTGGGTCTATCCCCGCCCCCTCCTCCAGGAAAAAATCTGTATAATCCACCCGCTCCACGAGCCGAACGGGGGAATCTCTAATGACATTTCCGAATCGCCGCGCACTCCATCTTTGGCTTCTGGCTTCATCCGCCGCTCTCTGTTTCTCTTCCTCGGCCTTCGCTCAATCCTCCACGACTCTCCCCAGCGAATCCCCAGCACAAGTAAAGCCCGTCACCGACACCTTCGACTACACCCGCCGCGAGGTCATGATCCCCATGCGCGACGGCGTAAAACTCCACACCGTCATCCTCATCCCCAAAGGCGCCAAAAATGCGCCCATCCTCCTCACTCGCACGCCCTATAACGCCAGCGACCTCACCACTCACGCCAACTCTTCCCATCTCGGCCCCACCCTCGAAGGCTACGACAACGCTACCGACGTCATCGTCGAAGGCGGCTACATCCGCGTCATTCAGGACGTTCGCGGCAAGTACGGTTCTGAAGGCGACTACGTCATGAACCGCCCGCTCCACGGCCCGCTCAATCCCACGAGCGTCGATCACGCCACCGACACCTACGACACCATCGACTGGCTCGTCAAAAATCTCGCCGAATCCAACGGCAAAGTCGGCATCCTCGGCATTTCTTACGACGGCTTCACGCCGCTCATGGCGCTCGTCAATCCGCATCCCGCACTGAAAGTTTCCGTCCCCATGAATCCCATGGTCGATGGCTGGATGGGCGACGACTAGTTCCACAACGGCGCCTTCCGCGAACAAAACATGCCTTACATCTATGAGCAGGACGGAACGCGCGACAACTCCGCCAAATGGTGGACGTCTCATTTCGACGATTACGACGTTTTCATGGAGGCAGGCTCAGCCGGTGAACTCGGCCGCCGTCACGGCCTCGAACAAATGGGCTTCTGGCGCAAAGTCCTTGAGCACCCCAGCTACGATTCGTTCTGGCAGCAACAAGCTATGGACAAAATTCTCGCCGCTCAGCCGCTGAAAGTTCCGACGATGCTCGTTCACAGTCTCTGGGATCAGGAAGATATTTACGGCGCCATCGCCGTCTACAAAGCCCTCAAGCCCAAGGACACCAACAACGACAAAGTTTTTCTCGTGATGGGCCCGTGGCATCACGGCCAGGAAATTGAAGATGCCTATTCTCTCGGAGCCATTAAATTCGGCAGCGACACCGGCACCTACTTCCGCCAGCACATCCTCGCTCCGTTCCTCGCGAAGTATCTCAAGGACGATAATCCCGAGCACGAGATCGCGCCCGTCTACGCCTATGAAACGGGCACCAACCACTGGCGTGAACTTCCCTCCTGGCCCGCCGGTTGCAAATCCGGTTGCGCGCCGAAGCCCACGCCGCTCTATCTCAACGCTGGCCTGAAACTCAGCATGAACGCGCCTGCTTCCTCCGGCGCGTCTTTCGACGAATACATCTCCGATCCAAGCAAACCCGTTCCCTATCGCGCTCGCCCCAGCCAGCCGATGGGCTACACCACCGAACTCACTTGGTCCCAATGGCTCGTCGACGATCAACGCGAAGCTTCCGGTCGCCCCGATGTCCTCGTCTACACTTCCGACGTTTTGACCAAGCCCACCAAAATCAGCGGACAGCCCATCGCCAACATCGTCGCCTCGACCTCCGGCTCCGACTCCGACTGGGTCGTAAAACTTATCGACGTTTACCCCGACGAAGTCGCCAGCCAACCCAATCTCGGGGGCTACCAACTAATGATCTCCGCCGACATTTTCCGCGGCCGTTATCGCGAAAGCCTCGAAACTCCCAAGCCCATCGCCTCGGACAAGCCGCTTCTCTATCGCTTCAATCTTCCCAACGCCAACCACGTCTTCCTTCCCGGCCACCGCATCATGGTCCAAATCCAATCCAGCTGGTTCCCTCTCTACGACCGCAACCCCCAAACCTTCGTCCCCAACATTTTCTGGGCCAAGCCATCCGACTACAAAAGAGCAACGCAGCGCGTCTATCACGACTCTAGCCAGGCCAGCTTCATCGAACTCCCTTTGGTTTCAACGCCCTAGTGAAAATGATCGTCAGAACTTCACGGCCTGGACTAGAACGCTTTCAATTCAATCAGGCGTTCTGAACAGGTTCGCGGCCCAAGACGCGATTGCGCTCGCGCTGCAAGTGGCAACGTACATGTTGCAGCAAGAAAAAGGGCGACGCTTCAAGCGCCGCCCTTTCGTGTTCTCTGTGTTTTCTCTTTACCGATTCGGACGGTAGTTGATTATCGGCTGGGGGCCTTCCACGATTCTGAAATCCGGCGGCACCGCGAAGAGCGACGGC
>Ga0209415_10016605_pt1 | contig 11814 bp, 9 predicted proteins | sample PeaSoiSIISIP2007_FD_187696 | JGI IMG/M metagenome (GOLD analysis project Ga0209415, IMG submission 187696) | Peat soil microbial communities from Weissenstadt, Germany - SII-SIP-2007 (SPAdes) (version 2) | ecosystem: Environmental > Terrestrial > Soil > Wetlands > Peat | place: Germany... | reverse complement strand
CGTACTCCTGACGCGCCCGCACTTGGTCTCCCATCAGCGAATAGGTGTCCGCGATTCCGAATTGTGACGAATAGAAGTCCGGATCGAGGGCAAGTGCGGCGCGGTAGTGCTCGATCGCTTGATCGAAACGTCCTGCCATGCGCAGAATTTCAGCGTAGGAATCCTGCGGGTTCGGGTCCTTGGGCAACGCCGCCACGTACTTGTCCATCAGCACAAATGCTTTCTCGAACTGCCGCGAGTAGGCGTATGTGTAAGCGATGTCGTTCAGGAGGCCGGGAGAGTCGAGTCCTGAGTTCTCAAAGACTGCAATGGCCCGGTCATACTGCGTTTGCTGCGTCAGCCAACGCTCCGCCAAGAAGACGACCCATTTGTCGTGAGGATAGCGACTGAGCACATCGTTCATATTGGTGATTGCCAAAATGAGCCGGTGATCGGCTGCGTCATGTAGCCATTCGACGACCAAACGCTCGGCGGCACTGGCGTGACTGCGGGTGGCAAATGCTTTCCGCTGTTCCCGCACCTGCTCTGCCGGGTCCAAGCTGGTCTGCGACAAAAGCTCGTGACCCATGGCGAAATTGGGGTCGATCTTGAGAGCTTTGCGATAAATCTCAATCGCCTGTGCCTGTTCTACCTGGTCGAGGCCGACGTCCCAAGCCTTCTCGATCATCTGCCGAACCTCGTCGGACTTGGTCGTTAGAGGCATCACGTCCGCTCGCTGACTGGTTTGAGCAGTCACAGTTCCGGTGCATAGCAACATGCTGGCAACAAACAGCGTGCGGATCATTTTGGAAATCGTGGCTCTTGGAATCATCACTAGTTTCCCCTCAGTAAGTAGCCCTGCTCGACCGGCAACTTGCCATCAATTTTCAACACCCGTACATCTTTCGTGAGCGAGTAGAGATCCACTACGCCGATTGCTCCCCGAATGGTGGCGACAGAGTGTTGGACGGCAGCGTCGGAATCCACGACCACAATGGTCCCCTCGTGCGTGTGAATGAAGGCGCGTGCCTCGTCAGCCGTCATATTGAAGACTTTCCTCAAGAGGAGCTGCATGTCCGCGGATGACGGATCGCGCAGCACAATCGTGATGGGCTTCCCGTCCGGCCAAATGCGAGTGTGAGCATTGAAAATCTTGACCAGCTCGGCGCTCGTGAGATTGGTAGTGGAGTTTGCGGTGTCCGCTACGATCGCAAGTTGCTTCGCGTGGCAGGTCCCGGCTGCCGCGGCCACCCACACCAACGCAAGCAGCAGGCGCCAAAGTTTCATACGGTGTATTTTCAGTCACTTGAAGTCACCCCAACAGATAACCGACGTAATGAAGCCTAGGCTGGTCCACGCTCTGCCGATGGAGACGGGGTTATCGGCCCTCCTGCTGGGTACGAGACTTAACGCCTGGATGCTTGAGGCTGGAAAGGCTATTGAAAAAATCAAAGGTAAAGACATCGCCTAAACAGAAAAGTAAGTAAGGAAAGAAGCCGAGGCCGACGATCTTGCCGCGTTAGCAGCCATGACGGACAACCCCTTGGGGTCTGGTGCACCGAAAAAAGAGAGAGCAGGAGACTCTCCCTGCTCTCTTAGTCGCGGCTTATGCTCCTGGAATTTCACAGACCCTTACGACATTAGCGATTGGATCTCCCGAGTTGTTATTGTGGCTCTGCAAGCCGAGTTCCGACTCGGCCGAAACGCAGTCGCTGCTGAAGCAGTTCCCGAGCATTTTCCGGGAGGACTACCCTCGGTCTTTCGGTGGTCTCGTCTCCTTCCGCGCAGTGATCACGGGCGATCTTGAATACCACACCGCACCCGTAGGGGGCACTGCATGACGTGTCGCCGCCGTCTGATGTCGTGCCGTAGAGATTACCCTTCTCTCCCAGGAACAGACCTGCGTTCGGATTCGCTCCATCCGTACCCCCGGTGAAGGCGTACAGGACACTTTCTTTGCCAGTTGTATCCAGCTTGAACACCACTCCGCAACCGGTGCTGGTGCAAAGGGAGCCGCTGAAGTCGCCCCCAAAGTATGTAGTGCCGTAGAGGTTGCCCTCCTCGTCCCGGACCACACCAGCGAACGTCTCTGCTCCGTCTGCGCCTCCAGTAAAGCTGTAGAGCACGGTCTCTTTGGCTTTCCTATCCACCTTGAACACCACCCCGCACCCCAAGCCGGAGCATCCGCTTAAGTCGCCCCCGTTTCCGCTCATGCCGTAAAGGTTGCCCTCGTTATCCCGAACTAGCCATCCGTCAGGAAATGGCCCTCCGTCCGCTCCGTGGAAGGTGTGCAGCACGGTGAATTTTCCGGTCTGGTCCAGCTTGAACACCGTTCCGCAGCCGAGGAACCCGGTAGTGTTTAAGACCACGTTGCCGCAAAATCCGCTTACGTCACCGCCGTTCGATGCAGCGCCGTAAAGACTTCCCGCCTCGTCCCGAAGCAGGTCTCCGTATGGAGCGTACCCGTCCGCACCCCCGGTGAAGGTGTAGAGGACGGTCTCTTTGCCGGTTGCATCCACCTTAAACACCACGCCGCACCCTGGGGCGGGGAAGCCGGGGCAAACTCCACTTAGGTCGCCGCCCATGACGGTGGTGCCGTAGAGGTTGCCCGCCTCGTCCCGAACCAGACCCGAGGAAGCACCTAATCCGTCCGCACCCCCGGTGAAGGCGTAGAGGACGGTCTCTTTGCCGCTTGGATCCACCTTGAACACCACTCCGCATCCCGGATTGAAGGAGCATGCGCTTACGCTTATGTCGCCGCCGCCGTGGGTGGTGCCGTAGAGGTTGCCCGCTTCGTCCCGAACCAGACCCGTGGCAGGATAGGCTCCGTCCGCTCCTCCTGTGAAGCTGTATAGGACGGTTTCTTTACCGCTCCAATCGATCTTGAACACCACTCCACAGCCGGATCCCCCGCATCCGCTGAGGTCGCCGCCGTTGAACGCGGTACCGTAGAGGTTGCCCGTCCGGTCGCGAATTACGTTGCCCTGGGGGAATTCCCCGTCCGCGCCGGTAAACGTGTAGAGTGCCATGTAATTTGGTGCTTCCTGTGCTCGGGCTGCAATGGCAGTTGAGAGAAGCACAGTCCCCAGCGCTAGTGCGCCAAAAGATGAAATGGTAAGCAACAATCTGGATTTCATATCGTCTCCTTATTCTGTGTATTTCAACCGTAGCGGTTAGCTGATTTTTGTGTTCTGCACGCGAGCCAGTAGTGAATTCAGGCAAATCAGTACCGAGCCATCGGCTGCCTGCGACCGATGGAGATTGCCCGAGTTGAGCCATTCCTCCAATGCAGGCCGGTCCAGGTTCGAGATGACTCCCGCGTTTTCCAGCGCGATCATCTCCCCTTCGGCCGCGCATAGCGGACACCATGCGCGTTTCGAATTCCGGCTTCGCAGGATCAACAAAGAATCGGTTTCGATCGTGATCTTCGTCTGCTTCGCCATAAGAGCCTGCTTTCTGAAATCGGCCGCGTGCTGAAACGAGTGCAGCTTGCCCGAGAGACGGTGAAGAAGTCCTTACAAACGTTCTGAAAACTTCTGATAATTTCTCGCAAGTGGATAACAGCCGGAAAACAGGGCACTTCGGAGGATCTAGGTGAGCAGCGACTGAGCCGGTTCAGACTCATAATCGTGCTAAAATGCGCTCCTCTAGCTTGGGGTGGGGTGCTCCCAATGTCCGCGAGCGAAGACCAGAAGGTGAAAGACGTCTACGAATTCGGGCCCTTTCGCGTCGATCCTGAAAAGGAAACTCTGCTGCGTGCCGGCGACCCTATCCCGCTGACGCCGAAGACGTTTCAAATCCTCCTGGTTCTGGTCCGCCACAGTAAAGAGGTAGTCACCAAAGACGATCTAATGAAAGCGGTTTGGCCGGACACTTTTGTGGAGGAGGCCAACCTCAGCCGCAACATCTTCATGTTGCGAAAGGCGCTGGGATCGAGTTCCCAGGACCATCGCTACATCCTTACCGTGCCCGGCCGAGGGTATCGCCTTGCAGAGAACGTGCGCTTGGTGCCGGAGCACGAGCTCAGCATTGTCGCGGCGAACCATTCCAAGGTGCAGGTGCAGGTCGCGGAAACGAAACCTTGGGGATGGATCGCAGTGGCTGGGATCCTGCTGCTTGTCGCCGCCGCAGGCACAACGCAGTTTTTCCTGCACCGCACTACCGTTCTCAGTGAAAAAGACACGGTTGTGCTTGCCGATTTTGCCAATTCCACCGGCGACTCGGTTTTTGATGGGACGCTGCGGCAGGGTATGGCGGTGCAACTTGAGCAGTCGCCGTTTCTTAGCCTCATCTCCGAGCAACGTATCCATCACACGCTCCGCCTGATGGGGCGGTCGGCAGACGCACGGCTCACTCCCGAACTCGCTCGCGAAATCTGCGAGCGGACCGGAAGCGCTGCCGTGCTGGAGGGCTCGATTGCAAGCCTCGGAAGCCAGTACGTACTGGGGTTGCGCGCAAAGAGCTGCCGCACCGGGGACATTCTCGACGATGAGCTGGCACAAGCGGCGAGAAAAGAGGATGTTCTGAATGCTCTCAGTCAAATTGCCAGTAAATTCAGAAATCGCGTCGGCGAATCGCTATCCACGATCCAACAGCACGACACTCCGCTCGCCGAGGCGACGACGGCGTCGCTCGAAGCTCTGGAAGCTTATAGCACGGCCTGGAAGGTTCACTCCTCAAGTGGCGCGATGGCCGCGCTGCCCCTTTTCAGGCGCGCTACCGAAATCGATCCCAACTTCGCTATGGCACATGCGGCGCTGGGGCGCATGTACGCCGATCTCGATGAGTCCGATCTCTCCGCCGAAAGCACCACCAGGGCCTGGCAGTTGCGAGATCACGCGAGTGATCGGGAGAAGTTCTTTATCACTGCTGGCTACCAGACGCTGGTAACGGGAAACCTGGAAGAGGCGCAACAGACCTGCGAGGCCTGGGCGCAAACCTACCCTCGTGAGGCACTGCCCCATACACAGTTGTCGGGGTATATCAACAAAGCTGCAGGTCAATACGAAAAGGCGGCCGCCGAAGCCCGGAAAGCTATCGAGCTCGACCCGGATTTTGCCTTCGGGTATTTCAACGATGCCGTCAACAGCGTTTATCTTGATCGCCTGGGAGAAGCCGAGAATGCCCTGCGGCGCGCGGCGGGACGTGGGCTGGAAATGGATGAGTTCATCGGGCTGGACTACGATATCGCCTTTCTGAGAGGCGACGTAGTGGGAATGGAACGGGAAGCCGCTCGCGCTCGGGGAAGGTCCGGAGGGGAAAACTGGATCTCCAACAAAGAGGCGTTTGCGCTGGCCTACTCGGGCCACCTGCAACAGGCACGTGCCATGTCACGTCGCGCGGTAGATCAGGCTCGGCAGGCGGCGCAACGGGAGAGGGCGGGTCTGTGGGAATCTGGAGCAGCAGTGCGTGAGGCTCTTTTCGGGAATGCGTCTGAAGCAAGAAAGAGGGCGATGGCCGCACTTGAGCTTTCAAAGGATCGCGATGTGGGGTACGGCGCAGCGTTTGCGCTGGCCCGCTCGGGAGATTTCTCCCAGGCTCAAGCGCTCGCCAATGACCTGGAGAGACAGTTTCCTGAGGATACGTCAATCCGATTCAGTTACCTGCCGGCGCTTCACGCACGCCTGGCGCTGAATCATGGCGACGCCTCAAAAGCCATCGAACTGCTGCAGGCCGCTGTTCCCCACGAACTGGGCGCTCCGCGGAGCAGTATTCATGCGCTCTTCGGGGCGCTCTATCCGGTCTATGTGCGTGGCGAGGCCTATCTGGCGGCACGCCAGGGTCGGGAAGCCGCCGCGGAATTCCAGAAAATTCTCGATCGCCCCGGGATCGTGGTCAGCGACCCGATCGGTGCATTGGCACATTTGCAATTGGGCCGCGCCTACGCTCTGTTGGGAGAAAACGCGAAGGCGAAAACCGCGTACCAAGATTTTCTCACCCTCTGGAAAGATGCCGACCCCGACATCCCCATTCTGAAACAAGCAAAGGCGGAGTACGCGAAGCTGGAATAGCGGCTGCTAGGAGGAAACAGTTCTTCCACGTCGGCCACTGGCCGTGGCGATTGGCGCAAATGGCAGTTTGATAAACCAGCCGTCGATGCTGGCTGGATAACGGGCAAGTCGGCAGTAACCGCATGGAGCCGGGCCTTCAGCTACGCTCACTGGCGCCAGACACTTGGCAAGAGCGGTTTGTTGATTCGACAGGAGTCGTTACCAAAATCTTGGGATGGGCCCTAACCGAGGTGTGTTGGCCCTGGCAGCGCGACTCAACCACAACCCGCCAACCGTGTGTTTCCTCTGACGCTTACGGTGCACCCGGCACACTGTCACCCCACATCGAGCGCCGGAAGGGAAGTCGGTCGGCCAGCGCCCTTCGAGGCTCTTTCGCAGCAAAGGGCAAGATTGTCTTCTGTTCCACTGCCGGACCGGGATGGTACGCGGATGTTCGACGCGACATCATCCGGAACAACGAAGACTGAAGTGTGATTACCACGCGGCGCGGTTCGGCTTGCCCGTGCCAGGGTCATGAGTCTTTGACCCCGGCCTTCTGTTTCGCCACCAGGCGCTGCATGAACTTGGGCCCTTCCTTCTTGTAGTCTCGACACCTTCGTGGCGGGTCACGAAAAAAAGCAGAAGGTGGCGGCGAAAATCTGGACCGCTTGACATGGCTTTTAATTACAAAATGGCTTAAGCGATTTTAAGCGGTCATTTGAGTGAGGTATTAGCAATGTCATAAGCCATACACCTTTATGCCTCTCCTATGCCTCTCCGGCGCCCGGGGATTGCGCGGGATCACTTCGCTTTTCCCGCCCTTCGCGGCCTGGTCGCGTGCGCGTCGTTTCGTCCCGGCTCATCAAAGGCCTCCTCAAACCGCAGCCGTGCGAAGACCGCCAACCGCGATCTCTGGCGGGCGCTGGATGTTTGCCTGATGCGGAACACTCTCCTCATCACCCGGTTGTCCTCGCTTGGGCCCGAACAGGCCAGTTCCTCTAGCAGATCGCGCAAATGCAAGACGCTCTCGCTTTTGCCGTTCGCGTTTGCGCATGATGCTGCGGTCAACCCGAACTCCGAAGTCGAAGGAGAGTTCGTGGCGCCGCTCGTCCCTGAGTGATAGTTGCACCGTTACGAGCGTTCCATCGCGGCATTCGCGCGGAACAGAGATGTAGCCGTGCGCGATGATGACTCCCTCCGCTCGGCGAGGTCGTAGAGGGGCCGCGCTTGTCAGCCAGCGGTTTAAAGCTGTTGGTGGAAGCTGAGACAACCCACGGATCACATCCTGATAATTTGAGTTCTCCTCTGGATCCCATAGTTCGAGTGGCCAATCCTCCCATGGGGTCATCATTGCGACGTCGGTAATCAGAATCCCAGATTTCAGAATGGTCATCATGGCCGGCACGATTACTGCGACCTCGTCCAAAGGGAGTTCGTAAATACTGGCGACTTCATTCTCCGTCTGCTCTAAGGTAAACCTATCGGGCTCCTGCCGAGGATCGACGCTGCACCCGATGGGAATGTCCATTTTTTCAAGCAGCGACAGGCTGTCGCGGTATTCTCGATCGTCGGTCTTTGTAAGCCTTAACCTTTGTGTTGGCATTTTCCCTCCAGCGGTTGCGGTGAAGGAAGAAATCCTACAAAACCTCCATCACCTCAATAACCTCCATAAGTCACTTCGAACCAACAGCTTTTTCCAGGTTACAATCGGGACAACCAGCCTTGACACCTTGTGCGCATGGCAAGTCGTAATCGCGAGCCAATCGGTGCACGCTTTGGCTAGTATCTCTTCCAAGCAGAACGTTCCGCCCGGAGCTACTAGTATGCCTGGGAATATTCAGGTTACGTAACCTCCAGCCGATCTCTTCGGCGTTATATTCGAGGGTTTCTCCCCGAGATCGGAGGAGTGCGTTCACCAACTTCGCGAGTTCATCGACCCTCACTTCGCGCTGCTTTCCGTTGTGAACAAGACCGCATAATATTTCGATGATCGCGCAGTTAACGTCACAAGCGCGTAGCCCCCGGACCTCCTCGTCTTGCGGTCGGAGCAACTGAACCGCGTCGCGTGCCAGTTCCGGATCTTCCGGAAAGCATGCCGCTAGTCCGCGGGCGAGCTGGCGCGTTGCAAAGGTAAAGTTCGAGACATCAACCGGAGACTCGAGTTCCTTTCCAGCATTCTTCAACCGGTACATCAAGAGGCGCGGCTGAAAAGCGTTTGCAATTTCGTTTAGAACGCGCTCATCCAACGCGGATGACCGCAATTGCGATGGTGCCGCAGAAATGTGGATCACTCCACCACCGAGAATATCGAGCGCAGCATCGTTCCCGCAGAAGACCGCTTTCGGACCATAGGGATCGATGACACCTCCGCGGTTTCCAGGCAAGTGAAAGCCACGGTGACTCGATGCTCGGAGAAGTCGCTGCATGGAGGGCCTCAATTCTTGCTGGTTGAGAAGCAAGGTGAGGGAGAAGGGCATGGGCAAAGCCCGGAAACCACCGGGGGTGACTTCCGCCAGCATCAAGGGATGGCGACAAAGGCAGGCGAGTAGGCGCAACACGTCGATTCCCAGTTCCTGATAAAGCGCGGAAATTGTCAAACTCGGCGCGCTGGGCAGCCGATCGGCCAACCAAGTGGCGATGGAAAAGCAGGCGAGCAGACTTGACTCGCGTTCCGGCAAAGCCAAGTGGTGCTTGAATAAATCGTTGATTGATTCGAACAGGCCACGGGCCGAGCCGTAGTTGTGACAACCGGAAGGGAACCGCATTGCCTGGTATAGACTCGGATGTAGTTCAGCAGCCTGGTAAATGCAGCCGCGGTGTTCGACGCGGGGTCCAACCTTCGCTTTTCTCCCGTTCCAAAGCAACAGATCGGGTTTATGAAGTCCGGAAGAACTGGAAACCATCTCGGTCATCGCGCCATCGGCGAAGATTTCACCAGGGCTGATGACGCAACTCTTTGCCGCACTGTCAACCGCGCTCAAGATGTGCGTTTCCCGCCGCGGGAATCTTGGAGTCTTGCGCTTCGGTTCCGAATTCGTGGTCTTACGCGTGCGCTGGGGTGAGTGACGAGGCATGTGGCCGCCGAGTTTCACGGAATCTTGCTCGCGCTCGAGACCAGGGACTGTCCGCAGCGGACAGTCCCTGCGACCTTGGCCCACATCGCGGGCGGCGCTTCTCCCGCCGCCACCGCATTGAGCGTCTCGATTGCACGGTAAAAAATCGCTTTCAAGCCTAGAGCCCTTTTTTCTCAAGTTTCAGAAACAATTCGATCGCCCGTTGCAGGTCGCGGCTGGCGTCGGCAAGGGATCGCGGCGAGGGTTCCGCCAGAGCCCGCGGCGTTTCCGTGAAGCTCTGCCCCCGTGTTCTGACCAGCATCTCGAGATGTTCGATTTCGGCATCGATGAGTTTCAGAACCATCTGCCATTGCAGTCTGGGATCTGGAACTACCTTGGGGAGCTCGGAATCTTCGAAAATCTTCCGGCGTGGTTCCATCGGAGGGGGTTTCATCCTGAATTTCCCTTGATCTTCGACCGGAAGCTCGGGTTCGCCCGAGGAGGGTCTGACAGCAGGCGACTTCTGCACAAAAGGATATTCGCCCTTAGAATATGCCTCCTCCATGGCGACCATGTGCTCGGCCATCTGAATAGTGTTTGTGCTCATGAATTTCCATTGCGTAAGACGGTCGTAAAAAGGCTGTCCAAAGCCTTTAATGACCGATTGTTTCCAGGGGCCGTCGTCCTTCAGATGAAGGAGTCCACATTCGGCCACGTCTGCGCGTAGGGATCTGAGAAAACGCAGTCCATTTTGCAGAGATTGGTAGTCATCGCCGTACCATTCTTCCATCAGGATGGTGTCTCCGCCTGCCGCCTCTCCCTTATGTTCGGTGTGCGAGTTCTCTGCTATACGGCTCTGTTTTCGGAGCTCCAACTTTAACCGCCAAGAACAGGAGAGGATGAGATCGAGCAGGATCTGCCGCAGGAGCGTAATGGGCGCGTACTTTTGCGACAGACTGGCGCGCATCTGCTCGAACTCAGGCCGATCGGCGTCACTGATCTGCGTTTCCGTGGTGAACATGCCGTTCATGGCTCCACGGCCGTTGTCGGCGCCAGTTTTTGCCACGGTCGATTTGCGGTTCTTTCCCCGTTTTGGGGCGATCGTTTTCTCCGTAATTGTTTTTTCGGTTTTCATTTCTTTGTTCTCCTTGGGATCCCCTGGCAACCGGCACGTCGGAGCGTTAATGCGCCCCACAACGGCAGGAATAGCCGGGACTGACGTTGAAGCCCTTTTCAGAGGAGGTCAAAACTTGTCACAGCAAGGATGGAAACCAATTCGAAGAAGATACTGCCGATTCCGCGCGCCGCTCTTTGTGAGCAACCCTATTGGATATGATGCAAACGAACCGCAGGCGGCGCAACATTTTTTATCCGCTGAACAAAAACGCTTATGGGCTTTGTTCACAGACGGCCCGACCGGGCAGCGACCGTTAGCGTTCCTCGCAAGTACGGCCGAGGCTGTCGCAAACTCCGCCCATCATCGCGCCCGTCGCGATGAGAAACTCCGGCGTGGGTGCACCACCGGGCTGCGTTCACGATGTCCAGGGGTTGAATACTGAAACTCCCGTAATCGCCACGTCCCGTGTGTTGCGGGTGACCAAAGTGAGGTTGTGCTGCAGGGCGGTAGCGGCAAGAAGGCCGTCAATGACGGGGAGCGAGCACTTCGCGGCGAGCGCCTTTGCCGTAATGACGCCGCAGCGATCCGCGACCGCTTGATCAATGGCCAGAATTCGGCCCGCAAAACGCAGAGCGAGTTCGTGGTCTAGCCATGTTTCCAGAGAGACACGGCGAGAAGATGCACAAGGCAGGGAAGCGATACCCTTGCGAATCTCGCCGAAGGTGAGAACGCTCAGGCCGAGAAGGCTTTCATCGGCACCACTTTCGGAGCCCGCCTTGTGCTGCTAGCGAGGCCAGTTCAGTCACTTTGTGGGGCTGGTTGCCGTGAGCACGCCTCGCATCTGGCGTGCAAAGGCTGCGGGCTCCTCATAGAAAGGGAAATGTGCAGACTCTTCAAACCATACGATGTGCTTGTCCGGCGCATTGATCTTGGCGAAGTACTGTTCCGTAAGCACAAATGGGTCGGTGTAGTCATAGCGGCCTGTGAAGAAATAAACGGGAATCTCAACTTGCGTGATGACATCCATCAGTTCGCTCGAAATCGAGTTATAAACGAAGTTTCTCGAATATAGCGATACCCCCTTCGGAATGTTGCGTGCATCGCGAAGGCTATACTCGGAAGCGGCCAACCCGGTCAGCAATAGCGGCATAAACGACTTCGCCTTGTGGATTTCACCGCCAAATTTAAAGAGTAGCGTTTCCCTGACGCTCGAGCCCTTCTCTTCTAGCTCCTTGATTGCGTCTTGGTCTCCCATTCGTCTTGCACTCTGGCGAATGTATTCATCTTGAATTCCAGCGATAGGGGACGAGCGGGCGAGTTGCCCTATCCCCACATAAGCGCGGTAAAGCTCAGGATGTCGCGCAACAACGGGTAAGCGTCTGACCAACACATCTGTGATCGAAATCGTATGTGTGTTGAAGGATTGGAATCCCAACCATTCCACATCCGCTGACAATCCCGGCCTCAACCGTTTTCCCGTCCTCGGTCGTTACCACAATCGAAGCAATGCCGTCGTCCAGAAAATATGCGTTAGCGACCGTCTGCCCATCCACCGCCATCGAGTGATTGTGTTTAAGCTTTAGGTGGTGGAGATGTGGTTCCAGACTTCCAGACGCGCTATTTCAGCCCTTGAACGGCTGAGTGCGCTGAATGAAAGGGCGAATCCTCTGTTCTT
>Ga0209415_10016604_pt1 | contig 11814 bp, 7 predicted proteins | sample PeaSoiSIISIP2007_FD_187696 | JGI IMG/M metagenome (GOLD analysis project Ga0209415, IMG submission 187696) | Peat soil microbial communities from Weissenstadt, Germany - SII-SIP-2007 (SPAdes) (version 2) | ecosystem: Environmental > Terrestrial > Soil > Wetlands > Peat | place: Germany... | reverse complement strand
CGTGGTGCGTGATGCTCTACACAACCGTGTTGGCGATCGAGTTCTCGCCGGTCGTCCTGGAACGGCTCCGGCTGGAACGCCCGCGGCGGATGCTCCGTGCCGTCGCGACACCGTTGGTGATCGTCGGCGTGATCCTCTCGACCCTGCATCAATCGTCGCTCGGCTCGCTCTACTTGATCGTGCCGTCCAAGTTGCACCCGCTCTGGTATACGCCGCTGCTGCCGTACCTGTTCCTGATCTCGGCGGTCGGTGCCGGCATCGGCATGACGATCCTCGAATCGTATCTCAGCGAGCGGGCGTTCGGGCGCCGCTTGGAGATGGACCTGTTGGAGCCGCTGGCGCGTGGCATGGTCGTCGTGCTCGGCGTTTACGGGCTGCTGCGGGCGATCGTGATATCGAAGAACGGCGCCGCCGTCATGCTGCTGCAGCCGGGGTATGAAGCGCGGATGTTTCTCTTCGAGATGACCGTCGGCGTCGTCCTGCCGGTGGGGATGTTGCTCATCGAGCGGGTACGGACCAACCGCACCGGTCTGGTCATCGCGGCGTTTCTCGCTGTACTGGGTTTCGTCATCAATCGGTTGAACGTCAGCGTGACCGGCATGGAAGGCGCCGCGGGCCTGCGGTACGTGCCGTCGTGGATGGAGATCACGGTCTCCCTCGGGCTCGTGGCGCTCGGCTTTGCGCTCTTCACTCTGGCGGTCCGCTACCTGCCCATCTTCCCCGAGTCCGCCCAGGGCCAGGCGAGGTGAGCCGTGCACACACGCATCGGGGTCCAGATCGTCGCGGCGGTGGGGCTCGTGACGGCCTTGGGGATCGCCCTGCTCGCGACCGTCACCTTGCGCACCCACCGGCGCGAGATGATCGCGCAGCTCACGCGCAGCGCCGACCTGCTCAGCGAAACGGTGAAGCGCAGCACCGAAGACTACATGCTCGAGAATCGGCGCGAGTACATCCGCCGGCAAATCGAGACGATCGGTCGCCAGGAGCGCATCGAGCGGGTGCGCGTGTTCAACAAGCAGGGCCGGATCGTGTTCTCCTCCGACCCCACTGAGGTCGGCCAGGCTCTGGACAAGCGCGCCGAGTCGTGCTTCGCCTGCCACGCGCAAGACCGGCCGCTCGAGCAGCCGCCGGTGCAGGACCGGGCGCGCATCTTCACGAACGGCTCGGGGCATCGCGTGCTCGGCATCGTCAATCCGATTCAGAATCAGCCGGCGTGCGCCAGTGCGGTCTGCCACGCCCACGCTCCCGACGAGCGCGTGCTCGGCGTGCTCGACGTCACCATGTCGCTCGCCGATGTCGACCAGCAGATCGCCGCGAGCCGCAATCGCATCATCGCTCTCGCGGGTGGGTGCATCGCCGTGGCCGGACTGCTTCTGTGGGCGCTCAGTCGGCGCCTCGTCAGCCGGCCCGTGGAAGCACTCGCGGCGGGTACGCGACGCGTCGCCGCCGGCGATCTCACCACCACCATCCCCGCTGGCGCGCGCAACGAGCTCGGCGAATTGGCGCGCGCCTTCAACGCCATGACGGCGCGGCTTGCCGAGGACCAGCGCCAGCTCACGCAGGCGGACAAGCTCGCATCGGTCGGACGCCTCGCGGCTGGCGTGGCGCACGAGATCAACAACCCGTTGACGGGCGTGCTCACCTACGCGTCATTTCTCCTCGATCGTGCCCAGGAAAATGCGGAGCTGCACGCCGATCTCGAGGTGATCGTACGCGAGACCAAGCGGTGTCGCGAGATCGTCCGCGGCCTCCTCGACTTCGCGCGCCAGACTCCGCCACGGCGGCAGCCGACGGACCTGAACACCGTGGCGCGCCGCGCCGTGGCGGTGGTGATGAATCAGCTCCAGCTCGCCCACGTGGGACTGACGCTGGATCTCACCACTGACTTGCCGCCGGTCCAGGCGGACCCGAACCAGATGCAACAGGTGCTGGTCAATCTGCTGCTCAATGCCGCCGATGCGATCGGCGAGCGCGGTGGGACGATCCGAGTCGCCAGCCGGCAGGCACAGCTCGCGGCGCGCGGCCATGAGCCGATTCGCCGCGCCGCATGCCCCAAGGGCTGCGATCTGCTCGATCCGGGTACGCGCGTCGGCGGACTGTACGCCATCCGCATCCTGCGTGAGTACCGCGGGCGCGAGTGGGGATACTGTCTCGACCCGGTCTACGGACGCTTCAACCACGTCGCCCCGGAGCCGTGGGAGGAAGGTGTGATCGCGCCCGCCGCGTGCCCGCGCTGCCGGACGACACTGGTCGAGCCCGAGGGCACGTGCGAGCGCTGCCAGGCGCCAACGTTGGCCGTCCTCGGCCCCAACGACGAGCCGATCCAATGGTGCACGCGGACCGGCTGCCACTTTACCCGGTGGGCGGCGCGCGAGCAGCGTGGCCCGGCGCCGGTGGTCGAGATCAGCGTCGAAGACAACGGCCGCGGCATTGCACGCGAACACTTGCCGAAGCTCTTCGAGCCGTTCTTCACGACGAAAGGCGTGCGCGGCACGGGCTTAGGGCTGGCGATTACCTGGGGCATCGTCGAGGGCCACGGCGGGACGATCGAAGTGGACAGCGAGCCCGACGCCGGGACGCGCTTCACGATCCGCCTGCCACTTGAGGATGCGGAACCGGTACGGAGTGCGGCATGACGGAATGCGACGTGCTGGTCATCGATGACGAGCCGGTGGTCCGCGAAGGAGTGCGGCGCGTGCTCGAAGCGAGCGGGCTGCGCGTCGCCACGGCTGATGACGCCACATCGGGCCTGCGTCATCCCGCGCTGGCGGTCTGCCGTCTCGTGCTGTGCGATGTCATGCTGCCCGACCGCTCCGGCATCGACGTGCTGAACGAGCTGGCGCGTGCACGCCCCGGCTTGCCGGTCGTGCTGATCACGGGCTACGCGACGCCCGACCTGGCCGAGCGCGCGCAGGAGGCGGGCGCCGCCGCCTTCCTCGCCAAACCGTTCGAGGCGAGTGAGCTCATGGAATGTGTGCGCCGCGCCCTGGAGGTCCGTGCGCCGCAGGAGGAACGAGCATGGCGGTCCTGATCGTTGTTCTGATGGTCGTGGGCTTCGCGGTGGTGGACATCATCGAACCGGGACAGGGGATGTCGTCGGTGCTTTCATCGAAAATCATGCGACTTCGGCAGCGCGGCCGGGGGCGCGTCCTCCGGCGTCGTGCGCATCCGGTAGCCGCTGCCGGTTTGCTTGATGACCCGCTGCGGCAGCGAGAGCGGAGTGATCCGCCGCGCGCGGACGTGGATGACGCCTTCCACCTTTTGTAACGGGCCTTCTATCCGCAGCAACGCGGCGGTGTGGATCACGGCACGGTAGCGCCGGAACATGTCCGGTACGACAACGGCGTTGGCGGTGCCGGTTTCGTCCTCGAGGGTGATGAAACAAAAACCCTTCGCCGTGCCCGGACGCTGCCGGACGATGACCAAGCCGGCGATCGTGGTCCAGCTGCCATCGCGCGCGCGGTGCAGCTCGCAAGCGCGCCGCACGCCGTCGCGCGTCAACTCGGCGCGCAGGTGTTGCATGATGTGCGGCCCGACGGTGATGCCGCTGTTGGTGTAGTCGGCGAGCGTGCGGTCGAGGGGGGACATGTCGGGGAGGGGAGAAGATGAGGCTTGAGGGCCTGAGGGCTTGGGGGCTTGCGAGGATCTTTCGAACAGCGCGCCGCGTGGCACCGCTGCGGCTTGCCACAGTGCTTCGCGCCGCGACAGGCCGAACGCTGCAAAGGCCCCGAGGTGTGCCAGCGTCTGCGTCTCGTCGTCACGCAGCTCGCAACGTAAGATGATGTCGGAAACCGAGATGAACGGGGCTGGCGCACGTTTTTCTTCGATACGCTTCCCCGTCTCTTCACGGAGCCCCGTGACGTAGCGCAGGCCGAGACGGAGCGCGAGTGTGGGTTTCGGATGTCGAGGGGAAAGTGAGCTGTCCGACACCTGACACCCGACCGCCGACCCCTCTTCCAAGCTGCACTGCCAGTTGGATCTGACCACGTCGATCGGCAACACGCGCAATCCATGCCGCTGCGCGTCCTTCACCAGCGTCGCCGGGTGGTAGAAACCGAGCGGCCAGTTGTTGAGCATGGCGCAGGTGAACGCGGCGAGGTGATGGGCGCGCAGGTACGCCGAGGCGTACGCGAGCAACGCGAAGCTGGCGGCGTGCGACTCGGGGAACCCGTAGAGCGCGAACGAGGTGATGCTGCGGATGATGTCGTCCGCCTTCTTGCCGGTGATGCCGCGCGCCGCCATGCCGGCACGCAGACGCGCCTCGATGTCGTGCATGCGTTTCACCGAGCGCTTGAACCCCATCGCCCGCCGCAGCTCTTCCGCCTCACCACCAGTGAACCCGGCCAACGTCATGGCCATGCGCAGCAACTGCTCCTGGAACAGCGGCACGCCGAGCGTACGCTTCAGGATCGGCTCGAGATCGGGATGCGCGTAAGTCACCGGCTCGCGGCCGTTGCGGCGGTTCAAGTAGGGATGCACCATCTGCCCGACGATCGGCCCCGGCCGGATGATCGCCACCTCGACGACGAGATCGTAAAAATGATCCGGCTTCATCCGCGGCAACGTCGCCATCTGCGCCCGGCTTTCGACCTGGAAGACGCCGATGGTGTCGCCCTTGCACAGCATGTCGTAGGTCTGCGGATCATCCGCCGGCAGATGCGCCAAGTCGATGTCGTCGCCTTCATGCTCGCGGATCAGCGGGATCGTCTCTTCGAGCACGGCCATCATGCCGAGACCGAGCAGATCCACCTTGATGATGCCGAGATCGGCGCAGTCGTCCTTGTCCCACTGCACGACGACGCGGCCCGGCATCGCCGCCGGCTCCAGGGGCACGACGGTGTCGAGCCGCCCGGCGGCGATCACCATGCCGCCGGAGTGCTGGCCGAGATGGCGCGGCAGGTTCTGGATCTGCTGCACCATGTGGACGAGCAGCGCGACGCGCGGCGCCGCCGGATCGACGCCGCCTGCGGTGAGCTGATGTCCCAGCTCGTCCATGTCGTCGCGGAACTCGAACCGCTGCAGCAGCTTCGACAGCCGGTCGACTTGCTCGAGCGAGAACCCGAGCGTCTTGCCGACTTCGCGCACGGCGCTGCGCGTGCGGTAGGTAATGACGTTGGCGGTCATCGCGGCGCGGCGCTCGCCGTAGCGCTGATAGACGTACTGGATGACCTTCTCGCGCTGGTCGCCGCTCGGCAGATCGATGTCGATGTCCGGCCACTCGCCGCGCTCCTCGGACAAAAAGCGCTCGAACAGCAGTTCCATGCCGACGGCGTCGACGGCGGTGATGCCGAGGGCGTAACACACCGCCGAGTTGGCGGCCGACCCGCGCCCCTGCGCCAGGATGCGCTGTTCGCGGCAGAAGCGCACGATGTCCCAGACGATGAGGAAGTAGCCGGCGAGGTCGAGCGTCCCGATGATCGCCAGCTCGTGCTCCAGCTGCCGGCGGACCCGCGGCGTGAGCGTGCCGTACCGTTCGCTCGCGCCGGCGTAGGTCAATGCCCGCAAGTACCTGATCGGCGTCTCGCCGGGGGGCAGCGGATAATCGGGGAAACGGTAGCCGAGATTGGCCAGCGTAAACTCGCACTGCTCGGCGATGCGTTCGGTGTTGACGAGCGCCTCCGGCAGATCACGGAACAACGCAGCCATCTCCGCGGGCGACTTGAGATGCCGCTCGGCGTTCCTCAGCAAGGTGCGTCCCGCCGCGTCGAGCGTCGTCGTGTTGCGAATGCAGGTAAGCACGTCGAGCAGCCGCCGCCCGGCACGCGTCGCGTGGCGCACGTCGTTGGTGGCGACCAGCGGGATGCCGTAGCGCTGTGCCGCGGCGATCAGCGTCTGATTGAGCCGCTCTTCGTCCGCATCGAGATGGCGCTGGATGTCGAGGTAGAGGCGGTTGGGGAAGAGAGACGACAGACGAGAGACAACAGATGACAGACGAGGCCTCCACCCTGACCGAGGAGGGGGCCCCTCCCGCAGCGCCGCCACAATCGGTCCATCCGCCCCACCGGCGAGGCAGATGAGACCGTCGGTGTATCCTTCGAGATCTTCCCACGTCGCGACCGATTCGCCTTTCGGTGCGCACAGCTTGGTCTGAGTGATGAGCCGGCAAAGGTTTTGGTAGCCGGTGCGATCAGCGGCGAGCATATACACAGAAGGGGGGGTGGGTGTCGGGGGGTGGGTGTTGGAACGCTTTTCCTTCCGCCCGACATCCAACCCCTGACACCCGACACCCAGCGTCAGCTCGGCGCCGACTATGGCACGCAGGCCGGCGCGTTTCGCCGCCTGGTGAAAGCGCGGCGCGCCGTAGACACCGTCGCGGTCCCCGAGCGCCAGCGCCGGGTAGCCGAGCGCCGCGGCGCGCTCGATGAGATCCTCGGGCAAAGACGCGCCGGCCAGGAAGCTGAAGGCGCTGCGGGCGCGCAGTTCGATGTATCCTGTTTCAGTCATACACGCCGTCCACAAACCACCCCTGCGTCGCCAGATCGCAGTACAGGCGATAGACGCAGCCGTCGCTGAGCTGGGCGTCGTAGTAGTCGCGCACGTAGCGGCCGTCGCTCCACCATTCCCCTTGCACGCGCCAGGGGCCGGCGGCGTACACGACGCGGCCGGCGAGTTGGTCGCCGCGCACGAACTCGGGCCGGTCACGCGTGCAAAACACCTCGACGGCGCGTGGCGGACGCACGGCGCGCAGCGCGAGAGGAATGACGGCAGAGCCGTCGCGTATAGCAGGTGGCATATGGCTAATGGTCGCCGGGTGTCCTTCTTGCAATAAGCCATCAGCCAGCAGCGATCCGCTCCGCACGTCATACGCATCCGGCCGGTGCGAGTCGGCGACGGCTGGTGCGCCGACGCGGTCGGCGCCGCAGATGGCGGTGAGCCGCGCCAATGTCACTGCGAGACGCGTGGGCGTCGGACCGTTGGGACGGAACAAGTCGAGCTGCGCGGCGCGCAAGCGTTCGGGGATGGCCGTGACACGCAAGGCCTCGATCGCCGCGTCCGGGGGATGGGCTTCGAGGTGCAGGCGCGCCAAGGTGAGCAACGCTTTCACGTCGTTGCTCGGTGCGGCGACACCAACCGTCCGCTCATCGCGGCCGCGCGTGGCCAGCCGCAACGAAAGCCGCAGATCGCCGCAGATGAAGCCGCGCACCGCCAGGCGCGTGGTGAGCCGATCGAGCAGCCCGCGCAGCACGAAGAGAAATGGTTCCACTGCGTCGATGCCGTACTCCAGATCCACGCCTTCCTCGAAGTGTATCGGCAACGGGCGCGGTACCAGCGGGTGCTCGTCTTCGCCGCGCGCGCGGCGCACCAGCCGCATGCCGTCCGGGCCCAAGCGCGTGCCCACGGCGCTGGCGGGCAACGCCGCCAGGTCACCGATGCAGCGGATTCCCCAGCGCTGCAGGGTTGCGGTCAGCTCGAGGCCGGGTTCCAGCGAGGCGACCGGCACCGGCGCGAGGAAGCTCCACTCCTCGCCGCGCGGGATCACGGTCACCCCACCGCCGTTGCGCGCGGCGAGCCCGGCTGCGACTTTCGAGGCGGCCACCCCCACGTACGCATCGAGTCCGAGATGCACGGCGCGCTGCGCCAAGGCATTGGCGAGCTGCGATTCCGATTCGTAGAGCGCACCAAGCCCGTCCAGATCGAGGTAGACGATGCCGCCGCCGGCGTCCTCGACGCGTGGCGAAAAGGACGTGGCGGTATCGCACAGCGCCGCCTGCGCCGCCCGCAGCATGTCGGGAGATACCTGGCGGATCAGCAATTGCGCGTCGATGGCGGCGGCCTGCGCGGCACTGAGGCCCGCTGTGATTCCGTGCTGCGCCGCCGCTGCCGATACGGCGAGAATCTTCGCGCCGGGCCCTGGGCCATCAGCGACCGCCACCGGCTCACCGCGTAACTCCGGCTGCACGCGGAGCAACGCCGCCAGTGGAAAGTCGGGCACGCAGAGGCAGGCGAGGCGCATGGGCAGCTCACAGCTGCAAGTCGAAAGCTGAAAGCAGAGTCTGGCTTGCAGCTTGCAGCTTGATGCTTTTCGCTTCCGAGTCGCCGAGCTTGTTGCGTTCGAGCTGCAGCGCGGTCTCGAACCCTTCGAAGAGCGGCCACGCGCCGCGGCGCCAGAGCGGTTGGCGCGGCTGCAGGCGGAGGCTCATCACGGCGAAGCTGCCGGCGATGCGATGGGGAGCGAGAATGACGAGCGCGGTGTGCGAGTGCTCGGCGACGTGTTGCAAACGTGGCCAGATGGAACGGCGGAGCGGACGCGGCACCGGCGCGCCGAGATCGAGCACGGTCAGTGCAAACCCGCCGGCGTGCAGGAGCAACTCGGTGCAGCGCAACCCGTCGATCACAGAGCGTGGCCGGACCCACAATATGCGTTGCAGGTCCACCCCCGCTGCGGCGATGGATTGGGGATGCAAGGCATCGGCAAGGTCTACACAAGCGGTGACCTCGCCGCGCCGGGTCACCGCCGCGAGCAGGGCCAGAAGCAGGGCGGTCTTGCCGGACGAAAGCGGGCCGATCAGCTCGCTGATGCGTCCCCGCGGCACGCCGCCGTCGAGCAACGTATCAAGATGTTGCAGGCCGCTGGGCAACCGACGGATTGGTTCGGCGGCCGCCGCTCCCAGATGGACTCGTCCGGGCAAGGAGAACTCTGCCATGCGAGCCACGGCGGATCGCCGGTGCGAGGTGGAGGCCAGCACGGCAAGAGTTTTCGCCTAATTTTCGCTTTAGTCAAGGGGCGATTATGTTCGTGGGGAAGACGGAAGTCTTCTGATCCTGGGGCGGGCGTGCGATGACACAGTAGTAGTAGTCTAGCAACCTAACAACCTGGCTAGCTCTGTGCTCGCGCCACGAACGGCAGCAGTCGCTTCACCGGCCCTTGGGTTGCTGCACGGACGGCGGCCGTGCCGCCCGACGTTCGCGGAGGTAGCTGACCAGGTCCTGCACCTCGGATTCCACAAAGACCGGCCAAGGCAGCCCCGCATCAGTCACAAACGCCTGCATGGACGCAGCATGATTCCACATTGCAGCGGCGAAATGGATCGGCGTGTCGAGCTGCTCGACGGTGGCGAGATCCGGACCCGGTCCGCCTGCCTCGTGGCATTGCGCACAATGTTTTTCGCTCCACAGTTGCCGGCCGCGCTCGGGTGTGCTCGGCCGCTCTGCGCTACGCAGGAGATAGAGGTACGCAATCACGTGCCCCATCTCGTCGTCTTCGAAGCGGGGCGGTGTGACGCCCATCCCCTTCATCTGCGCCCACATGGCGGGCCCGTGATTCCACATCGCGCCGGCTATCGCTGTAGCTGTCTTGTACCAAGGCCTGGTGACGAGATCCGGCCCAACGGTCTCGCCGCTTTCTCCCTTGAGGTGGCAGCGCGCGCAGCCTTTGGACTGAAAAAGATCTCTACCGGCAACTGGGTCGCCAGGCAGAGGAGCTCCACGGCCAGGAAGCGGCTCCACCGCGCCGCCGAGGAAAGCGAGCAGGTCCGCCATCTCTTGTCCTTCAAACGTCGACCAAGGCACTTGCAGCTCGCGCATTTTGGCAGTCATCTGAGTCCCATGATTCCACATTGCCTGCGCGACTTGGATGGGCGGTGCAGCGAGCATCGCACGCCCGAGCGGCGGGCCGATCGATGATCCACCGGGGAACAACCCATGGCATCGCCCGCAACCCTTCTGGCTGAAAAGCGTGCGACCCTTCTCGACGGAGCCGGGTTCGTGTAAGAAATTGATGAAGAGGAGATAGGCGACCAGGTCGTCCATTCCGCCGGCGCTGAGGACCGGTAACGCCTCATTCCGTTCCTGCAACGCTCCGCTCATTTTCGGATAATGATTGAGCATTGCAGCCGCGATACCGACGATCCCTTTGCCCACCAGCGCGGCCGCGAGATCGGGACCGACTTTGCCGCCCGAATCGCGTACCGCGTGGCATGAAATGCAGCCCTTCTCAACGTATATGTCGCGCCCGCGGGTCGGATTCCCAGACACCCATGGGATCTCTTGCGCCGTACCAAATCCCGGAGCGGGCCGACACACCAGGCCCAAGACGAACGGCGCGGTTACAAGCCAGCGTGTGAGTCCTCTTGCGGGCATGTTCCTAGCCTGTCGGACTTGGAAGCCTGCAGCGACCCAACGGGGAGCGGACCATAGAAATGACGCTGGCCGCAGGCCCTCATTGCGGAACTCCCAGGGAGCGCAGGTACTCGACCAGATCCCGCACGTCATCATCCTGAAACCGCGGCCAAGGAAGCCCCCGCTCGCGAATTTGCTCCTCCATGACGGGGGCGTGGTTCCACATGGCGGAGGACAGCTCGAGGGGAGACGCGAGGGCTGGCGATGTCGACAGGTCTGGGGCGAAGCGCTTCTCCGCACCGCGCGGGGCGTAGTGACACAAGACGCACCCTTTCTCGATGTACAGCTCTCGCCCTCTGCCGACGTCGCCCGGCGGATCGAAATACTGCAAGAAGAACAGGTAGGCGATGACGTCGGAGATCTCCTGATCAGAAAATTGCGGAAGTGATGTCCCGGACTCCTGCATGCGCGCCCACATCACCGGCTCATGATTCCACATCACGCCGGCGATCTCGGTGACGCTCTTGTGCAGCCCCTTGGTGCCAAGGTCTGGGCCGACATGTCCTCCCATACCCCGGATCGCGTGGCACTTAGTGCACCCCTTCTCGGCAAAGACATGCTGGCCGCGGGCGGGGCTTCCCGGGACCATGTAGGTCCTGTCGATGCTACCTTCGCTGGAGGCGGTCTGAATGTATGAAAGAATATCCGCCAAGTCCGTTCCTCTCAGTTCCGGGCGCGGCACCCGCAACTCGGCCATCTTCCGCGCCATCGCCGGTCCACTGCTCCACATGGCGCGCGCCAGGAAGAGCGGTGAGGCCAGACGCTTGTACTTGTCGAGAGTGGGGCCGACGCGCGCCTCACTACTTCCCACTGCATGACACGTCCCGCAGCCCTTCTGGGAGAACAGCAGCTTGCCGCGGACCGGATCGCCGGGCGCGTCGAAATAGTTCAGGAAATAGAGGAAGGCTGCGAGTTCTGCCATCTCCGCGCTGCTGATCGTCGGGCGACTGATGCGTCGCTCGCGCATTTTCTCGATCATCTCGGGAGAATGGTTCCACAAGACGCCGGCGAGCTGCATGACGCTGTGCCACACCCCTTCCTTCCCCAGGTCCGGCCCGAGCGATCCGCCCTCGCCCCAGACTGCATGGCAGGTCTGACACCCCTTGCGGAGAAAGACCTGCCTCCCGGCCAGCGGATCGGTTGGCAAAACCGGGCGCTCGACCTCGGCGCACAACGCCGGTGCCGCCACCAAGAACGCCGCTGCCAGCAGCGTGAGCGCTACGGGTAACGCCCTCCTTCCAATCGCTCGACACGCTTCGCGCAGGCAGGGACGCGTGCGCCACCACAGGCTCGCCATGTTCACGCCCCCTCGCTCAAGCCGGGGAGATACCCTTTGATGCGTTCAACCGCTTCGTCGAATCCCTGCTTCCTCCCCTCCTGGATTTCCCAGACGGAGACGATGGGGAACAGTTTAGAAAACACGACATACAAGAGGATGAAGGCGGCGAAGCAACCGGCCGTGAGCGAGAACTCGACCCACGTCGGATGATAGAAGCCCCGGGTGTACGCGAGTCGAGGGTTGACCAAGGTTGGCACCACGATGGTGAAGCGCTCGAGCCACATGCCGATGAGCACGGTGGATGACGCGATGACGGAACCAGCAACCGTGCGGTGCAGGGCGAGCAATGGCAGCGGGATGACGAAGCAGCACACGACCATGGCCCAGAAGTAAAACGCGTATGGTCCGATCACCTT
>Ga0209415_10016603_pt1 | contig 11815 bp, 8 predicted proteins | sample PeaSoiSIISIP2007_FD_187696 | JGI IMG/M metagenome (GOLD analysis project Ga0209415, IMG submission 187696) | Peat soil microbial communities from Weissenstadt, Germany - SII-SIP-2007 (SPAdes) (version 2) | ecosystem: Environmental > Terrestrial > Soil > Wetlands > Peat | place: Germany... | reverse complement strand
CGAGCCGCTGGCCAGCGCGCTGAGGCTTTTCCGAGACGATTTCGAGCGGCACATCGTTGAGAAACAATGTCCGTATTCAACACGGAGACACGGAGAGCGCGGACAACAGGGACCGGGAACTTCTTAGCCCATTCGTCCCATAAGTTCCCATAACTCTCATCGCTCGCAGCGGAGTCGCAAGTGCCGACGATCTTCATTGACAACGCGCCGTACGCGGTCAAGGACGGCCAGAACCTTCTCCAGGCCTGCCTTTCGCTCGGCTTCGACATCCCTTACTTCTGCTGGCATCCGGCGATGCATTCCGTCGGCGCATGCCGCCAGTGTGCCGTCAAGCAGTTCAGGAACGCGGACGACCAGAAGGGCCGCATTGTCATGGCCTGCATGACGCCCGCCGCCGAAGGGACCCGCATCTCGATTGACGACCCGGAAGCCCGCGCCTTCCGCAAACTCGTCTCCGAACTCCTCATGACCAATCATCCGCATGACTGCCCGATCTGCGACGAGGGCGGCGAGTGCCACTTGCAGGACATGACGGTCATGACCGGCCACACGTACCGCCGGTTCCGCTTCGAGAAACGCACGCACCGGAACCAGGACCTCGGCCCGTTCGTCAACCATGAGATGAACCGCTGCATCGCCTGCTACCGCTGTGTGCGGTTCTACCGCGATTACGCCGGCGGCCGCGACCTGGACGCCCTCGGCGCGCACCGCTACGTCTACTTCGGCCGCGACCGCGACGGCGCCCTCGAAAGCGAGTTCAGCGGCAACCTCGTCGAGGTCTGCCCGACCGGCGTCTTTACCGACAAGACGCTCAAGGAGCACTACACGCGCAAGTGGGACATGCAGACCGCGCCCTCGATCTGTGTCCATTGCGGGCTCGGCTGCAACACCATTCCGGGCGAGCGTTACGGCCTGCTGCGCTGCGTCCGCAATCGTTTCAACGGCGAGGTGAACGGCTATTTCCTGTGCGACCGCGGACGATACGGCTACGAGTTCGTGAACTCATCCAGCCGCATCCGCCGGCCGTTGCGGCGCGGCGACGCCGGCGAGAAAGAGGCAATCACGCGCGAGGACGCGCTGCAGTACCTCGGGGAGATCCTCCGCCGCAGCCGGTCGCGCGTCATCGGCATCGGCTCGCCCCGCGCGTCGCTGGAGGCGAACTTCGCCCTGCGGGCGCTGGTCGGGCCGGAGCGCTTCTTCGCGGGCTTGTCCGAAAGGGACAACGGCCTCATGGCGACGGCCGTGAAACTGCTCCGGGAAAGCCCGGCCCGCACGCCTTCGCTCCAGGAAGTGGCGCGGGCCGATGCGGCGCTGGTGCTGGGCGAGAACGTGCCGAACGTCGCGCCGATGCTCGCCTTCGCCCTGCGCCAGGTCGTCCTTCAGGGAGAGATCCGAAGCGCCGGAAGGGTCGGCATCCCGCGCTGGGAGGATACCGCCGTCCGCGACTCGGCCGCACGGTTTTCAGCAGTGCCCATCGAAAAAGCGCCGCTCTTCATCTCCGCGCCGACGGAGACTCGCCTCCGCGACATCGCCGCGCGCACTTCTCCCGCCTCGCCGGACGATGCGGCGCGGCTGGGGTTCGCGGTCGCGCACGCGATCAGCCCGGGTTTTCCCGCGGTCTCGGATCTTCCGGCGGAAGCTCTCACGCTGGCCGACCAGATCGCCGGGACGCTTATTCGGGCGGAGCGGCCGATCGTCATCTCCGGCCCGACTTGCGGCGGCGAGGCGGCCATGCAGGCCGCCGCGAGCGTCGCCCGCGCCCTGCGCGCAGCCGGTCGGAATGCGGGGCTGTGTTTCACGGCGCCGGAGTGCAACAGCGCCGGGCTGGCGATGATGGGCGCCGCCGGCGGCATCGAGTCGGCGCTGAAGGCCGTTCAGGACAGCGGCGCGGACGCCATGATCGTCCTGGAGAACGACCTTTACCGTCGCGCGGAGGCGGCGACCGTGGACGCGCTGGTCCACGCGGCGCGGCACGTGATCGTGCTCGATCACCTGGCGCACGCGACGGCGGCGCAGGCGGAAATGGCGCTCCCGGCCGCGACGTTCGCCGAGTCCGAGGGCACGCTGGTGAACAACGAGGGGCGCGCGCAGCGGTTCTTCAAGGTGCTCGAGCCGGGCTCCTCGCCCGTGCGGGAAAGCTGGCGCTGGCTGCGCGACATCGGCCGCGCGTCCGGCTTCGCCGAGTTCACGCCGTGGCGGACCCTGGACGACGTCACGGCGGCGATGGCGCGCGAGTTGCCGTGCTTCAACGAGGTTCCGGGGATCGCGCCGCCGGCCGGCTTCCGCGCGCTCGGCCGGAAAATTCCTCGCCAGCCGCACCGCTACAGCGGGCGCACGGCGATGCACGCGGACTCGGACGTGCACGAGCCGCAGCCGCCGGACGACCCGGATTCGGCGCTGGCTTTCTCCATGGAAGGATTTTCAGGCCGGCCGCCGGCGGCGCTGATCCCGCGCTTCTGGGCGCCGGGCTGGAACTCGGTGCAGGCGATAACCAAGTTCCAGGACGAGGCCGGCGGCCCGCTCCGCGGCGGCGATCCGGGCCGACGCCTGATCGAGCCGGCGCAGGCGCCCGAGGGCGATACTTCAACACGGAGTCACGGAGAACACGGAGAACCAAGTATTGTAGTATCTACTGAAAGCCATTCTCCGTGCCCGCCGTCCTCTCCGTGCCCTCCGTGCCTCCGTGTTGAAGAAGCCCGCCGACAAGGCGAATGGCTGGTCGTGCCGCTGTATCACGTTTTCGGGTCGGAGGAACTGAGCGTCCTCTCGCGCGGCGTGGCCGAATTGGCGCCGAAGCCTTACCTGGCGCTTCGCCCGGAGGACTTGCAGCGCCTTGGAGCGGCCGAGGGAGATCAAATCGAGCTGAGCCTGAACGGCATGACGCTGCGCCTCCCTGCGAAATCCGCGCCGGGACTGGCGAGCGGCCTGGCCGGATTGCCCGTGGGCCTGCCGGGCATGCCTGCCGTGTCGCTGCCCGCATGGGCCGCGTTGCGGCGCAAAGCAACGACGGGTGCCGGCGAATCGCCAAAGGTCGAGAGTTAGCATGAACCAGATTCTGCGACATCTCCTGATCATCGCGATCGTCCTCTTCGGGTCGCTGTCGTTCGCGGGTGCCCTGATCTGGGTCGAGCGCCGGCTGCTGGCACTCTTCCAGGACCGATGGGGTCCGAACCGGCTCGGGCCGCTGGGGCTGTTCCAGGGCGTCGCGGACATGGTCAAAATCTTCATGAAAGAGGACTGGATCCCGCCGCTGGCGGACAAGCCGGTCTTCGTCCTCGCGCCGGCGGTGATCCTCGTCACCGTGCTGATGTCGTTCTCGGTCATCGCCTTCGCGCCGGGATTCGTAGTGGCCGATCTCAACGTCGGGCTGCTCTTCTTCCTGGCGATGTCCTCGATGGGCGTCTACAGCGTGGCGCTGGCGGGCTGGTCGTCGAACAACAAATACTCCTTGCTCGGCGGAATGCGCGCCGCCGCGCAGATGCTCAGCTACGAGGTCTTCATGGGCCTGTCGCTCATGGGCGTGGTGGCGCTGGCCGGGTCGTTCAACCTGAGCGAGATCGTGAAGGCGCAGCAGCGGATGTGGTTCTGCATTCCGCAATTTCCCGGCCTGGTGATTTTCCTCATCGCGGGCCTCGCGGAGTCGCACCGGCTGCCGTTCGATCTGCCCGAGGCGGAGGCCGAACTCGTCGCCGGCTACCATTCGGAATATTCCGGGTTCAAGTTCGCCATGTTCTTCATCGGCGAGTACCTCAGCATCACGGTCACCTCGGCGCTGATCGTGACGCTGTTCTTCGGCGGATGGCTCGGGCCGGCGCTCTTCGACCCTTCGCGGGGAGCCGCGAGCGCCGCCGCATCGGCGCTGCTGCCGGCGGGCTGGTTCATCCTCAAGACCCTGTGCTTCATCTGCATCTTCATCCTCATGCGGGCCGCGCTGCCGAGGCCGAGGTACGATCAGCTCATGGCGTTCGGGTGGAAGGTGATGCTGCCGCTGGCGCTGCTGAACCTGCTCGCGACCGGCGGAATCATGCTGGCGGTCGCCGGCGCGGGCGGAAAGTGAAAAGGACCCGTCCTTCGTAGCCTTCGGGCTACTACGGAGGGCGAAGAAGGAGACTGTGATGTTCTCGCTGATTCGCGCGATCTGGGCCGTCTTCGTGCATGCCTTCCGGCGGCGCGAGACGATCTGCTATCCGGAAGAGAAGCCCTATCTCGCGCCGCGATATCGCGGGCGGATCATCCTCTCGCGCGACCCGGATGGCGGCGAGCGGTGCGTCGCGTGCTATCTCTGCGCGGTGGTCTGCCCCGTCGCGTGCATCGCGCTGCAAGCGAAGGAGGACGCAAGCGGCCGCCGGTATCCGGAGTTCTTCCGGATCAATTTCTCGCGCTGCATCTTCTGCGGCTTCTGCGAGGAGGCCTGCCCGACGTGCGCGATTCAGCTCACGCCCGACTGCGAAATGGGCGAGTTCCGCCGCGAGAACCTGGTGTACGAGAAGGAGGACCTGTTGATCGCCGGCTGCGGCAAGTACCCGGATTACAATTTCTATCGCGTGGCCGGTCTGGCGATCCAGGGCAAGGACAAAGGCCAGGCGCAGAACGAGGAGCCGCCGGTGGACTTAAAGAGCCTGATGCCCTGAACGAGGCCTGAAGGAGCAGGTATGAACGCCGTCTTCTACATCTCAGCCGTCGTGGCGATCGCGGCAACCTGCATGGTCATCACGCAGCGGCGGGCGGTGCACGCGCTGCTGTACCTGATCCTCTCGCTCCTTGCGATCGCGATGGTCTTCTTCACGCTCGGCGCGCCGTTCGTCGCGGCGCTCGAGGTCATCATCTACGCCGGCGCGATCATGGTGCTCTTCGTGTTCGTCATCATGATGCTGAACCTGAGCCGGCAGGCCGCGGAGCAGGAGCGGCACTGGCTCGGGCCGGGCGCGTGGGCTGGGCCGGGCGTCCTGGCCGCGATTTTGCTCGCGGAAGTCGTTTACGTCCTGACGCGCGGCGGCGCCGGAACCGCCGAGTCCGCCGAGATCGGTCCGCACGCCGTCGGCCTGTCGCTCTTCGGACCGTACCTGTTGGGCGTGGAACTCGCGGCGCTGATCCTCCTGGCCGGGCTGGTCGGCGCGTATCACCTCGGTCGGCGCTCGCACTCTCCCGACGAGAAGGGAACCTGATGGCTTCGATCCCGATGGAGCACGCCTTGATGCTGGCAGCGGCGCTGTTCGCGCTCGGGCTGGCCGGCGTGCTCGTGCGGAGAAACATCGTTTTCATGCTGATGTCCATCGAGATCATGCTCAATGCGGCCGGGCTGGCCTTCGTCGCCGCCGGCTCGCGCTGGGCGCAGCCGGACGGGCAGGTGATGTTCTTCTTCGTCCTGAGCATGGCTGCCGCCGAGGTCTCCGTCGGGCTGGCGATGGTGCTCCAGCTTTACCGCCGGCTGAAGACGCTGGACGTGGACGCGGCGAACCGGATGCGAGGATGACATGTTCGAATGGCTCTGGTTGATTCCCGCACTGCCGCTGGCGGGCTTCGCGGCGCTGGCCCTGATCGGCTCGCGCCTCGGCCGTCGCGGCTCGGCCGTCGTCGGCGCGGGAACGGGCGGAGCGGCCGCGGCGGTCTGCGCGGCGATCGCGGTCCGTTTCTTCGAGTCGCCGCCGCCCGGACATTTCTTCGCCCAAACACTCTGGACCTGGATCTCCGTGGATGGTTTCTCGCCGAGCATCGAACTCTACCTCGATCCCCTCTCGCTGGTCATGGCGCTCGTCGTCACGTTCGTCGGGTTCCTGATCCTGCTCTACTCCGCGGAGTACATGGAAGAGGACGAAGGGTACAGCCGCTTCTTCGCATACATGGACCTGTTCATCGCCTCCATGCTGGTGCTGCTGCTGGCGAAGAACCTCCTGCTGCTGTACCTGGGCTGGGAAGGCGTCGGATTGTGCAGCTACCTGCTCATCGGGTTCTGGTACAAGGACTCCGCCAACGGCCGCGCCGCGAGGAAAGCGTTCATCGTCACGCGCGTGGGCGACACAGCGATGGCGATCGGCCTGTTCCTGCTCTTCACTCGCCTCGGAACGCTGGACATTCCGAGCCTGTTGCAAGCCGCCGCGAGACATTGGACGCCGGGTTCCGGCGTGGCCGTGGCCGCCGCGGCGCTGCTGCTCGGAGGCGCTCTCGGTAAGTCCGCGCAGTTGCCGCTGCAGACCTGGCTGCCCGACGCCATGGCCGGCCCGACGCCGGTGAGCGCGCTGATCCACGCCGCGACGATGGTCACCGCCGGCGTGTACCTGATCGCGCGCACGCACGTCCTTTTCGCGCTCGCCCCGGCGGTGCAGGCCGCCGTCGCGGTCATCGGCGCGGCGACGCTCCTCTACGCGGGCATCGCGGCGCTCGCGCAGACGGACATCAAGCGCGTCCTGGCCTATTCCACCATCAGCCAGATCGGCTACATGTTCCTGGCGCTCGGCGCGGGCGCATGGTCCGCGGCCATTTTCCATTTCATGACCCACGCCTTTTTCAAGTCGCTCCTGTTCCTCGGCGCGGGCGCGGTGATCCTGGCGCTCCGCGAGGAGCACAACATGTTCAAGATGGGCGGCCTGCGGCGCGAGATGCCGCTGACGTTCTGGACCTTCCTGATCGCCTCCTGCTCGCTGTGCGGCCTGCCGATCGTGACGGCGGGATTCTACAGCAAGGACCTGATCCTCTCGGCTGCGTGGGCGTCGTCCTGGGGCGGCCGGTGGCTCTGCGCGGCGGGAATGGCCGGCGTGTTGCTGACGGCCGCGTACACGTTCCGCATGGTCTTCCTGACCTTCTTCGGGCCGATGCGCGGGCGGCCCGCGATGAAGCCCGGCTTGCGCATGGGCATTCCGCTGGCCGTGCTCGCGGCGCTTTCGGTCGTCGGCGGCTGCGTGGAACTGCCGCATTACCTGGGCGGCGCGCCGATCTTCTCCGACTTCCTGCGGAGCGTTTTCGGCGAGCAGCCGGCGGCGACGCCTCTCCGGATTGAACTGCTGCTCCAACTCCTCGCCGCGCTGCTCCTGCTGCTGGGCGTCTACCTGTCTTACGTGTTCGTGCTCGCGATGCCCGGCTGGTCGGCGCGGCTCGCGAGGACGCGGGCGGGCGGTGCGCTGCAGCGGTTCTGTCTCGGGGGACTTGGATTCGACGCGCTGTACGATCGGCTGTTCGTCCGCCCGTTCGTCCGCGCAGCCGAAATCAACCGCCGCGATTTCGCGGACTCCATTTTCACCGGAGTGGCCGAGGCGAACGTGCGTCTCCACCGCGCCTTGAGCCTGACGGAAACCGGCGTGCTACGCTGGTACGCGATGGGACTCGTCCTCGGCGCGATCATCACGATCCTGATAGCGGTGTTCGTATGATCCTGACATGGTGCATTCTGATCCCGTTCGCGGCGGGCGTGCTGGCGTGGCTGCTGGCGCGGCGCAGCGCGACTGCCTGCCGGTGGATTTCGCTTCTCGCGCCCGCGGCCAGTTTCGGGCTGGCGCTCTGGGCCGGCGCGAACGGCGATGCGCAGGGCCGCTGGCTGGTGGATTTCAAAGTTCCATGGATTCCCGACTGGGGCATTTCCTTCAGCATGGCGATGGACGGCGTCAGCTTGGTGCTGGTGCTGCTGACGGACTTCCTGAGCATCCTCGCCGTCGCCGCCTCGTGGCGCGGAATCCGTGAGCGCGTCGGTTTCTTCCATTTCAACCTCATGTGGGTTACCGCGGCGATCACCGGCGGCTTCCTGGCGATGGACCTCTTCCTCTTCTACGTCTTCTGGGAAGTGATGCTCGTGCCGCTCTACTTCCTCATCGTCCTGTGGGGGCACGAGCGCCGCATATACGCCGCCATCAAGTTCTTCATCTTCACGCAGGCCAGCGGGCTGCTGATGCTCGTCGGCATCCTCGGCCTGGTCTCCATCCACGCCCGCGCCGCCGGCGTTTACACGTTCGATTACCGCGAGCTGCTGAACACGCCGATGTCCTCCTCGGCCGCGCTCTGGCTGTTTCTGGCGTTCTTCGCCGCGTTCGCGGTGAAGCTGCCGGCGGTGCCGGTGCACACGTGGCTGCCGGACGCGCACTCGGAGGCGCCGACGGCCGGAAGCGTCATCCTGGCCGGGCTGGTGCTCAAGGTCGGCGCGTACGGGTTGCTCCGCTTCGCCGTGCCGCTCTTCCCCGGCGCGGCGGCGGCGCTCTCGCCGTACGTCATGACGCTGGCGGTGATCGGCATCCTGTACGGTGCGCTGCTGGCCTTCGGGCAGACGGACCTCAAGCGGCTCGTGGCGTACACGAGCGTCAGCCACATGGGCTTCGTGCTGCTCGGCATATTCGCGTGGAACGCGACGGCGCTGAACGGCGTCGTCGCGGTCATGGTCGCGCACGGCGTCAGCACCGGCGCGCTGTTCATCCTGGTCGGGCAGCTTTACGAGCGCGTGCACACTCACGACTTGAACCGGATGGGCGGGCTGTGGGAGACGGCGCCGCGGCTCGGCGGGTTCACCCTGTTCTTCGCGCTGGCGTCGCTCGGTTTGCCGGGGACGGCCAACTTCGTCGGCGAGTTCCTGGTGCTGCTGGGGACGTATCGCGCCCACGTCGCGCTCGCGGCGGTCGCGGCGCTGGGCCTGGTGGCGGCGGTCATCTACTCGCTGTGGGTCGTCCAGCGCGTCTTCCACGGGCCGAACCGGGAGCGCTGGAGATTCTCCGACCTGACGCCGCGCGAGACCATCATCGCGGCCTCGCTGGTCGCCGCTGCGCTCTGGCTCGGGCTGTATCCCGCGCCGCTTTTCCGCACGGTCGGGCCGGCGCTACAGCAGGCCCTGCCGCATGAGACGGAGGCGAGTCCGCCTGAACTCAAACTGTCCGAGTCGCCGGCGCCGGGTTCCGACCGGCCGCCGCACGTTCGCCCTGTGAAGGCGATGTCCGAAGAAGCCGGCGGCGGAGGAATACTTTGAGCCGAGCCGACCTCATTCCGCTATTGCCCATCATCGCGCCGGCCGCGGCGGCGGTGGCGATCCTGCTCATCATCGGCTCCCGTCGCAACCACGCCCTGGCCGCAACGTTGAGCCTGATCGGCCTCGCAGTCGGCTTCGTGCCGCTGTGCGGGATGTCGCCGGTCGCCTCGACGCGCGTCGCCTCGCTGCTGACGCTCGACGGCTACGCGCTCTTCTTCGCGGGTCTGATCCTGGCGGCGAGCTTCTTCGTGGTCCTGCTCTCGCACGGCTACCTGCAGCGGCGCGAGCGGCAGCCGGAGGAGTTCTACGCGCTGCTGCTGATCGCGACCTCCGGCGCGGTGGTGCTCGCGACGAGCAGCCATTTCGTCTCCTTCTTCCTCGGCCTCGAGGCGCTCACCGTCTCGCTGTACACGCTCATCGCGTACGAGCGCGCGGGGCGCAACGGCATCGAGGCGGGCGTCAAGTACCTGATCCTCGCGGCCGTCTCCGCGGCGTTCCTGCTCTTCGGCATGGCGCTGATCTACGCGGAGTTCGGGACGATGGAGTTCTCCAGGATCGCCGGGGCATGGAGCGATCACGGAAGCAGCCTGCTCGCGCTGGCCGGCATGGCGATGATCATCGTCGGCGTCGGTTTCAAACTCGCGCTCGCGCCGTTCCACATGTGGACGCCCGACGTCTACCAGGGCGCGCCGGTCCCGGCGACGGCGTTCCTGGCCACCGTCTCGAAGGCCGCCGTCTTCGCCGTGCTGCTGAGGTACTTCGCGGCGCTTGGCGCGGCGCAGTCCGGCTCACTGCGAGTCGCCCTCACGCTCATCGCCATCGTCTCGATGTTCACCGGCAACCTGCTGGCGCTGATGCAGGCGAGCGTCAAGCGCATCCTGGCCTACTCCTCCATCGCGCACTCCGGCTACCTGCTGATCGCCCTGCTCGCGACGCGCGACTACGCCCCGCTCGCGGCGAGCTATTATCTGCTGGCGTACGTCGTCACGACGCTGGGCGCGTGGGGCGTGGTGACCGCGCTTTCGAGCAAAGAGGGCGACGCGGATTCACTGGAGGACTATCGCGGGCTGGCGTGGCGCAGGCCGTGGCTGACGGGCGCGCTGACGGCGATGCTTTTCTCGCTCGCGGGGATTCCGCTGACCGCCGGGTTCGTCGGGAAATTCTACCTTCTCACCGCCGGCGTCGCGGGGCAAATGTGGCTGCTGGTCATCATGCTGGTCATCAACAGCGCCATCGGCCTCTTCTACTACGTCCGGATCATCGTCGCCATGTACTCGCAACCGCGCGCAGCCGCCGCCGAGGCGCCGCTCGAGGCGCGAACCTCGCCCGCCGCAAGCGCCGCGCTCGCAGGCTTGCTCTTCATCCTGATCTGGTTCGGAGTCTATCCCGGGCCGCTGGTTGGCCTGCTGCAATCGCTGGCTGGCAACCTACGCTGAGGGCTTATTCCAGCCGGGCAGAACTCACGCCGTTGCCGGCAAGAGCCCACCGGTGACTACGCCGAACCCACGGCCATCGGTGTGAACGTCAGCAGCAACGTTGAACGAACCTTGCGAAGGTTAGGCGAACCTTCGCAAGGTTCCGGCCAGGTCAGCGAGCGTCCTTGTAGAACGCGGCCACGTCCTCCCTGAATTGCTTCAGGGTGGCCGGGTCGGTGTAGAGCATGTGGCCGGCGGGATATTGGCGGCTGCGGACGTTGGCTTGCAGGTTCGGGTTCAGGCCGAGATGATCCAGCGCGTACTTCGTGGCGAAGTAGCTGGTGTTGAGGTCGTAGATGCCGTTGGCGACGAACAGCTTCAACTGCACGTTCTCGCTGACCGCGCGGCGGAGGGCCTGAAGCTCGTTCAGGTAGCCTTCGCCCGGCTCGCCCCACTTCCACGAGCGGCGGACCTCCTCGGACAGGTACTGATACTCCAGGTCGGTCTCGACTTTGAGGTCGGACCGCAGATACGCGTTCATGCAGGCGACGAACGGGACGGTCTGGATGTAGAAGGAAGGATCGTACTCCGCGTGCGGATCGCCGGGGTTCGAATCGAATGCGGCGACGCGGCCGTCCATCAGGCCGAGCATGCGGTTCTGGTCGCGGAGGAGTTCCTTGGCGAAGCGGCGGTTCGCCACGCGCAGGTTGGTCCTCATGAGGAGCGGCAACGGCAGGCCGCTGTAGCGCGCGAGGTCCTTGGCGACGGCGCCGCGCTCCTCGTCCGTCAGCGAGTCGCCCTTGGCGAGCGCGGGCAGGTATTTCTCCGTCGCCCAGCGCTCGGCCTCCACCAGCGCCTCGGGCAGCTTCAGCCGCTGCAAGTCCTCCGGCAGCTTCTTGTGGTACCAGGCGATGGCGGTGTAGCCGGGTAGATAGAGCGCGTACGGCAGGTCGTTGCCGGGATCGAAGGAGATGGTCTGGAAATCGAGGACGGAGGACATCAGCACGATGCCGCGCAGGTTCATGCCGAAGCCGTTCTGGAGGCGCGTCGAGAGCGCGGCGGCGCGCGTGGCGCCGTAGCTTTCGCCGGCGAGGAATTTCGGCGACAGCCAGCGTTCGGTGCGCGTGACGTAGAGCCGGATGAACTCCGCGGTGGACTCAACGTCCGCCTCGACGTTGTAGAATGCCTTCGCCTCGACGCCGGCCGCCGGACGGCTGTAGCCGGTGCCGACCGGGTCCACGAACACGAGGTCGGTGAAGTCCAGCCAGGTGAATTCGTTGTCCACGAGTTCGAGGGCGGCGGGCAGCGATTTTCCCTCGTCGGCCATCTGCGCGCGCTTCGGGCCGAGCGCGCCAAGGTTCAGCCACATCGAGGCGGCGCCTGGGCCGCCGTTGAATGCGAAGGTGATCGGCCGCCCTGCTCTTCGCAGCTCCGCCGCTTCGGCGGGCATAGTAGAGGCGGA
>Ga0209415_10016602_pt1 | contig 11815 bp, 9 predicted proteins | sample PeaSoiSIISIP2007_FD_187696 | JGI IMG/M metagenome (GOLD analysis project Ga0209415, IMG submission 187696) | Peat soil microbial communities from Weissenstadt, Germany - SII-SIP-2007 (SPAdes) (version 2) | ecosystem: Environmental > Terrestrial > Soil > Wetlands > Peat | place: Germany... | reverse complement strand
TGACCTCATCGAGCTTGAAGGGCTTGAGGACTGCCACGACCAGCTTCATTGTGCGCTCCCTTTCGTCGAGCTCGGCCTGGTCATCGATCGCCTGCCGGAGGGGGCTCGGCCACGCCGGGCGGTGCCTTCGACCCGCCCGTCAGGCCGGCCATCTCGAAGGCACTGCTGCTGCCGCCGCCCACACGCTCGGCGAGGGTCTCGTCGGGGAAGGCCTCCTCGTCGTGGATGGCCAGGTCGCCGATCTCGAGGATCTCGTCCGGGTAGCGGGCGCCGCGCAGGACGAACCCGATGACCTTCATCAATATGAAGGTTATGAGCGCCGACCAGAATATGACGAACAGGGCCGCTCTGAACTGTTCCCACAGCTGATGGGCCGAGCCCGTATACATCAAACCGTTGACCGAGAACGGCACGCAATGGGCGGTGGACGTGGCGTAGGCCGTCGCCGTGGTGTTGACCACCTGCCCGTTGGCGTCGAGATGGCCGCAGCCGTACTCGATCATGCCCGGATCGCCGAAGACGCCGAGGAGCAAGCCACCGAACAACCCGGCGATGCCGTGGGTGTAGACGACCCCGAGCGCATCGTCGACCTTGGAGAAGGGCCGCACCTTGGACAGGAAGTTCCAGGCGATCCACACGATGACGGTGTCGATGACCCCCACGTAGATCGCCCCCCGGCCGTTGACCCAGCCGGCACAGGGCGTGATCCCCACCAGGCCGCAGATCATGCCGTTCACGCCGCCCAGGAAGGTCGGTTTTCTCTGCTTGGAGAGCCAGGCGTCCATGGCGATCCAGGTGAGCACGCCCGCCGCGGTGGCCACGTTGGTATTGACCACCGCCGCGGCGGCGTCGGCTCCCGCGTAATAGGGGTCACCACCGTTGAAACCGTTCCAGCCGAGCCACAGAATGCCGGCTCCCACGGCTGCCATGACCAGGTTGTTGGGTATGGCGTTCTTGCGATCTCGCGCCAGCCGGGGCCCTAAGACCCAGGCCGCCACGAAGCCCGACACACCGGCGGACATATGGATGACGAACCCACCGGAGAAGTCGAGCGAGCCCTCCTGGGCGAAGTAGCCGCCGCCCCACAGCAAGAAGCCGTCCACGCCGTAGACGAAGGTCGACCACAGGGGCACCAGGAGGCACCAGGCGCTGAACTTGATCCGGCCCAGCACGCTCCCCAGGAACAGCAGGGGGGTGATCGCCGCGAAGACGAACTGGAAGTAGGCCAGCGACGTCGTGGGGAAGTGGAAGGGGATGGCGGTGTTGGCAGCCGACACCGCTTGGCCCTGTTCACCCACGCTGCTGGTGATGCCCCCCGGTTTCCCGACGAAGTTCTCGAAGAAGTGTTTGACCCACCCCACCCCCGTGAGCTGGGTCTGGACCCCGTTTCTCACCCCCCCGCCGATCGAGGTGGCACCGAAGCCCATCTTGTAGGACCACAACACCCAGGCGATGAGGACGAGCGAGAACCCGGCGAACATCATGGCCAGGACGTTCACCGCCCACTTCTTCTGGACGATCGACGCGTAGAGGACCGCCAGGCCGGGGAGGCTCATCAGGCCGACGAAGGTGGCGGCCACGATCTGCCACGTGTTGTCGCCCGTGTTCAGCCAACTGGGATACGGAACGGGAACTACTGCGCCTAGCACGGTTCGGGTGCTCCTCTCGTGCGGTCAATGCGTTCCGGCTCCCCGAGCCATGGCCACAGCAACACCCGACACTGGGTGCGCCCCGTCCACGGCAGGCCGGGTCGCCCTGCCGCCGAAAGAATGCAACCCGGGAGTTTCGGCACGGTCACGCGCGTGTTACCAGCGCGTGAACTGGACACGGTCCAGGGAGTGTCCCTGGGGGGGCGCCACGGCGACGCCGATTGAGTGGTCGGGGCGGCTCCGTCGGGGCCCCGGGTCGTCATCCACAGGCGCGGTCACCCGCGCCGGTCAGCCCGCTTTCTGCTCGTTCTCGGGCTTGGGGGGCGACCGTTTGGGCGGAGAGGTGGGCGGCGTGTAGCGCTTGTTGCGCTGGGGCCGCGACAGCTCCGCCGCGGCGCGCCGACGCCGTTGGGCCGCGGCCCGCGGCGAGTCGCCGGTGGCTTCCCGCAGATCGCGCTGCAGCCGGAAGGCCCGCACCAGCAACCAGGCCGCCACCAGGACGAACGGGATCCCGAAGCCCCAGTAGTGGAGGTTGAAGATGGCCAGCCCGTAGAGGGCCATCACGATGCCCAGGTACAAGCGCTTGCGGAAGAACGCCGTAGCCAGCATCACCACCGACAGGCCCAGGAGCACCAGGGACAGCTCGTGGTAGAGCGAGACGTTCACGTGCAGCTTGTTCCCCGCCGGGGGGTCGTGGGCGATCAGGTCGTTGATGACGAGGATCCCGATGGCGGCGGAGACCGGCGCCAACAGGAGGCCCGTGAGCCTTTCCTTGTCATCCGCGTAGCGAGCGGCGTCCTCGAGCTCCTCGACCGACATGGGCTTGTCCGCCGCTTTCGCCTTGGCGCCGGCGCCGGGCTCGACCGGCTTCACCAGGGCATTGCGCAGCCGTTCCCCGAGCGGTGCCTTGTCGGGGTCGCGGCGCAGGTGAGGCAGGGAGAGCAGCAAACGGTGCCGGAGGCTCAGCCGGGGCGGGGCGCCACCCTCCGCGTCATCGGGGTCGCGACCTCCGGGCATCGGGGAAGGCTAGCGCGCCCCATCGCCGCCGAGCGAGGCGGAGCGGGCGCGTCGTCCTACGGCGAAGCGCGCCACGAACGGGGAGCCGACGCGCCGCCGAGGTGACGACGCCTGATGCCGAGCGCTCCCACCGCCACGACGAGGACGACGGCCAGAGACGTCGGGAGAATGAACACCCGCCATGACGCGTGCTCGCTGCGCACGGCACGGACCGTGGACAGCAGGGGCGGGTGGCCGGGGACAGCGACGGCCCGCACGCGCGCTCCCGGAGGGTACAGAGTGTCCCCGGGTATGGCCTCGTCGTAGCGATGGCCGCCGAGCGGGAACGTTCCCCGGCACGCGTAGCCGACGGGATTGCTGCCGCTGCCCCCCAAGAGCCCGCTGCACCCCGACACCGTGACGTCGACCACCACCCCGTGGCGCCGCAGACTGGTGATCTGCGCGTTCTTGTGGATCCCGACCACGAAGAACACGGCGGCGAGGACGGCCACGGTGAGCAGACAGCCCCCCACCACGACGCGACCGAGGCGGCGGACGTCGACCTCCACGCCGGCCCCTCGCAGGGTCGTGAGGGCCGTGTCGGGGACACTCCCTTCCCCGTGGCGCGCCTCGGAGCCGGCTCCGGGGGGCCCAGCAGGGGCTGTCGGCTCCTCGGCGATCACGATCCGCAGATGGTAGCGGCGTCACCTGCGCCGACCCACGCCCGCCGGTAGCCTCTCGCCATGGCGCGACAGCACGAACTCGACCTCAGCAAGATCTGGATGTTCTCGGCCTGCTCGGGAAGCCAATTGCGCACCATCCGCAAGGCCGTCGAGGAGGTGGTCGTGCCCGCCGGGCGCGTCCTGTGCGAAGAGGGCACCCTCGGCCGTGAGTTCTTCTTCATCGTGGAAGGCACGGCCTCGGTGCGGCACAACGGGCGGCGGGTCACCACCCTCGGCCCGGGCAAGTGGTTCGGGGAGCTCTCGCTCCTCGACCGGATGCCGCGCTCGGCCACGGTGGTGTCGGAGACCCCCATGACACTCCTGGTGCTCGAGCAGCGCCGCTTCAACGGTCTGCTCGACGAGATGCCGACGTTGTCCCGCAAGCTCCTCGTCGCCATGTCCCAGCGACTGCGCGACGCCGACGCCAAGTCGGTCAACTAGCCCGGCGAGTCCCGGGGACGAGGCCGGCTACTCCTGCTCGGCGGGCGGCAGCGAGGCCTCGACCACCTGGGACAGGTCGAGCACCCTGACGTCGTCCTCGCGGGAGCGGGCCCGCACGGCGTCGTCCAGCATGATGAGGCAGTACGGGCAGGCCGTGGAGACCACGTCGGCGCCGGTGCCCAGGGCCTCGTCGGTTCGCTCGAGGTTGACCCGCTTGCCGATGCTCTCCTCCATCCACATGCGGGCCCCGCCCGCTCCGCAGCAGAAGCTGCGCTCGCGACAGCGCTTCATCTCGATCTGCTCGACCCCGTCGATGGAGTCCAGGACAGACCGGGGCTCGTCGAACACACGGTTGTGGCGACCCAGGTAGCACGGGTCGTGGTACGTGACCTTGGCGTCCATGGTGCCGGGGGTGAGCTTGCCCTGCTCCACCAGATGGCTGAGTAACTGGGAGTGGTGGATCACCTCGAAGTTCCCGCCCAGGGCGGGGTACTCCCGCGACAGTGAATTGAAGCAGTGTGGGCACGAGGCGATGACCTTCTTGGCGCCGACCTCCTCCAGGGTGACGATGTTGGCCTTGCCCATCTCCTGGTAGAGGTACTCGTTGCCCAGCCGCCGGGCGGGGTCGCCGGTGCAGGATTCGCGAGGGCCCAGGATGGCGAAGCGCACCTTGGCCCGGTGCAGGAGGCGGGCCGTGGCCTGCGTGGCTTTGCGGGCCCGCTCGTCGAGCGCTCCGGCGCAACCCACCCAGTAGAGGTACTCGATGTCGTCGGGGATGGAGCCGGTGACGACCGGTACCTCGAAGTTCAGGGCCTCGGTCCACTCCGTGCGCTTGGCCCCGCCGAGGCCCCACGGGTCGCCCTGGTTCTCGATGTTGCGCAGCATCAGCCCAGCCTCGCTCGGAAAGCGCGACTCCATGAGCACCTCGAAGCGGCGCATCTCGACGATCGTGTCGACGTGCTCGATGTCGACCGGGCATTCCTCGACGCACGCCCCGCAGGTGAGACAGGACCACAGCACGTCGGGGTCGATGGTGGCGGGGACGAGCGTAGGGGCATCGGCCCGGGCCTCGGCGGCCGCCTCGGCCGGGTCGAAGTGCGTCCCGAGCTCGGGGCTGGCGGCGGCACCCACCAGCCGGGGGGCGGACTCGAACAGGTTGTCGCGCAGCGCCATGATCAGCAGCTTGGGGGAGAGCGGCTTGCCGGTGGTCCACGCCGGGCACACGCTCTGGCAGCGCCCGCACTCCGTGCACGTCAAGGTGTCGAGGAGCTGTTTCCAGGAGAGGTCCTCGATGTGGCCGGCGCCGAAGACGGTGTCCTCGGAGACGTTCTCCATGTCCATGTCCGGCGTGTTGTAGAGAGGGCCCAGAGCCCGGGGCCGGCGCGACGTCGCCACGTTGATGGGGGCCAGTGCGATGTGCAGGTGCTTCGAGTAGGAGAGGAACACGGCGAACCCGACGATGACGGTGATGTTGAGGATGAGGAGCACCGTCTCGAGGTCGGAGTTGACACCCGGCCCGAAATGGACGAAGAGACGGGACACGGCGTGCGAGGCGAACGGCCACCACGACCGGCCGTAGGGGAAGTTGCCGGTGTTGACCTGCGCGGCGCGGTACCCGATCAAGGTCAGCATGACCAGGGCGATCATCACCAGCACGAGCCAGGCGGCGCCGGTGTGCGACCCGAAGAACCGCGACCGCCTGTCCTTCTTCTTCGGTGAGTTCACGTAGCGGATGCCCGTGAACACGCACAACGACACCAGCACGGCCACGGCGAAGAAGTCCTCGATGAACCCCAGGGCGCGGCCCCGGCCGATGAGGGGGACGAAGAAGTCCCGGTCGAACAGGGCCCCGTAGGCCTCGAGGATGGTGAACATCAGGATCGTGAATCCCCAGAAGGTGAAGGCGTGCGCCATGCCCGGGACCGTCCAGCGCAGGAGCTTGCGCTGGCCGCCCACCTCGGAGAGCTCGGCCCACAGGCGCGCCCGAACCTGGGTGAAGCGCTTGGGGTCGGGCCGGCCTTTGCCCACGAGCCGGAAGAGGTAGGCGAAGCGCCGTCCGGCGATGCTGAAGGCGACGACGGTCGCGGCCAGGCCGAGGACGATCCTGATGGGCAACGTCTCCTCCGGGGGGATCAGGGGCGGAAGTTCTCGAAGTACCGGCTGGGGGTCGGGCCTCGCTGGCCCTGGTACTTCGATCCCAGGCCGGCCGTGCCATAGGGCTGGTCGGCGGGCGTGGTCATGCGGAGGAAGCTGATCTGCCCGATCTTCATGCCGGGGTACACGGTGATGGGCAGGTTGGCCACGTTGGAGAGCTCCAAGGTGAGATGGCCGTCCCACCCGGCGTCGACGAATCCCGCCGTGGAATGGATCAACAGCCCCAGTCGCCCGAGCGAGGACTTGCCCTCGAGGCGGGCGACCAGGTCGTCGGGCAGGCCCACGCGCTCCAATGTCGATCCCAGGATGAACTCGCCGGGGTGGAGGATGAGCGCCTGGCCGTCGGGGACCTCGACGAGCTCGGTGAGGTCCTCGAGATCCTCCCGGACGTCGATCACGCGCATGGAGTGATTGCGGAAGAGCCGAAAGTAGCGGTCGACGTGCAGGTCGACGGACGACGGCTGGATGCACTGGGGGCCGAGCGGGTCGATGACAATCCGTTTGGCATCGATCTCTTCACGGATCGACCGGTCTGAGAGCACCACGGGCCAGCACGTTAGTGGGACGCCCTCGTCCCGGCGTACTTGGCCGGGGGGTGGGCCCGGGAGGCCCGATGCACCGCGGTGGCGCCCTCAAATTCAACAATGGACCAGGTCGCGCCCCCTGGGCTAAGCAGGCTGTCCAGGGGGGACATGACACGACGGTCCGTTGGGTCGCTGGCGGCGGCGGCGCTCGCAGTGGTGTCCGGGGTGGTGGCGTTCGCCACCATCGCGCACGCGTCGCCGATTCTGCCGCCCGCCGATCCCACCGCCAACGTGGTGGCGCCCCCGGCCCTGGTGAGCGCCGAGCAGGCCGACTGCCAGGCCGTGCCGATCGACGACTCCGCCGGCTGCACCCAGGCCCTGCTGGCCGAGATCGACTACGGCCTCGCCACCGAGGGCCTGGCGCCCATGACGCTGCCCAGCAACTGGGCCTCGCTCAGCGTGCCCGAGCAGATCTTCGTGGTCGTCGACCTCGAGCGGGTGGCGCGGGGCCTGCAACCGTTCCTGGGCCTCAACTTCGCCTGGGACGTCGACGCCCAGGTGGGGGCGTTCGACAACACCGACCCGCCCGCTCCCACCGGGAACCCGTGGATCGCCACCGAATGGGCCGGAGGCGCCGGCGACTTCCACAGCGCCCTCGAAGCGGACTTCGTGTGGATGTACGACGACGGCGTCGGCAGCCCGAACATCGACTGCGGGTCGGTGGGCGCCACCGGTTGCTGGATCCACCGCAACAACATCTTGTCGGAGGGCTCGTGCACGACGTGCATCGTCGGGGCGGGGTTCAGCGTGGTCGACGGCGTGTCGTCGATGGCGGCGGTCTTCGTGGAGCCGACCAACCCCGGTGCCCTGCTGGCCTTCACGTGGGCGGGCGACGTGGTGCCCTTCCTCGGACGGCCCCCACCTCCGGTGACCAGCCCTCCGGTGACCAGCCCTCCGGTGACCAGCCCTCCGGTGACCACCCGGCCGGTGACCCCCAGCGCCTCCCCGGCGAGTGGGGGGTACCGGGAGGTGGCCCGCGACGGCGGGCTCTTCGCCTTCGGGGCGCCCTTCGACGGCTCCGAGGGAGGGGCACGGCTCGACGCGCCGGTGGTGGGGATGGCGCTCGACCCGTGGACGGGGGGCTACTGGGAGGTGGCCTCCGACGGCGGGGTGTTCGCCTTCGACGCCCCGTTCTACGGCTCCGAGGGCGGCCAACATCTCGACGCGCCGGTGGTGGGCATCGCCGCCGACCCCGCCACCGGGGGCTACTGGGAGGTCGCCGCCGACGGGGGGATCTTCGCCTTCCACGCGCCGTTCCTCGGCTCCGAAGGAGGGGCGCGGCTCGACGCTCCGGTGGTGGGGATGGCGCTCGACCCATGGACGGGGGGCTACTGGGAGGTGGGCGCCGACGGCGGGGTCTTCGCCTTCCACGCGCCCTACTTCGGCTCCGAGGGCGGGCAACCCCTGTCGGCCCCCGTCGTGGGCCTCGTCGCCGATCCCGCCACCGCCGGCTACTGGGAGGTCGCCGCCGACGGCGGGGTCTTCGCCTTCCACGCGCCGTACCTGGGCTCCGAGGGCGGCCAACGACTGTCGGCACCGGTGGTAGGGATGACCCGGGACCCGTACACCGGGGGGTACTGGGAGGTCGGTGCCGACGGGGGGGTCTTCGCCTTCGACGCCCCCTACTTCGGTTCGGAGGGCGGAGTGCAGCTGGCGGCACCGGTGGTGGGGATCGCGCCCTGAGGCGGTGGCGACCCCGATGCACGCGTGGCCGGGCCTGGGAAGGCGGCGGGACGGGTCCCCCCAGGAACCGCTCAGAACCGAGACGGCCCCGTCCCGCGCATCCCCCATATCGCCTACGGTGGACAAGCCGCCGACGACGGTAGAACGATACGCCCGACCACTGCCCGTGTCTAGAGGTCACTAGGCGTGGTGAAGAACTCAGGGGGAGGCCAATTCTGATGACGGACGCCGGGGCCCCGGACATCGACCTGCTCAGCGGCGAGTTCTACGCCGGCAAGCCCTTCGAGACCTTCGCCTGGATGCGCCGCCACGCCCCCGCCTATTTCGACGGGCCCAACGACATCTGGGGCATCAGCCGCTACGAGGACGTCAGGGCCATCGGGCAGGATCCTCAGAGGTTCTCGAGCACCGGGGGGTCGCGCCGGGGCACCCCTCTTCCCTACATGATCGACATGGACGCCCCCGAGCACCGGCGCCACCGCCGCCTGGTGAGCGCGGGCTTCACCCCGCAGGCGGTTCGCGACCACGAGCCGCGCATCCGCAAGGCCTGTGACGAGATCCTCGACCACGTGTGCGAGAAGGGGTCCTGCGACCTGGTCACCGACATCGCCGCCCCGCTCCCCCTGGTGATGATCGCCGACATGCTCGGGTTCCCCCCCGAGGACTGGCATCGGCTCCTCGAATGGTCCGACACCATGCTCATGTCGCAGGGCTCGACCGCCCCCGACGCCATCACCAGGGCGACCGAGGCCTTCGTGGCATGGGACGGGTATGTGCGGGAGATGATGGCCCAGCGGCGCGCCAGCGGCTCGACCGACGATCTGTTGGGTGTGCTCGTCCAAGGCGAGGTCGACGGCGAGCGCCTCGACGACGATTCGATCGTGTACGAGGCCCTGCTGCTGCTCATCGGTGGGGACGAGACGTCGCGTCACGTGATCAGCGGGGGGATGGAGCAGTTGCTGCGCCACCCCGACCAGCTCGAAGCCCTGCGCCAGGACCGCGGGCTGCTCACCGTCGCAGTGGAGGAGATGCTGCGGTGGGTGACTCCCATAAAGAACTTCAACCGGACGGCCACCGTCGACGTCGAGCTCCACGGACAAACCATCGGCGCCGGCCAGAACGTCCTGCTCCTGTACCCGTCGGCCAATCGCGACGACACGGTGTTCACCGACCCCGAGACCTTCGACATCCGGCGCCAGCCCAACGACCACGTGGCCTTCGGGTTCGGAGCACACCTGTGCCTGGGCCACCGCCTGGCACGCGCCGAGATCTTCGGCATGGTCGACCGCATCCTGGACCGGATACCGGATCTTCGCTTGGCCGAGGACGGCGAGGCACCCCTGCGGGTCTCGAACTTCATCGTCGGCTTCGAGCGCCTACCGGTCACCTTCACGCCGACGGCACCCGTCGGGGGCTGACCTCCGCAACCAGGACGAACTAGGCCTTGGACTCCTCGGCCACCTGGTCAGCGACTCGCTGGGCGACCTCGGCGTACTCGGTCATCATGTCGAGGACGACCTGGCGTGCCGGGCGGATGCGGTCGAGCTGGCCCACCACCTGGCCCACGAAGTAGTTGGCCAGCTTCTGGGCGCCTGACCCTTCGGTGGCCGCCACGCGATTGATGCGGTGCTGGGCCTCGGCGACGAGCGCGCTCTGCAAGGGCATGGGGAGGGCGCCGGGGGCGTCGGCGCGCTCCCACTCGTCGGTCCAGGCGCTGCGCAACATGCGGGCCGGCTTTCCCGTCAGTGACCGTGACCGGATGGTGTCGCGGGACGTGGCGGTGAGGAACTTTGCCTTGACTGCCGGATGGGTCTCGGCCTCCTCGGTGGTCAACCACACCGAGCCACACCACACGCCCTCGGCACCGAGCGCCAACGCCGCCGCGACCTGGCGCCCTCGGGCGATGCCCCCGGCTGCCAGCACCGGGGTGGGCGCCACGGCGTCGACGACCTCGGGCACGAGCACCATGGTGGCTATCTCGCCGGTGTGACCCCCGGCCTCGGTCCCCTGCGCCACGATGAGGTCGACCCCCGCCGCCTGGTGGCGCTGGGCATGGGTCAGGGTGCCCGCCAGAGCGGCAACCACCACCCCGGCATCGTGTGCCCGGTCGATGACGGCGGGGGGAGGGGGGCCGAGGGCACTGGCGATCAGCGTGATGTCGTGGCCGAAGGCCACGTCGAGCAGCGGCTCGTAGCCCCTGGCAGCCACGTTGGCCAGAGCGTTGCGCTCGGACCCGCGCAGGTCCTCGGGGATCTCCGGGACGCCGTAGCGACGGAGGATGTCGTCGACGAACTCCTGCTGCGCCGCGGGCAGGAGCTGGCGCACGGCATCGGCGTCGAGACCCCCCTCCTCGGCGCCGGCGTACTTGGCGGGAAGGAGGAGGTCGACTCCGTAGCGACCACCTCGGGTTTGCTCCTCGATCCAGGTGAGGTCGACGTCGAGCTGCTCCGGCGTGTGCGCCACGGCCCCGAGGACCCCGAACCCCCCCGCCCTCGTGACGGCGGCCACCACGTCTCGGCAGTGGCTGAAGGCCAGGATGGGGAACTCCACCTCGAGCATGTCGGTGACCTTGGTCTTCACGTCACCCTCCTCGTCACGATCAGCCCGAGCGTAGGCCGGGCGGCCGCTCGACCCGCAGCCTGGCGCGGGGTAGCTTCCTCGCACCGCGCCCGCCGGGCGGCAACACCCGGCAACCGGTGCGGGGGGTCCAGGAAGAAGGTCCAGCAAGGAAGCAGGAAGAAGGTCCAGCAAGACAGTGGGACTTCGTCCCCCAGGAGGAATGATGCGTCGCACCCGGGTCCTGCTCAGCGCGGTTGTCATCGCCTTGCTGGCGGCGGCATGCAGCTCGTCACCGTCGACCCCGAAGGCGGCTTCGGGCCCCAGCATCACGATCGGCTCCACCAACTTCGAGGAGCAGCTCATCGTGGCGAACATGTACGCGGACGTGCTCAAGCACGCCGGCGCCAAGGTCACGCTGCGCGCCAACCTGGGTACGCGCGAAGCGGTGGAACCGGCGCTGGCCGCCGGACAGCTCGACCTGTACCCGGACTACGCCGGCACGTTGCTGATCTTCCTCAACGCCAGTGATACCCAGGCCGCGACCCAGACGTCCACGGCGGTCCCCGCCCTCAAGAGCCTGCTCGGCGCCAAGGGCGCCACCGTGCTCGACCCGGCCCCGGCCATCGACACCAACGTGTTCGCCGTGACCCAGGCCACCGCCAACCAGTACCACCTGACAACGCTGTCGAGCCTCAAGTCTGTGGCGAGCAAGTTGATCCTGGGGGGACCGCCGGAATGCCCGACCCGTCCCACCTGCCTGCTCGGCCTCCAGAGCACCTACGGGCTTCACTTCAAGTCCTTCACGTCGCTCGACGAGGCCGGCCCCATCACGGTGTCGGCGCTCACGTCGGGTGAGGTCCAGGTGGCCGAGCTGTTCTCGAGCGACGGCAACATCGTGGAGAACCACTTCGTACAGCTCACCGATGACAAGCACCTGCAGCCCGCCGACTACCTCATCCCGGTGATCCGCAAGTCGGTGGACACCGCCGCGGTGTCAGCTGCGCTCAACGGCTTGTCCTCCAAGCTC
>Ga0209415_10016601_pt1 | contig 11815 bp, 11 predicted proteins | sample PeaSoiSIISIP2007_FD_187696 | JGI IMG/M metagenome (GOLD analysis project Ga0209415, IMG submission 187696) | Peat soil microbial communities from Weissenstadt, Germany - SII-SIP-2007 (SPAdes) (version 2) | ecosystem: Environmental > Terrestrial > Soil > Wetlands > Peat | place: Germany... | reverse complement strand
GCGCTTCCGACACTCCCTCCCGCCCCGCCTGCCTCCGACTGGCCGGCTCGGCGCGCATTCGACACGACGTGGCAGGGGATGCTCCACGACGCCGGCTACGCAGGGATCGACTGGCCCACAGACGGCGGCGGCAGGGGCGCGAGCCCGGTCGAGCAGCTCATCTACCTGGAGGAGCTCGAACGTGCCCACGCACCGTACGTGGGCGTGAACTTCGTCGGGCTCCTGCACGCCGGTCCCACGATCGCGGTCGAGGGCAACGCGGACCAGCGAGCGCGTTTTCTCCCTCCGATCCTCCGGGGTGAACAGGTGTGGTGCCAGGGCTTCTCGGAGCCGGGAGCCGGCAGCGACCTGGCCGCGCTTCGCACCCGGGCGGTGCGGGACGGCGACGAGTACGTAGTGACGGGGTCGAAGATCTGGACATCGCACGCCGAGGTAGCCGATCTCTGCGAGCTGCTCGTGCGGACCGGAGCCGAGGGGGAGCGCCACCGCGGCATCACGTGGCTCGCGATGGAGATGGACCGTCCCGGGATCGACGTCAGGCCGCTTCGCACCATCGCCAGGTCTACGGAGTTCTGCGAGCTGTTCCTGGACCAGGTGCGCGTTCCTGTTGCGAACCGCGTCGGTGACGAGGGAGACGGTTGGCGCGTCGCAATGGTCACACTCAGCTTTGAGCGCGGGACAGCGTTCGTCGGCGAGGTGATCGAGTCGATGGAGATGCTGAGCGCACTCCGCGCGCTCGCAATGCGCTCAGGAGCCTGGGACGAGGCCGAGACCCGGCACCGCCTCGGAAGGCTCGGGGCGCATCTCGACTCCTTGTGGGCCCTCGCGCGCAGGAACGTGTCGAGCGCAGCTCGAAGCGGAGTTCCAGGGATAGGCGGAAGCGTCTACAAGCTCGGGCTCTCAGAGGCACGCCAGCAGCTGGCGGAGCTCGGGATGGACCTGTCCGCAGACGCAGGAATGTCCTGGGATGCGCTCGATGCACGCGACGGCTCGGGACCTCTCGGCAATTCCGAGCTCGTCAGCACTTGGGTGCACAGCCTGTCGCGCACGATCGCGGCCGGCACCTCCCAGATCCAGCGCAACATCATCGCCGAGCGCATCCTCGGCATGCCCAAGTAGGAGGAGGCAGTGGACTTCGAGCTCTCGCAAGACGAGGTTGCGCTAGCCGAGTCTGTGCGCGCGCTCTGCGCGGGCCGCTTTCCGATCGAGCGTCTCCACGCGGCCGCGACTGCTACCGCAGACCGAGAGAAGTCGACCGATCTCGTCCTCGACCCCGAAGGATGGGCCGCCCTCGGCTCTGCGGGAGTGTTCTCCCTACAGGTGCCCGAGGAGTCGGGCGGGGTCGGGCTCGGCATGGGATCCGCCACGGTCGTGTTCGAGGAGCTCGGACGCGCTCTGGTGCCGGGACCACTCGTCGCATCCCACCTCGGAGCAGGACTCGCCGCACGGCTGTCGCTCCAGGCGCTGGTCGGGGCTGACGAAGGGAAGGTCGTCGTCGGCACGCTGCACAGACCTAGTGATACAGGAAACGAGTCGCTCTCCCCGCTGCTCGTCGGGCATCTCTCCTCGCTCGGCGCCCTCGTCGTCGTCGGCGGTGACGGGCTGTCCCTCGTCGATCCGGACGAGCTCGACGCTGTCGAGGTCTCGCGTTCGCTCGACCCGCTCACGCCGATGTGGCTGCTCGAGCGCCTTCCGCCCGGCGAGCCGATCGGAGGCGCACCTGAGGCCGCGCGCTGGGCTCGCGACGAGTCGGTGCTGACAGGAGCGCTCCTCGTGGGTTTGGCTGGCAGGTGCGTCGAGATGGCAGTCGCCTATGCGAAAGAGCGCGTGCAGTTCGGGAAGCCGATCGGCTCCTTCCAGGCTGTGAAGCACATCTGCGCCGACATGCTCGTCCGGGCGGAGACGGCACGCGTAGCCGTTCAAGCCGCCGGCGTCACCGTGGACCAGCCCGACGTCGGCGACTCGGACCGCGCTTGCGCGGGGGCGGCACTCTTGGCAGCCGACGCCGCGATGGCGAATGCAAAGGCCTGCATCCAGGTTCACGGAGGGATGGGTTTCACTTGGGAGGTTCCCGCTCATCTCTACCTGATGCGCGCGAGGCTCCTGTCTCGGTCGCTCGGCGACGCGGGCGCACTTGCGGAGATCGTCGCTGACCGGTACTGAGACCTTCCGGAGGGAAGATGCCAGAAGAACCATCACTACCTGAATCCTCGGTACAGGTCGTGCCCCCCGGGACGGTGGCGTTCGGGATCCAGCTGCCGGTCCAGTCGCAATCCACCATCTATGTCGAGGACTGGGAGCTGAATTCCGGACCGGCCGAGATCGCTCGTGTGGCGCGAATAGCCGATGAGAGCGGATTCCTCTACGTCGCCGTCTGCGATCACACGGCGATCCCGAGGCGCCTGGCGGAGGCGATGAGCACCACGTGGTACGACACAGTGGCGACCCTAGGGTTCCTGGCCGGGCTCACGACGAACGTGCGTCTTCTGTCCCACGTCTACATCGCCGCCCTCAGACATCCTTTGCGCGCGGCGAAGGAGATGGCCACACTCGACGTGCTCTCCGGGGGGCGCCTGATCGTGGGTGTCGGGGCCGGGCACGTCGCAGAGGAATTCGAATTGTCCGAGCGCGAGTTCGAGGCGCGTGGCGCCCTCACCGACGAGGCGATCGACGGGATCATCGCCGGGCTCACGGAGGAGTTCCCCGAGTTGAGCGGCCCGCGCTGGCCGACCTCGGATCTGGGCGTATCTCCACGCCCGGTCCAGAAGCCTCGGCCACCGGTGTGGGTGGGGGGCTCCTCGCGAGCAGCCCTGCGGCGGGCGGCTCTGAGAGGAGACGGCTGGCTCCCCCAGAGCCCAAAACGCCAGGACATGCCGGGCCAGATTGCGTACCTGCTCGCACTCCGACACGAGCACCGCAACGGCGCCCCGATCGAGATCGGCGCTCTGGCAGGAACGTTCCACGTCGGCACTGCGTCGTGGGACCTGCCCCGCGGGACGCTCTCGGGCACGCCCGAGCAGATAGCGGAGAACCTCGGCGAGCTGGTCCAGATGGGCGTGTCGCACCTGCAGCTCCGCTTCCCGAGCCGCTCGGTCGACGAGCTGTGCGACCAGATCGTGGCATTCGGCTCGGAGGTCGGCCCGCTTCTTCATTGACCCGACCGCTGCGCCGGTTGGGTCGTTTCGCTTTAGATAGGTCTCGCGCGAGGAATCCGGTCAGCTGACGGGCCAGGTCCGCTCCCGACGATCTCGTTGTCACCCGCCCGGGTGCTCACGAGAAGAGGAGAGCGAGGAGCATGAGCAACACGACCACCATGTCAGGCAACCTGACCCGCGATCCCGAGATCCGCTACACGCGCGAAGGGCAGGCGAGCGCCACCTTCGGCCTCGCGGTCAATCGGCGTTGGCAGGCGCGCGGATCCGACGAATGGGAAGAGGCGACGTCTTTCTTCGACGTCGTCTGTTGGCGCGATCTCGCAGAGAACGTGGCCCTGAGCCTCGTGAAGGGGAGCAGGGTCATCGTCACGGGCCGACTCGACCAGCGCACCTGGGAGAACGATGCCGGAGAGCGTCGCAGCAGGGTCGAGTTGAGCGCCGAGGACGTGGGTCCTTCCCTCCGGTTCGCTACAGCAGAGGTGACCAGAGCAGAGCGCCGGGCGCCCGACGAGACCTCAGCGGACAGAAGCTCCGACCTGGCCGAGGACGAAGAGGTGGTCGCGCCCCGAGCCTGATCGGTGTGATCGGAGACCCTCGGGCAGAACGTGTCCGAGGGCCCGGTCCACCGGTCGACTGCCGAATGGCGTCGAGCGGAGCAGGGTCGAGAGATGCGAGGCGCGAGTTCGAGCATGCGTCTCGAAGAGGATCAGGAGGAGAGATGTCAGCTTTGGCTCTTTGGCCGTGGATCGCGGGTCCGCTCGTGGCCGGCGGCGGGCTCATCCCCATGGTGAGTCACATGACCTCGTTCGGTGTCGCTGGCGAATTTTTGGTCGAGGGCGTCCGCCGGTTCGGGACGCCGGTGCTCGTGGCCGTGCCGGGATCGGTCGCCGTCCTAGCCGTCGCATTGACGAGGTTCCTCAGGAAGGACCTCCGCCGCTCGGACTGCCCGTTCGAGGTCGCCGCGGCCTTCCCGGCAAGCCCCGAGCCCGAGCCCGAGGCCCGGCTCGTGGCCGGGTTGGCGCCCCGGCTTGTCGCCGAGCCGCCGTCGCTATCCGTAGTCGGGCCCTTGTCCACGTTCGGACCGCCGGAGAATCGCACGGGCGAGCGGAACGACCCGAAGGACGCGCCATGACGCCGGACCCACCCGGTCGCCCCACGGACTCGGCGAGATCGGAGTCGGCCGGGCCGGCGGCTCCCGAGGACGCAACGGTGAGCTTCGCCTCTGTGCTCGTGCTTTCCAAGCGCGAGGCGTTCGAGCTGTGCGAGGCGTGCGCCGAAGCAGAACGCGCACTCTTGCGCTCGGGCAGGGCCAGCGAGGCGGCACGGATGGCGGCGCTGTTCGAGTTGGCCGAGGGCCGTCTCGCTACTGGATAGCCGTAGCGTTCAGCCCCCCTCGCTCTTCGGCTCGAACTCGAGTGACAGCGAATTCACGCAGTAGCGCAGCCCCGTAGGTGCCGGCCCGTCCGGGAAGACATGGCCCAGGTGGCCTCCGCACCTCGCGCAAGTGATCTCGGTCCTGCGCATGCCGAAGGACCCGTCCTCGTGCTCCTCGATGACTCCGTCGGCGACGGCCTTGGTGAAGCTCGGCCACCCCGACCCGGATTCGAACTTGTCGTCGCTCCGGAAGAGCTCCGCAGCGCAGGCGGCGCACCGGAACAGGCCCGGGTCGTGCATGTCGAGGAGGGTTCCGGTCCACGCCGGCTCTGTGCCCTTCTCCCGCAGCACGTGAAATCGCTCCGGTGACAACTCGGCCTTCCACTCGTCCTCGGACTTCACGATCTCTGCGCTCATCTCGACCTCCTCGTCCCGACGACCCTCCACACGTCTAGCGGGGATCGTCACCGTTTTACAACGTGGGACTCGAGCGGCATGTTCCTAAGAGGCCCGACCGTCGTTTCGAGGCCCTTTGCTAGCGTCGTCTTGTCATCGTCCCTTCCTGGGACACGATCTCCCACAAAAGACCATGGACCTGCGCGACAGCCCCGAGGACGCCTCCTTCCGAGCGGAGGCGCGATCGTGGCTCGAGTCGAACCTGACCGGAGAATTCGCGCTCGCGCGTGGCCTCGGTCATGCGGGGTCTCAGCACGAGGGTCGAGACCTGCGAACGGCCTGGGAGCGGCACTTGGGATCGGCAGGCTGGACGTGCGTCGGTTGGCCTGAGCAGTGGGGCGGGCGTGGCGCCACCATGTCGCAGCAGGTGATCTGGAACGAGGAGTACGCGCGGGCCGACGGGCCGGCCCGCATTGGCGTCATGGGCGAGGGGCTCATAGGCCCGACTCTCATCGCGTACGGAACAGACGAGCAGAAGCGCAGGTTCCTCGAGCCGATCCGACGAGGCACCGAGATGTGGTGCCAAGGGTACTCCGAGCCCAACGCGGGCTCCGACCTCGCGAGCGTGCAGACGCGGGCTGTTAGAGACGGCGACGAGTGGGTCTTGAGTGGCCAGAAGGTCTGGACGTCCTACGCTCAGTGGTCCGAGTGGTGCTTCGTCGTGTGCAGGACGGACCCCGAAGCGCCTCGCCACAAGGGGCTCTCGTACCTCCTCGTGCCGATGGACCAGCCCGGGATCGAAGTGAGGCCGATCCGCCAGATCATGGGAACCTCGGAGTTCAACGAGGTCTTCTTCGACGGGGCTCGGACCAGCTCGGACATGGTCGTAGGCGAGGTGAACGACGGCTGGCGCGTCGCGCTCGCCACCTTGGCGTTCGAACGCGGCGCTGGCCTGCTCGGCGACATCCTGCAATTCCGAAGGCAGCTCGACCACGTGATGGAGACGGCACAGAAGAACGGTCGCTCGGCCGACCCGGTCATGAGACAGCGCGTCGCCTCGATGTGGGGCCGCCTATTCGTGCTCCGTCTCAACGTGCTCCGATCGCTCACCGGCATAGACGGACCGGCCGCCTCCCCTCAGGCGTCGATCGCCAAGCTGTTCTGGTCGAACTGGCATCGCGATCTGGGCGAGCTCGCTCTCGACGTCGAGGGCAACGAGGCGACCGTCTTAGGCCCCGAGACCGGCGACCGAGGCTCGTACCCCTTGACCGAGGCCCAGCGGATCTTCCTCTTCACGAGGGCCGACACGATCTACGGGGGGTCGAACGAGATCCAGCGCAACATCATCGGAGAGAGGGTCCTCGGCCTGCCCCCCGAGCCGAAGGCGGCGAGCAGATGAGCGCGACCCGGTCGGACCCCGAGGCTTCCGAGCCGAGCGGGCCACCGGCGGTTCCCGAACCCGTGCCCCCTCACTCGCTGCTCGAGGGGAAAGTGGTCGTCGTCACGGCGGCGGCAGGGACCGGGATCGGATTCGCCACGGCGGGCCGCTGCGCGCAGGAGGGGGCGACGGTCGTGATCTCCGACACGCACGAGCGAAGGCTCGACGATGCGGCAGACCAGCTGTCGGAGATCTCAGGGTCGCGCCCGCTCGCGCTGCTGTGCAACGTCACGGTGGAAGAGGACGTCCGCCGGCTCTACGAAGCCGCAGTCTCCGAGCACGGGCGCATCGACGTGGCCGTGAACAACGCCGGCCTCGGCGGGAACGCCCCCCTCGTCGAGATGACCGACGAGCAGTGGTCGGCGGTGCTCGACGTGACCCTCACGGGCACGTTCCGCTGCACGAGAGCGGCCCTGCGCCATTTCTACGAGCGTAGGTCCGGAGTGGTCGTGAACAACTCGTCGGTGCTCGGATGGCGCGCCCAGGCGAACCAGTCCCACTATGCAGCAGCAAAAGCGGGAGTCATGGCGCTCACGCGCTGCGCGGCGGCCGAGGCCGCACCTTACGGGGTGCGGGTGAACGCGGTCGCTCCGAGCCTGGCGATCCACCCTTTCCTGAACCGCGTGTTCCCGGACGAGGAGCTGGCTCGTCTCAAAGAGCAGGAGTTGTTCGGTCGCTCGGCCGAGACCTGGGAAGTGGCGAACGTCATCGTCTTCTTGGCGAGCGACTACTCGTCCTACTTGAGCGGCGAGATCGTGTCTGTCTCGAGCCAGCACCCCTGAGCGGCCGTGCAACCAGAACCGGAGAAAGTCGAAGAGGACCCTCGGGCCGATCTGGCATGGGGCACGGTCCCCCAGGTCGTGGCAGACGCGTCACGCGCGTTCGGGGACGCCGAGGCGATCGTCGACCGCTCGAGAGGCGAGACGGGAAGCGAGGCAGCTCAGGAAGCCGCAGCCCTGCGCCTCTCGTTCACCGACGTGGAGGCGATGACTCTCGAGGTGACGCGCGGAGCCGTGGCCGCGGGTATCCGGCCGGGCGACCGTGTGGGCATCTGGGCCCCGAACTGCGCCGAATGGATCCTGTGCGCCCTCGGCTTACTCGGTGCAGGCGCTGTCCTCGTCCCCCTGAACACGCGGTTCAAGGGTCCTGAGGCGTCCTTCGTCCTTCGGGCTTCGAGAGCGCGTGCGCTCTTCACAGTCCGGGGCTTCCTCGGGATCGACTACGCGCAGATGCTCGAGGGCGAGGACCTGCCGACTCTCGAACGCATCGTCCTGTTGCGCGACGACGAGGGCTCGACGAGCGAGCCGACTACGACGGACGAGGTCCCCATCTTCGGGTGGCATGAATTCCTCGAGGGCGCGCACGGAGTCGTCGAGTCCGACGCCGGACTGGTCGGAGAGGGGGTCAGCGAGCACGCTGCGCGCAACCGATGGCAGGGGGTGAGGGCCCACGACCTTTCCGACATCATCTTCACTTCGGGGACAACGGGTCGACCGAAAGGAGCAATGGCGACCCACGGCCAGAGCCTGCGCACCTTCGCAACATGGGCCAGGATCGTCGGGATCGAGGAGGGCGACCGCTACCTGGTCGTGAATCCCTTCTTCCACACGTTCGGCTACAAGGCCGGCATCCTCGCCTGCTTGATGACCGGTGCGACCATCGTTCCAGAGCCTGTTCTCGACACCCAGCGCGTGGCGGAGACGATCGAGTCGGAGAGGATAAGCGTCCTCCCCGGCCCTCCCACCCTGTACCAGTCGCTCCTCGACGACCCGCGTCGTCAAGAGCGCGACCTCTCGAGCCTGCGGCTAGCGGTGACCGGCGCGGCGATGGTGCCAGTCGAGCTCGTGAGGCGAATGAGCGACGAGCTCGGCTTCTCGACTGTCCTCACGGCATACGGGCTCACCGAGTCAACAGGGGTGGTGACGATGTGCCGTCGGGGGGACGACGCCGAGACGATCGCCACCACTTCCGGTCGTGCGATCCCGGACGTCGAGGTACGCGTCGTGGACGACACAGGCGGCGAAGTGCCCCGCGGTGAGGCGGGCGAGGTGGTGGTGCGCGGCTACACGGTCACCTCCGGCTACTTCGAGGACCCCGAAGCGACGGCATCGGCGATCGACCCGGATGGCTGGCTTCACACGGGTGACGTCGGCGTGATGGACGGCGAGGGCAACCTCAGGATCACCGATCGCAAGAAGGACATGTTCGTCGTCGGTGGATTCAACGCATATCCCGCCGAAATTGAGCGGGCACTCGCGCTCCATCCCGGAGTCGCCCAGGTGGCAGTCGTAGGGGTCCCTGACCTTCGCCTCGGTGAAGTCGGCTGCGCCTACGTAGTGCCCCGTGGAGGTGCCGACCTCGGCACGTCAGGGACCGACCCGAGCACGCTGGAGAGCGACCTCGTCGCCTGGGCGCGCGACCGCATGGCTAATTACAAGGTGCCCCGGCATGTCGAAATCGTCGACGCCCTGCCCTTGAACGCGAGCGGCAAGGTACTGAAGACCGAACTGCGAGCTCGATTCGCTGAAGGTGGGCTAAAGGCCCCCGACACGACTTAACCGGCGCGGAACAGGCTTCTCCTGCCGCCGGTCGGCTCACGACCGGGGTGTGAACGACGAGAGCTCGAATCCGCCTTTCGCAGTCAGAGTGGAAGTGCCCACGATGGTCGGGCTGTGGACAGCGGTGGCCCAGGTCCCCTTCAGAGGCAGACCGTTGCTCGTGGAGAACCAGGTGTCGGCCACGTTCGTCCCGGTCTGACCACCGCTGAAGGTGGACACCTCCCGGAAGTGCACCACGGGCACCTCATGGCCGGCGACCTTCATGGTCTGAGTACCCACGTACTCGTTGTACCCGCTCATCTCGACGACGCCGGTGTTGATCGGGTGGTTGGAGCCCTTGCAGGAGAAGTTGAAGCGCTCTCCTTGGTGCAGCAGCTTCGGCAACGTCATCTCTGCCGGGTTGCAGGAGTAGGTCGCAGTGTCGGCGATGGTCAACATCACGAAATTCCACCGGTACCAGCCGCCGCGTGCAGTTAGCACCAGGTTCCCGTCACGAGGGCAATAGGTCGAGCTCTGCCAGTGACTGTCGCTGTAGTCCATCCGCCAAGTCCAGCAACCAACCGAGTTGTAGGTGACGGTGACCGGCATGCCCGGGCCCTCGGTCTGCGACTTGGGCGGTAGCGATATCTGCTCGTTCGCCGTGCCCGAGTACGAGTAGACGCCTTCGTGCGGGCGAAGGGTCCCCGGGTCGACGATCTTCGACCCACTGCCGGACACGAAGCGTTGATAGGCGGCCGAGGTGGACAGCTCGTGAGGCCCGGTGTGGGTCCACATGTAGCCGAAGACGCCGATGCCCGCGCAGACGACGACGAGGGTTGCGGTTGCGACGTACATGGCTACGCGGTGGCGGCGAAGGAAGGTTTCGGGGGGGCGAGCCGCCTCGGGATTCTCAGCCGACTCCTCTGGCGCAGTGGCTTTGAACGAGCGGGCGAATCCCGCGAGTCCCGAAGCCGAAATGCTGGCTGCCAGTGCGTTCACGTCAGGCGGGTCCCCGACGAGCAGGCCTGCGACAGGCGGGTCCGCGACGCACGGGTCCGCGACGAACGGGTTCGTGACGAGCGGGGTCGTGACCGACCTTGTCACGGGACCGGCACCTCGACCCTCGGGCGAACGCCGCGCAGGAGGTTCGAGATGCCACGCAGCACTGGATGTGGCCGCTCGATGCGCAGCCGATCGAGAGCGGACTGCATCACGGTCGTGATCTCGTCGTAGCAGGCCGAGACCACGTTCTCGTCATCTGCAGGATGGGCCCCGAGAGAAGTCCAATCGATCGGAGGAAGGAATTCGACTGTTATCGACGCCGGGAGCGGCAGCGGCGGGGTGAGCATCGAATTCAACCCGAACGGGGGTCCGAGGACGATCGGGAAGACTTTGATCCTCAAGCGGTTGAGCCCCAGCACTGTTGCAAGTCGCTCACCTCGTGAAAGGACGACGACCGCGCTGTGAGCTCCGTGGGTGACGACGGGAACGACCGGGACTCCGGTCTCGAGAGCAAGCCGCACGAAGCCCTTGTGGCCGGCGAGGTCGACCTTGTCGCGGGCAGTCCAAGGGCGGCACGCCTCCAGGTCGCCGCCTGGATAGACGAGGACGAGGGCTCCCTGTGCAAGGGCGCTGCGCGCTTCGTCGCCACCTGCCGGAATTGCACCGATGCGACGGAGGAAGCTCCCCACCCCCGGCACCCCCATGAGCAGGTCGTAGGTGAGCGAGTAAGCGGGCTCCTCGATGCCGCGCCGAGCGACGATGGAGAGCGCCACCACCCACACGTCCGGCATGTAGAAAAGGCACGAGTGGTTCCCGACGAGCAGGACCGGTCCACTCTCGGGCAGGTTCTCGAGACCCCGGACCTCGGGAGAGAAGTAGCTGGTCAAGCGGGCCACCGGGGCGATCGCCTTTCGGACAGCCTCTGGGTCACGGCGGAAGACCGGTGTCTCGTGCTCGTGGGCCAAGCGGTGCGACAGGGGTGTCACTATCGGCGCCAGAAGGCCTGCCCGCTCGTGCTCCCCGATATGAACGGCGCTACCGCTCATGGCGGCCTCCCCGACTCTCGTGCTTCTGTTTTCGCGCTTTAGAGGGGGGATCGTTAGGGGCCTTCGACCCGAACCCGTCCGGGAAGGCCCTTTCACCTCGGGTGAGTGAAGGTCCTTCGTCGTGGTCGTGCCTGGTGCTACGAGGTAGTCCAGGTCGGACTAGAACTCCCCTAAGAGTCACCGAGCCAGGAGAGAGGAGCAACGTGCGAGGCATCGTCTACACCGGCAGTGACGCCGAGGTCACCGACGAGCTCGAGGTCGCCGAGCCCGGTCCGACCGAGGTGAAGGTGAAGATCGAAGCTGCCGGCGTCTGCCACTCGGACCTGTCGGTGATCGACGGGACCATCCCGTGGAAGAGCCCTTCGGTGCTCGGCCACGAGGGGGCAGGCATCGTCGAGGAGGTGGGCTCGGAGGTCCGCTCGGTCAAGCCCGGCGATCACGTGGTGATAGCGACCCTCGCGAGCTGCGGTACCTGTCGAGCCTGCAATACCGGCCACCCGACGATGTGCGTCCAGACCCTGGGGCGGTCCTCGACTCCTTTCACCTTCCGAGGGGAGCCGGCGTCGAACTTCGCCGCAGCCTCGGTCTTCGCGGAGCACACGATCGTGTCCGCCGTTCAAGCGGTGCCTATCGCCAATGAGGTCCCGTTCACGTCGGCTGCTCTCATAGGTTGCGGAGTGCTGACGGGCGTGGGCGCCGTCTTGAACCGGGCGAAGGTCGCACCAGGGGAGACGGCCGCCGTCTTCGGCGTCGGTGGCGTAGGCCTGAACGTGATCCAGGGCCTGAGACTTTCCGGGGCCAGTCGCATAATCGCCATCGACACCGTCGCGGCGAAGGAGTCCCTGGCGCGCACGTTCGGCGCCACTC
>Ga0209415_10016600_pt1 | contig 11816 bp, 13 predicted proteins | sample PeaSoiSIISIP2007_FD_187696 | JGI IMG/M metagenome (GOLD analysis project Ga0209415, IMG submission 187696) | Peat soil microbial communities from Weissenstadt, Germany - SII-SIP-2007 (SPAdes) (version 2) | ecosystem: Environmental > Terrestrial > Soil > Wetlands > Peat | place: Germany... | reverse complement strand
GGCACCGTCCGCTCGGCGACCGCCGAGGACGTCGCCGTGATGCTCGCGTACGCGCACAAGGTCGTCTTCGTGCCCGGCTACGGCCTCGCGGTCGCGCAGGCGCAGCACGACGTGCGCCAGCTCGCCGACCTGCTCGAGGCGAAGGGCGTCGAGGTCTCGTATGCGATCCATCCCGTCGCGGGCCGCATGCCCGGTCATATGAACGTCCTCCTCGCCGAGGCGAACGTCCCGTATCCGCAGCTCAAGGAGATGGACGAGGCGAACCCCGAGTTCGCGCGCACCGACGTCGCGGTCGTCGTCGGCGCCAACGACGTCGTCAATCCCGACGCGCGCAGCAACAAGAGCAGCCCGATCTACGGCATGCCGATCCTCGACGTCGACAACTCGCAGACCGTCGTCGTGCTGAAGCGCTCGATGAACCCCGGCTTCGCAGGCGTCGAGAACCCGCTCTTCTACAACCCGAAGACGGTCATGCTCTTCGGGGACGCGAAAGCGTCGATCACGAAGCTCATCCAGGACGTCAAGATCCTCTAGCGGCCGCGCCGGCAAAGCCGGCACGGCCTCTTATGGTCGGCGTCGCAAGCGCCGCCTTAGGGCCTTTCCCCGATGGGCGCCGCGGCCGCGCGCCCGACACTGGTGGCATGAACGCACTGGTGCTTTACGAGACGAAGTACGGCAACACCGAGAAGGTGGCCGAGGCCATTGCCCTCGCGCTGCAGGAATCGATGCCGACGCGGCTCGAGGCGGTCGCCGAGATCGACGACTGCGAGGAGGCGCTGAGGGACGTCAGCCTGCTCGTCGTCGGCGGCCCGACGCACCGGCACGGGGTCAGCACGGTCCTGCGCGAGACGCTTCGATGCCTGGGCGGCCGGGCGCTCGACGGCGTCCGCGTGGCCACGTTCGACACCCGGCTGCACGGCCCGCGCGTCGTCACCGGCTCCGCCGCCGTGCGCCTCGCGCGGCTGCTGCGCCACGACGGCGCGTGGATCGTCGTCCCGCCCGCGAGCTTCCTCGTCGACGGCGGCGAGGGGCCGCTCGACCCGGGCGAGGAGGAGCGCGCGCATGCGTGGGCGTACGAGGTGCTGCAGGCGGCGGGGATCCGCCCGCACGTCCACGCGTAGCTACGAGGGACGCGCGGCGATGTGCAGCGACGCGATCGCCTGCCCGTAGGTCTGCCAGTCCTTCGGGTTGACGAGCGTCTCGGCCGGATAGATGGAGAACCCCGTCGTGCCGGCGGCGGCGAGCAGGCGCGCGAACCGCGCCGGCGTGACGTAGCCGAGGCGGCCCTGGTAGCAGGCGACGGTCGGGTGCACGTCCGCGCGCGGGAAGTACGCAGCAGCCGCGCTGACGCAGGCGGCCGGCGACACCGACGCGCCGAAGTCGTTCACGTACGCCTGCGGCAGGAACGCGAAGCCGGCGCTCGCCCACGGCTTCAGCCCGATCCCCTGCGCATTGCAATAGGAGGAGAGCCCGGCGGGGAGGGTGGGCTCGGCGGCGCGGAACGCGGTGACGAACTGCTGCGACGCGCCCGGCTTCCCCTGGTACTGCGCCTCCGCGTCGGCGATGTAGAAGGAGAGGCCGTACTGCTTCAGCTGCTTCGCGGCAAAGCCCGCGTCGTAGTGCGGATAGCCGACGAGGACGCTCCAGCCGCCGACCGGCAGCCCGCTCGCCTGCTCGAAGCGCGCGATCCAGCCCGGGTCGATCGGATAGGCATTGCCCGTCGAGCCGAAGTAAACGGCCACCCAGCCGAAGCCGGCGTTGCGCAGCTGCTGCCCGAGCCACGTCGGGTCGGAGTCGTGTGCATGCCACACGAGCGCGCCGGCGCTGTTCCACGACATCGCCACCTGAGGCGGCGGAGCCGGAGCCGGCGACGTGGTCGTCACCACCGGCGGCGGCGGCGGCGCGTGCTTCGGCTTGGGGCTCGGCTGCAGAAGGAGGGCGAGAACGCCCGCGGTCACGAGCAGCGTCGTGCCCATCAGAAACAGAAGCCTGGTGTTCACGGTACTGGCTATGCCCATCACCCGGTCCGCCGACGCAGCGTAGCCGCGCCGAGGGACAGGGCGAGGAAAATGCACCCACAGATCACGGCGACGTCCACCGCGAAGCGCGCGTCCAGCGTGTTCGACGCGGTGTGCGCGAGGGCGTCGTAGGCGTACGTGAGGGGCAGCGCATCCGAGATCCAGCGCAACCACGCCGCCATCGAGGCGCGGGAGACGAGCAGCCCGCACAGGAGGATCTGCGGGAAGACGATCGCAGGCATGAACTGCACCGCCTGGAACTCCGTCTCCGCGAACGCGCTCACGAACAGCCCGAGTGCGGTGCCGAGGACGGCGTTGCCGACCGCGAGCGCGGTCACGATCTCCTTCGGCCCGGACACGTCGAGGCCGAGCGCGCCGAACGCGAGAGCGGAGACGGCGCTCGCCTGCAGCACGGCGACGACGGCGAAGGCCGCGGCGTAGCCGCCGAGCAGGTCGAGCTTGCGCAGCGGCGACGCCATGAGCCGCTCGAGCGTTCCCGACGTCCGTTCGCGCAGCATCGTGATCGACGTGACGAGGAACATCGTCACGAACGGGAAGAGACCGAGAAGCGGAGCGCCGACGTGCTGGAAGACGAGCGACGGCGCGGCGAAGATCTCCTTCAACAGCGTCTCGAGCAGCATCGGCACGCCGACGATGAGCGCGAGCGTGCGCGGGTCGCGGCGAAGCTGCGCGAGGACGCGCGCGGCGACGGCGAGCATTCTCACGCCTCCACCAGCGTGAGGAACGCGTCGTCGAGCTTGTCCGCGCCGGTGCGCGCGCGGATCGCAGCGGGCGTGTCCTGCGCGAGCAGCCTGCCGTCTCGCAGGAGGAGCAGCAGGTCGCAGCGGTCGGCCTCGTCCATGACGTGGCTCGAGACGAGCAGCGTCTTGCCGGCGGCGGCGAGCTCGTGGAAGAGCTGCCAGAGGTCGCGGCGGAGCAGCGGGTCGAGGCCGACGGTCGGCTCGTCGAGGACGAGGAGCTCCGGCTCGCCGAGGAGCGCGGCGGCGAGCGACACGCGTGTGCGCTGCCCGCCCGACAGCTTGTTGACCACCTGGTCGGCGAAGTCCGCGAGCGCGACGTCGGCGATCGCCTTCCCGACCGCGGAGGCGGGTGCGCCGAGCACACGCGCGAAGAAACGGAGGTTCTCGCGGACGGTGAGGTCGCCGTACACGGACGGCGCCTGCGTCATGTAGCCGACGCGCGCGCGCAGCGGCGGCGAGCCCGCCGGCAGGCCGAGCACCTCGACGACGCCTCCGGCGACGCGCTGCACGCCGACGACGGCGCGCAGAAGGGTCGTCTTCCCGCTGCCGCTCGGACCGAGCAGGCCGGTGACGGTGCCGCCCGGCACCTCGCACGAGAGGTCAGGGAGGACGACGTTCCCGCCGCGCACCACACGGAGGTGCTCGACCCGGATCGCGCTCATGCTTCGACGCTACGCGAAGCGGGCCGGATCGAACAGCGGTAGAAGTTCGGATCCTTCCCCGAGGATCGCGTCGGCGACGAGCTCGCCGCAGCCGAAGCCCATGACGTTGCCGTGCCCGGAGTAGCCGGCGGCGATCCACACCCCGTCGCGCCCCGGCACGGGGCCGACGAGGGGGATCATGTCCTGCGTCAGCGCGAAGATGCCGGCCCAGCGGTGGCTGATGCGCGCCCGGCCGCCGGAGAGCTCGGCGAGGAAGCGCTCGAGCGACGCCTGGATCGTCGGCGTCGTCTCCTCCACGTCGGTCAGTTCGTCGAGGATCGACACGTCCCGGAAGCCGCCGAGGAGGAGCCGGCGGTCGGGGAGCTGCTGCCAGTAATCGAAGCCCTGCCGCGCGTAGTGCGGCCGGTCGTAGAGCACGAGGTCGAGCGGCTCGCTGACGACGACCTGCCCGCGCGTCGGCCAGATCGCGTCGGCGAGCTCGGGCAGGAGGGCGCGGCCGTAGCCGTCGGTCGCGACGAGCACCGTGTCGGCGTCGAGCGCGTCGACGTCGGACACCTCGTCGTGCTCGCGGAACTCGGCCCCCGCCGCCGCCGCACGCGCCGCGAGGCGGCGCACGAACCGCGCCGGCTGGATGGAGCCGTCCCCGGGATGGGAGATGGCCCCGTGAAACCGTGGGAACTCGTCGAGCCACTCTGCGGCGATGCCGTCCTCGTGCAGCGCGTCGTACTCGCTGCGGATCTGCTCGCGCTCCTCCTCGTCGACCGCGAGGCGGTAGCTGCCGGGTCGCGTGAGCGAGTCGCCGGCGAGCTCCTCGATGCGGTCGAGCGCCTGCTCCGTCCAGCGCCACAGTGCAAGGGCCTGCTCGTGGCCGTACGTCTCGCGGGCGACGTCGTAGCGCGTCGCACCGCCGCTCAGCGCGAAGCCGCCGTTGCGGCCGCTCGCGCCCTCGGCGACGCCGCGGCGGTCGTGGACGCGGACGCGCTTGCCGACCTCGGCGAGGCGGAGTGCGGCACTGCAGCCGGTGACGCCGGCGCCGACGATCGCGACGTCGACGCGGCCCTCGTGGCGGGCCGGCGCGCGCTGCGGGACATCGTCCTCGAGCCAGTACGGATTCACGACGTGCGACGGTACACGCCGTCGTGCGCGACGGCGCGGCCGTCGAGCTCGAGCTCGACGAGCGCGGCGGCGACCTCGGCCGCCGGCATGCCGGTGCGGCGGACGAGCTCGTCGGCGGTCGCAGGCAGGTGCTCGAGGAGCGGCGAGGTTCCCGCGTCGCGCTCGTGCGGGTCGATCCCGAAGCTCGTGAGCACGTCGGCGGCGGAGGTGAGCGGTGTCGCGCCGAGCTTCAGCAGCGCGTTCGTCCCCGCCGAGAGCGCGGATGTGATCTCGCCGGGAACGGCGAACACTTCTCTCCCCTCCTCCAGGGCGAGGTCGGCGGTGATGAGCGCGCCGCTGCGCTCGCGCGCCTCGACGACGACCGTGGCGGCGCAGAGCCCCGCGACGATGCGGTTGCGCGCCGGGAACCGCCACGGGGCCGGCTCGACGCCGGGCGCGTACTCCGAGACGATCAGCCCGGTCTCGGCGACGCGGCGCGCGAGCTCCGCGTGCGCGGCGGGATAGTCGCGGTCGACGCCGCACCCGAGCACGGCGACGGTCGTGCCGCCGGCCTCGAGCGCGCCGCGATGCGCCTCGCCGTCGACGCCGCGTGCGAGGCCGCTGACGACGACGAGTCCCGCGGCGGCGAGCTCCCGCGCGAGGCTGCGCGCGACCGACGCGCCGTAGCCGGAGCACGCGCGTGCGCCGACGATCGCAACCGCCGGCCGCGCGAGCATCTCCAGCGCCGCCTCGCCCCGGACGAAGAGGCCGACCGGCGGATCGTGGATCGCGCGGACGAGCGACGGCAGGTCGACGGCGAAGCGGAATCCGCCCGCGTGCAGCCGTCGCTCGTACGCAAGCGAATCGAAGCTGCGGAGGTGTCGCCGCCAGCGCGCGGTGTCGGGCGGCCGCAGAAGGTGCGCTCCCGTCTCCGACGCGAACACGGCGAGCGCGAGCTCGTTCACGCGGCAAGCTCCTGCGGCGAGCGGTACGCGAGCGCCTCGGCGAGATGCTCCGCGCGCACTTCCTCCGCGCCGGCGAGGGCCGCGATCACCCGCGCCACGCGCGCGACGCGCGCGCGCCCGCGCCCGGAGAGCGGCAGGCGGTCGACGGCCCGCGAGAGCAACGCGTCCGCGTCGGCAGTGCGTTGCAACGGCGCGGAGGCGAGCAGCTCGCGCGCGGCGACGACACGCGCGGCCACCGCGCACGACGGCTCCGACGGGCCGGCCGCGAGCTCGGCCGCGCGCGCCCGCGGAACCGCGACGACGAGGTCGAAGCGGTCGAGCAGCGCGCGCGAGAGCTTCCCGCGGTACGACGCGAGCCGCTGCGCCGTGCACGTACACGAGGCGCCGGGATCTCCGCGCGCGCCGCAGGGACAGAGGTTCATCGTCGCGACGAGCTGGAACCTCGCCGGGAAGATCGCGCTCCCGGACGCGCGCGCGATGGAGACGACGCCGTCCTCGAGCGGCTGGCGCAGCGCCTCGAGCGCCGGCCGCGCGAACTCGGCGAGCTCGTCGAGCAGGAGCACGCCGCGATGCGCCAGGCTCGCTTCGCCGGGACGGATCGCGGGGCCGCCGCCGACGATCGCCGCGGTCGAAGCGCTGTGATGCGGCGCCCGGAACGGCGGCGTGCGCAGGAGCGGCTGCTCCGGCGGCAGGAGCCCCGCGACGGAGTGGATGCGCGTGACCTCGAGCGCGGCGTCGGCGTCGAGGAGCGGCAGGATCCCGGGCAGGCGCCGCGCGAGCATCGTCTTGCCGGTGCCCGGCGGCCCGGCCAGGAGGAGGTTCTGGCCCCCAGCGGCGGCGATCTCGAGCGCGCGCCGGGCACGCTCCTGGCCGCGGACGTCGGCGAGGTCGGGAAGCGCCGGCGGCTCGGCCGCCTCCGGCGGCGGCACGTCCTCCGGCTCGAGCTCGCCGCGCAGGTAGGCGACCGCTTCGGCGAGGTGGCGCACGGGCACCGGCCGGATGCCCGCCAGCGCGGCCTCCGAGGCGGACTCCGGCGGGCACAGGAGCCGCTCGAGGCCGAGCCTGCGTGCGCCTTCGGCGACCGCCAGGACGCCGCCCACGCGGCGCACGCGGCCGTCCAGCGCCAGCTCGCCGACCGCGGCGTGCCGGCTGAGCTCCGCCTGCGGGACCTGCCGGGAGGCGGCGAGGAGCGCGAGCGCGATCGGCAGGTCGTAGCCGGAGCCCTCCTTGCGCAGCCCCGCGGGCGCAAGGTTGACGGTGACGCGGCCACGCGGGAACTCGAGCTCGGCGGAGGCGATGCCGCTGCGCACGCGGGTACGCGCCTCGGCGCACGCGCGATCGGGCAGCCCGACGATGGCGAAGGCGGGCACGCCGTCGTGGACATGCGCCTCCACCTCGACGCGCCGCGGCTCGAGGCCGACGAGCGCGTGCGTGACCGCGCGTGCGAGCACGCTGCGACGCTAGGCGGAGAAGCGATACGGCTCAGTCGCGGATCGTCAACGCGCCGAGCTCGAGCAGCTCGCGGCAGAGCTTCACGGCGCGCTTGTCCGCCCCGAGCTTCCGCAGCGTCTTCTTCCCGTCGAGACGCTCGACCACGTCGACCGCCTCAGGCGTCGCCGGCAGGATCGAGCACGTCCCCTCTTCGAGCACGACCTCCGCCTTCTTCTTCCCGAGCGTGCGCTCGAGGCGCAGCGGCATCGCGCGCGCGAGCTTCGCGTCCAGGAGATCCTTCGACCGGCGCCGGTTCTTGAAGGCGCGGCGGATCTGCGCGTCGGCGTCGTCGAGCGTGTCCTCGTCGATCTCGTCGATGCGCAGCGTCGGCTTCCCACCGTTGCGGTTCAGCAGGATCGCGCCCTCGGCGACGCCGTGCGCACCGAGCTCGCGGAGGTAGCGCGTCCACTGCTCGAGCACCGACGCGTACGCGTCGGCGTCGGCGAAGAAGCTGTCGTTCCAGCTCGCGGCGTGCTCGAGCGCGTCGCTCTCGATCGACGTGAGGATCCACGCGTCGCAGCCCGTCGCCTTCACCCACGACGCCGGCCGCGCTTCCGGCTCGTCCTCGTCGACGATGAGCCAGCTGCCGAGCACCGTCGCGTAGCCGCCGTCGGCGAGATGGGCGGCGGTCTCGCGCACGACGTGGGCGGTGAGGTCGTCGCCGTGGAAGGCGCTGTCGCGGTAGGCCCACCGCTGCTCGGGCGAGACGACGAACGGCGCGTTGCACGTGATGAGGTCGAACGTCTCGTCGCCGGCCGGCTCGAAGAAGCTGCCGCTGCGGCACTCGACGTTGTCGAGCCCATTGAGCGCCGCGTTCATCTCCGTGTATGCGAGGGCGCGCGGGTTGACGTCGGTGGCGACGACGTGGCGCACATGCCGCGCCGCGAGCAGCGCGTGGATGCCGCTGCCGGTGCCGACGTCGAGCGCGCGACGGCCACGCACGCGCGGCGTGAGCAGGTCGCACGTGCGCGCGGTCGGCGTGTACGTCGCGACGTAGTCCGGCGGGTCGTCCGCGTCGCGCGTGAAGCCGTCGGAGGCGAGCAGCGTGTCGTCCACCGGGACGACGCGCGAATGCGGGACGAGCTCGTCCCCGGTCCGCGAGGCGAGCCCGAGCGAGAGGAGCGCCTCGGCGATGCCGGACGCCACCCCGGCGGCCGGCACGGGCAGCTCGAGGTACAGGAGGCGGATCGCCGTCTCGACCGGTGACTCGGACAGGCGACGCTCCGCGACCACGACCTCCTCGCGGCTGCCCGCGACGTCGTCGCCGATGAGGTCGGAGACGGTGTCGCCGTCGTAGTGGAGCGCGCGCAGCGCGGCGCCGAGCGTCGCCGCGGCGGCGCGGTCGGGGACGGGAGATCTCACCAGGCGAGACTACTGGCGCGCGACGAGGACGTCCTCGTAGTACTCGCCGGCGCGGCGACCCGTGCGGCGGTTCACGTGCCGGCGCAGGCGCTCTTCGAGCTCGAGCCCGGCGCGCTCCAGGATCTCCGGATAGAGGTTGCGCCGATCGTTGACGACGATGACGACGGGCGCGTCGAGCGGGAGCGCGGTGGCCGCGTTCGCGAGCGCCTGCGCGATGCCCGCCTTGTACTCGTCGAGCGCCTGCCGCGACGTTCCCCCCTCCGCCGCGCCGAGCTCGGCGCCGCGCCGGTCCTCGAGGCCGAGCAGCTCGTAGGCGTAGCGATGCTGCTCGTGGTAGTCGATGAGCCCGGGGTACGGCGGCGAGGTGAGGACGCCGTCGAACGTGTCCGTGTACGCGACCTCGCACGCGTCGCCGTGGAGGACGCGCGCCTCCCGCGTGTCGTCGCGGACGGCGGCGAAGGCCTCGATGCGCGCGAGCGTGTCGAGCGTGTACCGGCGCAGGAAGCCGGCGGCGGAGCCGACGGGCCGGCACGTCCGCCGGTGCTTGTGGCACCAGTACTCCCCCACCTGCGGCTCGCGCGGCGCCTCGAGGTCGAAGTGGGCGGCGCGGCGCGCCGACCGTGCGGCGCGCGACAGGACGATGCGCAGCAGGTCCTGGTGCTCGTAGTCCGCGATCAGCTCGCGGAAGGCGAGCAGCTCCGACGCGGCCTGCGGCTCGTACCAGCGGCGCACGTATGCCGGGACGCGCTTTCGCGACGGGAGCGAGTCGATGCGCCCGCACACGTCGCGGAGCTCCGACCCGAGCGCCTCGACGTCGTAGCGCGCGGTCTTGACGCGCATGAGCAGGCAGTTGAACGCCGCCAGCTCGGCGCCCGTGGCGTCGAGCCCCGACTCGAGCGCCTGCACGAGCGTCGTCCCCGAGCCGGCGAACGGGTCGAGCACGTGGCCGCCCGCGGGCAGGTACCGGTCGAGGAGCACCTCGACGAGCTGCGGGATGAACTTGCCGTGATACGGATGGAGCCGGTGCACGTGCTTCGTGCGCACGTGCTCGGGCAGGTCGCGCTCGGACCACGACAGCTCGAGGTCCAGCGTCGAGTACAGCTCCTCCTGCGTGACGGCCACGAGGAGGGGTTCGCTACGGCAGCCAGCCCTCCTGGTACGGGCCTGGAGCCAGGAGCGTTCGGCCCGCGTACGCCTCCTTCGGCTCGGCCGTGTCGGAGGCCGGCGCGGCGCCGTGCCTCTGCGCCACCGGGTCAGCCGGATAGAAGACGCCGTCGCCGTGCATGCGCGACCCGACGGCGAGCACGAGCGAGGGCCCGTCGCCGGCGCCGACGATGACGTGCGCGACCTGGGGCGGGCAGTGGAAGAGATCCCACTTGCGCATCGGCCGCTCCTCGCCCTCGACGATGAGGAGGCACTCGCCGTCGAGCACGAGGAACGCCTCCTCGCCGTCCTCGCGGTGGTACATCGCCATCGGCTCGCCCGGCTGGAGGATGTTGAGGTTGAAGCCGAGCTGCGGGAAGCGCGTGTCCTTCGTCTCCTCGAAGTTGCAGTACTTGCCGAGATCGCCTGTGCCCCACGCCGCGTCCCGCGCGTTCACGACGAACCAGTCGCTCACGGCAGCCATCCGTCGCGGTAGTCGACCCACTTCCACTCGTAGCCCGCGTACGCCTCGCGGTTGTCGGCCGTGTCGCGCTCGACCGAGACGCCGTGCTTCCGCGCGGTCTCGTCGACCACGTACATCGTCCCGTTGTGCGGCTCGCCGGTGCGCGCGCCGGCGCACACGAGCAGGAGTGGCTCGTCACCGGTGGCCTTGATCATGTGCGCGACGCCGGGGCCGCAGTGGAGCAGGTCCCACTTCTTCAGCGTCCGCTCCTCGCCGTCGACGATGGCGAGGCCCTCGCCGTCGAGGACGAGGAAGTCCTCCTGGCCGCTCTCGTAGTGATACTTCCCGATCGCCTGGCCCGGCTGCAGGATGCGGACGTTGATCCCGAGCTGCGGGAACGGGTTGTTCTCCTCGTCCTCGAACCCGCAGTAGAGACCCGTGGGGCCTTCGTTCCACGGACAATCGCGCGCGTTCAGCACGTACCACGTCATGCGGAGATCCTAGAACGCGTCGGCGATCCTGCGCAGCTTCCCCTGGTGCACGGCGATGACGTCGAAGGCGACGTCGAGGCCGTCGAGCTCGGGACGCGACGCCAGCCACGTCTCCGCCGCCCGGCGCACGCGGCGCTGCTTCTCCGGCGACACCATCTCGGCCGGATCGCCGAACCGGGACCCGCGCTTCTCCTTCACCTCGACGAAACGCAACGATCGTCCGCGGCGCGCGACGAGGTCGACTTCGTTGCCGCCGGCCCACACGTTCGCCCCGAGGATGCGCCAGCCGCGCAGCCGGTACCACCGCGCCGCGCGGCGCTCGGCGTCGTTCACCGATAACAGAGAGCCTGGAACGACAGGCGATGCACGGCGCACGGCCCGCGCTCGCGCACGACGGCGGAGTGTCCCGGCGTGATGTACCCGACGTGCTGCGCGAACCCGTACGCGGGATAGAGCGCATCGAGCCGGCGCATCAGCCGGTCGCGCGTCACCTTCGCGACGATCGACGCGGCCGCGATCGCCGCACTCTTCTCGTCGCCGTCGACGACCGCGGTGTGCTCGGGCGCGAGCGGGCCGAGCCGGAAGCCGTCCACGAGGCACGCCTCCGCGGGCGGCGACAGCTCCGCGATCATCGCGCGCAGGCCCGCCAGGTTGGAGCGGTGCAGCCCGTTGCGGTCGATCTCCGTCGCGGGGATCGCGCGCACGACCACGCGCTCCGCACACCCGAGCACCGCGCGGAATAGCTCGTCGCGCCGTTCCTCGGAGCACTGCTTCGAGTCGTTGAGATACGCGAGCGGCCGGACTTTGTAATCGCGGAGAGCGCCGTAGTCGAGGAGCACGCCCGCGACCACGAGCGGCCCGGCGAGCGACCCGCGTCCCGCCTCGTCGGCGCCGGCGACGAACCGAGCTCCGAGCTTCCGGTCGAACCGAAGGAGCTTCTGGCCGGTGCGTTTCACCGGCCCGAGACTAGCGCCCTACTCGGGCGTCGCGACAGTCTCGGCTTCGGCCACGGCCTCGTCGGCCTCCGCCTCGACCTCGGGAGCCTCCTGCGGCTCCTCGACCGCCTCGGGCTCCTCGACGACCGCGTCCACGGCTTCCTCCGCCGTCTGCGGGCCGCCGTAGCGGCGCTCGCGCACGCGCGCCTTCTTGCCGACGCGGCCGCGGAGGTAGTAGAGCTTCGCGCGGTTGACGTCGCCGATCGCGGTCACGTCGATCTTCTCGATCTTCGGCGAGTGGAGCGGGAACGTCCGCTCGACGCCGACCCCGAACGACTGCTTGCGGACGGTGAACGTCTCGCGGGCGCCGGAGCCCTGCCGCTTGATGACGATCCCCTCGAACACCTGGACGCGGCGGCGCTGGCCCTCG
>Ga0209415_10016599_pt1 | contig 11816 bp, 9 predicted proteins | sample PeaSoiSIISIP2007_FD_187696 | JGI IMG/M metagenome (GOLD analysis project Ga0209415, IMG submission 187696) | Peat soil microbial communities from Weissenstadt, Germany - SII-SIP-2007 (SPAdes) (version 2) | ecosystem: Environmental > Terrestrial > Soil > Wetlands > Peat | place: Germany... | reverse complement strand
ACATTCTTGTCCGCTTCGGGCGACCTACCACGTTCGGCGGACAAGAATGTCCGCGCTCCTACGCGCGAATAGTTACCCGCCCGCAGTGGTGGCTGGAGAGGTTGGCTCTTTATCAGGACGACAGTCCTGCGGGAACTAGACATGACAACCGTGTTCGGAGCCGAATTGCCAGCGTGTCCCTTATGCGGCGCGCGCTTAGTATCACCCTGGCGCAACAAAGCCGCTGGAGGGATCAGCTATCAGATTTGGAAATGCGGTGAATGTCGGTCGGCCTTCATGAATCCCCGGCCCACCCGCGACTGGCTCAAGGAGATCTACCACCGCTCCGGGCACGGCCTGGCTGCGCCCGTATCCCCCGAGAGTGTCCTGGCAAGGGAGGTTCGCTTTCCAAACAGCAGCCTCGACGCCGCGCGTCTAATACGGGTCTCCTCAAGACTGCTCGGGCGTGGCGACAAACCTCGCGCGCTGGACATTGGCTCGGGTTACGGCTTCTACACTGCCGCGGCCAAGCGGGCTGGGTACGAAGTCACAGCCTTAAACCCGGGTGTCTGGGAGAACGATGTCTTTGAGGGCATTAACGGCTTTCGGCCGCTGAACTGTTTCTTTGAGGAGGCGAATCTGCGCCCGGGCTCGTTTGACCTCGTCATCCTTAGCCAAGTGCTCGAGCACGTCGAGGAACCCCATGCCTTTCTGCGCCGGATCAGAGCGGTTCTCAAACCCACTGGCGTAGTAGCCATTGCCGTGCCCAACGTCAATTCCCTGTTTGCCAGGTTGCTGGGCGTAAGAGACAATGCCTGCTTTTGGGTGCCGGAGCACCTCAACTATTTCTCGGTCAGAGGCCTTAGGCTTGCCCTGAAGCGGGGGGGCCTCCTGCCGAGAACACACTGCCTCGTATCGAGGTTGCGCCCGGACGCCGTCAGTCAACGCCTGCACCTTCGGGGTGCGGCAACGGCGCTCACGGATAGCTGCATTAGGTGGCTTCAAAAGCCTCTCTTCGGAATAACCGACCGTATCGGATTGGGCCAACACATCAACATGTGGGCCGTGGTTGGCCCCGATAAGGCGTGAATGCGAGACCGCCCCATGACGCGCCCGCGGCCTCGCCACGTGCCGGGGCCGCCGTATCCGTAGTCATTCTGACGCGCGATGAAGCACTAAATCTGCCGTTTGCGCTGGCCAGCGCCAAGGGCTGGAGCGACGACGTCCATGTCGTGGACAGCGGGAGCACGGATGGCACACTCGACATCGCGCGCTCCGCTGGCGCGAGTGTCCACTCGCATCCCTGGACGGGCTGGGGCGATCAGCGCAACTGGGCCCTGGGCAACTGCGGCCTCAAATACGACTGGGTGCTCTTCCTGGATGCCGACGAGCAGCTTACTCAAGCCAGCCGTAAGGAGACCGCCGAGCGGACGGCCGCGGCGCCCCCGGAGTGTGGCGGCTATTACCTGCAGTTTGATTACGTCTTCCTGGGTAAGCGCCTGCGCAGGGCCATGGTCCCGCACCTCAGGCTGGTTCGCCGGCAGGCCGCTCACTGGCAGACAGTCGGCGCCCGCGAGTTCTGCAACCTGCCCGCTGATTCGCCCCGCATCCACGCGCGGTTGGTCCACGAAGACCACCGCGGTCTCGGTTACTTTATTGACAAGTTGAACCGTAACGCCTCGCTCGAGGCGGACGCCCTCTGGGCCAGCCGCCAGGCAGCCCGCCACCAAGACGAAGGCAACCGCACGAGCGGGCCGCGGCGCCGCCGCATCTGGCATGCCCTCCAACTCGTGCTGCCGCCATCGCTGCGCGCTCTGGCCTTCTTTGCCTTCTGCCTGCTTTGCCGTATGGACCTCCGGGATGGCCGGACCGGCGTTCTCTTCTGCTTTTACTTCGGATTTTGGTATCACCTCCTGCTCGAATCGAAGTATCAGGAACTGTGCAGAAAGGCCACGGCCGAAAACCAACCCGAGGCTTGAAGATTCTCTTCCTCGCCACCCACCTGTTTCCGGACACCCAATTCGGCGGGGTCGTGCATTGCAGCCAAGCCCTGGGGCTGGAACTCCGGTGTCTGCTGCCCCAAGTCAGATTCCTCTGCGTGAGCCCCCGCGCGCCTCGAGCGCCGGACGGGAACCCGCTGCACCCGGAGTGTTATCAGACCTCGCGAGCGCCAAGATGGGGCTACGCCCCTGGCCTGCGGCGGCGCCTCCGAGAGGTTGTCGCCCAAGCGGACGTGGTGTTCATCAACGGCATCACCACCTATCCTGCCGTGCAGGCGGCTTGGGCGTGTCGCGGCGCCGGGAGGCCGTTCGTTGTGGCTCCGCGCGGCGGGTTGGTGCCCGGAAACACGCGCATCAAGCCCCTAAGGAAGTGGTTTTACCATCGGCTCGTGGACCGGCCGAACCTCCGGCGCGCTGCCGCCATCGTCGGCACTTCTGAGGTCGAACTCCAGATCACCGAACGCTTCGGCATCCGGCGGCCGATGGCCCTGGTTCCGAACGGCGCGAACCTGCCGCCGGATGGCGAGTACCGCCCCGAGGACCTTCCTGCGGAGATTGGGAAGCTGGACCCCCAGGCGCCGCTGGTCCTGTTCCTGGGCCGTGTTCACCCCTATAAAAACCTCGGCACCCTGCTTCGCGCTTGGGCGGAGGCCACCAAGAGCACCGTCGCCACCCCCCCCTTCTTGGCCCTCGCCGGGGCCGAGGATCGAGCCGGCTACGTGGCTCGTTTGCGCAACGGCGCTCGCACCCTTGGGATCGAAAAGACGGTGCGGTTCTTAGGGGAGGTGGTTGGCCCGTCCAAATGGGCCCTGCTCCGGCGCGCCAGCCTCTTGGTGCTCCCCTCCCATTCAGAGAATTTTGGCTCGGTGGTCCTCGAAGCCCTGGCCTCTCACACCCCCGTCCTGGCATCCACCGGCACGCCCTGGCAGGAACTCGAAACCTGCCGCGCGGGCCTCTGGGTTCCACCCTCCAAGGAGGCCTTGGCCGCGGGCCTTTGCAAGCTCCTCAGCCTCCCTCCCGAGGAACGCCTCGAGTGGGGCGCGCGGGGAGGAAAGCTGGCCTGCGAGCGTTACGCCTGGCCGGTTCAGGCGCGAAAGCTGGTCCGCGTCCTGCAACTGGCCTTGGCCGGTCACGCTATCCCCCGGTATCCACACCCCATTCCGCTTGACGCGGCCGGGCGTGCGGTCCTGGACGACCTACCGGCGCCAGGCGGCAGCGCAGGCTAAATGGTCATGAATCGCGAAAGGCAAGGACCGAGCCTCGTCAGGAACGATCTCTTCGACGCGAACGACGGATTTGATCTGGGACGACCGCGTGTTGTATTCGCGGCCTGGTATTGTGTCAAATGTGTGTTTTTCCTGTGCGCCTTCCCGTGGCCATCGCGACTTAAGTCATCGCTCCTGCGCTGGTTCGGTGCGGAGGTGGGCCGGAGGGTGCGCTGGCAGCCACGCGTCAACATTCACATCCCGTGGAACCTCAAGGTGGGCGACTACACCTGGGTGGGCGAGGAGGCCTGCATCATCAACTTCGCTCCGGTCGCCATTGGGGCCCATTGCTGCCTATCCCAACGCTGTTGTCTCTGCTCTGGCAATCATGATTACCGGTCAACCAATATGCGCTATCGCCACGCCCCGATCGTCCTTGAGGACGGCGTCTGGATCGGCGCCGCCGTCTTCGTCGGGCCGGGCGTAACTATCGGCGTGGACGCGGTCATCACCGCGATGTCTTTGGTCAGCCACTCCGTGGCCGGCGGCATGATCTACTCGGGCCAGCCCTGCCAGCCGGTCCGGCGGCGCTGGCCTGAGGAGGCCTTGCCGCCCTAGTCCGGCGCTCACCCGTGCGCTTGCTTATCCACGATTACGCCGGCCATCCCTTTCCGGTGGGGCTGAGCCGGGAACTCGCCCGGCGGGGCCACGCGATCACCCACGCCTTTGCCGCTGGCCTGCTGACCCCGCGCGGTGTCCTTCAGCATGCGGCAGGCGATGCGCCGACTCTCCGTTTCACGCAGGTGCCGATGTCTCCCCAGTACCGCGCTAATAAGTACAGCTTTCTCAAACGCCGGGGATACGAGATGGCTTATGGTTGCGAGCTGGCGAAACTCCTCGAGCAAACCTTGCCCAACCTCATCATCAGCGGCCAAACACCGACCGAGCCTCAGTGGACCATGATTCGAATGGCGCAGCGGCTTGGCGTGCCGGTCGTCACCTGGGTGCAGGACTTTTATAGCGTCGCCGTGGAAAGGCTTGCCAAAAGGAAGCTGCCGCTCATCGGCGCCCTCGCCGGGTGGTGGTACCGCCGCCTGGACGAAAAATGTCTGCGCGCCAGCGCGGCCATTGTGGCGATCACGGAGGACTTTGTTCCCATTCTCGCCAGGTTCGGTGTCCCCGCCGAGCGCGTGACGGTAATTCCCAACTGGGCGCCACTGGACGAACTGCCATTGCGTCCGCGGCGCAACCCGTGGTCTGCCCGCCACCGGCTCGACGACCAGTGGGTGTTTCTCTATTCCGGCACGCTCGCCATGAAACACGACCCGGATTTGCTGCGCCGTCTGGCCGTCCGTTTTCGCGATGATCCCGAAGCGCGCGTGGTGGTCGTCTCCGAAGGTCCGGGCATGGATTATCTACGCCGGCGTAAGGCCGCCGAGAGCCTCGGCAATCTCCTGCTTCTGCCTTTCCAACCCTTCCGGGATCTGCCCGCCGTGCTGGCGGCAGCCGACGTGCTCGTCGCCGTCCTCGAAGCCGGCGCCGGGGTCTTTTCCGTCCCCTCGAAAGTGTTGACCTATCATTGCGCCGCCAGGCCGATCCTGGCAGCCATCCCGTCAGCGAATTTGGCGGCGCGAATTATCGCCAAAGAGCGAACCGGCGTGTGTGTCGAGCCGGGCGATGTCACGGGATTCCTGGAAGCCGCCGCCGCGCTTCGTCAAAACCAGTCCCTGTGCGCGCAATACGGTTCGGCGGCCCGGGCGTACGCCGAGAATGATTTTGACATAAGCAAGATAGCCGATAGGTTCGAAGAAGTTTTCAACCGCATCGTCCGCATGCGTGAGTTGGTTCCGGCATAACGCCGCGCTTGGCGCGGATCTGCACGAAGCCAGGTTCATCCCGGAGGGACGTTAGCCCGGATGTCTATTTCGAGCTCGCGCGAACAGCTTGAACCGAGGACGGGGAGGACCGTCGGGCTGCTGACAGGGCTGATGACTTGCGGCTTGCGAATCACTGGATCTTGCAGTTTATTATGGGTATATATGAGCGTGGTTGAACTGAAACGCGCGGTTGAAGTCCTCACGGACGATGAGCGTTTGGAGTTGGCGAGCCATCTGAGAGCTTTGGCCCGACGTCATGATCCCGCGTGGCAAGCCGAGCTCGGGCGGCGTTTGGGCCGTTGCTTGAGCGGCCAAGGCCACTCCTCCGAGGAACTGCACCAGGCACACGACCGTCTTAGCGCAGACGGGCGGTGAGTTCGTCATACAAATATAGCGTCGATGATGCGGTGCTTCGCATTTTCCTCGCTTCACCGAAGCGCCAGCGTGAGGGACTATTCCATATCTTCGAGCGGCTCGTTGCCGATCCACTCATCGAGCCGGATTCCATCCAACACGATGCGACAGGACGGCCCTGTCAGGTGAATCGATTCGGCGCCTGGATCGTGACTTGGTGGGCCGAACACCTGATACGCGAACTCCACATTATCGATGTCGAGAGCTTGCGCTGACAAAACCAACGGCCGCACATTGAACAGCAGCAAACTTTCGGACATTAGCGGTCCGGATCAGGGTCAGGGCCAATGCCAGGTTAAAGCTCAGGATTACGGGTCCTTTTATACTGCCCGGGCGGGGTTCCGCCGTGGCCGGGAGGCGTGATGCCGTGGCCGGGGTCGCGCGGCGGCTCCCCAATCGGCGCCGTTCCGGCTCGCCGTGAGTCGGGACCGGTGCCAGCCCCTATGGCTTGGGCGAGCACCAGCGCCACTGAAGGCACGTGGCCACTATACCCAGCTACAACCTGGTCGATGCGGGCCTTCAAATCCGGCTGGGCAATCGCCACACCCCGCAGAATCTCCTTGCCCGAGCGCGGAACCGCCTCGGACACGGCGACGGCGACGCCTTCATATTGGGCCGGCGCTGCCCGGCAGACGCCCACGACGATGTCGGCGGTGGCGGAGCGGGCCCCGGCGGCGGCGGCCAGGGCTATCTCCGGGGCCTGCTTGGGTTGCTCGGCGGCGGCGGTTTCGGCCGCCACCGCCGCCAGGTCCGGCACCGCGCGGGCGATGGCGCCCACCACCGCCGTCGCGGCGGCCGGGTTGAGCCCGAGCGCGGCTTTGACCGCGGCGACGGTCGTGGCCTGGCGCTCGCGCACTTTCGCGTGGCGCACCAAGGCGACGGCCCGCACCGGCAACTCAGCCCACGGACCGCGGCTCAGGGTTTCGGTAAAAGCGTTGACGCTCGTGGCGTCGCTTCCAAAGGAACTGAACACCAGCCCGAGCCCGAGCGCAAAAATGGCGGCAATTTTCATAGACTAAATATCAAATGCAGGCTCCACGTTCAAGGGTTCAGGGTTCAGGCTTAATCAGTCGTGTTGTCTGGCAGTCTCGTAGTCCCGTAGTCTCTTGGTCCGTCGGACCACCGCCCCTCCCACGACCCAAAGCCCGAAAATCCCCAGCGCCACGTTGACCGGCTCGGGCACGGCGTCAATGCTCATGCCCCAGCTTATCACCGAGAAGTCGGGGCCTCCGGACACGGTGTCGGCGATGAACAACGTCCAGGTGCCGTTCGGGTTCGACGCATCAAACGTGGTTAGACCGGCGGTGCCGGCGGCGTCGAAGCTGGCGGGCGCCGATAGCGGGTCAACGGCTCGGCCGTCGGGAGCGTAAGTGCCAGTCAGGGCTCCGTTGGCGGCCAAGTGGATGTCCCCGTTCGCCCCGCCAGTGGCGAAGGTGACGGTTATCCCGGAACCGCTGTTGCCAAACGCATTCCCACCGTTCCCGCCGCTGGTCCCCACCCCGATCCGGTTCAAGAGCATGGCAATCTGGCCATCGTGCGAGATGTAGGCGTAGAGGTCGCCGTTGTATCCACCGGACAAATCCACCGTCACGGTCACGCTGTTGATCGCGCGGGGAAGCACAGACCCGGCGTTGATGGTGTCGGACCAACCGTTCAGGCTGCCGGCCGGAACCACTGACCCATTTTGTAGGCCGCCGCTGAAGTTATACATCGCGCCCGGCGCACTCAGGTTCAACCCCGCACCCACCAAGCCAATTAAGAAAATCTTCTTCATCGCTCGTTCTCCTGGGTGGCTGCGTTATTGGTTGATCGCCCGGTAAAACACCGTCGCCGGCAGAGTTACCCCAGGGTCCGTGTAAGTGAATAGGCCGTCGCTAGGGGCCGTTATCGTGGTAACATTCGTCCACGTCGGCGTCCCGGACAGGCTTCCGGTGCCCTGTATGACGTAGCTGTACCCCGGGACGCCGGCAAAGGTCAGCGACGGGTGGTTATCCACGACCGTGTAGCTCACGAAGTTATAGTTCGTTCCGGCCGGATCCGCGGCGATTGTGACGTTCACCGTGCCGCTGCCGCCCCCCGGGTTGACGCTGTAGGTGAAGCTGTCGCTGTGGTTGCCGACCGTCGTAGGCGTGTAGAGAATGAAGGTCGCGTTGAATTGGAGCGTCGCCCCTCCACCGGTGCTCGGCGTCGTCACGCCCGCCAGCGTAAGCCCACCTCCGTTGTTGTCCGTGGCCGCAGTGAACAAATCCGAAATTGCAATTCTCAGCGGCACGTTGCGGTTGCGTGCGAAGGAAGCTGTGCGCAGTGTGATGTTCGCCGTCAGGGGCGTGTTTGGCGAGCCCACCGAGTAGTCACCGCTCTGCGCCCCAGTCAGCGTTACGCCGCCGGTCACCGTCACCGCAACGCCGTTCGCCGCGTTTGCGCTGGCAACCGTGCCCGTCAACGTCGCCGTCGCGAAACTCACCGTGTCGCCGGTGTAGGGCTTGCCGTCGCTGGCCGAACCGCTGCCAGGCGCTTCCGCCGTCAGCGCCGCCGCGGTCCCCGAGAGCGTCGCCGTCGTGTTGCCGTTGTAAACCTTGCTGGCCGCACTGATGCCGGTGTAATTCAGCGCCTTCTTGGTAATCGTCGCGGAGGCCGCGCTCTGGGTGGTCAACGTGTAGTCGCCAGCCTGAGCGCCGCCCAACGAGAGACCCCCAAAGGAAACCGTCGCCGCGCTGGCCACGTCCTTGCTGTTACAGGTGCCTGTCGCTGTCCCGCTGAGGCTCACGGTGTCGCCCGCGTAAGGCTTGCCGTCGCCGCCAGTCCCGAAGGTCGGGGCCTCCGCCGTCCCAAGCGCAGGCGTCCCGCTCACCGTCGCCGTCGTCGTCCCGTCGTAAACCTTGGTGGCCGGGACGGACAACCCGCTCATCGTCAGCGCCTTGGCCGTGATGTTGGCCGTCAGCCCCGCCTGCTCATCGGCCGCCAGCACATAGTCGCCCGACTGCGCCCCGCTGAGGCTGTTGCCGCTAACCGTCACCGCGATGCCGTTGGCTGCGTCTTTGCTGGCAAAAGTGCCCGACGCACTGCCGCCCAAGGTTAGCGTGTCGCCGCTGTAGGGCTTGCCGTCGCTGGTCGAACCGCTGCCTCCCGTCTCCGCCGTCAGCAGCGCCGCCGTGCCGCTGAGGGTCGCGACCGTCGTCGCATCATAAGTCTTTCCGCTCGCCGACAGCCCCGAAACGAACAACGTCTTGACCGTGATGCTCGCCCCGCTCAAACTCGGCGCCGTCAGACTGTAGTCGCCCGCCTGCGCGCCAGTCAGGGACAGCCCGCTCTCGTTCACCACCGTCGCCCCGACATCTTTGCTGGTGTAGGTGTAACTAGCCGTGCCGGTCAGGCTCACCGTGTCGCCGCTGTAAGGCTTGCCGTCCGACGTGGCGCCGCTGCCCGCGGATTCCGCCGTCTGCAAGGCCGCGGCCCCGCCCGGCGTCGCCGCGGTTGTGCCATTGTAAACTTTCGTCGGAGCCGTAAGTGTCCCTTGGGCCGTCAGCGCCTTGGCCGTGATCGTCGCCGAAGCCGCGCTCTGAACCGTCAAAGTGTAGTTGCCAGCCTGGGCGCCGTTCAGCGACACCCCGCCGAACGCCACCGTCGCGGCGGTGGCGACGTCCTTGCTGTTATAGGTGCCGGTCGCCGTCCCGGTGAGGCTCACCGCGTCGCCAGTGTAAGGCTTGCCGTCCGAGGTGCTGCCGGTGCCTAGCGTCTCCGATGACTGCAATGAGCCCGGTGAACCGCTCACGACCGCTGCACTCGTGCCGTCGTACACTTTGCTCGAAGGCACTGTCAGCCCGCTCATTGTAAGGGCTTTCGGGTTGACGGTCACATTCACGTTCCCGCTTGCCGTGTTGTAGCTCGTGGTGTCCGTGGGGGTGAAGGTCACCGGGGCGCTGTAGGTGTTGGCGGAGGTTGGTAGGGTGGAAGGCGTCGTAAAGGCGAAGGAGCCCCCCACCGATGCGGACCCGCCCGAGAGTGTGGAAGCCGAGAGGGCCGCGCCGTAGGTGATCGCGCTCGCCGTCGGCAACGTCGTAATCGTCGGCGTCGAGCGCGTGTCTGTCGACACGGTTAGATAGCCCGTGGTCGCAGCAAAGTAAGTGTTGTTCTTGTAGGTGGCCAAAGTGGCGGTTGTGGAGCCCCAGGTTCCGGAGATTCTGCCCAGGCCGCCGAGCGTGAGGCTCCCCACTGCGATGTCCAGGCCCGTGCCCACCTTCGCCGTAGCGGTTCCGCTGGGCGCGATGCTTAGATTGCCGCTGACGCTGGTGCCGGTGGCTATCGACTTCGCCCCGCTGCCCGAGAAGACCAGGTTGTCGTAGGCCACGGCTGCGATGGTTTGTGCCCCGGAAGCGTCATAGTCCACGGTCCCCGTGCCGGCTGTGAACGTACCACCTGTACCGCTCACGCTGCTGCCGAGGTTCAGCGTGCTGGTGTCACCCAGGAGAGTGCCGCCGGTTCTGAGCCAGGTCCCAGTGAAGGTGTGGGTCAAGCTGGTCCCAAGATCGAGCGTGCCGCCCGAGCCGTTGATCGTCAGTCCTCCGCCGTTCACATTGCCGGTGAACGTAGCGGTGCCTCCGGTCTTCATCATGAACACGGTGCCTGTGGTGGTGAAACCCGCGATGGTCTGTGTGCCGGTGCCGCTGATCGTGATCGCCGAGCCGTTAGCCGTGAACGTGCCGTTGTTGACAAAGTTACCGCCAAAGGTCACGGCATAATGGTTCGCAGCGCTGGTGTTGAGTGTCGCGCTGGGGTTGATGGTCAGCGGGGCGTTGATCGTTTTCGCCGCGCCGAGGGTAACAGCGCCCGCCGCGTTGGCGATGATGACTCCCCCACTGCCTGCCCAGGTGGCGGGAAACTCCGTGCCCGTTGTTTGCGCACCGCTCCCATTGTACTCGAGCGTCGCGGCGGAGCCGTAGGTGGCGACGGTTCCCGTCGTTGTGGCTGTGCCGGCCATCAGGAGGATGCCGTCAACGGTTGCCCCAGTCGTCGTTTTTGCGCCGCTGCCGGAGAGAGTCAAGTTGTTATAGGTCAAGGCAGCAACCGACTGGGCCGTCCCGTTGTAGTTCACTGTGCCGGTACCGGCGGAAAAAGTGAGGTGGCTGGTGGTGAGAGTGCCGCCTATGTTTAACGTGCCGCCGCTCATGGTTATGTTGATCGTCGTACCTGCGTTGCCCGAGCACGTCACATTACCGGACACGGCTAGTGTACTCGAACCGCTGCTACTGCCAAACGTCAGGCCATCGGTTTGGTTGTTTGCCCCTATGTTCAAGGCAGCGCAGGCCGCGCCACCTGTGTCAACGGTAACCGTGAAGCCGCCGGCTATGTTGGCGGTGTCTCCTGCAACAGGATGCCCCGATCCGCCCCATGTGCTGTTGACACTCCAGTTACCGTTCTGGGTCGTAGTGTAAGTGTTCGCCTTGGCCGTATTCACCACGCCGGCGGCGAGGAGGACCAGGGCGGAGAACGAGACCACAAGGCAACGGGACGTCGGCACCAACGAAGAAACCAGAGAGCAGAACGCGGAAATCGGACCACAAGACCACGAGACTACGGGACCGCGACGGGCGGCGAGCGGGGAGCGCGGGGCCTGAGCGGATTTTGTTCGCTGAATCATATTCCAACCTCCGAAGACGAGACCACAGGACTTCGAGACCACGGGACTACGGGACTTTGGGAAGGGGGGACAGGACGACGGGGGGATAGGACTACGGGACTACGGGAGAACGGGACAACGGGACCGGGGAACGGGGCGCTTTGCGCCTGGCGCTTTGCGCCTGGCGCGCTGGAGAAGAGGAGCGGGCGGTTGTCGCCGTTGATGTAATTGGCGGCGGCTTTGACCCAGGCTTCCCGCAGCGGTAGCGCCTGCTCTGCGCCCGCAGCGTGGTTGATGTAGTTGGCGGCGGCTTTGACCCAGGCTTCGGCGACGAGTTCGCTGATGGTTTCGAAGAGGCCCTCGTCGGCGAGGCAAGAAGCGCCAGGCGCGGGAGGGGCAAGAGCGCCGTCGGTTTCATACTCGGGAAGCGGGGCCTGGAGCTCGAGGATGCCGCAGCGTCCGCCTAAAAGGCTGTGGCGGGCGGAGCGGAGTTCTGTAGTCTTGTAGTCTGCCCTCACCCCGGCCCTCTCCCCCGGGGAGAGGGAGTGGAGGGCGGAGCGCAGTCCAATGGTCTCGTGGTCCCGTGGTCCCGTGGTCTCGTCGTCTCTGCCTGGCGCTTCCCGCACCCAGAGGCGCTCGCCGTCGGCGAGGGTGAGTTTGACGGAGGCGAAGCCGAGTTTATCGGAGGCGGTGACGAGGGTGGACCAGAGGTTTTCGACGCCTT
>Ga0209415_10016598_pt1 | contig 11818 bp, 11 predicted proteins | sample PeaSoiSIISIP2007_FD_187696 | JGI IMG/M metagenome (GOLD analysis project Ga0209415, IMG submission 187696) | Peat soil microbial communities from Weissenstadt, Germany - SII-SIP-2007 (SPAdes) (version 2) | ecosystem: Environmental > Terrestrial > Soil > Wetlands > Peat | place: Germany... | reverse complement strand
CCATGAACAGCTCATTGCTACCCTTTCAGAAACTCGACTCGTACATCGTCGCGAAGGAGCTCGCGAAGCGCACGCACCAGGCCGGCATCCGCGATTGCGAGCTGCGCGATCAGGCGACTCGCGCGGCGAAGAGCACGTTCCTCGGCTTGTGCGAGGGGCTGCCGAGCGACTCCAGCGGCATCCGACGGCGTCACTTCGACATCGCGAACAACTCGCTGCACGAGCTCATCGGCGCGGTCGACCTCGCCGATGCGATTGGCGCTGTCGACAGCGAGGTGGCCGCGGAGCTCCTGGCACTGGCGGTTCGCGTGAAGCGGATGCTCCGGGCGTTGCCTCGCTGAGGCGCGCCGGGCTGCGCGTCGCCGGTGACGCGCAGCCCGGAGCGGGTCACCGAATCAGCCCGGTGGTCAGCGCGGCGAAGCGATCCGCGCAGGCCATCACGGCACCGAGCGCGGTGGCCTCCGCATCGCCCGCCGCCACGGCGACCTCGACGCACGCCGCCGCCTCGCACGCCTCGCCGCGTGCGATGGTGAAGGCGCGAGCCTTGTCCGGACGCGAGACGCGCCCCGCGCCCTCCGCGGTGTTGAGGCACGCACTCTTGGCCGCCCGCATTGCGTGGTCCCGGAGGTAGCTGTCTCGGATCTTCGCCTCCCGGACAGCCTGGAGAAGCTGCAAGGCGACGCCGTAAGCGAAGAGCTTGTGATGAGGTAGAGGGGGATTCTGCATGACTGCGCGCTCCTTTCACCCCGCTGGAAGGAGCGCGCAGTCATGCACCCCAGCCCCCCACTGAGCCAAGGCCCGAACCACGATGGCAATCCGACGTGACGCGCGAAGCGCGGCGCGGCGGTTGCCGTTCTCCTTCTTCTCTCCGCTTCCAGCCCGCCCAACGCCTCGACCTCGACCCCGACCTCGACCCCGACCCCGACCTCGACCCCGACCGACCCCGTCTTGCGCCCCCCACCGAACTGCGCTTCCCTCGCGCCGTGAGCGCCCAGGCCCCCGACGAGTTCGACACCTACCTCGCCCAGCGTCGCCGTCGCCGGCGCGCGTTCCTCGTCGTGGGCGTCCTCGTCTTCATCGGCATCGTCGCCGTGCCGTACGCCCTCATGCAAATGGCCATGCTCCAGAAGGACAAGTTCGAGATCTTCGTCGCCGCCGACATCCTCGTCGCCATCGGCTTGATCCGCGGCCTCATCACGCACCTGCGTGACAGCGTGTGGCTATGAAGCGCGCCCCCTTCGCCGCCGCCCTCGCGCTCCTCCTTCTCCCTGCTGCCTGCAGCAGCTCCACCTCCGGCGCGCCGAGTGCGAGCGACAGTGGGGCCTCCTCCGGCGACGCGGCCTGCACACCGGATCCGACGGGCGCCTGCGCGGGCAAGTGCGGGCAGCTCTCCACGTGCGGCCAGATCGTCAACTGCTCCCAGTGCGGGCCCGGTCAGGCCTGCGGCGGAGGCGGCCCGAACCTCTGCGGCACGGCGAGCTGCACGGGGAGCTGCGCGGGCAAGGCGTGCGGCGCGAGCAACGGCTGCGACAGCGTGTGCACGGCGGCGTGTCCCGACGGTGGGTGAGGCCATGCGCGTCGAAGCCGCGAGCGAGCAGACCCTCGACGCCGTCCTCGCGCTCCTCGGCGCTCAGTACGCGGAGCACGATATCGATCTACCCGAGGCCACGCTCCGAGAGGCCACCCGGGTCCTCCTCGGCGATCCACGGCGAGGGGCCATCGTTCTCGCGTGCGATCCCGGGCCGATCGGCGTGGCTGTGGTCGCGTTCACGTGGACGCTGGAGCACGGGGGACTCGTCGCCTGGCTCGATGAGCTGTACGTCGTCCCCGCTCATCGGGGTCGCGGCGCGGGGGAGCAGCTGCTCCAGCGTGCTCTGGGGGTCGCCGGTGAAGCAGGATGCCGCGCCGTGGAGCTCGAGGTGGACGCCGGACACGCCCGTGCGGAGCACCTCTACGAGCGTGCAGGGTTCGCGCCTCTCCCCAGGCGCCGATGGTCGAAGCGCCCCTGACTCGACCTCGTCGTCTACGGATCTCCCGCTCCTTCATCCCCCGTGACGCCTGCGTCGCCAGCGTCTCCCGTGCCCGCCTCCGGTGCGCCCGCTTCCGGCATCGCCGGCAACGGCGCCGCGACCACCAGCACGTGCAGCCCTCTTCCGTCGTACCCGGCGTCTCCCGTCGCCGGCGCGAACGCATGGGGCGCGTTGGGGTCCCCCAGGACCGCCACGAGGTACGTCCGGGGCTGCCCGAAGAACTGCGTCGGGTCCTCGGTCGGGTCCACGAGCTGCTGCGACTCGGCGAGCGACATCCACAGATGCCCCGCCCCTCCGTCGTAGCCTGCCACGTCCACCGCGAAGCCGAGCTGCCCGTAGCCCGGCAAGCCCGCCTCGAAGAGCACCTCCTGCGCCGACGAGAGATCCCCCTCGCCGTACAGCGTCGCCACGGGCGCGGCCGCGTCCGTGCCCTGCTCGCCGAAGGACACGAGTGCCGTGCCGCCCTCGCCCTCCAGGGTGGCCAGCGCCGGCGAGAGCTGTGCGGCCTGCACGAACCACCCGGCCCCCGGCCCCGTCGTGATCGTCGGGAGGAGCTGCAGGACGTCGGCGTGGAGGTTGCCGCTGCCGGTCGTCCAGGTCGAGCCGCAGAGCGCGGTGGAGGCGTTCGGGTCCAGCGCCCCAGGGAGGCAGCCGCTCAGCGCGACGACGTTGGCGCTGCCGGCCGTGACACCGCCGGCAGTGATCGTCGCGACCGGCCAGTAGTCGAAGTTGTACCGGAGACAGGGGGGCGTGAGGTTCGAGCCCTGGCCGCAGATGAGGGCATCGCAGGTGGACGGGGCGGGGGCCCCTTGCTCGAGCCGGGCGAGGTTCTCCGCATCGAGGGCGTAGAGCGTGGCGCCGCCGCCGACGAGCAGGTTGGCGTCGCTCATGGCCGCGACGCCCCCGAGGGGAACGCCCGGGTAGTTGCTCCCGGGCATGGCGCCGTCGCCGGGGAAGGGGAGGACGGGGGCCACGCCGCTGCCCGTCGACCAGCAGAGGCGCACGTCCGGCAGGCTGGGGGAACCCTGGACGAAGAGGGCCGTCGTCGGTGCGGTACCGCCGTCCGCGGCCCCCGAGTCGGGACGAGAGCCGTCGAACGTCGCGTCGCCGGCAGCCCCCGAGTCGTAGGCCGTGCCGGAGTCGGAGCCGGTGTTCGGCGAGAACCCGGCGTTTTCCCCCAGCGCGCCGCACGCGCCCACCAGCGCGGTGGCCGCGAGGGGCAGGAGGACCGCGCCGTACCGGCGGGCCGTAGCATGAGAAGAAAGCATGCTGCATCGTAGCTTCGGCGCGAGGTTCGCGCCGCCGCCTACTGTCCGACCATCGGCGTCTTCCCGGCGACGCAGGCCTCGATGAACCCGTCGACGTCCGCCTCGGCGGTCGGGTTGTCGTAGGCCACGAAGTGCCCGTCGTACGTGCTGGCGGGGACGTACTGCCGCAAGAGCGCCGTCAGCGTCACGCCGTTCACCGTCACGTTGCCGCCGGCCGGGACGGGGAGGGGCGCGGTCGAGATGAACTGATCCGGCTTCACCCCGCCCGGCGCCAGCGCCTCGCCGAGCTGCGCCGCGATGGCGTACGTCTGCTGGGTGACCGTCGGCGCGTAGGTGTCCCCCTGCCCGTAGGGCTGGAACACGTGCTTCTGGTCCGCGGGCGCCGGGGGGCTCGCGACCAGCGCCGCCGCGTGGTTGAGCGGATCGACCAGCCCGAGATCGCCCTGAAGCAGAGACAGCACGGGGTGATTGATGTCGACCTTCGGATCCTCCAGCACCACGGGCAGGACGGCGGCGATGTCCACGGGGTTGGTCTTGGTCACGAGCGCGTCCATCAGGCTCGCGCCCTGCCCGCTCATCACCGCCCCGGTGACGCCCGCCGTGTACGGCATCGCGATCCCACCGCACGTCGCACCCTGCGAGTGACCCCAGAACGCCAGCCGACCGACCTTGATCTCCGCCTGTGTCGGTGACGACGCCGCCGGCAGGTCGAACCCCGTCGCGAACCTCACCAGCGACATCTGGTCGGCCGCCCCTTGCAGCGGGTTCCCGCGCGCCGCCGCCGGGTTCGCGAAGTTGAAGAAGAGGTTGTCCGGCGACGCCTGCGAGGCCCCGCGCCGCGTCCCGTGCTCGACCTGATCGATGCCGAGGACGGCCACTCCGATCGCCGCCATGCGCCCCGCCACGCCCTCGGGGATGTCGGTGCGGAAGCTCCCGCCCGTCCCGTGCGCGTAGACGAGGAGCGGCCACCCTCCCGCCGGCATCGCGCTTCCCTTGGGCACCGTCAGCGACATGCACACCGCCTCGGTGCGCTGCATCTGCGGAACGCCGGCCGCCGACAGGACGAAGTCGCCCCCGTCGGTGGGCGTCGCGTAGGGCTCGGTGCCCTCCTGGAAGATGGGCAGCGTGATCATCGCGTGCAGCTCGTCGAAGGCCGGATCCGGCGACCCGCACGCGCGGACGCCCGAGGCCTGCGGGCACGGCGAGGGAGCGGTGGCGCAGTTGGTCCAGCTCGTCGCCGTCGGCACCGCGGTGGCAGCGACGGCCGTGGCGAGGTTGGGACCGATGGCGCCGGGGTGGCCGACGGTGAAGACGGTCGCGTTCAGGATGGACGCCACGGGCATCCCTTGCCCCGCGGCCCACGCGCGCAGCGGCGCATACTTGATCCACTGCGGGGCCAGCGTCGTGTCGCTCGGCGCGGTGGGCTGGAGCAGCGCCGTGAGATCGCTCGAGACCACGATGGGCTTGCCGCCCGAGTCGAGCACGGAGCTCGCCAGGACGACCGTGTACGTGTGCCCCGGCGTGAGCGGCGCGCCCTTCGCCGGACGGATGCCCATCCAGTCATTGCAGATGTACGCGTTGCGATCGGTGGTGGCGATCCAGGCGAGCGACAGATCGACCGGGCTGGACGGCGTCGTGATGTCCAGCCAGCGGACCGCGCCGGGCCCCTTGAGCGTGCCGTCCAGGTCCACCGGCGCGCTGAAGCGGAAGTACACCGTGGGGTACGTGCTGAACCCGTCGACGGTGGCCTCGATGTCATCGAGGTAGCGCGCCACCACGTCGAACCCCAGCAGGGCCGACCCCGGCGTCGGGTGCCCCTTGAGGGAGATCTTGCCGGCGTCGTTGCGCACGTCGTTGGGGAAGGGCAGGCGGTAGAAGTCGCCGTCGTTCGAGCCGCGCGGCACGCGGAAGTAGGCCTGCGTCGGGCCCGACGGGTCGACGCACGTCTCGCCTGCCCACGTGGGCAGCCCGTAGGGCGGCGAGCCGGCGGGGAGCGCCTGGCACGTGCCGCTGGTGCACACGAGACCCCCGTAGCAGTCGGCGCTCGAGCCGCACTTCGCGCCGACGTCGCCCGTCCCCTCCGGCAGGCACTCCGCGGAGAAGCCCTCGAGGTCGCAGCGCAGGCCGTCCGCGCAGTCGGCGTCGCTGCTGCACGTCGAGCCGCTCGTCCCCGTCCCGCCGGCCACGCACGTCTTGTCGGGCCCGCAGTACGTGCCGACCGTGCACTCGTCGTTGATGACGCACGTGGCCCCGGAGGTGCTGCACTGGCACGGCTGGCAGCTCCCCCCGTCGCAGGCGAGCCCGGGGCGACAGTCGCTCGTCGTCCCGCACGCGCCCCCCACGCCTGCGCCGACCACCCCGTTGCCGCCGTCGGGATATGCCGCCCCGCCGTCGTCGCCGCAGCCCCCACCGGTCGCGGCGAGGCCCAGCGCCGCCATCGTGAAGGCCACCGTGGCGAGCTGCGAGCGTCTCATGGCCCGATCACCCCTTCCCCCCTCAGCCACTCGTACGACTCCCGGAGCATGACCTCGAGCGGCACCGCCTCGTAGCCGAGCTCCCGGATGGCCTTGTCGCTCTTGAAGAGGTGCGGCGGCCGGCTCAGGCCCACCGCGATCTCCGGGGTCACCGTCGGCGCGCGCTTCGTGACATACGACCCCCACTGCGACACGCGCCCGAGCGCGCGGATGACCCAGCCGGGCATGGGCCTCGTCGGCACCTTCTTGCCGGTGAGCTTCCCGATGAAGGTCACCACCTCGAGGTACGTCCCCCAGACGCCGCCCAGCAGGTACCGCTCGCCGCTGCGACCCTTGTCCACCGCCGCGATGTGCGCCTTCGCCACCTGACCCGCGTGCGCCCAGGTGCCCTTGCCGGGAGGGACGCCGGGGAGCTTGCCCCTGTAGACGAGCGTGATGGTGCGCGCCCACTGCGAGGCGTCGTACTTCCCGACGATGTGCCCCGGGCTCATGATGCACGCCTCCAGCCCCCGCGCGACGCCCTTGTCCACCTCGAGCTCGCCCAGGTACTTGGAGCGCTCGTAGTTCACGGGGGAGGCGAGCGCGTTCGACTTCGCCGTCTCGTCGAAGATCGCGTGCTGCTCGCCCCAGGCCCCCTCGGTCGACGTGTGCACCAGCCGCCGGGCCTTGCGCGCGATGGCCGCCTCCACCACGAAGCGGGTGCCGTCGACGTTCTCGCGCGTCTGCTGCTCGTCGCCGCCCGACCAGAGGCTGGTGTTTCCCGCGACGTGGAACACGGCGTCGCACCGCTCGGGCATCGCGCGCGTCAGCGACGCGGCGTCGGTGATCGAGCCGACCGCGAGCTCCGCGCCGTAGGCTTTCAGGTGTGTCACTTCGGACGTGGGGCGATGCAGCGCGACGACGTGCCAGCCCAGCGACGTCAGCTGCTCGACGACGTGGCGGCCGAGGAAGCCCGTCCCGCCGGTGACGAAGGCCGTTCGCGCCATGGCCAACTTCAACCGTACGCCAGAGCCGCGGGGGCGACGAGGATGATTGCCCGACCGGGGGTGAGCCTGTACACACCGCGGACCACCTGCCGCGCAAGCCTGCCATCCCCGTGAGCACATCCTCCAAGCTGCGCGAGATCGAGCGCCTCCGCGCGTGCGCCATCCTCATGGTCATGGTCGTCCACTGGGAGGCGCTCGGCCAGATGCTGCCCGAGATCTGGCGTCACTCGTGGAGCGGGGTGGACCTCTTCTTCGTCATTTCGGGGTACGTCGTCGCCCTGTCGCTCCTCCGGCTCTTGCCGTCTCTCGACGCCGGAGGGGGCTTCGTCGCCGCGTTCGAGCGCGCGAAGCCGGCGCTGCGGACGTTCTACGCGCGCCGATTCTTCCGCATCATGCCCGCGGCCCTGGCGGCCGCGTTCGTCTACCGCGAGCAGATGAAACGGTTCGCCGACATGGGCCCGGTGAAGCAGTGGACGGTCGAGGCCGTGTGCTTCTTCGGCGGCGTCTACAATTACGCCTTCGCGTTTCGCAACGACTTGAAGATGGGCGTCTACTGGAGCCTGGCGGTCGAGGAGCACTTCTACCTGCTGCTGCCCATCCTCTTCGTCGTCTGCCGCACCAAGAACCGGCGCTTCCTCGCGTGCCTGGTGGTCGCTGCGCTGAGCATCCTGTCGCGCTCGTTCCCGGCCCCGGACGGGGCAGTGGTCCACAACTGGGAGAAGTTCACGTCCCACCTCCGCTTCGACTCGCTCATGGCCGGCGTGGCCCTCGCGCTCGTCGCCGGGACGCCGAAGACCACCCCCATCATGCCGCCGCGGCTCATGCGCCTCGTCATCCTGCCGGGGGCCCTGGTGCTCATCGCCTGCCTGCCGGGGTCGCTGCCCGACTCGCTGATGCACACCGTGGGGTTCATCGCCCTGTGGCTGCTGGGTGGCGTGCTCGTCGCCTTCGCGGGGATGGATCGCGGGTACGTGCTCGAGTTCCCCATCCTGGCCCCGGTGCTCGAGTACATCGGGTCGCGCTCGTACGCGCTCTATCTCCTGCACATCCCGGCCTCGTCGATCGAGGTCCGCTTCAAGACGATCTACCCTCGCTACGGGGAGCTGGTGGCGGCGAAGAACCCCGAGTGGCCGTGGAAGGAGGTGCTCGTGCTCTTCGCGCTCGCCCTCTTCATGGCGGAGGTGCTCCACCGCATCGTCGAGAGGCCCTTCATGGCCGTCGGACGGAGGCTGATCGACAGGATATCGACGCCCGCGAAACGGAAGGCCGCTCCTGAGATAGCGTAGTCGGCATGCGCCTCTACATTGCCGACGAGCTCCCCGCGAAGTCGCTCGACGACCTGTCCGCCCTCGGGCTCGAGGTCGTCTACGATCCCCGGTGCAGCGCCGACGAGCTGCCCGGCCGCATCGGGGACGCGAGCATCCTCGTCGTCCGCAGCACGAAGGTGACGCGGGCGACCATCGAGGCCGGGGCGCGTCTCGGGCTCGTCGTGCGCGCGGGAGCCGGGTACGACACCATCGACGTCACCGCGGCCAGCGAGCGCGGGATCTTCGTCAGCAACTGCCCGGGGAAGAACAACGTCGCCGTCGCCGAGCTGGCGATGGGGCTCATCCTCGCGCTGGACCGCCGCCTCGTCGAGGGGACGAACGATCTCCGGGCCGGCAAGTGGAACAAGAAGGAGTACGGCAAGGCCGACGGTCTCAAGGGCCGGACGCTCGGGCTCGCGGGCCTGGGCCGCGTGGGCGTCGAGGTCGCGCGGAGGGCGCGCGCCTTCGACATGCATGTCCTCGCGTGGTCCATCCCGTTCGACGAGGAGGCGGCCACGACGTACGGGATCGGCCGCTGTGCGTCCCTGAACGAGCTCGTCGACCGCTCCGACGTCGTCAGCGTCCACCTCCCGCAGACGCTCGAGACGACGCGTCTCTTCAACGCCGACGTGTTCGCGCGGATGAGGCCGCGGTCCATCTTCGTCAACACCAGCCGTGGTGGGATCGTGGACGAGGCCGCCCTCGCCGTCGCCATGCGCGACCGCGGGCTCCGCGTGGGGCTCGACGTCTTCGAGCCCGAGCCGTCCGCGGCCGTGGCCGAGTTCCGGCCCGCCATCGCCGGCGCAGGTACGTTCGTGGGCACGCACCACATCGGCGCCAGCACCGAGCAGGCGCAGGACGCCATCGCGGCCGAGACGGTGCGCATCTGCCGCGAGTTCCTCCAGACCGGTCATGTGCCCAACGTGGTCAACGTGGACGAGCACGCGCCGGCGGAGTGCCAGCTGGTCGTGCGCCACCACGATCAGGTGGGCGTGCTGGCGTCGGTGCTGGGCATCCTCCGCAACCATGGCGCGAACGTGGAAGAGATGAGCAACACCATCTTCCAGGGCGCGAAGACGGCGGTGGCCGCCATCCGGCTCACCAAGATGCCCGCGCCGGAGGCGGTGGCGGAGATCGCGGCGCTCAGCGGCGCGGTGATCGCCGTGGAGGCGAAGGGGACCGGCGAGGGCGGGTGAGGTTCAGTCGTTGCTCGCGGCCAGCGGAGCCTCGCCGCCGTCGGAGCCGAAGCCCATGTTGATGATGGTGCTCCAGGGCACGAGGCTGCCGTCCTCGGCGTGGTTCACGACGCCGATCTGGAGGCCGCGCAGGCTGCTGGCGTTGTTGAAGAGACCGATCTGCACGCCGCGCACCTTGTCCGCGACGTTCACGAGGCCGATCTGCGCGCCGCGGATGTCGCCGCTGTAGTCGACGACCCCGAGCTGCAGGCCGTGGTGGTCGTCCGAGGAGACGTTCACCGCGCCGAGCTGCGCGCCCCGCACGTGGTCCGCGATCGTGACCGTCCCGATCTGCGCCACGCCGTGGAACTCCTCGGCGTACGCGAAGACCGCCCCCACCTGCGTTGGCGCCCAGACCTCCCACTCGGTCGCCGAGGCGAGCCCGATCTGCGCGAGCCCCGTGAAGCCCTTGCTCGCCGTGTTCAGGAGCCCCGCCTGGAGCACGCCCGTGAAGCGGCCGTCGTTCCAGTTGAGCGCCCCGAGCTGAGCGATGCCCGTGAAGGTCCCGTCGCGGGAGGTGCCCGAGAGCAGCGAGCCGCTGCCGACCTCGTTCACGAGGCCGAGCTGCAACCCGCCCGCGAACGCCTCGTCGTCGCGCGAGAGCACGCCGAGCTGCACGACCCCCGCGAAGTCGTTGGTGTGCGCGTAGGGCGCGAGCTGGATGCCTCCGCCGAAGTCACGGCTCGCGGCGTGGGCGAGCGACACCTGGGCGATGCCGCGGAACCGGTCCGCGTCGTCGTGGGCGAGACCGAGCTGGAGGGCGCCCACGAAGTCGCGCTCGGTGCGGTCGAAGCCTCCGACCTGGGCGAGGCCGTAGAAGTCGCCCGCGCGGTCGTACGGAGCGAGCTGGAGGACGCCTCCGAACGACTCGGCGTCGTTGTGGGCGAGCGACAGCTGCGTCACCCCGGCGAAGCTGCCCGCCAGGTTCTTGCTGAGACCGAGCTGCGCGACGCCGTAGAACTTCTCGGCGTTGGCCTGCCCGAGGGCGATCTCCGTCGCGCCGACGTAGACCCCGGCGTCTTGCCGCACCGTGGCGAAGCTCGCCAGGCCGTAGAAGTGGTGCACGCGGCCCTGCGCGAGGGCGAAGGTGGCGACGCCGCCGAAGGTGGCCAGGCGAGGTCGCACCCCGGCGTGCAAGAGGGCCCAGTCGTGGGCGGGGGCGGGGGCCTCCATGCCCGGGGAGGCCTCTCCGCCGGCGGCGATGGGCGCGTCGTCGGCCCGGGCGAGCCCGGCGGCGAGGAGGAGGGGGAGGAGGGTGGCGGCGGCGAGGAGGGTCTTGGCTTGGCGCATGGCGAAGCAAGAACGGATGGGCCGCCGCCGGCCTTACACTGTCGAGATGCGCTTCGTTCCTGGCTTGGCCGCGGTCCTCACCTTCCTCGTCACCTCGGGCACGGCGGAGGCCGCCACGGTGCTCAAGATCGGGACGCTGGCCCCGCAGGACTCCCCGTGGGGGCGGGAGTTCAAGGCGTGGGCGGCGGCGGTCGCGGCGGATACGGGCGGGGAGGTGACGCTCGACTTCGCCTGGAACGGGCAGGCCGGCGACGAGAAGCTGATGGTGGAGAAGATCCGCTCCGGGCAGCTCGACGGCGCGGCGGTGACGGCCATCGGGCTCGGGCAGACCGGCGTGATGGACGTCCTGGCCTTCGAGCTCCCCGGCCTGTTCACCAGCTGGGCGAAGCTCGACCACGCCCGCGACTCGGTGCAGGCCGAGCTCGCGCGCGAGTTCGAGGCGAAGGGCTTCACCCTCCTCGGGTGGGGCGACATCGGGGCGGCCAAGACGATGTCCATCGGCTTCGAGGTGCGCACGCCGCACGATCTGCAAGGCAAGGGCGTCTTCACCATTCCGGGCGATCCCATCTCGTCCGCCGTCTTCGCCTCCGTCGGGGGGCTCACGCCTCGGTCGCTGGCCGTGCCGGAGATCCTCAGCCACCTCGGCACCGACGTGAACGTGATCACCGTGCCGTCGCTCGTCGCCGAGCAGCTCCAGTGGGCGTCGCGGCTCACGCACATCAACACGACGACGACCGCCTTCGGGATCGGCGGGATGATCATGTCCGCGTCCCGCCTTCGCGGGCTGACGGACGCGCAGCGCGGGCCGTTCCTCTTGCGGGGGCAAGCCGCGAACGACAAGCTGTCGCACACGATCCGCAACCTCGACGCCCAGGCGTTCGCGCGCCTGAAGGCGAGCAAGGTGGCCTACGAGCCCACCGAGGCCGAGAAGAACCAGTGGCGTCCGGTCTTCGAGGGCGTCGGCAAGCAGCTCTGCGGACCGGTGATCCGCGCGGACTTCTGCAAAGAGGTGTGGGACGCGTCGCGGTGAGGGAGACCAATGGCGTCGGCGGCTGACGCACCGCGGTGGTTACACGAAGTTGCAGCGGGCGGAGAAATCGTGGAACCGATTCCGCCGTGTTTTCAGCGGGATCCGGATCCACCGCGTAACACGCGGAACTCGTAACCATTAAGAGGGCGAAGGACGAGGTCGAGGGGCCCGCGGATGCGGCTCCGCGAGGGGGAGGAG
>Ga0209415_10016595_pt1 | contig 11819 bp, 8 predicted proteins | sample PeaSoiSIISIP2007_FD_187696 | JGI IMG/M metagenome (GOLD analysis project Ga0209415, IMG submission 187696) | Peat soil microbial communities from Weissenstadt, Germany - SII-SIP-2007 (SPAdes) (version 2) | ecosystem: Environmental > Terrestrial > Soil > Wetlands > Peat | place: Germany... | reverse complement strand
CCCGTGACCCGCCGAGGCCTACTCCTGGCATGCATCGCCCTCGTGGCGTGCGCCTCGCACGCCCCTCCTTCGGCGACCTCGACCTCGACCCCGACCTCGACCCCGACCCCGACCGCAACCCCGCCCCCGCCCCCACCCGACGTCGGCGCCGAAGCTTCCTCCTGGCGAGCCGCCCACCGCCTCATCGACCTTCACACGCACATCGATCCGACGCCGGACCACATGGGGCTCGCCGTCCGCGTCTTCGACGCCGTCGGCATCGGCGTCGCCGTGAACCTCAGCGGCGGCACCACGACCCACTCCAAGAACCAGGCCTCCGAATTCGAGCAGGTGAAGTCCTTCGCGGACACCCACTTCCCTGGCCGCTTCCTCGAGTACATGAACCTCGACTACACGGACTGGGACAGGCCCGACTTCGCCCAGCAGGCCGTCGCCCAGGTCGAGGCCGGCGCTCGCCTCGGAGCCGCCGGTTTCAAGGAGTACAAGCGCCTCGGCCTCTACCTTCGTGACGGCAAGGGCAAGCTCCTCGCGATCGACGATCCGAAGCTCGACCCCATGTGGCGTCGCCTGGGCGAGCTGGGGATGCCCGTCTCCATCCACGTCGCCGACCCCAGGGCCTTCTGGGAACCGTACGACGAGCACAACGAGCGATGGACCGAGCTGCGCGATCACCCCAAGTGGTGGTTCGGCGATCCGAAGAAGTTCCCTCCCCGCATGGAGCTTCTGCGCGCCCTCGAGCGCGTCATCGCGCGCCACCCCGAGACGACGTTCGTCTGCGTGCACATGGGCAACGACGCGGAGGACCTCGACTGGGTCGACGCCCAGCTCGACGCGCACCCGAACATGCGGGTCGACGTCGCCGCGCGCGTCCCCGAGTTCGGGCGCCACGATCCCGAGAAGGTGCACGCGTTCTTCGTGAAGCACGCCGACCGCATCTTCTTCGCGACCGACTTCCAGGTGTACGACCGCATGACCCTCGGCTCCGGCGGCAACGGCCCGCCGCCCACCGAGAAGGACGCCGTGGTGTTCTTCGAGAAGCACTGGCGCTTCTTCGAGACTGCCGACCTGCACTTCCCGCACATGACCCCCATCCAGGGCGACTGGACCATCAGCGGGATCCACCTCCCGGCCGAGGTGCTGCGGAAGGTGTACTTCGAGAACGCAGAGAAGTTGCTGGCAAGGCCCCTGGCGGCGCTGCGACAGCCCCCGTGACCGACGCCGCCCGCGTCGTCGAGGAGCGAAGCGAGGTGCTGCGAAGGGAGCTGCGCCTGGGCGACCTCGTGCTCGCGCAGATCGTCCTCGTCGTGGGCTCCACCTGGGTGGGCGTGGCCGGGAGGCTCGGCGACGAGCAGGTCGTCTACTGGGTGCTGGCGGCGGCGCTCTTCTTCGGACCGCTGGCGGCCGTCGTCATCTTCCTCAACGACTGCTGGGCGCTCGAGGGAGGCCTCTACCAGTGGGCCAAGCTCGGCCTCGGGAGCGCCTGGGGCTTCCTGGTGGGGTGGAACCTGTGTCTCTGGGCCGTCGTCAACATGGCGTCGCTGGGCCTGGAGGTGGCGACGCTGCTCGCGTACGCGCTGGGGCCGCGCTGGGCGTGGATGGCCACGAGCCACACGTTCATCGCCGTCACCAACGTGCTCGTCGTGGGGACCCTCGCGCTCACGTGCGCGCTGGGCCTGCGCTTCGGCAAGTGGGTGCACAACGCGGGAGGCTCGCTGGCGATCGGCACCTACGCGGTGCTCATGCTCCTGCCGCTCCTCGCCATCGTCGCCGGCGCGCACGTGGACTGGCATCCGCTGCGCGCGCGGGTCCCGCACGTCACCGTCTTCAGCCTCAACGTGCTCGGCAAGATGGGCTTCGGCGCCTTCAGCGGCTTCGAGTACGTCGCCATCTTCGCGGGCGAGGCGCGCACTCCGTCGAGGACCATCCGGCGAGCCACCTTCATCGCCGGGCCCGTCGTGGTGCTCATGTTCGTCCTCGGCACGAGCGGCGTCCTCGCCTTCTCGCCGCCCGACGGCATCGACCTCATCGCGCCCGTGCCCCAGGCGATCGCCCTCGGCACGGAGAGCTTGCCCGCGCTGGCGTGGCTCGTCCCGGCCGCGGCCCTGGGGATCGCCTTCCGCGCGATGGCCTGGGGAAGCGCCGCCTTCGCCGGGGTGGCGCGCCTCCCGATGGTGGCCGGATGGGACGGTCTCCTCCCCGGCGTCTTCACTCGCCTCCACCCGCGGTACAAGACGCCGCTCTGGTCGATCGCGTTCCTCGCCGTCATGGCCCTGGCCCTCGGCACCGTCGGGATGATCGGCGTCGGCATGCAGGAGGCGTGGCAGCTCTTCGGCAACGCGTGCCTCGTCTTCTACGCGCTCACCTACCTCGTGATGTTCGGCATCCCCCTCCTGGCTCCGAGGTCGTTGCCGAGGCGGCCCGGGCTCCCGCTCCGCGTGGCCTGCGCGTCGGGCTTCGCGATGACGCTGCTCTTCATCATGCTCAGCGTGGTGCCGATCGTGGAGGTGAGGAGCACGTGGGCCTTCACCGCGAAGATCGTCGTCGTGATCGTGGCAGCGAACGCGCTCGGCGTCTGTCTCTGGGTCGCCGGAAGAAAGCGCCGGGGTTGACAGCCAGATCAGGCGCGGACGTCGGGGTACTCGTCGTCCTCGATCTTCCACTCCTCGGTCTCCGCGGCGCGCGCCCACTTCTGCATGCCCGGGAGCGCGAGCATCGCGTCGAGGTAGGCGCGCTGCACGGCGTCGAGGGCCACCTCGTAGGTGCGGAAGCGGAAGACGACGGGCGCGTACATCGCGTCGGCCACCGAGAAGCGCCCGAAGAGGTAGGGCCCCCCCTGGCCGAAGCGCGCGCGGCAGTCGCTCCAGAGCGCCCGCACGCGCTCGATGTCGTGGAGCGATCCCGGCGTCCTGCCGTAGCCCGGGAAGCGGGACCGCACGTTCATGGGCATGGTCGCGCGGAGGGCCGGGAAGCCCGAGTGCATCTCGGCGCTCACAGCGCGGGCGCAGGCCCGGGCGGCGCGATCCTCGGGCCAGAGGCGGGCGTCGGGGAACGCCTCGGCGAGGTGCTCGGCGATGGCCAGCGAGTCCCAGACTGTGATGTCGTCGTGGCGGAGCGCCGGAATGCGCCCCGAAGGCGAGTGCTCGGCGATGAGCGCGCGAGTCTCGGGCCGGCCGAGGGGAATCAGCACCTCCCGGTACGGCGTGCCGACGTGCTCGAGGGCGAGCCAGCCCCGGAGCGACCAGGAGGAATAGTTCTTGTTGCCGATGGCGATGGTGAGGGACGGCATGGGCGCGACGGTACTCAGGCCCGGGCGGGTGTGAAAGACACACCTCACCCTCCCGGACACGCATGTCGTGTGCGGCATCCGCCAAGTGGCCGATGTCGGCGCCCGAGGCCCTCGGTACGTTCGCTGCAGAGGGGACGCGTCATGAAGACTTGGCATCGCTTCACCATCGCAGCGGTCGCATGCGCCGCCGGGCTCACCCTGGCCTGCGCCGGGAAGACGGACGGAGGAAGCACCGGCGACGGAGGAGGGAGCAGCGGAAGCAGCAGCGGCGGAGCCCCGAGCAGCTGCGACGACTACTTCAAGGCCATCTCCGGCCCGTGCCTCGGCAACGTCGACCTGCCCGCGAGCGAGATTGCCCGCATCCAGGGCCGCTTCGACACGCTCTGCGCCGAGGCGGTCGCCTTGCCCGGCGTCGCCATCACCGCCAGCGCCCTCGAGGCCTGCGTGTCGGCCGTCAAGTCCAGCGGCTGCTCGGTCCTGGAACAGAACCCGGGCCCGTGCAGCTTCGACAACGGGACGCTCCCGACCGCCTCCACGTGCGTCACGGGCGCGCAGTGCCAGGGGGGAGACTGCACCTCCGACAACTCGGCGCCCGACGGAGGCCAGGTGCTCTGCGGAACGTGCGTGGCGGCGGCCGGCATAGGGCAATCCTGCGCCAACGGACTGTCGTGCGTGGCGGGCGCCATCTGCAACGGCGACACGGGCGGGGGGCAGAGCTGCGCCGCCATCACGTACGGCGGAGCGGGCGCGGCCTGCAACGGCAGCAGCACGCAATGCAACCTGGGGCTCTACTGCGATCCCTCCACGAACCAGTGCGCCGCGCTCGGCGGCACAGGCGCAGCCTGCCAGTACGACGGAGCCTGCGCGCCTCCGCTCGTCTGCCCGGCCGTCGGCGGGCCCTCGACGTGCCAGAGCCCCGGCGCGGCGGGCGCGCCGTGCGAGGATGACCCGGACTGCGTCTCCGGCCTGGGCTGCGGCCAGTCGAGCCACCAGTGCCTTGCGCTGACCTTCGCCACCTCCGGCCAGGCGTGCGGCGACAGCATCCGTTGCCTGGTGGGAAGCTGCATTACTTCGGGCACCGGGGCGACCGGCAACTGCCCGACCGTCATCCCCGACGGCCAGCCGTGCAACGGGAGCGACACGATGTCGACGTGCGACACCTACGCGAACTGCGAGGGAGGCAAGTGCATCCTCGGGTACCCCACCTGCCCGTGAGCCGGTGCGTCACCGGGCCAGGATGGGCTCGATCTCCTCGACGATCTTCCTGCGCCACCGGGCGAGCGCCGACTCGCCTCGCATGAGGCGTCCCGTCTCCTCGAGGACCTCGTCGAGCGGCGTGAGGACGACGTAAGGGTCGAACTTGCACGCCGCGCGCGTGATGCCGGGCCCCACCCACCCGGCCATGAACGACTGCTCCCCCTCGGCGAGCGCGCGCACCGCCGCGTTGCCGAGGCGGGCGCCGAGCAGCCGGTCGAAGCCCGTGGGCGTCCCCCCGCGCACGACGTGACCGAGCACGGTCACGCGCGTGTCCACGTCCGGCAGCGTCTTGGCCACGCGGACGTCGATCCGCTCCTTGAGGGTCGCCGCGTCGATCCTCACGCCCTCGGCCTTCACCACGAGGACGCGCCGCTTGCCCGAGTCGCGCGCGTACGCCGCCTCCATCGCGCGCGCCACGCCCTCCACGATCTCCGACTCGTCGCGCTCCGCCTCGGGCACCAACACCGCGTCGGCGCCGGAGGCGATGGCGGAGGTCATCGCGAGGTACCCGCAGTCGCGCCCCATCACCTCGATGAAGAAGGTGCGCCGGTGGGCGCTGGCGGTGTCGGCGATGCGGTCGCACGCCTCGACGATCGTGTTGAGGGCCGTGTCGACGCCGATGGACATGGACGTGCACGCGAGATCGTTGTCGATCGACGCCGGGAGGCCCGCGACAGCCACCGCGTCCGCGAGCGCGCGCGCGCCCGCCAGGGAGCCGTTGCCCCCTATGACCACGAGCGCGCGGATGTCTTTGGCAGCGAGCGTCTCGCGGGCGCGCCGCTGCCCCTCGGGGGGGGGAAAGACCTTGGACCGCGCGGAGCCGAGGAGGGTCCCGCCGCGCCGTGCCGCGTCGTCGACCGACCGCAGGTCGATGGGCCGGACCCGTCCTTCGAGCAGGCCGACGTACCCCTCCTCGACGCCGACGAGCTCGAAGCCGAGCGACGCGCCGACGCGAGCCGCGCCGCGGAGGGCGGCGTTCATGCCGGGGGCGTCCCCACCACTCGTGAGGAGCGCGATGCGAGACCCTCGGGACAAACCGGGCATGGACGAAATAGTATAGGGGTCCGCCACGAAGAGGGGGCATGTGCGTGTCTCGCTCCCGATGCCGCTAGCCCTGCCCCACGTCAGCGCCGTCCACGTCTCGGACCCCCCCGTGCTGGACGGGCGGCTCGACGACGCGGCATGGGAGCAGGCGCCCGTGACGGCGGCGTTCACGCAGAAGCAGCCCGTGGAGGGAGCGGCGCCCACCGAGCGCACCACGGTGCGCGTCGTGTACGACGACGACGCCCTCTGGGTCGGCGTCGACTGCCAGCAGACGGGCGCCCCCGTGGTGGCTCGCCTGACGCGACGCGACCGCGAGGTGGAGGCGGACTGGGTCAGCGTCACGATCGACTCGCGGCGCGACGGCAAGAGCGCCTTCATCTTCGAGGTCAATGCCGGCGGCGCGCTCCTCGACGGCGTGCGGTTCGACGACAACAACGGCTCGCTCGACTGGGACGAGAACTGGGAGGCCCGCGTCGCCGTGCGGCCGGGCGGGTGGTCGGCCGAGTATCGCATCCCCTTTCGCATCCTCCGTTTCCAGACGCTCCCGGTGCAGTCGTGGGGCTTCGAGGTGCGCCGCTACGTCTCGGCCAAGCAGGAGATCGACGAGTGGGCGCTCGTCTCGCGCAGCGCCGGGGGCGAGGTGTCGCACTACGGCAAGCTCGACGGCCTGGCGGGGCTCTCGGCGCGCACGCCCTTCGAGCTGCGCCCCTTCGTCCTCGGGCGGATACGACGCCAGGACGCGACGTCGCTGACCGTCCCCACGGTCGGGAACACGACGTTCACGAGCAACCTGCCCGGCGTCACCGACTTCACGCCGTCCGCGGGCGTCGACCTCAAGTGGCACATGACGCAGGACCTGACGCTCGACGCCACCATCAACCCGGACTTCGCGCAGGTCGAGGCGGATCAGATCGTCCTCAACCTGACGACCTTCGAGACGTACTACCCGGAGAAGCGGCCCTTCTTCCTGGAGGGCACGGACATCTTCTCGACGCCGGGACAGCTCCTCTACACGAGGCGCATCGGGCGCGTGCCGCCGGTGCCGACCCTGAGGCCGAACGAGCAGCTCCTCGACGTCCCGTTTCCGTCGACCATCTACGGCGCGAGCAAGCTGACCGGGCGCCTCGCCGACGGCTGGACGATCGGGACGCTGCAGGCGCTGACCGCTCCGAACACCATCCCCGTGCTCGCCGCCGACGGCTCGCACGCGGCCCGCGTGGTCGAGCCCCTCTCGGCGTGGAACGTCCTGCGGATCCGCCGCGACCTGGGGGACCGCGCGTACGTCGGACTCATGGGCACCAACGTGACGCGCGCGGAGGACGTGACGCGCGCGGAGGACGTGACGCGCTACCCGCTGGCCTCGCCAGGTCAGGTGCTCTGTCCGGCCGCGACGCAGGCGGCGAGGAGCACCACGCTCGTGTCGCCGGGATCGCGCTGCTTCGACGACGCCTACGTCGCCGCCGCGGACTGGCGATGGCGCTCCCCCGGGGGCGACTGGGCGAGCAACGGCCAGGTGGGCGGATCCATGCTCGCGCACGGGCCCCCGCGCACCGTGCCCGACGGCACGGTGATCCGACCCGGCGACATCGGGACCGCCGCAGGCGCGTACCTCGGCAAGGAAGGCGGCGAGCACTGGGTGGGTGACGGCTGGGGCTCGTACGGGGACCGCAAGTTCGACATCAACGACGTCGGCTTCAACCCACGCTCCAACATCCTCCAGGCCGGCGGCGATCTGGAGTACCGGACGCTGGTGCCCTGGTGGAAGGTCCTCGAGACGCATACGCGCCTGGAGGCCTGGGACGGCACGAACGTCAGCGGTCTCAACATCGGCAGCGGCGTCAACGTGAACACGGCGGGCAAGCTCGACAACTTCTGGCGGTACTTCGTCCAGGCTCACGTACGCCCGACCCGCTTCGACGACCGCGAGTTCGGCGACGGCGCGGCCCTCGAGCGCGCGGCGGTGGTGGCGGGCAACGACACGCGCATCTCGAGCGACACGACCAAGCCCATCGCGGTCTCGCTCCACGCCAGGCCCGAGGCGCTGGCCAGCGGCGGGTACAACTTCAGCGCCGACGCCGACCTGATCCTCAACGTGCTGCCGCAGCTCGACTTCGATCTCATGCCGACCTTCACGGCGAACGTCGGCGAGCCCCGCTACGTGACGTCGGGTTCCGTCGCCGGCGAGTACCTCCTCGGGCACCTCGACGCGAAGAGCCTCGGCGCCACGCTGCGCGCCACGTACACCTTCTCGCCCCGGCTCACGCTGACCGCGTACACGCAGCTCTTCCTCGCGTCCGGGCACTACTCGGGCTTTCTGACGTACCTCTCGAACCCCACGGGGCCGCGCCCCGTCGTGCGCCTCGACGAGCTCCGTCCCGCGCCGCCGCCCCCCGGCAACGCGGACTTCGAGGAGGGCGCGCTCAACGCGAACGTCGTGCTCCGCTGGGAGTACCGCCTCGGGTCGCTGATCTACCTCGTCTACACGCGCTCCCAGGTGCCGAACGTGTCGCTCGCGCCGGGAGAGGAGGCGACGCTCGATCTGGGGGCGGCGCGACGTGCTCCGGCGGCGGACGTGATCATCCTGAAGGTGTCGTACTGGTGGGGGTGACGTGCCGACTGCGGCTGCGAAGGCGACCCTGCGCCTGGCCGGGGCTCACGGACACGAGATCGTCGAGACGGTCACGTCGTCGACGTTCCAGCAACTCATCGAGTACACCCCGGCTTCCGGGACCGCGTACCCGAACCGTACGCGGAAGGCACCGTTCCGGTAGGCGGTCACGTCGTACTCGGCCTTCGTCCACGCGCCGTCGGCCACGATGTTCCCTGCGCCGGAGGGGTTCGCATAGACGTTGACCCACGCGCTACCGTCGAAGACGTCCACCGTCGAGGTCATCCAGTCCGCGGCGTCGCTGTTCAGCCAGCGATAGAACCCGAGCTTCACCGAAGGAGCGGTGGAGACGTCGACGGCGGGGCTCGTCGCGTAGCGGAACGGGCTCGTGGTGCCCGCTGGGTTGTTGCCACACACGTATACGCCGGCGACGCCACCGGCGGAGGATGTGGTGTGGTCGACGGTCGGATCGGGGTAACCCTTCTGCGGCGCCGGTGGACTCGGACAGGTGGGGGCGATGCTCCAGGTGCTGTCCAGCGTCCAGCCGCCGTCGCCGGAATCGAAGTGCTCCGATAGGTAGACCGTTCCGCAAGGAGAGTCCGGAGCGGAGTCGCTCGCGGGTCGACCGTCGGCGGCCGCGTCCGAGGCGTCCTCGGGTGCCGCCTCCGGACCCGCCTCCTGGTTGGCGGTGGCATCCGCGGCGCTCACGTCCGCCGTCTCGTCGACCGCGCCCCCATCCGTGTCGCCGTCTGCGTTCACGTCCCCGCCGGTCTCCGCGATGGACCCTGCCGTGTCGCGCGTCGCCCCGTCGTCTGCCCTGGCGCTGCCGGGCGCGTCCTCGCATCCGTCCGGCGCGCACGCGTCCTCGGTGATCTGGTCCAGCCCCGTCAACGCCGCGCACGCGACGAGGGAGCTGCCGGCGGCGCCCAGGGCGATCACGCGGAACGGACGGCGCATGCCGCGAACCTACGAGCGGCGTGTACGACAGCCGTCGCCCGCGTGTGACGATTTGCCAAACATTCGCCGCGAGCGTCACGCAGCGAGGGCCTCGCGGACGAGCGCGTCGACCCCGGGTGCAAGGCCGTCGACCGCAGGACGCACATCGGTCGGGTTCGACCACGCGAACGGGTTCGACAGGCGGCGCAGGTTCGACAGGCGTGTCATCGGCCGGCTCACCTCAACCGTGAACGCCAGCGTCCCGAGCTCGGCGTCGAGCCAGTCGTCCATGTCGCCGACGGTGGAGTACCAGTCCGTGGCCTGCATCACGCGGTACCTCATCCTCTCCAGCCCCCGACCGAAGGCCCTGCCCGCCCGCTCGTACTTGGCCCGCCGCGGGTTCGGGCGCGACGTGTAGGCCCAGGGATAGAGCAGGAGCTCGCCGAACGAGTGAAACGCCACCGACACGCGCGGGCGCAGCGCCAGCGCGACGTCGCGCACCGCGCGGGTCTCGGGCTCCGACATCGGGTACGGGCCGACGTAGTGCGGCGAGCGGCGCCAGCGCGATCCCCCCAGCGGGTTTCTGGGCATGTCCGCCCGCAGTCGCGGGAAGTTTCGGTTGAGGTCCACGCCTCGCGCGTTGCAGCGCTGGAAGGCTCGACATCCTGCGGCGAGACGCGCGCAGTTGGCGGCGAGCGCGTCCGGATTGACCACCGGGACCACGACGACGCGCGCGTGCCTCAGGATCTCGCGCGCCGGATCCGTCGCGAGGTGCCTCACCAGGTCGAGAAGCGCCACCGAACCGACGATCTCCACGCCGTGCATCAGCCCCGTGAGCAGGACCGGCTCGCCTTCCGGCGCTCCCAGCTCGTAGCTACGGATGGCACGTCCCTCGACGGACGTGCCGACCACGCGGGCGAGCGCGCCGGCCTGCTCGGCCACGCGCGACCACTCCTCGGCGAAGCCTTCCGCGTCCGAATACTGGTGCCAGGGGAACGGAAGCCAGCTCACCGACGCCACGATAGCGTCCCACTCCTGTAGCGCAATGGACACACGCCTCACGGGAGCACCTCACGCGACGGTCCGCGACCGCTGCCTGTCGACCGCGGCGAGGGCGAGCCCCTCGAAGAGCAGGTGGGCCGCCAGATGGCTCGTGATGTCGGCGTGATCGAGCGCGGGACACACCTCCACGAGGTCCATGCCCACCAGCCGCGCTCCGGCGAGACCTCGGAGGAGGGCCAGCGCCTCGCGGGACGAGATCCCTCCGGGCACCGGCGTCCCCGTGCCCGGGGCGAAGGCAGGGTCGATCCCGTCGATGTCGAAGGTCACGTAGAGCGGTCGGTCGCCGATGCTCGTGAGGACGTGCTGGGCGACGCACGCGATACCGCGGGAGGCGATGGCGTCGACCTCGTAGAGCGTGGCGCCGTGGTCGGCCGCGAGCGAGCCCTCCGTCGCGTGGCCCCACGGGGCGCGAACGGCGACCTGATGCAGCTGCCCGCGCTCGACGAGCCCCTCCTCGATGGCGTGACGGAGCGGCGTTCCGTGGTGGAACGGATCGCCCCACACCTCCGCGTCGCTGGTGTCCAGGTGGGCGTCGACGTGCAGGACCGCCAGGGGTCCGTGCTTCTTCGCGACCGCGCGCATCGCCGGAAGCGCGATCGAGTGGTCGCCGCCGACCGCGAACGGCACGGCCCCGGCGGCGACGATCGACGCGACCTCGTTCTCGATGACGTCGCGCGCGAGCGCCGGCGCGAACGGAGGCACGGCCACGTTGCCCCCATCGGCCGCGCGAAGCGTGGAGAACACGTCCAGCTTGTGCACGGGATGAAACCCCTGGACGAGAGCACTCACCCTGCGCACCTCGTACGGCGCGAACCGCGCGCCAGGGCGGTACGTCACGGCCATGTCCCACGGCACCCCCATCACCACCGCGTCCAGCTCGCGATAAGGCGCGCCCGCGTGGACGTCGACGGTGGGCAGGCGGAAGAAGGGCGCGATGCCCTGGCGGATGTAGGTCATGGCGGAGGTCTGGGGCATGGTGAATCGAGGCTCCTAGGCAGACTCTTGGGTCGGATTCGAGAGAGTTTTGCAGGGAGGAGAGGAGAGAAGGAGGATGAGGGGCATCAACACCAACTCCTTCTCTCCTCCTCTCCCTGTTTCACCCTCTCGCTTGGGCGGCTCGCATCACAGGCCCGCCACGATGTCGCGCACGTGCTTCGCCAGCGCCTTCGCGTCGTCGCCGCGGTGGGTCTCGACGACGGGGCCGATGCGCACGTGCGCGCCGACGCGCTCGACGCCGGCGAGCTTCCAGTAGTGCGGGGCGAAGGTGGAGCCGCCGAACCAGGGCACGCGCTCGTCGTCGAAGGCGATGCGGACGGGCAGGATGGGGGTCTGCGTGAGCGCGGCGAGGCCGAAGACGCCCCTGCGGAACGGGCCTACGGTCCTGCCGTCGCTGGTCGTGCCCTCGGGGAAGTTCAGGACGCTCACGCGGCCCTTCAGCGCGCGCCACGCGTGCCGCAGCGCCTGCGCGCCGCTGTACGCATCGCCCCTTCGCACGAAGACGACGCCGAGGGCGCGCAGCCCCGGCCCCACGAGGGGCCACGACGCGGTCTCGCCCTTCGCGATCGAGATGCACGGCACGACGGCCGAGACCAGGAGAGGGTCGAGGTAGCTGACGTGGTTCGAGAC
>Ga0209415_10016593_pt1 | contig 11820 bp, 13 predicted proteins | sample PeaSoiSIISIP2007_FD_187696 | JGI IMG/M metagenome (GOLD analysis project Ga0209415, IMG submission 187696) | Peat soil microbial communities from Weissenstadt, Germany - SII-SIP-2007 (SPAdes) (version 2) | ecosystem: Environmental > Terrestrial > Soil > Wetlands > Peat | place: Germany... | reverse complement strand
CGAGCGCTCGTCGCGTCATCCGAACTCAGTGGAATCACCCCTCTCCGCCTGATTCGACTGTACGTCACTGTGGGTGATGTTGGAAAGGGGGCGCACAAGGCTCGTGGGACAATCTCCCCGGGCGGGCTCCCTGCCGGCCTCCACCCCCTCCTGACCTGGACTTATGTTCACGGTCCGGGACCGGACGGTCCCCGCCTCACCCGCCGCTCAGCGTCCGAGAACGCTCCGTGGCGGCCGCCACGGCCTCGTCGAACGCCCGCCGCAGCCCGTTGGCCTCCAGTCGGGCCACTCCCGCTTCGGTCGTTCCTCCAGGGGAGGTGACCTGGGCGCGCAGGGTCGCCGGGTCGTCTCCGCTGTCGAGCAGCAGCCGTGCCGCGCCCGAGATCGTCCCCAGGACCAGGGTCCGGCTCACGTCCGGGGCCAGTCCGACCTGGACCCCGGCCTCGATGAGGGCCTCGGCGACGAGGAAGACGTAGGCCGGCCCCGAACCGGACAGTCCGGTGGCGGCATCGAGCGAGGGCTCGGGCAGCCGCACCACCGTGCCCACGGCGCCGAGGATCTCCTCGGCCCAGGCCACGTCGGTCTCCCCGGCCCGGCTGCCGCCGGCCAGGGCGGACACCCCCGCCCCCACCAGCGCCGGGGTATTGGGCATGGCCCGCACGACCACCGCCGTCGGTCCGAGCCAGGACTCGAGTCGGCCCAGACGGACGCCGGCCATGATCGAGAGCACCCGGGGAGTGCCGGTTCCGGCCAGCGACCGGCAGGCCCCCTCGGCATCGCCCGGCTTGACCGCCACCACGGCCCCCTCGGCGGCCACGGCCGTCGTGGTCACCGACACTCCGGGGAGGATCCCGGCCAGAGCGGAGCGACGCCCGCCGTCGGCTTCCACCACGGTGACGGTGCCCGCGTCCCAGCCGGCGGCCAGCAGCCCGCCGACGAGCGCCGTCCCCATCCTCCCCCCACCCATGACGACAAGTCTCGGCCGCATTCCCCACTCCTGCGTCACACCGCCCACCGGCGTCGACGCGGCCGAAGGCTACCGCCGACGTGTCCCCCGACACCCGCACGTCCGACAGCCACGGGCGCGCCCACGCCGGCCCGCAGCCGCACACGATGGCGGCGACACGCATCCACGCGTCCGACCGGCACCGGTCGCGCTCTGTCGCGCACGACGTGTCCGACGCGCGCCACGCGCGGGACGTGCACGAGTGGTCCGTTCGGGTCCGACACGCGGTCGGTGCGCACATCGGACGCGGCTCGGCCCGAGGAACCCAGGACACCGGCCGCACTTCCCCGATCGACCGGCATCGCCAAGCCCCTCGGGCCGTGCCGGGGCGCACCCTAGCCGCAACGGCGCTGCCGCGTGAATGCCGGTGCCGGACGCCGCGGCGGGCGATGCCATCTCGAGGGCGACGCCACGCGTGACGCCACGCGTGACGCCACGCGCTCCTCGGACCGCGAGTCGTTCAGACCCGACGGCGGCGGTAGCGGCCGGCGAAACCGATCGCCATGGCCGTCGGGAAGTACGCGTCCACATACGCCAGTGACGAACCCACGATGCGATCGAGCTCCGCCTCCGTGACCATCGCCACCGGCACCTCGCCCACCAGGTACACGGCATCCTCGGGGCCCAACGCGAACCGCATCTGGTGCAGATCGGCATTGCGTCGCAAGAGGTATTCGAACGTCTCTGCGATGTTCACCTCGGGCGCCGGCATGACCTGTGTCTCGTGGTGCAACGTCCGTTGACGGACGGTGAGCCAGACCGTCACGAAATCCTTCTCGTCACCGCGCAGGCGCAGGTACCAGCGGCCCAACTCTTCCTGACGATCGGCAGCCACCAATGTCCCGTTCACCATCAGCTGGGAAGCCACCCAGCGCTCGACGATGGCGTCACAGGCGGCGCGCTCGTCGGGACTGGCGATGTCGGCGACGGGCAGGGCGCGGTCCGATCAGGGGGGCCGCGTCAGCGGCACGCCACGAGGCGCTCGGCCGTGAGCTCCTCGTAGGTGGCCCGCAGCAGGGCGGCGGCTTCGGCCCAGGTGTAGTGCCGGGCCCGGACGACCGCGGCGGTGGCCAGGCGCCCGCCCAGGAGGTGGTCGTCAAGCACACCCTCCACGGCGGCGGCGAACGCCCCGGGCGTGGGATCGTCGACCAGATAGCCCGTGTGCCCGTCGTCGACCAGCGTGGTCAGACCCCCGACGGCGGCGGCGACCACCGGCGTGCCGCACGCCGCAGCCTCGAGGGCAACGAGCCCGAACGATTCGGAGCGGCTCGGCACGACGCAGACGTCGGCGGCGCGGTAGAAGGTCGAGAGCAGCTCGTGGGGTTGAGGCGGAACGAGGTGCACGCGGTCGACCAGACCTTCACGTCGGACGATCTCCTCGACGTGCAGCAGATGGTCCCGACCCCGCGGCCCGCTCGGGCCACCGACGACGACGAGATGGGCGTCGGGGTGCCCGCGCAGCGCGGCCAGTGTCCGCACCGCCACGTCCGCCCCCTTCAACGGCTGGATCCGTCCAACGAACAGCAGGATGGGCACGTCGGCGGGCAGGCCCAGGGCTCGTCGCGCCTGAGGCCGGTGACCCGGTCCGAAGAACGCCTGATCGACACCGGGGGCCACGACCCTGATCCGACCCGGGTCCGAGTGGTACAGGTCCGCCAGTTGCGAGGCCTCGACGGTGCACGATGCCAGAACCACTTCGGAGCACCCCATGATCGTGGCCTCGGCCTCCGCCCGCCGGTGCGGTTCGTCGCTCGAGACCTCTTCGGGGCTCGCCTCCGCCTTCACCCGGGCCAGGGTGTGGAACGTGGACACGAGGGGCAGGTCCAGCTCGTGCTTGAGGCGGTGCCCGGCCAACCCCGAGAGCCAGTAATTGGCGTGGAGGGCGTCGTAGCCCGTCTCCTCGTGGAAGGCCGGATCGACGCCTACCCCCGATACCATGAGCGACCGGACGTTGTCGGTGAATTCGTCGACCACGGCGGGGAGCCGCTCCTTGGCCACCGCCGCCAGCGGACCGGCGGGGACGTGGTGCACGCGGAAACCCGGTTCGACCGTGACGGTGGCGGGCAGACTCGGTGACCAGGCCCGGGTGTAGACGTCGCACTCCACCCCGGCACGGGCCAGGGCGGTGGTGAGCTCGCGCACGTAGACGTTCATCCCCCCGCCGTCGCCGGTCCCCGGTTGGGCGAGGGGTGAGGTGTGCAGGGAGAGCACAGCGAGTCGGCGCACCGGCGCCGAGCCTACCCGGCGGCTCGATCAGGCTCGACCGCTGTCGGCGTGGCCCGGAGCACCCACAGCGGGAACGATGTCCGGACCCGGCCGGCGCCGGCTGGTGGCGACGAGATCGTCGTGCCCGGATGCGTCGTCATGATCCTCTTCGTCCGGGCCGGCCTCGTCCGTCTCGTGACGGCCCGCCTCGTTCTCGTGCCGGAACGACAGGTAGATGCGGATGAGGGCCTGCTTCTGCTCCTCGCTCAGAAACGGGTCGGCCAGGATCTCGCGTCCGAGGTCGGCGTCGCCCGTTCCGGGCTCGAGGATGCCCGCCTGCACGTAGAGGGTCTCGGCGGAGATCCGCAGGGCCTTGGCGATCTGTTGCAGGATCTCCGCCGACGGCCGTCGCAGTCCGCGCTCGATCTGACTCAGATAGGGATTCGAGATCCCGGCCAGCTCCGACAGCCGCCGCAGCGACAGGCGGGCCGTGTTGCGCTGGTCGCGGATGAACGCACCGAGATCACCCCACCGATCGGGAAGCTGTTTGGGCATCGGGGTGCGGAGGCCTGCTCGACCGGGCTCAGGACAGCAGGCCGTCGACGGTGGCTTCCCCCGTCTTGTAACGACTGACGATCTCCGCCTGCAGAGCGTCGATCCGCTCGTGCAGGGTCCGCCGCTCGTCTGAGATCCGCTGTTCGATGACCGTCAGGCGGGCGGCCAAGGACCGCAGGTCCTCCTCCGTCATCGTCGGTAGCAGGCCGATGCCCTCGGCGTTGAGCACGTCGTCGATCTCCCTGGTGAGGTCGACCTTCTCCATGTCCGGCGACATCTGCGAGGGAAGCCGGCCGTAGCCCTGGGGGCGGGCGGGGCCGGACCCGATGATCGCCGACAAATCCTCCACCACCGCATCGAGGTCGCCCACGCTGTGGCCCGTCTTGCGGTGGTCGATGAAGCTGTGCACGACGTCGAGCCGTCCCTGGACCACCCGGCGCAGGTACGACACCACCGTTTCCGCTTCCTGGCACTCGGCCCGCATGGCCCTGACCTCGTCGAGAGCTCTCTCGTCGACACCGTCGAGGTAGTCAGAGGCGAAGAGGCGCTCGAGCTCCTCATCGAGAGAGGTCACCCGGCGATGGTACCGCGCCCGCTGTCGCTCCAGACGCCCGGCACCACCACGGATCGGGTGGGAGACGGATCCGATCGGATCGCCGCACCCGCCCACCACGTCCATCGTGAGCGCATCTGAGCGCAGGGGACCGGTTCGAACGTCCGCATACCGGGGGCCGGTCCCAGGGCCGGGTACGGGGCCCGGTCACGGCCCAGGGGACCCGGTCTCAACGCAGGGGCCCGGTGCGTCCCGCCGGGGCGTAGCGGTAGACGGCCCGTCCCACGACAGCCCGGCGGTCGACCGGCCCGAAGTCCCGGCTGTCGGTGCTCGCCCGCGCATTGTCCCCCTCGAGGACGACCTCGGCCCCCCGGACCGAGACCACCCTCTTCACGAGTAGTCGCCGGGCGTCCCGAGGGTCGCGGACAGCGACGATGTCGCCGACGCGTGGGCTGCGTCCACGCATGACGAAGAGCCGATCACCGCCTGTGAGCACGGGCTCCATGCTCGATCCCTCGACGGCCACCCGCCGGGGCCGGACCCAGGAAGCGGCGACGGCAGCGGCGGCGAACATGTAGACGCCCCGTCGGCGCCACGCCCGGTTCACCGCCCTGCGCCCGTGGGTAAGGTGGCCCTCGTACCAAACGGTTCCCATCTGGACGAAGGAGTCCTAAACATGCGCATCGTGGATCGTCTGCTCTCGACCATCGACCGCCTCGCCCCCCCCGTGACGGCCCACGCCCACTGCGACCTCCCCTGCGGCGTGTACGACCCCGCCCAGGCCCGCATCGAGGCCGAGTCGGTCAAGGGTTGCATGGAGAAGTTCAACGCTTCCGACGACGACGTCTTCAAGGGCCGCGCCGTCTTCATCAAGGAGCAGCGCGCCGAGCTGGTGAAGCACCACCTGTGGGTCCTGTGGACCGACTACTTCAAGCCCGAGCACGTGAAGAAGTACCCGGAGCTCGGTGACATCTTCTGGAAGGCGACCAAGGCCGCCGGTGAGGCCAAGAAGACGAACGACGTCAAGGTGGCCGAGGATCTTCTCGGCCAGATCGGCGCCATCGACAAGATCTTCTGGGAGACCAAGAAGGGGTAACGCGTCCGGTCGGAGGCCCTACGGGCGGCCGAGCGGGAGGTGGGCGTGACAGAACCGGCCCGCCGGAAGGGCCTCGAGCTCGTCGTCGGTGAGCGCTCCGCCACACGTCTCGCAACGCCCGTACGTGCCGTCGCCGAGGCGCTCGAGAGCCAATTCCACGTCGGCGAGCTCGTGCTCGATGGCATCGAGTGCGATGTCGATCTCCTCGGGCGCGAGGTCGGCATCACCGTTGATGCTGACGTCCGCCCCGGCCTCGGGGATGTCCGTCTCGGCGCGGCCGGCGGGTAGGTCGTGCTCCACGAGAGGTGATCGTACCGGGGGTCCGAGGACCGGACGGACCACGCCCGGACACAGACGGCCCGTACAATCGGCCGCGACGACGAGGCGACCACGGAAGGGGCCTGGTGCAGATGCCGCCTGCGACGAACACCGAGGTCCACGGCGTCCCCGATCCTCCGGCTCACCTCGTGGGTGACGGCATGGCCGTCCCGTGTCTCGACGGGTCGGAGCGACCGTATGTGAACCTCGACTTCGCGGCGTCGACGAGCGCGTTGACGACGGTGGCGGATGCCGTGACGGCCTTCCTCCCGTCCTACGCCAGCGTGCATAGGGGGGCCGGTTTCCGGTCCCGGGTGTCGACGACGGCCTACGAATCGGCGCGCGCCACCGCCCTGGCGTTCTGCGGAGCCCGGAGTACCGACGACATCGCCATCCTGTGCCGGAACACCACGGAGGCCATCAACCATCTGGCCTACCGCCTGCGTCTCGACCCCGGTGACGTGGTCCTCACCACGGTGGTCGAGCACCACGCCAACCTCCTGCCCTGGGGTCGGGTGGCGCGACGGCGGTACGTGGAATGCGGTGGGGACGGCACCTTCGATCTCGATGACGTCATCGCCGGACTCGACCGCTCCCCCGTGCCCCGCCTGCTCACTCTGACCGGTGGCTCCAACGTGACGGGTTGGCTGCCGGATCTGCCCGCCATCGTCGCGGCCGCCCACGCCCGGGGAGTACCGGTCGTCCTCGACGCCGCCCAACTGGCTCCCCACCGGCCCATCCCCGCGGACGTGGACTACGTGGCATTCAGCGGGCACAAGATGTACGCGCCGTACGGCACGGGCGTCCTGGTCGGCCCGCGGGCCACCTTTGTCGACGGAGATCCCTTCCTGGCCGGCGGCGGTGCCGTGGATCTCGTCGACCTGGACGAGGTGGTGTGGACCGAGCCGCCCGAGCGCGAGGAAGCCGGCTCACCCAACGTCGTCGGGGCCGTCGCCCTGGAGGCCGCCCTGGACACGCTGGGCCGCATCGGCTGGGACAGGATCGGCGCCCACGAGGCGGCGCTCGCCCATCGGCTGCGTACCGGGCTCCACGCGATTGACGGCGTCCACCTCCTGGGACCGGATCTGGGCACCGAGACGTTGGCCATCGGGACCTTCACCGTCGACGGTGTCCCGCACTCCCTCGTCGCCGCCCGGCTCAGTGCCGAATGGGGTATCGGCGTACGCCACGGCTGCTTCTGCGCCCATCCCTATCTCATCCGTCTCCTCGGCCTGTCGGGCACCGAGATCCAGGCCTATCGCGAGCGCGTGCTCATGGGCGACCACAGCGCCCTGCCGGGGGCGGTGCGGGCCAGTTGCGGGATCTCCTCGTCGGTTGCCGACGTCGACGCGTTCCTGGCCGCCGTCACAGTGGTGGCGCGCGACGCGGCCACGGGAGCCCCACCGCCCGTGCCTTACGAGCAGGACCCGCGCACGGGGGATTTCTGGCCCGTCACAGACCGGGTCGGATGGTCACGCCACGACCGCGACTCGTCGATGACCTGCGCGCGGGGATGACGGCACGGGCACGTCCCGTCGGTGAGTCGGTGGTGCCGGCGGGCTCGGGACTCCCCGAACCCGCCGGCCGACCTTCCTCCCCCCGCGTCAACCAACAGAACCGTGAAACGGCACCCCGAAGCTGAACACGCCGCCATCGGAAGCCGCCAACCAGTACCCGACCCGGGACGCCGCCGTCATGCCGATCACCGGTGACACCAAGGGGGCACCGCCGGTCGAGCCGTGATACGCGGCGTCCCCGAAGGCGAAGATGCCGCCGTCGGAGGCGACGAGCCAATAGCCGTTGCCGTCGCTCGTGGCCGACATGGCCACCACGGGCCGGACCAGCCTGACGCCACCTGTCGAGCCGTGGAAGGCGGCGTCCCCGAAGGCGAAGATGCCGCCGTCGGTCGCCACTTCCCAGTAGCCGCGCCCGTCGGGGGTGGAGGCGATCCCGACCACCGGTCGGTTCAGGGGATGACCGCCCATGGAGCCATGGAACGTGGCGTCGCCGAAGGCGAAGATGCCGCCGTCGGAGGCCACTTCCCAGTAGCCGCGCCCGTCGGGGGTGGAGGCGATCCCCACCACCGGTCGGGAGAGGGGGTGGCCGCCCATGGAACCGAAGTACCGGGCGTCGCCGAAGGCGAAGATGCCGCCGTCGGAGGCGACCAACCAGTACCCGTGGCCGTCGGGGGTGGAGGCGATCCCGACCACCGGAGCCGACAGGTGAATACCGGCCAATGAGTTGTAGAACGTGGCGTCGCCGAAGCTGAACACCCCTCCGTTGGCCGAGGCGATCCAGTAGCCACCGCCATCGGGGGTGGAGGCGATCCCGACCGTCGGTGCCGTGAGGCCGGCCCCCCCGGCGTTGCCGGGCAGATAGGGCGTGACCTGGCTCCAGCTGAAGTCGACGGCGGGGCTCCCCGACGTGTCGACGAGGATCTCGGCCCATGCCGGGTAGCCCTGGTAGCCCGTCGCGTCGAATGCCGTCCCCATCTCACAGGGCTGACAGTTCAGGCCGAAGAGCACGTTGTAGCGGTGCCCCCAACAGCCCGAGGTATCCGACTGCGTGCATTCGATGTTGGACGATCCGAGACCGTCGTCGTACATCCAGAAGTACATGGCCTCGAGGGGGTTTCCCATCGCGCCGGCCCAATTGCTGCCCCACTGCGACCATGGGAACCCGCCTGGGGGGGTGGGGTCGTTGCTCTGCTCCGCTCCCAGGGCGGAAGAACCGTCGAGAGCACTGGCCATGGCGGTGAGCGGCGGCAGCCCCCGCACCGTGCGCTCGAGGTTGGTGGCGACGAACAACTGCTGCGGGGGCGTCAGCTGGGTCCAGTCCGTCGGCAGGACCATGCCGGGAAGGCCTTCCTGCTCCCGTCCGTTGGCGATGGCCTCGAGGGTGGCATTCACACATGTCGTCGAGTCGTCGTAGTGCAGCCCTGAGCAGTCATCGAGGAAGTTCGGGTTCGGCGCGATGTTGGCCGGAGGGTTGGCAGGGGGCAGGATGCCCTGGCGCGACTGCGGGTACGCCTTCGTCGCGGGAGCCGGTGGGGCCGGTCGCCGGACAGCGGCGGCGAAGGTCGAGGACGCCGGTGGCGCCGACACCAGGACCAGGGGAACTACGGTCAGCCCGGCGACAGCGAGGAGGCCACGAGCGCGGGGGCACGGACGTCGAGAACCATCCGTCCCTTTCCTGATGAACTGGGCAAGTGTATTCACTAAGTGAAGTCATCGGACCACAGACAGCGTTTATTGATGGGGCAGAGGGGAAAATTGTCACTAATTGTGAAAGTTGTGACCACTTTGGGGCTTATCTCACTGGTCACGGGCTGTGGTAAAACCACAGCGTCACGGGCGGCGGACCTGGCCAGGAGGGCCTCGGGGGGCACCGAGGCCTACATCTGCAACTTCGGTTACGACGACCAGCCCGGCATGACGATCGCCGCCGTGGACCTCGGCCGCGGCCGCGTGGACCGGACGGTCGCGACGGGGTCGTTGCCGTCTTCCCTCGCCGCCAGCCCCGATGGTCGTCTCCTCGTCGTGACCGACCAGGGTGATGACCATCTCGCGGTGCTCGACACCGCCACCGACACGGTGATCGCCCGCATCCCGACGGGGGTGGAGCCCGATGCGGTGGCCGTGAGTCCGGACGGGACGACGGCTCTCGTCGCCAACGTCGACGACGACACGGTGACACCGGTCGATCTGATGACCCTGCGCGCCGGCCCTCCCGTCGCCGTCGGCGCCCGACCCGACGCCGTGGCCTTCGGCGGAACCGGAGGACGCACGGCGCTCGTGGCCGACCTCGAGGGCGGCGCCGTCACGCCGGTCGATCTGGAGACGATGAAAGCCGGTGCCCCGATCGGCGTGGGCGTGGAACCCGATGCCGTGGCCGTCAGCCCGGACGGGACGACAGCGCTGGTGGCCAATTTCGGAAGCGGCACGGTGACACCGATCGATCTGGCCACCAGGCATGCCGGGGCACCGGTCAGGGTGGGCCCCGGGCCGACGGCCGTGGCCTTCGCGGGCCGCGGACCCGGAGGCGACGCCACGGCCTGGGTGACCACCGGCACGGATCTCGTTCCCGTGAACCTCCACTCGTTGAAGGTCGGCACACCGATCGATGTGGGACACCTGGCCGAAGCGGTGGCGATCGGCGGCGACGGGACGTCGGCCTGGGTGGCCGGACAGGACGCCACGCTCACACCGGTGAACCTCGCCACCGGTGTGATCAGGCCGTCGATCTCCGTGGGCGGCCGTCCGGCGGCGATCGTCGTTCCTCCGCCGCGTCGCTGAGACGGGCACTCACCTCGCCGGGTCCGACCTTTTCTCTCTCGGCTTCTCTCTCGGCGCTCAGGGGGTGCCACCTCTTCGACGCGCACGGCCGACGGTCTGTCGACCTCCTGTCCGGCTTGGCGGTGGTTGCCCTGGATGGCTGCCCGGATGTCGACGACCACCCCCATGGCCTTCGATGACCATCCGGACCCGCCGGGAGCTCGGGGACGCGCCGCCGGCCGACAACCGACACCCTGGCCGACCCGGCCCACCGGTTCGTCGATCGGGGAGGTCTGCGACCGGCTCAGAGGAGAGAGTTCGTCTGGACCGAGTGGTCCGCCTCGAACCCGGGTAGGAACCGTGACCGGACCGACGGTCCACCCCGTCCGATAGCCTCACCCCAGTGCTCAGGTCCGGGCCGGACCGCTGAGATCCTCGAGGAGGAAGACAGTCATGGCCAGCGAAGGCCTCCACGAACCTCATGAGTCGGTGCAGCCCGCCACGATCGATCGTCACCGGGCGATCGTCTCCATTCGAGAGGAGTTCGAAGCCGTCGACTGGTACGACCAGCGGGTCGATGCCACCGGCGACGAGGCCCTGGCCGCTGTTCTGGCCCACAACCGGGACGAGGAGAAGGAGCACGCGGCCATGACCCTCGAGTGGCTCCGTCGCAACGACCCGGTGCTCGACCGGCACATGCGGACCTATCTCTTCACCACCGAACCCGTGACCGAGATCGAAGCTGACGCGGTGGCGGCGGGAGCGAGCGACGCCACGGACGACCCATCCCCGGGTCCCGTTTCTCTCGGAATCGGCAGCTTGAGAGGAGTGGATTGATGGACCACCTTCTGCGCGATAACGCCCCCCTGTCGGATGCCGGCTGGGAGGCGATCGACAAGGAGGCGAAGGCCCGCCTGACGACCTACCTGGCCGCTCGCAAGCTCGTCGATTTCGACGGACCGAACGGTTGGGCCCACTCGGCCACCAACCTCGGCCGTGTCGCGAAGCTCTCCAAGACGCCGACCGACGGTATCACCGCCCGCCAGCGCCGCGTGCTTCCCCTCGTCGAGCTCCGGGCCACATTCAAGGTCTCACGCGCCGAGATCGACGATGTCGACCGCGGCGCGGGTGACGCCGACATGGCCGACCTCGACAAGGCGGCCAGTCGGATCGCCCTCGGTGAGAACGTCACCGTCTTCCACGGCTACGCATCGGCCGGCATCAAGGGGATCGCCGAGATGTCGTCGCACGAGGCCATCGAGTTCAACGGCGAGTTCGAGCGCTCACCGACGGTCGTGGCCAAAGCCGTCGACGTCCTGCGGCAATCGGGAATCGACGGCCCCTATGGGCTGGCCATCGGACCGGCCGGGTACACCGGGATCATCGAGACGACGGAGCATGGTGGCTTGCTGCTCCTCGACCATCTCCGCCAGATCCTCGGGGGCCCGGTGGTCTGGGCGCCCGGTGTCGAAGGCGGTGTCGTTCTCAGTCTGCGGGGTGGCGACTTCGTGTTCGACAGCGGACAGGACCTCTCCATCGGATATCTCGATCACGACGCCGACGACGTCAGGCTCTACTTCGAGGAGAGTTTCAGCTTCCGCGTCGACGAACCCGATGCGGCGATCCCGGTCCGACTGGTCAGATCCTGAGAACAGAGGTGTCCATCGGCGGGCTCCGTCAGTAGGCTCGTCGGGAATCGTCACGGGCAGGCGCAGGTCCGTTTCTCCCGCCCGGTCACGGGCCGCTAGCTCATCGGGTAGAGCAGGGGACTTTTAATCCCAAGGTGCCGGGTTCGAGCCCCGGGCGGCCCACC
>Ga0209415_10016592_pt1 | contig 11820 bp, 19 predicted proteins | sample PeaSoiSIISIP2007_FD_187696 | JGI IMG/M metagenome (GOLD analysis project Ga0209415, IMG submission 187696) | Peat soil microbial communities from Weissenstadt, Germany - SII-SIP-2007 (SPAdes) (version 2) | ecosystem: Environmental > Terrestrial > Soil > Wetlands > Peat | place: Germany... | reverse complement strand
GGATCACCGGTGGGCCTACATCCAGGACCCGAACGGCATCTGGATCGAGTTCTTTGTCCCGCCCAACTGAGGGGTTGACGGGGTACCGCACAAGCCCTGAGCTCCCGAGCTTACTCAGGCCCGGTTCGTACGCCGCCTGGTGGGTGTCAAAGATCCCGACGAGCCGGCTACCCCTGATGAGGGCGAATTTACCTTCGTGCTGGGCCACCAGCCGCGCCCGCTCCGATTCGGCTCCGACCGTCAACGCCCTCCGTTCACGCTTCCCGGTGGCAGAAAGACCTAACATCAATTGAATCAATTGAGGGGTTGTGCTCGATGACCCGCATACCACGATTACCGTGCGCAGTTCAACCCTGAAGGCACTTTCTCTCTACAAGGTCCGAGGAAGAAGCTACGACGAAGTTCTCCGCGAGCTGATGGACGAAGTACCCCCAACTGCCTTTCTCGAGTGGGCTCAGGCCGAACTTCGCCGCCCTGCGATGAGCCTTGCCGAAGGGCGTAAGCGCTTGGGCCTCCCGAGTCCCTGATGCCTCGGGTGACCTTCTCACCGGGAGGATTCCGATCGCTGAGCCACCTACCGACACCAATTCGGCTTCGGTTCAACGAGGCATTCGCGCTTCTCGAGGGGGCCGGACACGGCACTGCTCGACACGCACCGGCGTTCCGGAGCTCCAGACCTCTGGACGCTTCGAATTGCCGGGAATCGCGGCATCTATCGGTGGCGAGTCGACGAAGCCCGGTTCATGCGGTTCGGTCACCGGGCGCAGGTCTACCATCGGCTTCCGAAGTAGGCCGAGAGATTGCGAAGCTTCAAGTTACGGCGAGGGCCACTGGAGACCGGGCGCTTCGGTCGTGCTCAACTTGCGTTGCACCGAGCCGAAGATGGGTTCAACTTGGGTTGCACATTCAGTCGGGCTGTAGCCGTCCCTAAGTTGTAGGCTAAACTCCGGTTCAGCCCAGAAGAGGCGCCCAGCGGGGGGTTTTTCCTTGGCGAACTCCCGTCCCGCTAAACACTCAACTCCCCCTGAACCCGGCGGCTAGATCGGAAGGTTCTCTGGGCCCGCAAACGGATCTCCCTCGGGGCTCGATCTCCGAGGGGGCCTGACCCGGCCTCTCATGCCATACTATCCCGTGAAGTCGGAGAGACCATGACGTCTGGACGGCGGCTTGCCGATCTCGAACGCCAGGAATTCGTTACCGTCCGGGTCCCTGAACTGCAGCACGTTCCAGCCCCACGGTTCGTGGGAGACGGTCCGAGCGACGCGTGCCTTCGCACGCCTGAGCCGGAGCTGAAGCGCTCGCACGTTGTCGGTACGAAACAGGATGCCAGTGGAGCCACCCGTCCGACGCAAGGTCTCTGAGTACAACGGCTCCCCCCATTCGCGCCTGGGGACCACGAGAGAGAGCGCCGTCGACCCCCTCCCCAGGCTGAGCTGGACGAACCCCGTCTCGGGGTCCTCCTCTAGGACTCGGAACCCGAGAACATCCCGGTACCATTCGATCGCCTTAGCCCGGTCTCGGACCACGACTGCGACGCTTTGGAGTTGCGTGATGCGACCCGTTCCCCGCGACGGCGGCGGTTCAATGTTGACCCCCGAGCCTACCGCATCGAGTCGCCACTCCAGGACATGGTACTCGACGCCCGAGAGCTTTCGGAGCGGGTCCGCGCGCAGCAGGTTCTCGGCCTTCCTCAGGGTATCCGCCCGAAAGATCAGCAAATCTCCCTTCGGGTTGATGAACCCCCCACCGGCGACCAAGCGCCCCGCGGCGTCCATCTCCTCCGCCCGCTTCTTCCGGGTCGAGCGGCCCAACGGCTCTTCGTCAGTCGGGTCCCGGTAGATCACTAAGCGGGCGTAGAGGTGCTTCTGCCTCGAACGAACCCGGCGGCTTGGCGTCGACATCGACTCAATCATGGGGAAGGGCCTTCGCTATCTTAGAAACTCCGAGCGGTCAGGCCCTGTAGTGGGCAGCGAAGGAGTTCGATGACCTTTGCCCCATCGCCGGCCGAAGCATCGGTCCGCAGGCGCCGCCGAGGGAGGCACAATGCTCGATGCATTCAGCTCGACGTGCGAGGGGATTCGACCAGGCGTGGGCACAACCGTAGTTGTACAAATGTGGCAGGGGCGGCCCCGGAACGGGTGGGGCTCGCTGCGCGCTGAACTCCTCTGCGCCGGGTTTGTCCTAGCGCTGGGCACAAGGCGGATGGAGAGAGCGACCGCATTCGACCTGAGGAATCCAGCCGCGACCCAGCCTACCGGCGGTTGTCACCGGGATTGATCCGGACTCGAGCAAGCTTACGTTCGATCCCACGGAGCTCCTTCTGAACGAACTCCCACGTGTCCTTCAGATCCAGTCCGCCATACTCGTGGATGAGCTCGTTCCGGTAGGTCGCAAGGTGGGTCCATGGCACTGATGGGTTCGAGCGCTGGGTCTGCTTCGACACCTTCGTGGCCGCCTCTCCCATGATAATGAGGTCGTAGGCTACGACCTTCTGGAGGTCCCGATCCCGCGAGAAGACTGACCACCCGATTCGCAGGTGCTCTCGGATGTCGCGCAGCATGTCGAGCATGTCGTCCACCCGCCCTTGATCGGACACCAGCGACCGAGTCACAACGCCACCGCGTCCGCCAGGGCTTGTGGTCGGACATACCACTTCAGGGATTCCTCCCGACAGAGATCGACGGGGCGTCCCAGGATCACCTCGAGCTTGGCCCTGAACTCCGCCCTCGTCATGAGTCCCAGGGGCGCCGTCGATTCGAAGAGCACGTCCACGTCGCTGGCGCGGGTCGCCTCGCCTCGAGCAACCGACCCGAACACCCTCAGTCTGCTAACGCCGTACTGACGGGCGAGGCGGCGGACCCCCCGCAGATGGGGCGCGATGAGTTCCTGCACCCCGAGCCCGGAGGGGTGGAGGGGCTTCGGGTAGATGCGTGGCACCTTCCACAGCCTAGATTTGCAGCGCGGGCAAATCCGTACCGGAATCCTTCGCGGACGCCAGGAGTAGACGCAGCGGAAGCAATGAACGCTTTCAAGAACTGGCTTGGCCATCGAAGAAAACTAGGTCGTGGCAGTACTTAACTTACCTAGAACAATCAAACCAAGGTAAGTCGCCACGGGAGTTCGTTTGCCGGTGGTCCAGCCCGAATCCCCATCCAGACCCCAGGTCCTCGGGGGCGATTACCACGGCCGCCAATCGTCGCATCGGAGGTTCAACCGCAGTTGAACACATCTGGGGGCGAGAGCCCAAGGATTGAAGTGGGTTCAAGGTGAGTTGCACATAGTATTCGGCGCAGGGGTTGCAAGCGTCGGTCGTACAGTCCTTAGCTACGGAACAGTCGATCGTACTTCCGGTGATCGACGATATCGAGGAAAATGACATCACGTCCGAGGATAGTGTAGAAGCATCTTCGAAAAGAAGGCAGGTCAACGCAGTACAGGTTGGTCACCCCGTACTTTTGGACAAACCGCAGCGGAATCTGGCTTTTCGGTATCACCTCCCCCCACTGTCCATCCGCGCGTACCCGTTCGAACGCCATCCCGACCTTCTTCCAAGCCGCGCCGTCGGGATGAGAGCCCGCGGCCGCCGATCGTTCGGGTTTCTCGTACTGGACGGATGCATCAGGATGGATGATTACGCTGCGAGGACGAAAGGGCAAACTCTCGCCTCAGACTCGCCTGCCGACCGAGAGGGCGTGTTGCAGATTCGGACTCAGGTTGTGGGTCCATTGAACCCCCTTCGTTCCCTCGGCGGCCAATCCGAGCTTGAAGAAGTACCGGAGGGCACGGTTCAGCCGCGGGCGGTTGGTAGACCGCCCCCGATCTGCCAGTTCCTTCAGGAGCCAGGCCCGGCTCACCGGAGTTTCGGCGTGCTCGAGGACCTCCTGGACAAGTTCGACAGTGGACAGATTGACATCGAGCGAATGTCGAGAACTCACCGAGGAAGACGCCATGGGGGGTAAAGGTCTGTGTCCTGTAAATATCTTTACCCTTGTGCGGAAGTTGGAAGGTGGCCATCCGACGCACGATCCTTGGTTCTGCAGCCGCGACGTGGACCGAACGCCGACCCTGGGCCGCTTAATCTTTCACGTGGGCTCAACTTGCCCTTTACCCACGCCTGAGCGTTAAGTGTCCGATTTCGCCCAGGTGGAGGCGACCGACCAGGTCCCAGACCTCGAGCTCGTCAGCGAGATTCGCTGTGTTGAAGTAAGTGTGTTGACATCAACACAGTTGTGGTAGTGAAGACGGTCACTCTCACCAAGGATGCGTACGATGCGCTAGCCGCTCTCAAAACCGAGGGAGAGAGCTTCAGCGAAGTGGTCCGCCGGTTGACCGGATCCCACGTCTTGCTTTCCTCCTTCGCGGGCGCGTGGGTCGGAGCACCCGAAGATGCGATCCGAGAGGTACGCGGCTTCCTCCGCAGATCCGACCGTCTGTCGCGCGCAAAGTTGCGGAGGTTGGCGAGTTTGGAGCGTGCGAATGGTAAGCCTTGACAGCACGTTTCCAATCGATTGGGTCGCTGGAAATTCCCGGGCGATTGCGAAGGCTCGCGACCTTGATCGCACCGGCGAAACACGCTACCTGACAGCTCCTGCCGCTTCCGAGGTCCTTGTCGGCGGGTATAGACTCGGGGGCCGCTTTTTCGAACGCACGAGGATGCTGGTGGACGGCCTCCAGCTCCTGCCGTTCGATCGTCTGTCGATCCACGCCGCCGGACGTCTGGGGGCCGAGCTCGTGGCCCGAGGGACACCCATCGGCCAGGCGGATCTCTTCATCGCTGCGATCACCCTCCGTCTCGGGGAGCGACTTCTCACTCGCGACAGGGACATCGGCGGAGTGCCCGGACTGTCCATCGAATCCTACTGACTGGCTCGGCAGCACGTCGTTTACGAACGCGCCCTCGAAGTGGGACCCACCGCGCTGACCGAATCGCTGCCGGCCTTTCCTCACATGACTCGAAGAGCCGTCGCTCGGCCCACCGTCAGGGCGGTTCGCGTTTCGTTACGGATGGGCCGCTCCGTTCGAGGGCGGGTCGGTTCCCGGTAGCTGCCGTTGCGCCTCGGTCGAGACCCGGCCAGGAGCCTCCTCGGTCGGAGGCGGAGCGGCGGCCGTTCCTGGAAAGACCGGAGGGCTACCGGATAGGCTGGCTCTCGCCTTCCGCTTCGCCCGCTCGACGTACGCAGCCAGGAAACTCTCCTCTTGCCGACGGGTGATCCAACCTTCCCGTTGCAGCGTGGCGAGCCCGATCTGAAGCCGTTCGAGCACGTCGGGGTCCACGAGTACGTCGGCCGCCCGGGTTAACTCCAGGGTTGCCGAAGAGAGCCAGGGGTCCTTCCGCAACGCGTCCTCCATCGTGGTTCGGAGGACCTGATCGAAGTGCGCTGTGCGAGGCTCCACCGGGAGTACGACCCCCCCGAACAGTTGCCGGAGCGTCCCCCCTAGCCGTTTCTCCGAAAGGACCCGCATCGGAGGGAAGACGATCTGGCGGGTGCTCCCCGGGCCCCGAAGGGTGGCGACCCAGAGCGGAAACCAGACCACGCGTGTGCCGGAAAGGCTCGCCACCGGAAGGAAGTACCCTGCGAGGAGGTTCTTTTGCGCAGAGCGGGCGGCGGTCTGTCCGTCGATCGCGTGAAGGAGGTCGGCCCCAGCGGCCGCGAACTCGTCCCGGAAGAGTTCGTGGTCCGCCAGGGTCCTTGCGAATCGCCGCTCGACCTCGGTAACTTGGGAGACCGCCTGTTCGAGGTCGGCCCGCTCCCGTGCATGGATCTTCTCGATCTCGTTCCGACTTTCGGCCCCGGCCCGGTTCGCATCCCGCACCAATTTCTCCGCCTGTTTTCGACGGAGAGAGTGCGCTTCGCCCTCGGCTCGTCGGTGGGTGGCGCGGAACGCCAGTGTGTCGGCGGTCGAGGCCGAGGTCTCGCCGTGGGCGATCGCGGCCTGTGCTTCCCGAATCCTCCGGAGATGCAGTTGAACCTGGGCACCGTGGGCGCTCTGAACGCGGACGACTTCCGCCTCGGCCTGGGACGTCGCCTGGGCAACACGCTGTTGCCGCTCGACCTCGATGCGTCGGGATTCCTCAGCCAGCCTCCGCTCCGCGCCCTCGAGGATTACCTGAGTCTGACGGCGCACGCTGCCCAGTTTCTCAAGGTCGGCGTCGAACCGTTCGAGCCAACGGTACATCTGGTCCACCGTCTCGTTGTACCAAATCAAGTCGTGGCGCGCCGGGAGGAATCCTGCGTGGGGGGATTTCGGGTCGCTGCGGAAGTCGCTGTGAGTGAGGATATCGAAGAGGAGGGGAGGATCGACGGGAAGGAACCCTTCGACCGTGAGAACCTCGGCTCCGGGGTCTTGCGCGAGCTGGGGGAGTATATTGTGAATTCGAGCAAGATACTCGGTTGGGGGCAGGTCTCCGTCGAGCAGCTTGGGAACCTCGTCCACCTGAGGGAGCAGGGTGTAGCGGAACGAGCGCTTCCAGACGCCGGTTCCATCGAAGATCGCAACCTGCGGCGCCGTTCGGCCGGGAAGCACCACGAGCGGCCAGTACACGTTTGCGATCGCTTCGATCTCCTCCTCGGCCCGCGAGGCGAGCCGGTGAAGAAGTCCACGGCGATCGTTCTCCACGGCGACCAGTATCGTGGCAAGAAGCGTGGGTTCCGGCAGCTCGCTAACCCCTCCAGCCTGGTCGGTGACCATCGCAAAGCCTAGCGTGACTTCGTCGGGCTGCCACGCAGGAGGCGGCTGAAGCATCGAGCCCCGTCGAGGCTCCGCCTGAGCGACCTTGCGGGCGAGATCATCGAACGATTCTGGCTGGGGGTGTCTCTTGGCCGGCCCGCGTGGTCCGTGGGAAGCAGCCTCGGGAGGAGCCGCAACCCCTACGGGGGTGGATCCTGGGTCCTTCTTGGCGGTCCCAGGATCGGGGACAGAATCACCGGGCTGGGTGGCTGCCGAGGGTGATTCCACGGGCCTAATCGGATCCGGCGAGACTGCTGGCGGGGTCGAGTCCGTGCCGTCGGCGGAATCTGGAGATGAGGGGGAAGGCGAAGCGTCGTTCCCCTTTCGTGGAGCACGTTGCTGCGGTGTCACCGCGGAGGACATTGGCTGGCTATCCCCATAAGACCGCGCACGGACGCCCGAGAGGGGGGTGGGGGTGTTGAACTCGTCGGATTCACCCGCCGGGTTCGGTCCCGGCCATCGGCACTCCCATCACCGGACGGGCAGCTCCGGCGATGAGGATCAAGAAGTCGACCCCGTCGTCAGAATTGACGCCACCTCGAGGGCGACGATGTGAATAATGAAGCCGAACGAGCGGAGAACAATTGGAAGTACCCTACGGCCGAGGGTGCGTACAATCTGCGTTGATCAGACGCCAGGACCCTTCCCTTCGGCCTTGAATCACGCTCCCCCTCCCCCCCAAGCGACGTGTTTGGCCCAGATTGAGGCTGAGACCGTTCTCCCCTCGAAACTCTCGAGCCGACTCGCCCGAACTGGGAGTGGAGCTGTCGAAACCCTACAGTGGCATCAGCTCTGGGAGCCCCCGGAACGCGCGGTCTGCGCTAACAATCCTCGCACCTTCGTGCCTGGCGGTCGCGAGGATGATTCCGTCCGCGAGGCTAGCTGCTCGCTCGCTGCGGCGCAGCCGTCCCCGAAGCCGGCCACCCTCGATGGCGAGAGCGGGAGAGACATCGTGCAGCCGACTCACCGACCGAATCGCGGTCTCCATCAAGTCGATGCGGCTCTCGTCGCCTTCGAGCATCAGCTTCGCCGCCAGCTCCCCAAGGGTCAGGGCAGACGTGTGGACTCGCTCAGGTGGGGCGGTCAGGAACTTCTGTGCGATTCTCCGGCCGGTCGCGGTATCGTGGAGTACTTCCCACCACGCCCAGCTATCGAGCAGGATTTCAGATCCGGTCACGCCACAGGCCATCCTCGTGCCGGTCAAACGGTCGGAATTTGCCGCCCTTGAGGATACCGAGGACCTCTACTGGTCGAGGCTGTATCTCGGCGCTGATCGGAATGCCGGCCACGAGCCCCGCCCGTCGGGCCTGGTCCGCGGGGATGATCACGGCGAGGCTGTTCCCCATTCGCCGGACGACTCCGGCCACCCTCACCGGTTCCACGTTTGACGTAAACGTATTACGAGTACTTGAACCTGACCGCGCGGGTGAACTAAGAGATCTGCCCGTGGCCCCCCTTTACGGCACCAGCCCAGTTTCACGTGCCCTTGAGATAGGATCGGGCCCCGTCGATGAGGAATCGAACGTCCGACGCGAGGGAGATGAACCGGAAGCCGAGGTCTACGGCTACTTTCCTTTCCTGGGGGTCAATTACCAGCGTTCCGGGAACCTTGCCGCGCCGCTCGCACGTTTCGACCACCTTCCGCATGGCGTCCCGCACCTTCGGATTCTTGCGGTCGTCCAGCAGCCCTAGGCTGAGCGTCAGGTCCTGGGGCCCGACGAAGAGGATGTCCACGCCGTTCACACCGGCGATCGCCTCCAGGTTGTCCAACGCCTCTCGGGTTTCGATCTGGACACCGACCAGGGTCTCCGCGTTGGCGCTTCTCAGGTAGGACGAAAGCTCGGTGCCGTACCGTGACGCAGCTGCCGCCGCGGCTCCCCGCACTCCGTCCGGAGGGTACTTCGCGAACGCCACGGCGGATTTGGCCTGGGCCTCGGTGTTGACGAGCGGGACCAGAACGCCATGGGAACCGGCGTCCAGCGCCTGTTTGATCAGGTATTGGTCCACGTTCCCCACTCGCACGAGGGGTGCGGGGCCATCCCCTCCTAGGTCCGATACCATCGCGGCCAAGGTCTCGGGGTTGACGGGGGAGTGCTCGGTGTCGATCATGAACCACTCGAAACCGAGGTCCTTCAGCGCGTCCACGCACAGGAGCGAGGCGGAGGAGATCCACGTACCAAAGCAGGGGTCCTTGGACGAGCCGAGTCGGCTCTTGAGCGCACTCTTCATGGGTCGCTTGACCTCGGAGTCTGCGGGCCGATAAGCTTTCCAGACGACGAGGAAACGCGCGGCAGCGACGCGGGGCCAAGCCGATAGCGGTCGGGCCTCCGAATGACCAGGCTTGTCCCTTAACGTTCGAGTCCCGCCCCGGCGTACTCGCGAGAGGGTCGGTCCGTCCCCGAGGGGTGTCGACGCGCCCGAAAGTCTGCGAGAATGTCCACGATGTCGTCTCGACGCGTGACAAACGCAAGATACTCCTCATCCATGCGGTCACCGTATTCGGCGACCAGGATCTCGACTTGCTTCACGAGCTCGCTCCGCCACGTCGGGGTTGTCGGCCAATGTTTGAGTTCCGCGAGTCGCTTGGCGAGCAGGTCCTCGACGCCGGCAAGACGTACCGGGCCGTACGGGGTCTCCATGACTTGGATTTTGAGGCGGCTTCCAGTAAAATTCGGTCCGAGGAGATCGATGTCCGTGTCCCAATCCCCACGGCGCCAGACTTGTCCGCTCGGGACGAAGCCCCACAACCTTACGACCTGAAGAGCTCGAGCTCGAGGCATGACGATGTCAATGTCCCTGGTTGAGGTCTGGCCCGAGGTGTATACTTCTACGGCCGATCCTCCGACGACGATGGCTTCCTCTCCCGTCGCCCTCTCGAGCAGGGCGCCGAGGAACAGGGTACGTTCCGGCTTCGATCGAGCCGTCCCGAAGGCGTTCTCGACCTCCTTCCGGCTGACAGTCATCCTAGAGGCTCTTGCGCGATGGTCCTTTCTCGGCGGGCCGCTCGAACTCCTTCGCGTACCTCTCCGCTACCGAAGGGTTCCGGGCGTAGCGGGAAGAGTCAAACCACGAACTGGGCTCCGCGGCGATTCTTGCGGCCCGTCGGGCACGGTCGGCCTCATCCGCGAACCAATCCTCTGACCACGAGAAGCGGACACGCCGCCTGAGGAGGTTGCGGATGTCCGAATCAAGAAGAATCCACCCGCTTCCGCGACGGGTCACCAACCCCGCCTTAGCCAGCCGGGCAACTTCACGATAGACCTTCGGCATCGATACCTCGCCCATCTTACCTACACGATAGGCCGTCAAAGGGCGGTTGGTGCTGGCCAAGGCGGCGAGCGTGCGAACCCTCGTTTCGCTGCCGAACACGGCAACCAGACCCGGATCCACCCGGAACTCCATGACTCAAGTAGGTCGGCTTGTCTTATTACCCTTTTTGGGCAATACTGGTGACTGGGAGCGCACCACTCACCATGGTCCGCGTCGTCAAGGGAATCGCGAACTCCTGTCCATTCAAGGGACTAGGTCCTCAGGGCGGAACAGCCGTCAAGCCCTTACCAACGCGCCCGTCCTTCGTCAGAAATATTGGTCGCCCCCGCGCCGGTCATAAGTAGACCCAAGGCCGTCACACGGCGCCATGGGAGGAGAGAAGGCGTCCGAACTTCTGGACCGGTTGATCGCGGACCTGAACGACTGGCGGGGCCAGAGGATCGAGCGGATCCGCCGGCTCATGCTCGAGGCCGACCCCGAGATGGTCCTCGAATGGAAGTGGATGGGGACCCCTGCATGGTACCGCGATGGTGTGGTCGCGATCGTCAACCCCCACAAGGGAAAAGTGAAAATGACCTTCGCCCAAGGGGCGCATCTTCCGGACCCGGCGAAGCTGTTTAACGCGGGTCTGGGCGGGAACCAATGGCGAGCGGTGGACATTTTCGAGACCGACGCCCTCAACGAGAACGCTCTCAAGGACCTTGTCCGGGCCGCCGTGGTGTTCAATCAGGCCAATACCGCCGAGCGGGGTGGGGCGACACCCAAAAAGGCCCCGAGGACCCCCCGAAAGGTTTGATCAGGGACCTACGCCCGTTCGAGGAGCGCCGCGGTAGTCCTGGTGCGTCGTCGATCCCGGGCCTCTCCGAGGTCCGGGGCATCCCCACCCCCATCGCAGGAAGCCACACCCGGAGAGTCCCCAAAGTTATCGGCGGTTTGGTCAGGGAGGTCCGCCCGCTAGGGGTACGGTTCGGGCGTGTCAGGCTCGTAGCGAAATCACCCTTTCTCCGGTAGAACGGTAGATCGCTCAGGATCGGTCGCTCCTGATCGGTGTCGAACGCCGAACGTTCCACTTGACTTGAACCTCTCCGAAGTCAACGATTCGGACGTCGTTCAGTGAGCCCTGCAGGCTTATATCGATAAGCCGCCTGTTCAACAAGTGAGGCATCGATGGAGACCGTAACGGTGTCCTCGAAGTACCAGGTCGTCATCCCTGAGAAATTGCGACGCCATGCCCGAATCCACCCGGGCGACAAGATGGCGGCCATCGTGAAACACGGGATTCTCTACTACGTTCCGGTGCGTCCCCTTTCGGAAACCAAGGGAATGGCCCCGGGGTTAACTGCACGAAATCTTCGCGATAAGAGAGACCGCTTCTGAGGTCTCCCAAGATGATCTCCGTAGACAGCTATGGGTGGATCGAACGATTCACGGCAGGGCCCAAGTCCGCCGACTACAACCGAGTCGTCGATGCCACTCCGCCCGACGAGATCGTCACTTCGGTCGTGGTCCTCTACGAAGTCTACAAGAAGATGAAGAGTCGGAACGGAGAACTCGCTGCGCTGGAGGCAATCGCCGCGCTAGGCCAGACCCGTGTGGTACCCGTGGACCAGGAGATAGCCCTAGAAGCAGCAGACTACAGCTTGGCTCTGCGTTTCCACTTCGCCGATGCGCTTGTTTACGCCACGGCCCGTAGGTTTGGCGCGACTCTATACACCAGCGACCCCGATTTGGCGAAGGTCGACGGAGTTACTGACTCCTGCGTAAGTAGGTTATTAACCGGGATGTGCTCTCCCTCTCCGCATGGGAACCTGGACCCAGCGG
>Ga0209415_10016590_pt1 | contig 11821 bp, 8 predicted proteins | sample PeaSoiSIISIP2007_FD_187696 | JGI IMG/M metagenome (GOLD analysis project Ga0209415, IMG submission 187696) | Peat soil microbial communities from Weissenstadt, Germany - SII-SIP-2007 (SPAdes) (version 2) | ecosystem: Environmental > Terrestrial > Soil > Wetlands > Peat | place: Germany... | reverse complement strand
GGTCACCCCCGCCCACCTGCCTTTTATCGCTGCGACGGCATCGAGTGCTGCGGGCATCACGCCGATAGGAGTTTGCTCGCGGACGGCTCCCGCTTCACCTTCTCCTGCAGTTTGACCAGCGCGTCGAGAAGCGCCTCCGGCCGCGGCGGACAGCCGCTCACGTACACGTCGACGGGAAGGATCCGGTCTACTCCCTGAAGGACCGCGTAGCTGCGGTACATGCCCCCCGTGCTCGCGCAGGCGCCCATCGCGATCACCCATTTCGGCGCCAGCATCTGGTCGTAGATCCGGCGGACGGCCGAGGACATCTTGTAGGTCACGGTGCCCGCGACGATCATCACGTCGGCCTGCTTGGGCGAGAATCGCATCACCTCGGCGCCGAACCGGGCGATGTCGAATCGGCTCGCGCCGACCGCCATCAGCTCGATCGCGCAGCACGCCAGGCCCATCGGCATCGGCCACATCGAGTTGCTCCTGATCCAGTTGATGACGGCGTCGGCGCGGGAGACGATGACTTCGCCCTCAATCTTGCTATTGTAGGCCAGTTCAGAGTTGGAGGTGACCATGGCGCGATTTGGGCAAAAACCACCCCACGGTACCGCGCCCGCAAGGTCGCGCAAGAAGGTTTTGCTGCGCGTGCCGAATTAACGCGGCCCGAGCGTCCAGACGCACGAGTCGGTCGCGGCGGTTGCGCCAAAATGCGCACTTGCCGAGACGCGGTTCGCGCCTGGGGAAAGCCTGACCCCGGGCCAAAGGAAGATGCGGTCGCCCGCCGGGTCCTGCCGGACGCCCTGGGCCACGCCGTTCACCTCGAGCGCCACCTGCGACGCATTCGAGTAGACCTTAACGTCCGCAACCGGGTCCGCCCGCTCGTTGAATCGGCTGCTCGCGATGTGCAGGACGGGGTCGGTGCTCCAATTCGCCTTGTAGAAGAAGAAGGCGTCCTTCCTCACCCTCCGGTCGTAGGTGACAAGGCCCTTGTCGTTGCGGCCCGGATGGTCGCCCTCGTTCCGCCCGTCCGACGCGAAATCATGGAGGCACCAGATGAACTTGGCCCACACGTACGGCCTGTTCTTGAGCGCGGCCCAGTAGGCCTCGTGGTAGAGGTCCTGGTATTCCTCCGGGTGAAACGGCCCGCCATGCTCGGGGGGCCCCGGGTTTTGCGCGTGCTGGAAGATGCTCGCCCCGGCCCCGAATTCGCTAATCCCGAAGCGCGCCCTCGGGTAGTCGGCGTGCGTCGTGTCGAGCCACGCGGCAAAGTCGGAGGTCTTCCCGCGGTACCACCCGTAGTACCGGTTGAACGCGACGACGTCCGTATGCCAGTTCCTCGGGTCGGCGTTGTCATGGTCGGAGGCGTACGTCGAGAGCCGCGTCGGGTCCTCCTGCCGCACGACCGGGGCCAGCGCCGCGATCACCCCGTCGGCCGCGGGCCCGCTCGTCTCGTTCCCCACCCCCCAGAAGCATATCGACGGGTGGTTGAAATTCTGCCGGATCAGCTCGCGCAGCTGCTGCTTTGCGTTCTCGAGGAACTCGGGCGTGGCCAGCGCCTCGTTGACGAACGGGATTTCCGCCCAGGCGACGATGCCGGCGCGGTCGCAGCGCGAGTACCACGTGTCCGATTGCTGGTAATGGGACACGCGGACGGCCGTCGCGCCCGAGTCCTTCATGATCCCGAAATCCTCCGCCTCCTGCGCGCCGGAGATCGCCCACCCCTGGTCTGGCCAGTCCTGGTGCCGGTTGAACCCGTACAGGTTCAGATAGCTCCCGTTCAGGATGAATCCCCGGTCCGGGTCGACCGTGTAGGACCGAAGCCCCAGAGGCTGCTCTACGGCGTCCGAAAGGGCCCCCGCCGAACCGTCCGGGGAGACAGGCCGAAGTTCGACCCGAACCGTGTAGAGGTACGGGTCGGCCCCGGCGTTCCAGAGGTGGGGGTTTTCGATCGTGACGGGCTTGACCACCTCCACGGAGCCGTTGGCCTCCAGGTGCGTCCTGAGGGACGGAAAGTCGATTTCGACCCGGGGCGCGTCCGCCCTGGGCTCCTCGAGGATCGTCACCCCGACGTCGACCTCCCGCGGAGCGGTGCCATGGTTCTCGAGCTCGGCGCGGATGGCGACCGAGGCCGAGCGGGCGTTCACGATTCCCTGCTCGAGGAACACGCCGGGCGAGCCGTAGTCCAGCGCCGAGATCTGGACGGGATTGGTGGCGAGAAGCGACACGTCGCGGTACAGCCCTCCGAAAAACGTGAAATCCGCCGATGTCGGCGGAATGCCGAGGCGCCCATTGTCCACGCGCACCGCGATCACGTTGTCGGCCCCCGCGCGCAGGGCGCCGGTCGCGTCGAAACGGAAACGCGCGAATCCGCCCTTGTGGTTGCCGAGATGGACGCCGTTCACGTAGACGTCGGCCATCAGGCTTGCACCGTCAAACTGGAGATAGAGCCGCCTTCCTGCGAGGGACGCCTCAACGGCGAGGTGCCGCCGGTACCAGCCCGGACCGCGGCGGTAGTTGTTGCCTCCGTCCTGCCCATCGAGCGCGTTCCATGTGTGGGGAAGGTCGACCGGCTGCCACGCGTGGTCGTCAAAGCCGGGTTCCGGGGCATGGGGGTCGTCCCCAGCGAAAAACCTCCATCCCGGGTCGAGGCTGATGAGCTGCCGGCCGTCCCCGCTCCCGGAGGCATGCGCCCGCCAATATACGGCGGCAAGCGCGGCTGCCGCTGCAAGGAGGCGAAGGGGGCGCATGGGCAGAGGCTAGTGCACGAGGTAAAGTTCGCGCCAGTCGATTCGAACGATCGCGTTGTCGCGCCAGCCGCGGACGCCCGGATCAACGAGGAATCCCCGGTTCGTGTAATACAGCGGCACATAGAATGCCTCGCGGGCGTTGATCGCCTCCATCGCGTCAAATGCCTCCCCTCGGCCGGCCGCGCCGGAGGCGCGGTCGGAGGCCGCGAATGCGGCGTCGTAGGCGCGGTCGCTCGCGCCGGAGTCGTTGTTGGGATCGCCCGTGACCCCGACCTCGAGCATGTCGCGCGGGTCGGGGATGGACACCCAGCCGTCCAGGAGCACCTGGAACTGCTTTTCGCGCAGCGTGCTCAGGTAGACCTTGAATTCGACGGGGAGCACCGCCACGCGCACGCCCAGGTTTTGCGCCCACATCCGCTCTAGCACCTCGGCCACAGCGAGCGTCGAGCCCGTGTTGCCGTTGAGAGTGAATTCGACCGCCGGCAATCGCGCCCCGCCGGGGTATCCGGCCTCCGCCAGCAGCCTTCGGCCCTCCGCAGCGTCGAATCGGAACCCGGTTGCAGGCACGAAGCCGCCCGTGCCCGGACGGACCATGGCGTATGCGGGCGTTCCGAGTTTTCCGAGCGCCGCGCGGACGAGCCTCTGGCGGTCGATGGCAAGTGAGAACGCCCGACGGACCCGCGCGTCCCTGAAGGGCGTGCGGGACACGTTGAAGGTAAGGAAGTTCGTGCGCAGGATAGGCACCACGTGAAGCTCCCTGGGGTGCTCGGCCTCGTAGACGGAAACCTTGGTCTGGGGCAGCCGGGCGGTCACATGCAGCTGGCCCGCGCGGAAGGCACGTTCCTCCGCATTCTCGTCATCGGTCGGATAGAACCAGATTTCCCGCAGCCTGACGCGGTCGGCGTCCCAGAAGCCCGGGTTGCGCCTCACGCGGACATACGCGTTCGGCCTCCATTCATCCAAGATGAACGGCCCGTTGCTTACGAGCGCGCCCGGGCGCGTCCACGGGCCCCCGCGCTGGCGGCGGCCGCCGTTGGCGTCCAGCGAGGGCATGTAGACCGGGTAGAATGGAAAGTTCGACAGCAGCCCGAGCAGGTAGGGCGCGGGGTGTTCGAGCTGGATGACGAGCGTGCGCGAGTCTGGCGCGCAAAGTCCGACGGAGGCGGGGTCGGTGGATCGGCCCTCCAGGAATTCGCGCGCGCCGCGGATCGGGAATGCATAGCCGGCCGCCTCGCACCCCAGCTTCGGGTCGAGAATCCTCAAGAACGAATCGAGGAAGTCCGGGGCGGACAGCGGCTCGCCGTTAGACCAACGGGCGGCCTTGCGGAGATGGAACGTGTACGTGAGGCCATCGCGCGAGACGTCCCATTGCTCGGCCATTCCCGGAAGGACTGTCGAGCCGTCGCTGGAAATGGCGACCAGGCCCTGGAACAGGGCGCTCAGTATCGTGCCCGTGGAATCCGCATTGTTGATGTGCGGGTCCAGATCGGCCGGCTCGTCCTTGTTACCAAAATGGAGGACTTGGGTGCGCGAGCCCGTCTCAACCGGTGTCGCATGCCTCCCGCAGCCGGACGCGGCGATGGTCCAGGCAAGGATGGGCAAGAGGCGTCGCTGCACGGGCGGCGAGTCTCGGCGCGGCGAATTGCGGGACGCAAATCCCATATTCCGCCGTCCAGAATCGGTAAGGGGCCAGGTCACGGCGCCCGGAACGCCGAGACCGAGGGCTTCGCACCCTCGGAGGGTGACGTCAGGCGTTCCTTGAGGCTCGTAAACAAGGGGAAAGCCAAACGGCGGGCGCGCGCAGAAATCGAGAGCGCACGGCGCATTGCCCCGTCATACCGGCGCCTCGGGAGTCGTCCTCGATTGCGGCCACCTCAACCGTTTTGGCTCGGCATGTAAGGCTGACGGCTATAAGCGGTTGCTCGCGTATGCCGTTCAAAATGGGAAGGGAATGCGGGCAGGGGCCGCGCGGAAGCCATTCGGGACGGCTGTGCAACTCGTTCGGCATGCGGGGACTCACGGGCCCGGGGAATCCCTAGCCGCCATGAAGCCGACAACGAACGGGAAGGGCGCTTCCGAGGAGAAGGCCAAGGGTTCGGCGGCGCCTAGCCAACGGGCGGTACAAGACGCAGAGAATCCCCCGCATCCGCTCGCATGGGTTGAGGCGATGCGCAACATAGGTTATACTCCCCCGACGGCGCTCGCGGATCTGGTGGACAACAGCATCACCGCCGAGGCACGGAACATAACGATTCGAGTCTCGATTCCGCGCTCGTCTGCGACCGGCGGATACATATCGGTGGAGGACGACGGAAGGGGCATGACGCCTGAACAGCTCGTGGAGGCCATGCGCTGGGGCGGAGATAGCCCGGGCCAGCAGCGGAGGCCGGAGGATCTCGGGCGGTTCGGACTTGGGATGAAGACGGCCTCGATTTCCATGGGCAGGACGCTGTCGGTCGCGAGCCGGAGTGCGCCCGGGGAGGCGCTGAACGTGCTGCGTTGGGACTTGGACCACATCGCGACGGCCGGGTGGCGAATGCTGGATGGTCCGGACGCGGTGGCGGAGGAGCTCCTTGCGCGGTCCGTGCTCGCCACTGCCGCTGATTCGACCGGCACGATGGTGATCGTGACCCAGCTCGACAGACCTGCTGTCCGGGCATCGCGCGCGGCGGAAGCGGAGCGGAACGAGGTTGTCCTGACGGAAATGATATCAAGACATCTCGGCATGGTTTTCCACCGGTTCATCGCCGAGGGACTGGCTATCAAAATCGGCGCGTCGGCGATTCCCGCTTGGGATCCATTCGAAGGCGGCGTCCCCTTGGACTCTGAGACGCTCGGAGGCTGCGTCGAGGTCGCTCCGTACGTTCTGCCGAACCCCTCCAAGGTGCCCGCCGACCAGAACGAGCGGATGGCTGGTCCGCTTGGGTGGGGTGCGCACCAGGGATTTCTTGTCTACAGGGCGAAGCGGCTGATCGTTCCAGGCGGATGGCTGCGGCTGTTTGCTGCGGAGGACAGTTGCCGCCTCGCGCGCATTCGGATCGACCTGCCCAACGCTGTGGACGGGGGGTGGAACCTGGACATGAGGAAGTCGAGCGTCGTGCCTCCCTCATGGCAGCTTGCCGACCTCAAGCGGATCGGCGAAGCCGCCCGCCGTCGCGCGGTGGCGGAGCTAAATCTACGGGGTGGCGGGCCGGCCCCGGCCGTGGCGCAGGATTCCCTCCGCACGATCGAGCGCCCCCCGCCGCGGGAGGCCGCATTTCCGGGTCCGACGCGAACCGCCAAGCCACCCCTGGGGGAGCGGGCGTACGTTTTCTTCGGCGCCGTCGCGCTGGTGATGTATTTGCGCCTGATGTATCATTCTTCCTATTTCCCGCCGTATTTTGAGGGCGAGGAGGCGAACAACTTGGATTTGGCGAAGGCGACATGCGAATATGCCGCATTCACGGGTTCGTGGTTTGAATGCTTTACCGGCGGCTTCTTTGAGTACAACAAAGGCTATCACTGGCCCCTGGTTCCGCTCTACTTGATCTTCGGCTACGATGTGAGGCTGATCACCTATGTCCTCCCGTTGTTTTTCAGTATCTTTTGCGCTGCAATCTGCACCATTTACAGGAAGGTCTACCCCAAGTCGTCACTGCTCTCCTTCGTGCTTGTCGTTGTGTTCTCCGTGCTATGCGTCTGCCTCCGGCGTTACAAGTGGCACTCGATCGCCTACTTGGCCGCGATTTCTGTCTACCTCTACTTCTTGCCCTATTACTACAGCGGCGCCCTTTTTCTGAGCTACAGACGGCTCAAGGTGCTTTCCGTGTCCCTCTTCGCGATTTGCTGCTACTGCTACTTCGGCTGCATGCTTTATGCCGTGCCTTTCCTGCTGCTCGCCGTCTACTTCAGCACAAGGGCCCAGCGGCGGAGGGAGCTGAAACTCGCTTGCTTGGGCCTGCTGGCTTTCTTGGCGGTGTTTTTCGCCACCTATAAGATCACCGATCTTTGGGGGCTTAGGATACGCGAAACCCTGCAGCACATTCTGAATGCGTCTTCGCGCGAGGGGCTGCGGGCTAGGTGGTGGACCGTGCGTGATTTCTTCTTCACGATGTATCTTTCGACCCCATATCTGATCCTGGTTGCCGTCGGATTGGTGGCGTCGTTCAAAAGAATCCTGCGCGGCGATCGCTTCGCGCTTGTAAACACAACACTGCTCCTCTGCCTGTGGGCGTTTCAGTTGACCGTCGAGGGGATGAATAACGCAGACCAGTTGAACTGGTCGATGATCCCGCTTTTGTGCATACTTTTAATTGGCTCGGACGAGGTCTTGGCCGCGATACGGGACAAAGTCAGGGGCGGTGCAGTCGTCGGCGCGGCCCTCGTGCTGCTCATCGCATGGAACGAACTGCGCTATTATCCGCCGCTCAGCAGGAACGTCCCCTTCCAGCCCTACGTGCAGTCCCACAATACCGCGACGCAAGCTGCGCTGGTGTTGATGATGATAAGAGACGATGACTCGGGATCCGTGCAGTATTACCTGCCTGATCCCTCAGTCCCTGACGAGAGCGGAGGCTTTGACTACAGCGTCAGCCTGAAGCGCGTGGACTTCGCCAAGGCCCTGTCGAGAGTGGTCTTTTTTACGAGCGAGGACGACTTTCGAAAGAAGCTCTCGGCTCAGGAACGGGACAAGTGGGCGGTCATTTATCTGAGCGTTCGCGAGCCGCCGACCACCGAGGGCGCCAAGGACGACTCCGACGTGCCCTTTCTCGGGAACAAGCCGCAGGTCATCCACCCGTTCGAGAACGTGTACAAGATCCCGTTCATCGTGAGGGAATATCGCCTGCGCCCCGGTCCGGCTGACGCAGGGGCGGCCGGAGGCCCGACGTAAGCGAGCTAAGTTCGGATTCCCTCGGGCTGTTCTTCAGCGCGCCGCAGGTCGGCCGGGCGAGCGCACCGCGATCGGCGCCCGGCAGCCATGTCGGTGTCTCGAGGCCGCCCTGCGGCCCGATCCCGCGAGTACAGGCAGGGCCCGATCCGCGGGCCCCGCCCCACAGCCCTGGCGGCTTTCGCCTTCTCCATAGGGAGCCCCCGTTCCAATCAACGCATTTTCATCCCCTCTGGGACAACGGTGCCCTGAGTTTGCGTTTGACCCTACCCTTTCCCTTAGCCTTTTACCTTCCCCTTCGCCCGACGGACAGCCCTGTCGTTCGGCACTCGGAGAGGTGACAGAGTGGTCGAATGTGCATGATTGGAAATCATGATAAACGCACCTGCAAGAAATTGGTAACTCGTTGCCTTCCAGTATCACAGGCATATACCAATTTCCGCTCTGGTCGGTTTCTGGTCGGCTTTTTGAAGTTCGCGGCACTTTCCCTCCCCCTGCCAGATCTCAACATTGTATTTACGTTGTCGATACAGGCAATTTAAAGCGCCCGATAGCCGGTGGGTTCAAAATCATTCTATTGAAGCTATTCAACTTCTACGCCTATTGCGGTCTGCTGCGGGGATAGGAAGGTTTTTATGAGGGGACCGTGACCGCATATCGTTACGCCAGAAAGACGTTTGTACCAAGGGCCATCGGGAACGACCGGGTTCTTGTCGAGCCAGTGCGCAAATTGAACCAAGTACTCGGAGGTGATCCCTCTTTCTCTCCTTCGACGCACCAGGTGACGAAACAACTCCTCTGGAATATCAGACCTCTGTATTCTTGGCATGAGGCTGATTGGTCGGCTTCCCATAGAAGCCTGCGACGATCTCGTCTTCCAGTCGCGCCACCTTCTGTTCATCGCTCGCGGCAGCATATCGGTCTGCCAGTTTCCCGAGTTGTTTGGGCGAGAGCTCTTTGACGGAAAGACGCAGTTCAAGATTCAGCGCTTCTGCCGCCTTGGCCATGGTATTGAGGGTTATCGACGTGTTCTTGCCGTCGAGAATTCGGCGCACCGAATTGCGCCCAGTTCTAGTCCTCCGAGCAAAGGTGGTGATAGTCATTTTGTCGTCGGCTATCTTGCGCCTGATGGCATCGGCAAGGGACCTCTTAAGTCTTAATGCGGTGGCAGCGCTCATGCGGAATAGGTGGTACAAAAATGTACCAGTGTCAAGAGCCCCATTATGAGCCCATCGCAACCAGTGCCCCATTCCGCGCGATCCCGTCTGGGGTGGGAATTGAAAAGACGCAGAAGGCCGAATGCAGGCGGCAATGCCGGAGTTTGCATTTGACCCTGCCCCACCCCTTGAACTTTGATTTTCCCCTTGTAACGACGGATACCGACGGTGTCCGGCACCCGGAGAGGTGACAGAGTGGTCGAATGTGCATGATTGGAAATCATGTGTACTCGAAAGGGTACCGAGGGTTCGAATCCCTCCCTCTCCGCCATCTTTTTCATAGGGAAGTCGGCTCAGGCTCGCTTACTCTTGCCAGTAATTGTGGCAAGAGTGAGTTGACGTGGGGGGTTTCGGTATGAAGCCAAAGTGTTCAGGACGATTCACCCTCAAAGCCGTGAATGCGTCCAGCAACGGGTTTGCCTACCAAACGTTCCTGGTATCGGGATGGCTAAATGGGCGTCGGGTCAGGAAGCATTTCAAGAGCCGCGACAAAGCCTTGGGCGAAAAGAACGCCCTAGAAGTCGAAGCCGCCAACATCGGAGGCGAGATTCGTGCCAGAAATACCCGCCTGAGCGCCGCCCAACTGGACGAGGCCGAATTCGCAATGGCCCGCCTTGGGCCGAAATCCCTGGCGCTGGCGGTTGAGTGGTTCCTAGCCACGTACAAACCGCCCGTCACAGCCATTGCCATAGAAACGGCCGCGGAGGCGTTCCTAGAGGCGAAGGCGCCCCATATTCGCACTTTGGCGCTTCGAGACTACCGGGTCACGTTGAAAGCTTTCCAGGCGGCCTTTCCAGCGCGCAAGGTACACACCCTCACGACGGCCGATATCCAGGGCTTTTTGGCCAACCGAGGCGTCGGAAAGAAGCGGCTGAACAACCTCCGCGGCGACTTAAACGCCTTTTTCGTCTTCTGCCAGGCGGCACCCCGCGAATGGACCCGCGAGAATCCAGTTAAGCCGATCCAAAAGTTCCGGATCGCGCGCGGGATTCCCGAAATCATGAACGCCGATACGGCGGCCCGGCTGATGGCATACGTAGAGACATACTCGGGCGGTCCGAGGACCAAGCAGCCGCCCGGCTTTCTTGCCCCCTACTTCGCGCTCTGCCTATTCGCGGGCCTGCGGCCGTCCGTGCCCGACGGCGAGGCCTGCAAGCTTGGCCTCCAGACGAACCCCGGGCGATTCATTGATCAGGAGCTCGGCGTCATCCGGATCACGCCCGAGGTCGCAAAGACCAACAGCGTGCGCCAGGTCACGATCCAGCCGAATCTGGCCGAATGGTTTGTGCGCTATCCCCTTGCGAAATTCCCGATAGTGCGGCAAAACGCGAAGCGCTGGATCACAGCCGTCCGGATGAAATTCGCTCTTGGTGATGATGTTCTCCGACACACATTCATCTCGATGCATGTTGCAAAGTTCAAGAGCCTTGGAACGGCGGCCCTCGAGGCCGGCAACAGCGAAACCATGATCCGGAGACATTACCTCAATCTCGTCAGTGAGGCCGACGCCAACAAGTTTTGGTCGATAAAGCCCGGAATGGACGTCGGTACAATTACAGAATTAATCGCGAGGCCGGCGTAGTCCGGCACAGTCAAGCTTGGCAGCCATTCGGCAGATGTACCTGCCTGAACCGCGCTGCATTGCAATAAATTGAACGGCTTAGAGTTGACGAGATCCGTACGGTATCATGCCATCAAATAATCTGTTGGTTTCCGGCGAGCGGCTCCTGGAGCTGATATTCGATGAGGATTCAAGGCCATCAGCCAGGTGGCTTCACAATCAAAAAAAGAGGCGCGCGATTCCGTTCCTCAAGGTCGGCCGTCTTGTGAGATATGACCCCGACCGCGTACGCGAGGTCCTGAACCAAAATTTCACAGTCGCGAGAGTATCATAAGCAAACCACCATGGCCGGCTTGACCTCAACACTCGGCGACTTGGATTTTCTCAACGATACACTTCTCATGCCGGCCCTTGCGAATGACTCGCACCAATCCGCCCAGTAAATGATCGAAGACCTCGTCAAGGCCAGTGCCTTGAATTTCGACCAGGTGCGAAGCGAAGGCTAGGACGATTGCCTGGTTTCCGGTCGATCTGCGCAGAGTCGCGGTATTCAGGGCGATTAGCGGAAGCGCCACGGATTCGTCGACTTCGAAGGTCACGAATCGTCCGCCACCGTGGGCATGAAGTTCAAAGGGGAATTGGGTTTCCATTGATTAGCGCTCGAGGTTGAGGACTCTCTCACGAGCGGCCCTGTCAACCGCCCAACCGGGCACGGCGTGTTCCATCCATCGTGCAACGTTATGCGCGACGTCTTTCCACCATTCGAATCTCGTTGCCTGCAAGAGCCGGCTGGGAGCGTGGCGTTCCTGTTCCTTTTGCTGTTCCGCCCTCTCCCAGGCTATGGGGCGCAGTTCAAGGCCCGGACCTGTTCTTCCCACCGTCGGAAGGATATCGAGCGCCGCAGTCCGGTTGCCGTTCGGGAGCCGCGCAAAAAGGTTCTCCTTGTCGGGAGTATGGACAGAGCAGCTTTGCCTGCCCCTTGAGCATGCGACATAGGCGGCCTTGGCGTTCAATCGCTCGGCGGCAACCACGACGTGCTCTGCGGTCTTGCTCTGGGCCTTGTGGCTCGTGACCGCAAAGCCGTACGTGAATTCCCGGAATTTTGCCGTGTCGATGCGCTGTCCCTCCAGGGTTTCAACAATGCCATTCCCAATGGCCGACACGGTCACAATCTGCCCATTGATAAAGCCAGCGCGCCGGTCGTTGGCTTGAATCAGCAGCCGGTCCCCAACGCAGACCTCCATTTTTTGCGACTTGCCAACATCGATGTCGGACCGAAGTGGCAGCCGACGCTCGCCGGAGGCCGATTTGACCCATACCTGTCCTGCCTCGGACCGGCTCACCTCGAAGAATTCCCCTCGCATGAACCCCTGGTTGGCGCGGTTGAATCGGACCACTAATCCCGGCTCATAGTTCTCCGGCTGCTTTTTCTGGGCCA
>Ga0209415_10016588_pt1 | contig 11823 bp, 6 predicted proteins | sample PeaSoiSIISIP2007_FD_187696 | JGI IMG/M metagenome (GOLD analysis project Ga0209415, IMG submission 187696) | Peat soil microbial communities from Weissenstadt, Germany - SII-SIP-2007 (SPAdes) (version 2) | ecosystem: Environmental > Terrestrial > Soil > Wetlands > Peat | place: Germany... | reverse complement strand
TGACCGTGGCGGAAGGCGACCTCCAGGGAATCGGCGAGGCGCTTCTCGATGCCGGGGCGAATCGCGAGCCGGTCGACGATCACCTCGATCGTGTGCCGCTGGTTTTTGTTGAGCGCGGGCTCGGTGCCGAGCTCATAGGGTTGCCCGTCGATCTTGACGCGCACGAAGCCGGCGCGCCGCAAATCGCTCAGTTCCTTGCGGTACTCGCCTTTGCGGTCGCGCACGATCGGCGCCAGGATGTGGATGCGCGTGCCCTCGGGCCAGCCCGTGATCCGGTCGACGATCTGCTGCACGCTCTGCTGGGTTATCTCGCGCCCGCAGCTGTAACAGAAGGCGTGGCCTACGCGCGCGAACAGCAGGCGCAGGTAGTCGTAGATCTCGGTGATCGTGCCCACCGTCGAGCGCGGGTTGCGCGAGGTAGTCTTCTGCTCGATCGAGATCGCCGGCGACAGTCCCTCGATCGAATCAAGGTCCGGCTTCTCCATCTGCTCCAGGAACTGGCGCGCGTAGGCCGAAAGCGACTCGACGTAGCGGCGCTGCCCTTCCGCATAGATGGTGTCGAAGGCGAGCGAGGACTTCCCCGAGCCCGAGAGCCCGGTAATCACGACCAGGCGATCGCGCGGAATCTCGAGATCGAGATTCTTGAGGTTGTGCTCGCGCGCGCCCTTGATGATGATCCGATCCGCCATCGACGCTGCTCTATACCGTAACCTGCGAATTATACCGCACTCGCCCGCCACGCATAATCGATCGCGGCGATCATGCTCGAGGCGCTCGCCCGGTTGCGGCCCGCGATGTCGAAGGCCGTGCCGTGGTCGGGCGAGGTGCGCACGAACGGCAGGCCCAGCGTGACGTTGACGGCATGGTCAAAGTCGAGCGACTTGAGCGCGATCAGCCCCTGGTCGTGATACATCGCGACCGCCGCATCGAACCGGAATTTCCCGTCGATCCGCCCGAAGGCGGTATCGGGCGCCAGCGGACCGAAGGCTGCGATTCGGGCGCGGCGCGCGCGGCGGATCGCCGGTTCGATAATCCGCCGCTCCTCGTCGCCGAACAGCCCGTTCTCGCCCGCGTGCGGATTGAGCCCCAGCACTCCGATTCGCGGCCGGCGCATCGCCAGCCGCTCGCGCATGTGCGCCGCCAGCAGCTTTATCGTCTGGAAGACCTTTTCAGCGCTGAGCGCGCGCGGCACCCGGGCAAGCCCGATGTGAACGGTCACCAGCGCCAGGCGCAGCTCCGTGCCGACGAACATCATGCGCCACAGCCGCGTCCCGGCGAGCTTCGCGAGCAGTTCCGAATGGCCGGGAAATTGATGGCCCGCGCGATTCATCCATTCCTTGCTGATTGGCGCGGTGACCACCGCCCGCGCTTCGCCCCGCATCGCCATCCGCGCGGCCGCGATGATGTACCGATAAGCCGCCGCGCCGCCTTCGACGCTGGGCTTGCCGGGACGATAAGCCGACGCGGAAAGCTTGCCGAGGCTCATCACCGCGATCCCCCGCGTCAGCGCCGGCAATTTTTCGCCGACGCTCCAGGCGATCGGTTCCGGCACTCCCGCGAGCCGCCGCGCCGCCGCCCGCATCGCCGCGAGGTCGCCGATGACCGCGAGCGGCGCAACCGGCCTGCCCCGGCTCACCGCCGCGGCCGCCTTAAGAATCACCTCCGCGCCGATTCCGGCCGGATCGCCCTGGCTGATTACGATCGGCAGAGCCTGTCGCCGCAGCGCCATCGGCTAATAAAAGGTCTCGATGTGGTGCTCCTTGACCAGATCGTTCTCGACCCAGCTCTTGAAGCGGCTTTTGGCGGCCTCGGTGGCAAGCTTGTCGCGAATTTTTTCGGTGGTTGCCTGGTCAAGCGGCTGGAGTCCCGGCTTCTCATGCTCCTCGAGTTCCAGGATATGAAAGCCAAACTCGCTTCGTACGACTGGCGAGATGTCGCCGGGCTTGAGATTTTTAACCGCCGCGCTGATCTGCGGCTGAATCTCGTCGGGGCCGAAGTAGCCCAGCTCGCCGCCCTTGCTCTTGGAATCGTCGTCCGAGTACTGAAGCGCCAGCGCCCCGAAATTCTCCCCTTTGACCGCCTTCGCGCGAACCTCTTCGGCCTTGGCCTTGGCCGCCGCGATCTGCGCCGGGGTGGCGTTGGTGGGCACCGCGATCAGGATCTGCGCGAGCCGGAAGCGCTCCTTGGTGACCTGAAATTCCTCGGGATGCGACTTGTAGTAGGCGACCACCTCCGACTGCGGGATCGTGACCTTGCTGCGTACCTCGTCCTGCAGCATCGCCATCCGCATCAGTTGATCGCGGGCGTGCTGGCGGAAATCGTCGTAGTTGAGCCCGTTCTGCGTCAGTTGGTCGCGGAACTGCTGATCGGTGAGATGGTTCTGCTGCTCGACTGACTGGATATAGTCGTTGACCTGCGCGTCCTCGATCTTGTCCGCGTACTTCTTGCTCTCTTGGTCGAGCATCTTGTTTTCGATGATGCCCTTCAAGATTGCCTTGGTTGCGACGCGCTGGTTCGGGTCGCCCGGCGGCGGCATCGTGATTCCGTTGACCGCGGCGAACGTCTTGATGTCCTGGGTGGTGATCGGATCGCCGTCGACGCTGGCGATCACCTGGCTGACGACCTGCGCCCGCGCCGGAATCGGCGTCAGCGCGGCCCCCAAAAAGAGCAGCATCGCGCCGCCGAGCGCCATGCGTTGCACGAGCGATCGCGCCGTTTCAATTAGCGAGTTCACCACTTCGACCTGACCAGTTTTCCAACTTTTCACACGCCGCCAGCGCCTGCAAGACATCGTCGAGTTGCGCGAAGGTCTGCTCATAGTCGTTGCCCTTGAACCTGATCATCACCTGGAACGACGGCGTCAGCCGAATCCGATCGCGATTCGCCGCGGCCAGCGCCGCAAGCCGGGGCGGCTCGACCGGAGCGTCGGGATGGAAGCGGATTTCAAGCTGGTCGCCCTTCAGGATGGCGCTCATGATCAGCAGCTCTTTCATCTTGCGGCGGATGTTCATCGCCGCCGTCAGGTTGCCGATCAGCGTCGGCAGCGGCCCGAAGCGATCGCGCATCTCGTCGCGCAACTCATCCAGGTCGCGCTCCGATTCGGCGCGCGCCATCCGCCGGTACAGCACCAGGCGCTCGTTCTCGTCGGGCACGAAGTCCTGCGGGATGTAGGCCGGGATGCCGAGCCGCAGCTCGGGCTCGAAGTCGGCGTGCTGCGGCTCGCCGCGGAGCTCATTGATCGCCTGCTCCATCATCTCGGTGTAGAGCTCGAAGCCCACCGCCGCGATCTGGCCCGACTGCTCGCGGCCGAGCAGGTTGCCGGCGCCGCGATGCTCCAGGTCGCGCATCGAGAGCTTGAAGCCGCTGCCGGCGTCCGACTCGACCAGCTCGCGCAACGCCTCGATCCGCCGCTTGGCATCGCGCGTAATGATGTGCTCGCCGGGAATCAGCAGGTAGGCGTAAGCTTTCTGCCGCGAGCGCCCTACCCGGCCGCGCAACTGGTAGAGCTGCGCGAGCCCGAAATGGTCGGCGCGATTGATGATCATCGTGTTGGCATTCGGGATGTCGAGGCCCGACTCGATAATCGCCGAGCAGATCAACACGTTGATGCGGTTCTCGATGAAGTCGCGCATCACCCGTTCGAGCTCGCGTTCGTTCATCTGGCCGTGCGCCACGCCGGTGCGCGCCTCGGGCACGATCGCGCGCACGTGGCGCGCGAGGTAGTCGATGTTCTCGACCCGGTTGTGGACAAAGAACACCTGCCCGCTGCGGTTCAGCTCGCGCAGCATGACCTCGCGCAGCAGCGCGTCGTCGAAATGCGCGACGAAGGTCCGCACCGATTGCCGGTCGGGCGGCGGGGTCTGGATGACCGAGAGGTCGCGGATGCCGATCATCGCCATGTGCAGCGTGCGCGGAATCGGCGTCGCGGTCAGCGTCAGCACGTCGACCAGCTTGCGCATCCGCTTGGTCCGCTCTTTGTCGGCGACGCCGAAGCGATGCTCCTCGTCGACGATCAGCAGGCCCAGCCGCTTGAACTCGACGTCGCTCTGCAGCAGCCGATGGGTACCGATCACGATGTCGACCGCGCCGCGTCGCAGATCCTCGATCGTGGCCTTGTTCTCGCGCGGCGTCCTGAAGCGCGAGACCATCTCGATTCGCACCGGGTAGTCCTTGAAGCGCTTGCTGAAGGTGTTCCAATGCTGTTCGGCGAGGATCGTGGTCGGCACCAGCATCGCGACCTGCCGCCCGTCCATCACGGCGATGAACGCCGCGCGCATCGCCACCTCGGTCTTGCCGAAGCCGGCGTCACCGCAGATCAAGTGATCCATCGGCTTGGCGCGCGCCATATCGCGCACCACCTCGTCGATCGCCGCCAACTGATCGGGCGTCTCTTCGAACTCGAAGCGCTCGGCGAACTCATGGTAGTCGCTGCCGGGATGCGGGAAGGCGTGCCCTTCCATCACCTCTCGCGCCGCATAGACCTCGAGCAGCTCACCGGCCATCGCCAGCACGGCCTCTTTAGTGCGGCGCTTGACCTTCTCCCACGAGCCGCTCCCCAGGCGATCGAGCTTCGGCTCCATGCCGTCGCCGCCGATGTAGCGCTGCACCAGGTTGATGCGCTCGACCGGCACGTACATGGTGTCGCTGGCGGCATACTCGAGGTTGAGAAAATCGCCCTCGACGTCGGCGACCTTGAGATGCTTGAGGCCGCGGTAGCGCCCGATCCCGTGATCGATATGCACCACGAAATCGTCGGGCTTCAGCTCTTCCAGATTTAAGAGCGCGCCCTTCGCCACCGGACGCGGGCGCCGGCGCACCCGCGGCTCGCCGAAAATCTCCTCCTCACTGAAAAGATAGAGGCCGTCATGCGGAAGTCCGACGCCGGCCGCAAGCTCGCCTTCCATGATCGCCGGACGATACTCGGGCCATTCGAGCAGCGCCGCGAAACTCTTGCAGTCCGCGTTGACCTCGATTTGATAGGCCTCGAGATGTCGCCTTAAGCGGGCGGCCTGGTTCGGTCCCTCGACCACCATCAGCGCCCGGCCCTGCGTCCGCCGCACCTCCCGCAGCAGGGTCGCCAGTGGCTCGAACGAGGGCGGCGCATGGCGGCCTTCGAGCTCGGTCGAAGCGAGCTTCAGGGCGGGCTGCGCACCGACCTCGATCGGTATGGAGCGCCCGGCCGTGGGCGGCGCGACCGTGATCAACGATCCGGTCTCGACCGCGATGCGCCCTTCAAGCGTGCGCTCCCATTCAGCCGCGGTGAGATAGAGCGCCTCGGGCGGCGGATAGAAAACCGACCGTTCCTGCGTGGAGGAGGCCTCGGCCTCGACGCGCCCGGCATAATGATGCGCCGCGGCGAGCCCGCGTCCGGACTCAATCAGCCACGCGAGCGCCGTATCCGGCAGATAATCGAAGACCGTGCCGAGCGCGCCACCGTAAAGGAACGGCATCAGCAGCTCCGCCCCGGGAAACAGCAGTCCGCTTTCGAGCAGCTCCAGCAACTCGCCCGACTCCTTGCGCACCAGGCCGATGTCGGCCGCCCGCAGCGCGATCTGGTTGCGGACCCGCTCATCCTTGAGCGCGCCGCCCGCCACATAGCGCGTCTGGATTATCACCGCCTCCGGCATCACGCCCAGCGAGCGCTGAGTGCCCGCCTCAAAGCGGCGAACCGAGACCACGATCTCGTCTTCCAGCTCGATCCGCAGCGGATCGTGGAAGAGCGGCGAGAAGACGTCGACGATTCCGCCCCGCACGCTGAAGTCGCCCAGCTCCTCGACCTGCGGCACGCGTTGATAGCCGAGCCCGGCCAGGGCGTCGACCAGCGTGTCGAGATCGATCGCGTCGGCCGGCGCGATCTTCACGATCGAATCCGCGAACCGCGTCCGCGGCACCGTGCGCATCATCAGCGCCTCGACCGAGGTCACGATCACCGAGGCCGGCGAGCGCTGCAGGGCATAGAGGGCGGCGAACTGTGCGCCCTGAATATCGACCGCGGGCGATAGCTGGGCGAGCGGTTTAAGCTCCCATCCGCGCAGCAGATGGACGCGGCGCGAGACCGGATCGGCGTCGGCCGGCTCGTCGAGGAAAAAGCCCAGCTCCGCGGCCAGCGACTCCGCCTCGGCGGCCTGCGGCGCGACCGCGACGATCGGCCGCCCGAGCGCCAGCACGGCCTCGCGCAGCATCAGCGCCTGCGCGGCGCCCTTGAGCCCGAGCACCGGCACGCGCCGGTAATTCCCGCTCTCGAGCCGCGCCTTGAGCTCGCTGACTGCCTCTTTGAGACTGCGTTCCAAGTCTGATCACACATACGTGCTGATGCGCCGCGTGAGATGATGCTCACGGGTGCAGCCGCGCGATCTCCAAATTGCTGCGCCGCGGGCGGTCAGACCGTCCCCCTGGCGCCGCTGTCCGGGCGATTATAGCAATTTTCGGAGCTTCAGTGATTCCGTACGAGATTGGGCGATGCCGGCGGCAGCGTGGAATCGCCTACCGTCCCCATCACGACCGGGATCTTCTCGTTCTTGACCTTGCCGTTGCTCGTGATTCTCATCAGGGTGAACCAGACCGTTTCCCCCGGCGCCACATGCGCGAGCACCTGGTTCATCGCATCCGCATCGCTGACGCGCTGATCGTCGACCGCGACGATCATGTCGCCGGCCGCGCCAAGCTGTCCCGACCGCGCGAGCAACGGCGACATCAACTCGCCAAACGGACCGAGGAAAAACCCTGCCGTCTCGCCGGTGGCCCCGGCCATCGTCATCCCGGTCGGGACGGTGAGTCCCGCGCGCTCGGCGGGACTGCCCTTATCGACGCCGACGATTTCGAGGCCGCGAATCTCTTCCTTTTGAAATCTGACCAGCGCAGGCTGCACTGAAATTCCGAGGTACGGGCGGCCGTGCGCGCTGGGCGGGAGCGCAAGCGGCGTAACGCCGCCGGAGTTGTCATTGTCGGCGGGCGGCGGTTCCTCGGCCGGGGGACTGGGCGGAGCGATTTTCGGCACGACCTCGAGGGTCGCGTCATTGACGGGCGGCCTGGCTGCCGCGGGAACGGGTATCGGCGCGGGATTCGCGGCCGGCGGCACAGCCGGTGCGGAGAACGATTGATTCGCGGGCGTGGTCTGCGCGCCCCCGTCCGGCCCGCATAGCATCGTAAGGGCCGCCAGAATCAGTATTGATGAGACCAGTCGCATCTGCGCTCCGCGTCTTCGGATGATAAGCCGCGCGTTTCCGGCGCTCAAGGCGCTTTGCGCTTGATGCGGGCGCCGCGCCGTGCGAAATAACTGAGGCATGAAAATCGTCTCCGCTATAGCGATGCAGGAGCATCAGCGCCGGCTCGTGCTCGATTCCGTCCCGGGGCTGGAGCTGGTCGACCGCCAGTGCGCGTCGGGCGCCGAGATACTCGAACTGGTGCGCGGCGGATGCGACGTCTTGTTTACGTTCATCGTGCCCGACGAGCTGCTGCAGGCCGCGCCGCAGCTCAAGTGGATTCAACTGATCACCGCCGGCGTCGATCACATGGCGAAGACGCCCGCCTACAACAGCGCGGTCCGGCTCACGACGACCAGCGGCGTGCACGCGGGGTCGCTGGCCGAGATGACGCTCGCGATGATGCTGATGCATGTGCATCGGTTGCATGCCACCAGCCGCGCGCAATTCCGTCATCAATGGCTCCCGGCTCAGGAATTCATGAAGACCGCCGATACGCTGCGCGGCAAGACCGTGGGGATCGCCGGCTACGGCTCGATCGGCCGCGAACTCGCGCGCCAGGCGCATGCGCTCGGGATGGAAGTGATCGCGCTGAAGCGCGATCCGAAGACGCTGCGCGACAGCGGATGGTCGCCCGCCGGGGTGGGCGATCCCGAGGGCCGCATCCCACGCCGTATCTTCGGTCCCGAAGAACGCGACGCGTTGCTCCGCGAATCGGACTTTGTCGTTCTAATCCTGCCGCTGACGGCGGCCACCCGGCATTTCATCGGCGAGCGGGAACTGGCCCTCATGAAGCCCACCGCGGTCCTCGTCAATGTCGGGCGCGGCGACCTGGTCGATGAAGCGGCGCTCATCCGCGCGCTGCAGGCGAAACGCATCGCGGGCGCCGGACTCGACGTCTTCGAGCGCGAGCCGCTGCCGGCGGCCAGCCCGCTGTGGGACATGGAAGAGGTCATCATGACCCCGCACATCGGCGGTCCGTTTCGCGGCTACATGAACCTCGCCTGGGAATTGTTCGCGCAAAACCTGCGCCGCTATATGAAGGGCGAGCCGCTGCTCAACGAGATCGATCGGCAGCTCGGCTACTAGCGGGTTTCCTCGCCTCGCGCGCCTTGAGCTCGTCCAGGAAGCGGCGCGGGATGCGCTCGAATGCGCCATTGGACATGAACAGCGCGACGTCGCCGGGCCGCACGGCGTGCAGCATCGCGCTCAGGAGCTCCTCGTTCGACGCACAGGCCTTGGCCTCCGGGCCGCGCCCGCTGATCGTCGAGGCGAGCGCGATCACTGAAAGGCGCTGGGCCGAGGGAATCGGATCGTTGTCCTTGAAGTAGACCGGCGCCAGGTAGACGCGCGCCGCGCGATCGAAGGCCGCTGCGAAGCCCTCCTGAAAGACGTTGCGGCGCGAGGTGTTCGAGCGCGGCTCGAAGGCCGCGATGATGCGCCGTCCGGCGAAGCGGTCGGCAGCGGCTTCCAGGGTCGCGCGAATCGCGGTCGGATGATGCGCAAAATCGTCGATCACGGTTACGCCACCCGCATCGCCCACAATTTCCTGGCGGCGCGCGACGCCGGAGAAGCTGCCGAGCCCGCGTTCGATCTCCTCGCCCGGAACTCCGACTTCGCGCAACAGCATGTAAACGCCCAGCGCGTTGGCGACGTTCATCCGGCCGTCGATAGGCTGAAAGATTTCACCGCTAATCGGCTTGCCGTTATGCGTGATGATGAAGCGCGCGCCATCGGGACCGATGTTGATGCGGTCGGCGCGGAAGTCGCCGCCATTGAGACCGAACGTGATGCGCCGCGCCGGACCGGCGGCGCTGGCCTCCATCGCGTCGGGCGAGTCGGCCGAGACCACCAGCACCGAGTTCGCATCCATCTGGCGCGCCAACGCGCGAAAAGAGGCCTTCACATGCTCGAGATCGCGATAGATATCGGCGTGGTCGAACTCGACCGCCGTGATGATCGCCGCGTGCGCGCCATAGGAAAGAAACTTCGGCCGCTTATCGAAAAACGCCGTGTCGTATTCGTCGCCCTCGATGACGAAATCGGGGCCCGCGCCGAGCCGGTAGTTGGAGCCGAAATCCCGCGCCAGTCCGCCCACCAGCATCGACGGGTCGCGGCCGGCGGCCTTCAGCACCTGCGCCATCATCGCCGTCGAGGTGGTCTTGCCGTGCGTTCCGGTCACCATCAGGACGCGATGATCGCGCAAAAAAAACTGCCCTAGCGCCTCGGGCATCGAAAGGTAGGCGATCGAAGATTGCAGCAGCGCCTCGGCTTCGGGATTGACCCGCATGATGACGTTGCCGACCACCACCAGGTCGGGCGCGGGAAAAAGATTGTCCGGGCCGAACGGCGCGACCTTCAGGTGCATCCGCGCGAGCAGCGATGCCGTCGGCTCATAGACCGGGCCGTCGGAACCGGTGACGTGAAAGCCGCGCTCGACGAACATTCCCGCCAGCGCCGCCATCGCGGTGCCGCCGACACCCAACAGATGGACGTGATGGACCTTCTTTGGCAGCTTTGCGATCCGCGCTGCCGACTCCGCCGACACCGCCTGGTTCATCCGCTACTTCCTCCAGGATCGCGCGTCATAGCTTCGCGCGCCGCAGCCGCAGCGCGTTGCTGACCACCGAAACCGAGCTTGCGCTCATCGCGGCGCTCGCGATCATCGGATTCAGCATCAGGCCGCTGACCGGATAGAGCACGCCCGCCGCGATCGGAACGCCTATCAGATTATAGATGAAAGCGAAGAACAGGTTCTGCCGGATGTTGCGCATGGTCGCGCGGCTTAAGTGCAAGGCCTTGACGATGCCGCGCAGATCGCCGCGCACCAGCGTGATCGCCGCGCTTTCGATCGCGACGTCGGTGCCGGTGCCCATCGCGATTCCGACCTGCGCCTGAGCCAGCGCCGGAGCGTCGTTGATCCCGTCGCCCGCCATCGCCACCCGGCGTCCTTCGGACTGAAGCCGTTTCACGATCTGCGCCTTGTCGGCGGGCAGCACCTCGGCCTCGACCTCATCGATCCCGAGCCGTCGCGCGACGGCCTCGGCGCTGCGGCGGTTGTCGCCGGTCAGCATCACGATCCGCACGCCGCTTGCGCGCAGCATCCGGACCGCTTCGGCGGAAGAATCCTTGATCGGATCGGCAACCGCCAGCAGCCCCGCCGGCCGCTCCTCGAGTGTCGCGAACATCACCGTCTGTCCCTCGGCCCGCAGCACCGCTGCCTGCGCCGTGAGCTCGCCCGCGGCTTCGCTGTGCGCTGCAAACAGACGCTCGCTGCCGATCCCGACCGGGCGGCCATCGACGGTTGCCACGACCCCGACGCCGGTCAGCGCCCGGAAGTCGCGCGGTTCGCTCAGGGAGAGGCCGCGAGCGCTAGCCGCGGCGACGATCGCGCCGCCCAGCGGATGCTCACTGGCGCGCTCGACGCTCGCGGCCAGCCGCAACAGTTCGTTTTCGTCGATTCCGGGCCGGGCGACGATCCGCGTCAGGCGCGGCCGGCCCTCGGTCAGCGTGCCGGTCTTGTCGACGACCAGCGTGTCAATGCTTTCGAGCGCTTCGAGCGCCTCGGCATTCCTGATCAGGATGCCCGCCGCCGCGCCGCGCCCGATGCCGACCATGATCGACATCGGGGTCGCCAAGCCGAGCGCGCACGGACAAGCGATTATCAGCACCGAGACGGCCGCCAGCAGCGCATGCGGCAGCGCGGGCGCGGGACCGATCGCGTACCAGGTAGCGAAGGCGGCGGCCGCGACGATTAGCACGATCGGCACAAAGTAGCCCGCCACCACGTCGGCCAGGCGTTGAATCGGCGCGCGGCTGCGCTGCGCCTCGGCGACCATCCGCACGATCTGACTAAGGACCGTGTCGGCGCCGACGCGCTCGGCGCGTATCACGAGCGTCCCGGTGCCATTGACGGTCGCGCCGATCACGCGGTCGCCAGGATGCTTGGCGACCGGCAGCGCCTCACCGGTGACCATCGATTCGTCGATCGCGCTCGCGCCCTCGACCACGAGGCCGTCGACCGGCAGCTTCTCGCCGGGCCGGACTCGCAATCGATCGCCGACCGCGATGCGATCGAGCTCGACTTCGCGCTCCGTCCCATCGTCATCGATCAGCTTCGCGGTGTGCGGCGCCAGTGCGAGCAAGGCGCGAATCGCGCCCGAGGTACGGCTGCGCGCGCGCAACTCCAGCACCTGTCCGAGCAGCACCAGCGCTGTGATCACAGCCGCCGCCTCGAAGTAAGTCGGCGGCATGCCGCCCGGACCGAGCGCGCTGGCCGGAAAAATTGCGGGCAAGAGAATCGCGCAGACGCTGTAGAGATAGGCGATACCGACGCCGAGCGCGATGAGGGTGAACATGTTGAGATGGCGCCCGACGATCGACCGCCAACCGCGCGCGAAAAACGGCGCAGCGCCCCACACCACCACCGGCGTGGCCAGCACGAACTCGAGCCACGCGATCGCGCCCGCGCCGAGCACGCGATGCAGCGGCAGGCCGGGAAGCGAGTCGGCCATCCCTAGCAGCAGCACCGGAGCCGCGAGGATCGCGCTTACCCAGAACCGGCGCGTCATATCGGCCAGTTCCGGATCGGGCGCGGCCTCGGCCTGCGGCTCGAGCAGCT
>Ga0209415_10016587_pt1 | contig 11823 bp, 7 predicted proteins | sample PeaSoiSIISIP2007_FD_187696 | JGI IMG/M metagenome (GOLD analysis project Ga0209415, IMG submission 187696) | Peat soil microbial communities from Weissenstadt, Germany - SII-SIP-2007 (SPAdes) (version 2) | ecosystem: Environmental > Terrestrial > Soil > Wetlands > Peat | place: Germany... | reverse complement strand
GCCGCCGGGTTAGCCTGGGATGAGCATCAAGCAGCACGCGGCCGCCCGCCTTCATTTCATACTTTCGGGCTTTCCCTTTCTCGTTCAATCGCGGGATATCCGGTTTAAGCTGGTAACTCTCAACCTCGACCCGCACGGTCCAGACCGGAATGACTAGCGCCGGTACAAGCTGTTGCAAGCGTCCGAAGCCGAGCTTCTCCAGCTCTGCTTTGCGTGTGGCGCTTCGATAGCCCCGTTCGGTCGCTACATCATTGGCAACAGCGCGGGCGCGGAGAAACTGCCGATGCGGCTCGTTGAGAGGGAGGGCGTCAGCGATCATTCTTCTCGTCCTCGCCACCCTGGGGGCGCGCTTGGCTCACCGAATCGATCAACGCGAGGATTTCAGATGCGCGCCAGCAGGTCGTTGCTGGCCCCAATTTCACGGGAGAAGGAAACCTACCCGCCTTGATCCCGGCCCACCAGGTCGAAGCGCACACCGGTACAAGCTCCAGGACTTGTTTAAGTCGAAGCAGCGCAGCCGGGTCGACGGTCCGTTGTTTTGTGGAAGAATGGACTTGCATGCACGCCATCGTGCATGACTCGGGCGATTCACTTGCTCTGGTGTGACACTTGTTTTTCTATCGCTCGCTGCAGTGTGCTGAGGGAAATCCGAGCTGTTCGCGCAAAAGCTGCCTGACTAAGGCCCGACGCTGAATATTCTGACGCAATCTTCTGATAGTGCTCCGGGCTCTTTTTTCTCCCGACGCCGCCTTTGCTTGTCGCTCTTAATATCTTGTCGCCGGTCCAAGCTTTCGGCTCAGACTCCCGTATCTTGAAGCGCTCATATGCTCGGCCTAGCGCGAAGCCGTGCGAAAACACCTGCTCGACACGGCCGTATATCACCTGGTTTGAACCGTATTCCAACTGGCTTTGAATCACTGAAAGTAAATGCAGCATCTCACAAGCGTCATTGGCCCGCTCCACTCTGATAAGCCGTCTTATAAGTTTGCGTTTCTTTTCTTCGCTAATGTGCTTTGAAAACTCAAGGTTTAGTGTCTGCCTGACTCGTCCTATTTGACCGGACACTAGGAATTCAAGCTCGTCTGATGTACTGTCGCGTCCGACTGCGACGCCGAAGCTGGCTGTATCGCTCGCCGCATACTCTTTCAGAAAGTCAGCAGCCTCAGCCTCTAGCTGGCTTAGAAACAAGGGATCGTCTAGCCTTAGTGATGAAGCGCGCTCTTCAAGCAAGCTTTTAACGTCTTCCAGGCTTTCCGGGTCGTCGCTTTTCAATTCAACCTGTCTGACTTTTCGCTGGTAGATACCGGTGTTCGGCAAAATAATACGCTTGATTCCCACCATTTTCCTCCTCATCCCTGCTAGACGGCGGCAGTTAAGAAGGGAATAGCGATCCCGCCGGCCATCAGGCCGTCCAGATAGTCGGCCCAACTCTGCATCATGCGACGGCGTTCCGTTAAGTACTCCGCTCGGTTGTAGGCATCTCGCACGCCGTCACGCTCGGCATGTGCGAGCTGGCGCTCAATAGCATCGGCCGGTGCACCCTGCTCATTCAGCAGGGTTGAGGCCATAGTCCTGAATCCGTGGCCGGTCATTTGGTCGCGTTCGTAACCCATGCGACGCAGCGCTGCCAAAACCGCATTTTCGCTCATGGGCCGGCCAGGGGTTCGGGCGCTGGGAAAAACGTATCGTCCGGCGCCTGTCAATGGATGCAGCTCGCGCAAGGTCTGCACCGCCTGCCGCGAAAGCGGGACGATATGCTCGGTGCGCATCTTCATCCGTGCCGCCGGGATGCGCCACACACCTTCGTCGAGATCGATCTCAGACCATTCCGCTTTTCTCAGCTCCCCCGGCCGCACGAACACCATCGGCGCCAGCCGCAGAGCGTAGCGCACGACGAAGGTACCTTGATAGCCGTTGATGGCTCGTAACAGCGCCGCCACGTCGGCCGGCTTGGTCAGCGCGGCATGGTGGGTTTCCCGTACCGGGGGAAGGGCGCCGCGCAAGTCGGCGCTAGGGTCGCGTGATGCCCGGGCGGTTGCGATGGCGTAACGGAATACTTGCCCACAAATCTGATGAATGCGATGGGCGGTTTCCAAAGTGCCGCGTGCCTCTACCCGGCGCAGTACTTCCAGCAGTTCAACCGCCGTGATCTCGCCCACCGGCCGGCCGCCAACGGTGGGGAACACGTCGCGCTCAAGTCGACGGATAACCGTCTCCGCATGGCCCGGCGCCCAGGCCGGCGACTGTTTCGCGAACCACTCGCGCGCAACAATATCAAAGGTGGCCGTCTCCCGCGCCACTTCCGCCGCCTTGGCAGCCTTGGTGGCCTTTCTCTCGACTCCCGGATCAACCCCAGCGGCGAGCAGCTTGCGAGCCTCGTCGCGACGCTCCCGCGCCTCTCTTAGGCCCACGTCGGGGTAGATGCCCAGCGATAGGGTCTTGGCCCTTCCGCCAAAGCGGTACTTGTGGCGCCACCATTTCCCGCCCCCCGGCGTTACCAGCAGGAACGGGCCACGACCATCAAAGAGCTTGCGGGGCTTCACCTCCGGCTTCGCGTTTCTAACCTTCATATCGGTCAATGCGTTCATCGTTGTGGGGTAACTCTGTCGCCGCGTAGCGAGAACACGGCAAGTTGCCCCAAATGTTACCACTCATTCCCCCCGGATGGTACTGCATTTGACTGGACCTTAATGGACAACATTAAAACAAAAAAGCCCAGTCTATTCAGCTTTTTGAATCTCGCCACACAGGGCTGGATTCTGATATGGCGGAGGGGGTGGGATTCGAACCCACGGTGACCTCTCGGCCACGCCGGTTTTCAAGACCGGTGCCTTCAACCGCTCGGCCACCCCTCCGATTGCCTCAACGCGATTAATCGATTCGGCGGTGACGCCCACCCGCGATTCACCTTTGGTCACGCGTCGAGGACCGGAACTTATAGCCTAGCTGGTGACTCCAGGGATTTCGACGGTTTTCGAAGCCCTCATTTTCCGGCGCATCAATTCAGTCACACGCGGTGATCCGCAGCGTCGGTCTTTAGGTCTCACGAGGCGATCCGAGTCTTCACGCGGTCGCCCGTTCCCGCATCGTAACGAATTCCTCCGCCGCCGTGGGATGTACCGCGATCGTGGCGTCGAACTGCGCCTTGGTCGCGCCACATTGGAGTGCGATCGCCAGGCCCTGGACTATTTCTCCAGCGTCAGTGCCGATCATGTGGCAGCCGACTACGCGATCGCTCTTGCGGTCAACGATCAGCTTCATGAACGAGCGCTCATCGCGGCCGCTCATCGTATGTCTCAGGGGGCGAAAGTTCGCCTTGTAAATGTCGATTTCGCCGTATCGCCGGCGAGCTTCGACCTCCGTCAGCCCGACCGTTCCGATGGGCGGTTGACTGAACACGGCTGACGGTACGTTGTCGTATTCGACACTCATCGCGCGCCGGCCAAAGAGCGTTTCCGCGACTGCTCGCCCTTCGGCGATCGCGACCGGCGTCAGATTCTTGCGATTCGTCACGTCGCCCACCGCGTAGATATTCTCCGCTGAGGTGCGCGAATAGCGATCAACCACGATCGCGCCCACCCCATCGAGCATCACGCCCGCTTCCTCGAGCCCGATGCCGTGCGTATTCGCCGCGCGCCCGGTTGCGAACATGATCGCGTTCGCGTCGACGACCGCGCCGTCGCTCAGCGTAACGCGCACGCCCGCGTCGCGACGTTCGATGCGGATCACTGTCGTTTGAAAGCGCAGATCGATTCCGCGCTTGCGCATCTCGTCGGCCAGCGCGACGCGCAAATCGTCGTCGAAGCCGCGCAGAAAGATTTCGCCGCGATGAACCACGGTCACTTTCGCGCCCAGCCCGTTAAAGATTCCCGCGAACTCGAGGCCAATGTAACCGCCGCCAACCACCACCACCTTTTGCGGCATCCGCTCGAGGTAGAACGCTTCGTTCGACGTAATTGCGAGTTCGCCGCCGGAAATTTTCGGCACCGTCGGCCAACCGCCGGTCGCGACCAGAATATACCGCGTCGTGATGCGCTCGCCCGCCGCCTCAATCGTATGGGCGTCGATAATTCGTGCGCGGCTTCTGAGTATCTTCACGCCCGAATTGATCAGCAGGGTCTCATAGATTCCGTTGAGGCGTGCGATCTCCTTATTCTTATTCGCGATCATCTTGTTCCAGTCGAAGCGGCGATCGTTGACGGTCCAGCCGAAGCCGGCGGAATCGTCGAACGCCTCGCTGAATTCAGATGCGTACACGAGCAGCTTCTTCGGGATACACCCGACGTTAACGCAGGTGCCGCCGAGATAGCGCTCCTCGGCGACGGCGACGCGCGCGCCGAGGTTCGCGGCAACGCGACTGGCCCGCACACCACCCGATCCCGCGCCGATCACGAATAGGTCGAAGTCGTACTCTTCCGCCATCGAAGCACCGCCTGCGAGCTTGGATTAGCCGCGGAGGACGAGCGTAGCAACCTGCCCCAATGGATCAATCTGTCGGCGTTACTGAATTCCGCGTGGGCGACGCCTAAGCACCGCTCGGGCGCTATTTCCCGGTCGTGGAAGTATGCCGATTTGGAACCCAGCGTAGCCGATAGTTGCGCCGTACGACCTGCCCTGCGGCTCTATTTCAGTGGGCCTTGGCCTGCGCCTGCGACGTTTTCGGATGCGCCAATTCGTCATCGATCACGTCGGAGAATCCCTTCTCCGATTCCGCGCCAACCAGTTCGCGCCCGTTCACAAAAAACGTCGGTGTCCCCGTCACACCGAGGCGCTCACCTTCGGCTTGGTCTGCCTTGATTCCCGCCACCCCCGGTTTTGCGTCGAAGCAGGCATTAAACTTAGTGGCGTCCAATCCGGCCTTTACGGCACTTGCCTTCAGGCCCGCGGCGTCGAGTTTCGATTGGTCGGCGAACATGGCGTCGTGGAACTCCCAGAACTTTTTCTGATCCGCGGCGCAGCGGCCGGCGACCGCGGCGTCCATCGCATGCGGATGCATTCCGAGCGGGAAGTCCATATAGACGAGCTTCACCTTGTCGCCGTACTTGGCTCGAATTTGTTTCAACGCCGGTTCTGCCGCGCGGCAGTATGGACACTGGAAATCCGAGAATTCGACGATCGTAACCGTCGCGTCCTTCCCGCCGGTCCACGGATGCCCGGCGGTACCGGCGATGTTAATGCGCGGCGCCTCCAGCATCACCTTGACCTGATCCTCAGTGCGCAGCTTTGCGATTAATTCGTCGCGCCGATCACGGTCGCCATGTCGTTGCAGCGCGTTCACCAGCAGTGGCTCGATATCCTTGAAAGGCTTCCCTCCGGTTTGCGCGTCGATGCCGGCTTTGTGTGCATCGTAATATTTCTGCGCATCGGCCTCGGTGACCTTGCTGCCCTTGGTGTGCAGTTCGCGGTCCAGGTACGCCTCCGGCGTGAGGCCGGCTTTTTTCGCCGCTTTATCAATTAGGTAACTATCGATCAGCTTGTCCAGCGCCTGCTTGCGCAAGTCGTAGAGTTGGCTCTTGCTGATGCTTTCGAGCATCGCCGTGTCCATCTCACCTTTCGTTATCTGATGGTCGCCGATAGTTGCCACGACCCTGTTCGCCGAATCTCCCGCCGCCCAAAGAGTTTGCGGCGCCAGCCTCCGTGCACTCGCCCCAGCGATAATCACGACGGCAATTATCATTGCCAGTGCGATCCGTGGGGCAACCCCACCACGCCGACTGCCACCTGCAGCTTTAGATCCAGCTTTCATCCCGCCTCCTGTTCGACGGGAACAGTGCCCGCCAACCGCGCACTTTATCACGCCGGAATCAGTTTGTCCGAGAGCTTTTCGTGAGCTTGCTGACCCCGGCGAATATTTGCGAGTCGCCGGCACACACTGCGGAACCGCCCGACACGTTGGCCGAGAGCCCTTCGCCGGCTTCGAACAATCGACGCGCCGCGTCCCAGTACAGATCATATTCGATCCGCGACTCCGGCAAGCACTTCGCCGGCGTTCCCCTCAATATTGTCTCCATGTCCGGGAATTAGCCGCACGAGTCCGGGTGTTGCTGCCAGTTCGTGGAACTCTGAGGCGAGCTGTCTTTTGTTTGCGACGACGACCCGCTTCGCCAAAGGCGTTACCCGCGGTCCGCCAGTCGAACCGAGAGATCTGAACACCCAGCCAAGCGCGCCGCCAAAGTGCGGGACATTGAACAGCGCATCGCCGAAAACGATCGTCGCGCGATCGCGATTTCGAGATATCAAGGCAGCTTCATCGCCCTTGGTCGCGAGCGTGCGCCATTCGATTTCACGCGGCAGCATCTCGTACACGCCATCGACGGGCACGACCTGCTCAACCAGAGCCCGCGCGGCGGTGGGACAGACTATCTTGAGCGTGGGATAGCGCCCACGAAAAGCGGGCGCGTCCAGACGATGGCGCCGGTTGGGCACGATGCAGAACGCCGGCTCACCCCAGCGCTCGATTTCGGCCATGTCGGGTTCTTCGAGTGCGATAGCGCTATGGATGACGATCCTGCCGTCGCGCAGCCGCATCAGCGTCATTTTGCGGACGAAGACGCCTCCGGGCAGACGTATATCGCCGTCAACCGTCCAAAGATTTTCTTCCACCTTGGCAATTGGACGATGCGCTTGAACTACCCATGACGGCGACGCTGACATTGCCAGCAACCTACTACGAACGTGAGTGCTCCTTAACCCTCGCCAACGGATTGACATCGCGCGACACTTAAGCTGCTAGCATTCGCGGGCGTCGCCAACGCACGTCAAGTTAAACTGAATGATCCCGGCTCATCGGGAGGACGACCGGTGACATTATCGTGCCAGTTCGCGTTGCAAGGAGTTGCGCGCGATGGTGCGAGAGGGGGGACTTGAACCCCCACGCCTTGCGGCACCGGATCCTAAGTCCGGCGCGTCTGCCATTCCGCCACTCTCGCGATGAACGGTTGATAATATAGGAAATTCAGGCGGTGATTGGCAGAGCGCCGTCCTGGTGCGACAAGCGCTCGCGGGCGATGGCACTCGAATTCGCGCCAGTCGAGTCATGAGCCGCGCGCATGCGCTCGCGGAGCCTTAAGGCCAGCCCGCGCACGTAAGGCTCGCGGAACATCGGCTGGCCGTGAAATCCTTCGACGTCCACGACTTCGAGACCTCCGGCCGCCAGCTCACCCCATCCGAGCAACGGGTCGGTCGCGTAGATCTCATTCGACGGTTGCGCGGGCACCCGGAATAGCGTGATCGGGCGCGGGTAGGGGAGCGGGCGATAGCGGCGTTGGGCGGCGAAGGCGACGGTGAGAAAATAGAAGTAGAGGCTTTCCTGGGTGAGCGCGCGGCCTGCGAGTCTGCGCCAGCGAGTATCCAGACGCTGCGCCCAGATCCTGAACATCTCGCGTTGCATTTCGGACCATCGGCGCTCCGGCGGCTGCGGAAAAGGGTTGCCGAGCCGGCGGAACAGATGAAATCGCGCCGGCGCATCGCGGCGGAGCCGCGGATATCCGGGCGCGCGCGTGTCGAACAGCGCCAGCAGGCCGACCTCTTCTCCCGCGCGTACCAACTGTTGCGCCATCTCGAATGCCACGATGCCCCCGTACGATGATCCGCCCAGGAAATACGGTCCGCGCGGCTGCACCCCGCGCATCTCACGCACCAGGTAAGCGGCGAGCGAATCCACCGTGCCAAGCGGCGCTCGCTGGCCGTCCTGGCCCGGAGGCTGCAAGCCGTAAAATGGCAGATCGGGCCCCAGATGGCGCGGCAGTTCGACCAGCGAGAGCACATCGGTGCCGGCGCCCGCCGCGCAAAAAAATCCGGGCCGATCGCCGTGCGGCTGCAGCGCGACGATCGCCGGCCACGCCGGAGACCAGCTCGCGTCGCGCAGGATCTCCGCCTGCCGCGCGACAGTCGGGGCTTCGAGCAGCAACGAAACCGGCAGCCGCCGTCCGCATACACGCTCGACCTGGCTGACCAACTCGAGTGCGAGAATCGAGTCTCCACCGAGCTCGAAGAAGTCGTCGCGGATGCCGACCGGCCGCAGCTTGAGCACGTCCTCCCAGATTGCCGCGAGGCAGACCTCAAGGCGGTCGCGTGGCGGATGCGCGCCTGAACGTATCGGCTCCGGATCGGGCAGCGCGTCGCGGTCAATCTTTCCGTTGGACGTGAGCGGTAGAGAATCGACGCGCACGAACGCCGAAGGAACCATCGACGCCGGGAGCATGCGCCCGAGCTGGCCGCGTAGCGCCGCGGGCGATGCCGCGCCCATCACATAGGCCACCAGTCGAGTTTCCCCCCAGCGGTCGGGGCGGCCGACCACCGCGGCCTCGCGGACCGCGGGATTCGCCAGCAGCGCGGCTTCGACCTCGGCCGTCTCCACGGATTGCCCGCGGACCTTCACCGCCGCTTCGCGCCGGCCCAGATGGATCAGGCATCCGTCGGGCAGGATCATTCCGCGGTCGCCCGTGTGGAACATCCGTCTGCCGTCCGCGCCGGTCGAGAGCACGGCCGCCGTGAGTTCGGGATTGCGCCAATAGCCACAAAAAAGAAATTCGCTCCGAATCGCGATCTCGCCCGCGCGGCCATCGGTCACCTCGCGGCCTTCGCCGTCGAGCACAACGATTTCCGTATCCGCCACTTCGTAGCCGACCGGAATTACCGAACCGTCGAACGTTATAGCGTCGTCGATGAAGAACATCCGGATGACGTTCATCTCGGTAGCGCCGAGGCTCACGCACAGGATGCTTGTCTTCGGTAAGTGCTTGCGGAAAAGCTCGACATCCCGGGCGGTGGTAGCTTCGCCGGCCAGCTTGACCAGGCGAAGCGTCGGCATCGACGACCCCTCCCGCAGCGACGCGGCGAGGCGTCGGAACACCGTCGGCACCGAATGATAGACGGTGATTCCCTCACTTACGATCCACTCGGCCAGGTCCGCGAATCCCCGCGTGCGCAACTCGAAGGGATGCAGCGAGGCGCCGTTCAGCAGCGCGCCGAAAATGTCTGACACCGAGGCGCCGACGTCGTAGGCGGGCAGCAGGGCATGACGGTCGGCGGCGTCGAGGTGGACGCCATTGGTGTACTTCATGACGTTATGCAGGACGTTGCGATGGCTCTGCACGACGCCCTTGGGTTTCCCCGTAGAGCCTGAGGTATAGAGGATGTACGCGATCGCGCCGGGCGGAATCGGGAGGCCGAGGTTTTCCGCGGAGAGCCGGTCGCTCAGGCCATCGACGGAGATGATCTTTGTCGAGCGGATTTCTTCCGAGACAACCTTGGCCGATTCGCGCGCGAGATTTTGCGCCGTCGCGAAGTTGAGATCGCTGGTGAGGATTGTCTCGGCGCCGCTATCGTCCAGGATCGCGGCGAGCCGCGCGGCCGGATGGGCTGGGTTCAACACAACGTAGCATCGTCCGGCCTTGAGCACGCCGAGCATCGCGGCTATCGCCGGGGCTCCGTGCTCGAACAGGAGCGCCACGGGGCTGCCGTTCGCCGCCGGCGCATCCGCGAGCAACGCCTTGCCGATACGGTTTGCCCGTGCGTTCAGGTCGCCGTAGTTCCACTCATGCGCGCCGTCGCGAATCGCCAGCGCTTCCGGCCGCCGCGCCGCCTGGGCCTCGAAGCGGGCGGCGATCGACTGCTCGACCTCGTCCCGCTCGAAAGGCGTGAAGGCGTTGGCCGGCCCCGGGCATCCGCGACCGGGGGCGCGCGGAGAGGGGGCGGTGGTTTCGGCTGAATCGAGCATGTTTGACGCGTCGATGGCGCTTGGGTTCGCCCCGGCGGCTTGCAGTAAAATAGCGGTTTTTTTTAGCGGCGCAACCGAAACCCTCCCGCCAGGCGCCCCGGTCGCGGATGAGCGGGTGAAATGCTAGTCTCTAGCGGATCGAGCTTAGGCCAATCAGCTTGGCGAAAAGGACCCAAAGGATAAGTGCGTAAACAGATCATCCATTCCACGACTCCCACGACGGCAGTGCGGCCGGCCGGCTGCATCTTTCTGGCAGCGGCGCTGATCGCTTCTACGACGGCGCTGGTCGCTTTTGTGCTCGCGCTTGCGATCCCGGCGCGTGTGTTTGCGGCAACGGACTCGGGTCCGGTGCTCGCGGAGATCGGCAACCACAAGATCACCCAGCAGGAAGTCGACTCCAAGATAAAGATGCAGCTCTACGACGCGCGCAAAGAGGCGGTCGACCAGTTGGTGGACGACTACCTGCTCCAGCAGGCAGCCAAGAAGGAAAAACTCAGCGTCGCCGACTACGTCAAGCGCGAAATCAACGACAAGGTAGTGGCCGAGGTCAACGACGCGACGGCCAAGAAGTTTTACGACGAGAACAAGGACAAGATTCCGGTGCTCAAGACCGCCGGCTCGTACGACAAGATCAAGGATCGCCTGATCGCAGCACTGCGCCAGCGCGACGCCCAGCAACAGCACGAGCAGCTCCTGGCCCGGCTGCGCAAGGACGGCGGCGCCAAGATCCTGCTCGCGCCGCCGCGCATCAATGTCAACCTGAGCGCCGCCGGCCATCCCACGCTCGGCCCCAAAAATGCGCCGGTCACGGTGATTGAATTCGCGGACTTTCAATGCCCGTTCTGCAAGCGCTCAGAGGACGCGGTGAAAGCCATCCATGAGAAGTACGGCGATCGGATTCAGCTGGTGTTCATGGATTTTCCGCTGAGCTTCCACCCGCATGCGATGCCGGCCGCCAACGCCGCACGCTGCGCCGAGGCACAAGGCAAGTTCTGGCAATTCCATGACGCGCTGTTTGCCGATCAGTCCAAGCTCGAGCCCGCCGACCTCAAGGCGACCGCCAAGACGCTCGGGCTCGACACGGCCAAGTTCAACGCCTGCTTCGACAAGAACCAGTACGGCGAGGCGATCCAGAAAGACCTGGAAGAGGGCCATAAGCTCAATGTGAGCGGCACGCCGACCTTCTTCATCGACGGGCGCGAAGTGGTTGGGGCGCAGCCGACGGAGAACTTCGTTAGCATAATCGATCAGGAGCTGGCCAAGGACGGGGATCACAACAAGAAGACAGCCGCCGCGGACTAGCGGAAATCGTCTCGTAGGATCTCAAACCGCCGGCCGCGACATCGCGGCCGGCGGTTTTTATTTTGGCACTAGGGTGTTCGCTCACTAACTATATTGCTACTAAGCTTGTCATCCTGAGGGTTTGTGAACTATTCAGAAGCGCCGGAAGGTAAGCCGCGGGTGCCTCTTCTGTCATCCTGAGCGCAGCGAGCCTGCGAGCGTAGTCGAAGGACCTCGCGCGGTCCTCCGCGTGTCAAACCGAGATGATTGCACGTCAACGGATCATCGGAGCGCGACGTGGGTCGATCTGACTAATCAACAAAATCCCGAAATCGTGGACTTACGCGCGGAGGACCGCGCGAGATCCTTCGACTTCGGCAGCCTTCTCAGGATGACACAAAAGCCAAAATGCAAAATGCAAGAGCCAGAGCAGGATGATTCGGTTCAATTAGTGAGTGACGGTTCAATTAGTCAGTACGGATAGAACACGAAAAACAGAATCGACAGGATATTCAGCACCCACAGACCCGGGCGGATTTCGCGCCCTCGGCCTGCCGCCACCTTGAACCACGGATAGAGCACGAAGCCGGCGGTGATGCCGACCCCGATGTTGTAGGTGAAACTCATGAGCGCGACTATCGTGAACGCCGGTAGCAGCTCGGTGTAGTCGTCGAAGTCGATCTTGCGGATCGGCGCGATCATCATCGCACCCACGATCACCAGCGCCGGACCGTAAGCCTGCGGCGGAATCGCCGTCACGGTCGGCGCAAAGAATAGCGACACGCCGAACAGCATCGCCGTCACCACCGCGGTCATCCCGG
>Ga0209415_10016586_pt1 | contig 11824 bp, 9 predicted proteins | sample PeaSoiSIISIP2007_FD_187696 | JGI IMG/M metagenome (GOLD analysis project Ga0209415, IMG submission 187696) | Peat soil microbial communities from Weissenstadt, Germany - SII-SIP-2007 (SPAdes) (version 2) | ecosystem: Environmental > Terrestrial > Soil > Wetlands > Peat | place: Germany... | reverse complement strand
GGCAAGATCCACACCATCAACCAGGGCATCGTGATCCTGGGATTCAACGCCATCAAGAACCTGGTCCTCTCCACCTCCGTCATGGAGGCGTTCAAGGGGGCGGAATCGGGCGAGCAGTTCCGGATCGAAAGCTTGTGGATCCATTCCGCCGCGGTCGCGGGAGTCTCCCGCCTGTTGGCGGAGCGCACCGGCGGCGCCGATCCCGAAGAGGCCTTCGTCGGAGGGCTGCTGCACGACATCGGGAAGCTCATCCTGTGGATCTCGGAACCCAGGCTTCTCCTGGGCTGCATCCAGGCCTCGGAAGGGCACAGGGTCCAGCTCGAGGACGTGGAGAAGCGGGTCCTGGGATTCGAGGACTGCGAACTCGCCTCCGTCCTCGCCGAGCGCTGGAAGTTCCCGTCGTCGCTGCGCGACGGCCTGCGGTGGAGACCCCAACCCGAACGCGCCGGTGCGGCCGCTCCCTTGGCCTCGGCCATCCACTGCGCCAACATCCTGTGCATCGCCATGGGCGCCTCTCCCCTGGTGCGGACGGTCCTTCCCCGGCCCTCGCCGAACGCCTGGCGGATGATGGGCCTGCACCACGACGACGTGTTGCGGCAGATCCTGTCCGAAGTCCCGCTGCGCATCGAGGGCGCGAGGGCCTTCATCGGTTCCTGACGCGGCTCCTCGCCATCTGGGCCGCGTTCCAGAGGTTGTGCCACAGGACGTAGAAGGCGGGTCCGAGCGCGGGAACCGGTCCGAAGGCGGAGAGGCCAAGCCAGAGCGTCAGCATCGTGTTCTTCTGGCCAAGGCTCTGCCCGGCTTCCAGGGCGCGGCGCTCTCCTCCGAGCGCGCGGCCCGCGAGGAAGTGCAGCGAGCAGAGGAGCGCGGAACCCGCCGCGATCGCGAACACCGTGCCCATCCGGGTCGGATGGGTGCGAAGGAACGCGGAGGTCTTGGCGCCCGCGAGCGCGAGCGCCGCGAGCCAGAGCGGGAAGGACGCCGTCCGCCATCGCGGGAGGTATCCGGAAACCAGCCTGGACCTTCGCGCGAGTATCGCGAGGGCGAGGGGGACCAGCACCAGGGCGAGGGTTCCCGCCAGGAACGAGAGCGTTGACGGAATCTGTCCTCCCCCGGCCAGGGAGAGGAGAGGTGGAAGGAGGAAGGCCGCGATCAGGTTCGAACCCAGCAGCGAGACCGAGACGAATCCCACGTCTCCGCCCAGCATCCCGGTGATCACGGGCGCGGCTGTGGCGGTGGGGGTGGCCGACACCAGCAGCCCGGCCAGTCGGGCGTCCCGACCGAAGGGGGCGAGCAGCCACCATCCCAGCGCCATGAAGGGAGGCCAGACCAGCAGGAGCCGCAGATGCGCCCTTTCCGGACGCAGCCGGTCCAGGGGCATTCCGGAAAACCCGAGGAACAGCATCGCGGCCAGGATCCACCGGATCCATCCCGCCTCGGAGGAAAGGCCGGGCAGGAGGACTCCGATTCCCATGGCCGCGAGAATGGCCAGGGCCTTGAACATCAGACCAGTCCCCGGAGCTCCCGGATCTTCGCTTCTGGGTCGCCCGAGGTCCCCAGGCTTTCGCCGACCAGGATCGCGTCCACACCGGCCTCCTCGAGTTGGACGCACTGTTCCCGGGTCGAGATCCCGCTCTCCGAGATCACCACGGTTCCGTCCGGTATGTCTTCCAGAAGCTCGAAGGTGGTGCCCAGCGACACCTCGAAGGTGTCCAGATCCCGGTTGTTGACGCCGAGGATGGAGGGCGCGGCGCGCAGCGCCGGCTCCAGTTCGGTCCAGGAGTGGATCTCGACGATGGAATCCAGCCCGATGTCGGCCGCGGCCGCCGCCAGGTCCCGCAGCTTGGCGTCGTCCAGGAGGGCGGCGATGAGGAGGATGGCGGAGGCCCCAAGGCAACGGGCTTCCAGGATCTGGTAGCGGTCCAGGGTGAAGTCCTTGCGCAGGACGGGAAGGGGGATGGATCCGGTCACCGCCCGAAGGTGGGCGTCGTCGCCCAGGAAGAACTCGGTTTCCGTGAGCACGGAGATTCCGGAGGCCCCCCCCGCCAGGTATTCGCGGGCCAGGCGGAGCGGATCGTAGTCCTGGATCATCACTCCTTTGGAGGGCGAGGCCTTCTTGCATTCGGACAGCACGCGGATGGGCTGTCCGGGTTCCCGTCGCAGGTTCTCGCGCAGGACGTGGCCCGAGAGCGGCGTGAGCAGGGCCATCTTCTCCAGTTCATCCTCCGGCAGGTCGCGTTTGCGGGCGTGCACCTGCGCGAGCTTGACCGCCGCGATCCTCTGCAGGATGCCGCTCACGGACGGAAGGCCCGGGAGGTCGCCACCAGGGAGTCCAGCGCGAGGAGGGCCTTGCCGGAATCGATGGAGCGTTCCGCGAGACGCGCCCCGGAATCCAGGTCCGTGGCGAGACCGGCCACAAGGAGGGCCGCCGCGGCGTTGAACACCACGATGTCCCGCTTGGGACCCTTCTCCCCGGAGAGAATGCCCCGGAGGAGTTTCGCGTTCTCCTGGGCGTCGCCGCCCTTCAGGTCCGAAGCCCGCGCCGTGGGCAGGGATGCGTCCGCGGGCGAGATGTCGAATTCCGTCACGGCGTTCCCGTCCCAGGCGGCCACATGGGTGGGACCGGTGGTGGTGATCTCGTCCAGGCCGTCGGATCCGTGGACCAGCCAGGCCTTCTCCGTGCCCAGGCGGGACAGGGCCTCGGCCAGCGGACGGCACCACTTCCGGTCGAAGACGCCGACCACCAGGCGCTTGGTCCCCGCGGGGTTGGTGAGGGGACCCAGGAGATTGAAGATGGTGCGCACGCGCAGGTGCGCACGCACGGGTCCCACGTGCTTCATGGCGGGATGGAAGGCCTGGGCGAAGAGGAAGCCGACACCGGCGCGGTCCACGCAGGTGGCGACCTGCTCGGGGGAAAGGTCCAGGTCCACCCCCAGGGCCGAAAGCACGTCGGCGGCGCCGGACTTGGAGGAGACGCCCCGGTTCCCGTGCTTGGCGACGTGGGCTCCGGCACCGGCGACGACGAAGGAGGTCGTGGTGGAGATGTTGAAGGTGCCGGAGTGGTCGCCCCCGGTGCCGACGATGTCCACGACGGGAACCGTCACCGGGCACCGGGTCGCGTTCTCGCGCATGGCCGTCACGAATCCTGCGATCTCCTCCACCGTCTCGCCCTTCATGCGCAGTCCCACCAGCAGGCCTCCGATCTGCGCCTGGGTGGCTTCGCCGCGCATGATGCAGCCGGCCACCTGGGCGGCTTCGGACTGGCTCAGGTCGATCCGGTCGACGACCTTGGCGATGGCTTCGTGGAGGTCCATGGGTCAGGCTCCGCGGATGGAGAGGAAGTTGGACAGGATCTGTTTCCCGTGCGTGGTCCGGATGCTCTCGGGATGGAACTGGACCCCGAAGAGCGGGCGGGAGACGTGCTCCAACCCCATCACCAGGCCGTCGGTGGTCCAGGCGGTGACCTTCAGCGAGGCGGGCAGGGCCTCGCGGCGCACCACCAGGGAGTGGTAGCGGGTGGCCTCGAAGGGGTCGGGGAGGGCCGCGAACAGGCGCGATCCGTCGTGGTGGATCTCGGAAACCTTTCCGTGCATCGGTGACGGGGCGCGCTCCACGATCCCCCCCATGGCCTGGCCGAGGGACTGGTGCCCCAGGCAGACGCCCAGCAACGGGATGGTTCCGGGGCAGCGCGAGACGAGTTCCACGGAAACACCCGCTTCCGAGGGCGTGCAGGGACCCGGGCTCACCACCAGATGGGAAGGATCGCGGGCCAGGATCGCATCGACGGTCGATTCGTCGTTGCGCACCACCTGGATCTCCTCCTTCCCCGCCACCAGTTCTCCCAGGTACTGCACGAGATTGAAGGTGAAGCTGTCGTAGTTGTCGACGATGAGGATCACGGGCTCTCCTCGGCGATGGAGGCTTCGATGGAGCCCAGTTCCCCGTGGGCGCGGTGGGCCGCCCGGATGGCCTGGACCACCGCGCTGGCCTTGTGGAGCGTTTCCTTGAACTCGGCTTCGGGATCGGAATCGTGCACGATCCCCGCCCCCGCCTGCACGTGCGCGAGCCCGTCGCGGACCACCACGGTTCGGATCACGATGCAGCTTTCGAGGTTGCCGGCGAGATCCAGGTAGCAGACCGCGCCCCCGTAAAGCCCGCGCCGGGTGGGCTCCAGCTCGTCGATGATCTCCATGGCCCGGATCTTGGGAGCGCCCGAAAGGGTTCCGGCGGGAAAGCCCGACATCAGGGCGTCCAGGGCATCCTTCCCCTTGGCGAGGCGCCCCTGCACCGAGCTCACGATGTGCATGACATGGCTGTAGCGCTCCACCACGAAGAGGTCTCGCGGAGACACGCTCCCGTATTCGCTCACCCGGCCCACGTCGTTGCGTCCGAGGTCCACCAGCATGAGGTGTTCGGCGAGCTCCTTTGGATCTGCCAGGAGCTCCTTCTCCAGTTCCACGTCGGCGCGCGGCGTCTTTCCGCGGGGCCGCGTCCCGGCGATGGGCCGTACTTCCACGTTGCCGTCCTGCACCCGGACCAGGAGTTCCGGGCTCGCCCCCGCCACCTCGGTCTCCCCGAACTTGAGGTAGAACATGTAGGGCGAAGGGTTGATGCCGCGCAGCATGCGGTAGATGTCCAGGGCCGAGCATCCCGGGGTGCAGGTCAGCCGCTGGGAAAGCACGATCTGGAAGGCGTCCCCGGCCTTGATGTATTCCTTGCAGCGCGCGACCGCGGCCAGGAATCCCTCGCGGGTGAAGTTGGAGGTCACCGCCGACGGCTCGGAAACGACGTCCAGGCGGGTGCTCGGAAGCGCCCCGTCCAACTTTCCCTCCAGCGCCCCGATCCTTTCGAGCGCCTTCTCCAGCGCCACCGCGGGTTCGTCCAGGCGCAGGTCCGCGAAGCTCCACACCAGGATCCGGTGGCGACGGTTGTCGAAGACCACGCCCGCTTGGTAGAAGCCGAAGCGGAGATCGTCCATTCCCAGGTCGTCGACGCAGGTGTCCGGAAGTTCCTCCACCAGCCGCGCGCTGTCGTAGGCCGCGAATCCCACGGCGCCGGCCAAGGGCGGGAGCCCCTCGGGTTGGTGGACCTTGCATGCGGAAACCAGTTGGCGGAGCTTTCCGAACGGGTCCGCGTCGCCCTGTTCGGGGAACTCGCCGGAGATGGACCACTTCCCGTCCCGGGAACGGAACACGAGATGCGGGTCGCGACCCAGGAACGAGTAGCGGGCGACGGTTTCACCGCCCTCCACCGATTCCAGCAGGAAGGAATGGTCGATTTCGTCCGTGCCGGCGAGCTTCAGGTAGGCGGAGACCGGCGTCTCCGTGTCGGCCAGCCGCTCGGTCCAGATGGGGATCAGGTTGAAGCCCTGGTCGGCCAGCGCTCGAAGATGTCTGAGGTTGGGAATCATCCAGTTCTCCCGTGGCCCGGAAAGATGCACCCGCGGCTAGTTCATTCCAACCATCACCACTGCTCCGTGCTGGTTTCGGTTCCTTCCTCACCCCCATTCCCCCTCTCCAACAAGTAGCGAGGGAGCTTCGTTCTTGTTCACCCCTCTCCACTTGTTGGAGAGGGGTGGCCGCGCCAGCGGCCGGGGTGAGGTCAGCGCAGGGGCGGCGCCGGGGCTGGATGTCGCGAGGAGTGGAACAGCTGCTGTCCCATCCTCAGCCTCGCTTCGAGAAGGGGCTGGATCGACGGACGGGGGTCTTCCTCGCCGGCGACGAGTCGGCTGAGGAGCACGAACCAATCGTGCATCTCCACCAGGAAGCACTCGAGCTTGCTGTCGGAATCGTCCGGCGCGGAGTCCGGCCACTCCATGGACCGGTTCCGCAATGCCTCCCTGGAGTGGTAGATCGCCTCCGAGACGAGTTCCAGGATCGCCGGCACGTCGGGACTTCCGGGACGGATCCAACCGGGCTTGCCCGAGGCGTGCCGCTGCGCCGCGGAGAACAGCAGGCGCAACTGGTGGTCGCGGCGGAAACGATGGAACAGCAACGGGGAGGCGACGTTCTGCATCATTGGAATTCCTCCTTGCCGGCGAGCCAGAGCATCAGGATGTCCACGACTTCGCGTCCGCGAACGGATTCCGTCGGGGCGGGTTCGAACCGGAAGTGGAAGTCGCCGATTTCCAGCGAAAGCATCTGGAACAAGGCGGGGAGGTCCCGTTGGCGACGGAATTCCGCCGTGGTCACGAGCCCCTGGACCAGTCGGATGGACCCCGTCCGGCGGCCCGAATCCAGCCGCAGGGTGCCGGTGTGCCCGCCCTGCGCGAGGAACTGGAGGAGATCGGCGAGGGCGAGCTGCTGCAGGGCTCCCGCCATGTCGGGGATGCCGCGGAACGCCGGGCGGCGATCCGGAAGCGGCGCCTCCCGATCCGCCGGTCGCGGACGGCGTCGGAGGGTCGCGAACAGGACGGGCACGGCGACCGCTGTGGCGACCGCGATCCCCACGAGGAAGGCGACCAGGTGCCCGTTCATCGCGTAGATGGTGTTCCAGAGGGTCATCCCGTGGCTCCGGTCCGCAGGACGTGCAGGACTCCGGGAACACCCCGCAGGCCGCCCATGCAGTTCTCCAGCTGGACCAGGTTGGAGACGCTGATCCGGAATCTGTCGCGAACGGAATCTCCCACCGTCGAGATGGCCGCCCTGAGCACGTTCACGTTGGTGGAACTGAGCGAGCCCGTGAGGTCGCGCAGCAGGTTGTTGCGGTCGCGCGCGGTGACTTCCAAGGTGACCTCCCAGTCCAGCTTCTCCGCTTCGGCATCCCATTCCACTTCCACCTCGCGGCCTTCGCGGGCGATCAGCCGCTTTCCCTGGGCGCAGGATGCGGCGTGCAGGCTGATGCCGCGTCCCTGGGTGATGTAGCCGCGGATCTCCTCGCCCGGAACCGGCTGGCAGCACCCCGCGCGGTGGTGCAGGATCCCGTTCTGCCCTCCCACGCGGATGGCGTGCTGGTGGGCCGGAGCGTCCACTTTCCGCCGAAGCACCCGGTCCAACATGCCCTTGCGGGGAGGGACCGGGACGGGTGGGAGCGCCGCGGAAAGCTGCTGCGGGGAGAAATCCCCGCGGCCGATCCGCGCGTGGAGGTCGTCGAGGTCGTCGGCGCCGGAACGCTCCAGGAGCAGGCCCAGGAGATCCGGCGTCGGGGACGACATCTGCCTGCGCGACAGTTCCCGGGAGAGGACCTCGCGCCCGAGCGACCGGTCGGCCTCGGTCTCGGTCTGCTTCAGGTAGCGGCGGATGGCGGAGCGGGCCTTGGATGTCCGCACATGGCGAAGCCAGTCGCGGACGGGATGCGACGACTCCGACCGGATGATCTCGACGGTCTGTCCGGAGTTCAACGGCAGGTGGAGCTGGAACATGTTCCCGTCCACCCGGGCGCCGGCGCAGTGCAGTCCGAGCCCGGTGTGGATCTCGAAGGCGTAGTCGACCGCCGTGGCTCCCTTGGGAAGCTGGACCACGTCGCCGCGGGGGGTGTAGACGAAGATCTCCTGGGCGGAAAGTTCGCCCTGGACCATCTCCATGAACTCCGGACCGTCGCGGGTCTCCGACTGGATGCGAAGGAGCTGTTCCAACCACCTGTTCTCGGACAGCACCTTCTCGCCCGAAACGCCCTGCTTGTAGGCCCAATGGGCGGCGATGCCTTCGTTGGCGATCCGGTCCATGTCGCGGGTGCGGATCTGGACCTCGACCCCGCGTCCCTCCGGTCCCATCACGGTGGTGTGCAGGCTCTGGTAGAGGTTGGACTTGGGCACGGCGATGTAGTCCTTGAAACGGCCGGCGATGGGAGCCCAGAGTCCGTGGACGTAGCCGAGGGCCTCGTAGCACTGGGCCACCGAACCCACGATGATCCGCACCGCGTTCAAGTCGTGGATGGAATCCAGCTCCGAGGTGGACTTTTCCCGGAGCTTGCGCCAGATGCTGTAGAGGTGCTTGGGCCTTCCGTTCACCTCGGCCGGGAGGTTCGCCTCCGCGAGCCTCTTTTCCAGGGGTTCCAGGACGGACCGGATGTAGGCTTCGCGCTCGGCCCGCTTTTCGGCGATCTTCTCCACCAGCCTCTGGTACTCGTCCGGGTGGAGGTGCTTGAAGGAGAGGTCCTCGATCTCCCATTTCAATCGACCCAATCCGAACCGGTGCGCCAGGGGAGCGTAGACCTCCAGGGTCTCGGCGGCGATCGCCTTGCGCTTCTCGGGTGCCATGTACCGCAGCGTGCGGAGGTTGTGGAGCCGGTCGGCGAACTTGATGAGGATCACGCGCGGGTCCGAGGCCATGGAGACCAGCATCTTGCGGTAGGTCTCGGCCTGTCGCTGTTCCCGCGTCTGCGAGGGCAGGAGCGCCATCTTCGTCACGCCCTCCACGAGGAAGGCCACATCCTGCCCGAAGAGGTTCGCGATCTCGGAGACGGGGATCTCCGTGTCCTCCACCACGTCGTGGAGCACGCCCGCCATCACCGTCGCCTCGTCCATGCCGTTTTCCGCGAGGATGCGGCAGACTTCGAAGGGGTGGTCCGCGTAGGGGATTCCCGACTTGCGACGCTGGCCCTGGTGGGCGCGGTCCGCGAATTCGAGCGCGCGCCGGACGGACTCCGCGTCCAGATCGGTCCGGTTGTCGCGGATCCAGTCGACGAGCCTACCCGCCCCCTCCGCGCTCACGGAGGACTCGACTCCCCGTCGAAGACCTCCTCCCATCCTTCCAGGAGCCGGGAACGGGAGGGGTGCTGCAGCTTCTGGATGGCCTTGGACTCGATCTGCCGCACGCGCTCCCTGCTGATCCCGAAGCGCTCGCCGATCTCCTTCAGGGTGCTGGCCTGGCCGTCGTCGAGGCCGAAGCGGAGTCGGATGATCTGCCGTTCCTTCTCCTCCAGGCTTCCCAGGGCGCCGTCGATCTGTTCGCGCAGCAGCCGCGTCTGCACCGCTTGCCAGGGCGCCTCCACGGTGCGATCCTCGATGAAGTCGCCCACCCGGCTGGACTGGTCGGAGGACGTCCAGGAATCCAGGCTGACCGGATCCTGGGAGCTTTCCAGCGCGATGTTGACCTTCTCGATGTCCACGCCGGCGGCCAACGCGATCTCCTCCGGAGTCGCCGGAGCGCCGGTCTTCGCCTGCAGCTCGCGGGCCACGCGCAGGATCCGCCGGATGCTGTCCAGCATGTTGGCGGGGATGCGGATGATCTTGCCCTTGTCCGCGATGGCCCGGGTGATGCTTTGCTTGATCCACCAGGTCGCGTAGGTGCTGAACTTGTACCCCTTGGTGTAGTCGAAGTTCTCGACGGCGCGGATCAGTCCCTGGTTCCCCTCCTGGATCAGGTCGATCAGCTCCATGCCCTTCTGGTTGTACCGCTTGGCGATGGACACCACCAGCCTCACGTTGGCCTCGACGATCTCCTCCTTGGCGCCGTCCCGCACGGCTTCCCACTGGCGAACCGCCAGGAACTCGTCGCGCGCCCGTTCGTCCTCCTCCACCAAGGTCTTCCAGAGCCGCGTGAGCCGGTCGATCTGCCGGGCCGACAGGCCCACCGAGAGCGCGGCGTCGCGCGCCTCGTCGCCCGGTTTCCGGACGGATCCGGCCAGCGCCTTGCGAAGTTGCCCGAGCTGGGCGAGGATCCTGGTCTTCTCCCGATCGTAGACCTTGGATTCGGTCCAAGCGTCGTTGTCGATCTGGCAGATCTCCTCGATGCGGATCTCCTCGCGCTCCACCTGCTCGCAGAGGTGGACCACCTCGCGGAGCACGCGGATGTCCTGGAAGAGGATGCCCAGGATCCGCTGCTGGACCTGGTCGATCCGCTGGGCGATGGCGACCTCCTCCTCGCGGGAGAGCAGGGCGACCCGGCCCACCGAATTGAGGTAGACCCAGGTGGGATCCCAGAACCGGCCCTGGCCGTTGGTCTGCCGTCGCGCCTCGGCATGGCGGATCCCGACATTGCTCTGGTTCACGGTCACGCCGCGGCGCCGGAACAGTTCCGCCAGGAGTTCGGTCTGGTCTTCGTCCACGCACAGGGCCGAGATCTGGCTCTGGGCCAGGAAACCCTGCATCCGGGCTGTCTTCTCGAGGCGGCGGACGATCTTGGGGTCGACTGTGTTCACTTGTCCATCCTGGAAGGAAGAAGTTGCTGCTCCTGCGCCATCAGTTCGCGGTACTCCGGGGAACGACTCGTTTCCGAACCGGCGATCTGCGCCTGGAGCTTCAGGTCGCGCTTCAAGGTCTTGATCCGGCGTGCCTTCAGGTCCAGAAGGAAATCGTCGATCTGGGTCCTGGCAAGGAACTCGTCTGGTCGAAGCTCGAAGAACTGGAACAGATCCGCGATGAAGTCGGCCAAGGTGGGATCCAGGCCCGCTGCCAGCGACCGTGGGTCGGGTGGGGCATCGTCCATTTCCGAGCGCGCCACCAGCAGATCCCATACTTCGCGGCACCTTGGATCGGTCAGGTCGGCCGGATGCACTTGTTCGCGGGCATCCAGCACGAGCACAGGGTGGTTGATGACATTGAACAGGAACTGGGCCTCCACTTGACGGATTCCGCGTAGTATTTCCTTTTTGCCGCCGGGTTGCACGGAGGTCGCGCGAATTGGGCTATCCGCTCCAACGGGGGATTCCAGGTCGGCTTCCACGATGCCGAGCTTGTAGAGGTGCTTCGGAGCTTCGAGTACGCATTGCCGCCTGAGGTCCCGGTCCGGGATGGATTTCAGGAGGTTGCGGATCCTTCGCACCAGATCCGCCTTCCTGTCCGGTGAAGGCAGAGGGTAGGCCTTGTGGAAGCCCTCGAGCAGGAAGCCCATCCAGTGGCGCGAGGCACCGATCCGTTCCCGGAGAATCTCCGGACCCGCAGACTTGAGAAGTTCGTCGGGATCCTTCGCCCCGGTTCCCTCCAGATCGGCGATCCGCACCTCCAGATTTTCCACGAGCAGGACAGGAAGGCTGCGTTCGGCTGCCGCCAGACCGGCTTTGTCGCCGTCGAAAAAGCAGATGATCCGCTTCGCTTGTCGCGAAAGGAGCTTGGCTTGGTCCGCGGTGAAGGCCGTGCCGGAAGCCGCGACGATGTTCTTGATGCCGTGTCGCCACAAGGCGTGCCAATCCATGTAACCTTCCACGACGACGGCTTCCCCGGATCTTCCGATCTCGGAACGCGAATGCCCGAATCCGTACAGGAAGTGACCCTTGCGATAGAATTCCGTCTCCGGTGAATTCAGGTATTTGGGAATTCCAGGCTGCCCCGACTTGAGGTTCCGTCCCGCGAACCCGATCACACGTCGGGATAGGTCGGTCAGCGGGAAGATCAGGCGCAGGTGGAATCGGTCGCGCCATCGGCCGGAATCGGTCTTGACGACCAGACCTGCCGACTCCAAGGACTGGAGGGAATGCCCGGCAGCCGACGCCAGGGAAAGGAGGAAGTCGCCGTCCGGCGCGAAACCGATGTGGAAATCCTCGATTTCTTCATCGCCGAGTCCGCGCTTGCGGGCGTACTCCAGGACCTGGGGGGAATCCAGGAGAGCCTGGTGGAAGCGGGTCTGCGCCCAGTCCAGCGCCGCGCGGGCCGCGGCCGCGCGAGAGGCCTCCGCGGGGTCCTGGGGGGTCCGCTCGGGGAGCTGGACGCCGGTCTCCTTCGCCAGGATCTCGAGCGCCTCGCGGAACCCGATGTGGTCGTGTTCCATCACGAACTTGAAAACGTCGCCACCCGCCCCGCACACGAAGCACTTGTAGATGCCCAGGACGGGGTTGACGTTCATGGAAGGGTCGTGGTCGTCGTGGAACGGACAACGCCCCGACCAGTGCGCCCCCTTCCGCTTGAGGGCGACGCGCCTTCCCACCACCGAGACGATGTCGGCGCGGG
>Ga0209415_10016585_pt1 | contig 11824 bp, 7 predicted proteins | sample PeaSoiSIISIP2007_FD_187696 | JGI IMG/M metagenome (GOLD analysis project Ga0209415, IMG submission 187696) | Peat soil microbial communities from Weissenstadt, Germany - SII-SIP-2007 (SPAdes) (version 2) | ecosystem: Environmental > Terrestrial > Soil > Wetlands > Peat | place: Germany... | reverse complement strand
CCACTCCAACATGACCCGCGATCAGAGCCTGCGCGCTCAGAGGACGGCTCCCAGTCATCAGCCACCAAGCCTGCAGACAAAACTCACCATTCCCGATAGAATGGCGATTCGACTCCGGCCATGCGCTCAATCATTCCAATCTTGTCGAGTGTCCTCCGCAACTGGAGCGTTCTTCCTAGCGGGCTTTAATCCTGCTGTCCGTACGGTTCCCCTCGCGAGTATCATTGCGTTTCCTGAAATCCACGTATTCAAGCTAGGAGCTAAAAGCTAATGGCTGGTTCTTTCGACGTAATCGTGATCGGCGGAGGCCACAATGGCCTGGTCAATTCCGCCTACCTCGCGAAAGCTGGCAAGAAAGTTCTAGTGCTGGAGCGCCGGCACGTGCTGGGAGGCGCGGCCTGCACGGAAGAAATTTTCCCGGGATTCAAGTTCTCCGTTTGCTCCTACGTCGTGTCGCTCCTGCGGCCGGAGATTATCCGCGACCTCGATCTGCCCCGCCACGGCCTTGAGATTCTTCCCCTCGATGGCACGTTCACCCCCATGCCCAGCGGTGATTACCTGTGGCGCGTGAACGATCACGGGAAGACGCACCGCGAGATCGCCCGCCATTCCCGCGTAGACGCCGAGGCCTACGACGAATTCGGCAAAGCCATGCAGGCCATGTGCCGCTTCGTGAAACCGATTCTCAGCATGGTGCCGCCCGACCCCACCACGCTCAACCCACGCGAACTGATGAAGCTGCTTTTCATCGGACGCCGTTTTCAGGGCATGTCGAGCGAAGATAAATATAATCAGGTGCAGCTCATGACCATGAGCGCCATCGATTTTCTCGATCAGTGGTTCGAGACCGATGTGCTCAAAGCCACGATGTCCGCATCAGGCATCATCGGCACTTTTCTCGGCGTGCGTTCGCCGGGAACTGCGTATGTGTTGCTGCACCATTACATGGGAGAGATCGACGGCGCCTTCCGCGCCTGGGGTTTCGCCCGCGGAGGCACCGGCGCGATTTCGAACGCCATCGCCGACGCAGCCCGCGAGGCTGGCGTCGAGATCCGCACCCAGTCCGGGATCGCGCGGATCATCGTGAAAGGTGGCAAGGCCAAAGGTGTGGTTCTCGCCAATGGCGATGAGATATACGCCGAGGTAATTTCTTCCAGCGTCGATCCGCGCCTGACCTTCACCAAGTTCATCGAGGCCGAACATCTCCCCGGAGACTTTCTCGAGGAGGTGAACCGCTTCAAGTATCGCGGCTCGTCCGGCAAGGTCAACATGGCTCTCGATGCGCTGCCGAACTTCAAGTGCATGCCGGGACCCGGCGCGCACCTGCGCGGCGCGATTTCGATTTCTCCTTCCGTGGAATACATGGAGAGAGCCTACGACGATGCCAAGTACGGAAATTTTTCCCGTCATCCATACATCGACATGGTAATCCCGTCGCTGACCGATCCTTCCGTCGCGCCGCCGGGCAAGCATGTGCTGTCGTGCTTCGTGCAGTACGCGCCCTACAAGCTGCGCCCCGGCCTCAACTGGGACGATCAAAAAGAAGCTTTCGGCGATACGGTCGTCAACACCATCGCCGAATATGCTCCCAACATCAAAGACATCATCCTCCACAGGCAAGTGGTCACGCCGCTCGATCTGGAACGCGAATGGGGACTAAGCGAAGGCAACATTTTCCAGGGCGAGCTTTCACTGGAGCAACTTTTCTTTTTGCGTCCGGTGGCGGGCTGGGCACAGTACCGCACGCCCATCAAGAATCTCTACATGTGCGGTTCCGCCACGCATCCCGGCGGCGGCATCATGGGCGCAAATGGGCGCTTGGCCGCGCTCGAAATTCTGAAAGACGTCAAGGGGGCGGCCTAGCATGCCCGGACAAGCCCAGCGTGACATCGTCATCATCGGCGGCGGCCACAATGGGCTGGTGACCGCGTTCTATCTGGCCAAAGCCGGATTCAAGCCGCTGGTCATCGAACGCCGCGAGCAGGTGGGCGGCGCCGCCGTCACCGACGAATTCCATCCCGGCTTCCGCTGCTCTACCCTGGCGCACACTGCTGGGCCGATACGCCCCGAGATCGTGCGCGACCTGCAACTCGAGAAGCACGGACTCCGCCTGATTACGCCGGCGATCGGAGTCACCGCACTCTCGCCCGACGGACGTGCGCTTTCGCTCTATCAGGACGCCACCCAATCGGCGCAGGAAATTGCCGCCTTCTCGCAGAAAGACGCTGCCAAGTATCCCGCGTTCCAGGAATCGCTCGGAAAAATGGGCAAGGTGATCGCGCAAGCTCTGGCTACAACGCCGCCAGACATCGATCACCCCAGCAGCGGCGACATGTGGAGCATGCTCAAGACCGGGCGCGCCATCCGCAACCTCGGCAAGAAGGACATGTTTCGCCTGCTGCGCTGGGGGCCGATGGCGGTGGCCGATTTGGCTGCGGAATATTTTGAAACAGAATTGCTGCGAGCGGTGGTTGCCGCCCGCGGAATCTTCGGAACATTTCTCGGCCCGTGGTCCGCGGGAAGTGCTTTAGTCCTGCTGATCCGCGCGGCCGGAGACGCCCATCCTGCCGGCTCGGCGCATCTGGCCGCGGGAGGCATGGGCGCGCTCACCCAAGCCATGGCCTCGGCCGCGAAGGCCGCGGGCGCCGAGATTCGCAGCGGAGTGGAAGTCATCGAGATTCGCGTGAAAGACGGCGCGGCGACCGGCGTTCTGCTCTCGACCGGCGAAGAGATTGCGGCAAAAGCAGTGGTCTCGAATGCCGATCCGAAGCGCACGCTGTTGAAGCTGACCGACCCCACCCATCTCTCCCCCGATTTCGTGCAGAAATTGCAGCATTATCGCGGCAATGGCACGGTGGCAAAAGTAAATCTCGCACTCTCCGGCTTGCCCAACTTCACCGCGATCAAGAACGGCAACGCCAACGCGCTGCAAGGCCGCATCCACATTGGCCACGAGATCGACTACATCGAGCGCGCCTTCGACGAAGCGAAATACGGCAACTTCTCGCGCCAGCCCTATCTCGAAGCCACGATCCCGTCGCTCACCGATCCCACACTCGCGCCCGAAGGCAAGCAGGTGATGTCGATCTACATGCAATACGCGCCGTACAAACTGAAGGGCGATTGGGAGAGCCAGCGCAAAGAACTCGGCCAGACCGTAGTAAAGACGCTGGCGCAATACGCCCCGAATCTGCCAGAGCTGATTCTGACCCACCAGATCATCACGCCACTGGATCTGGAAGAAAAATATGGCCTGACCGGCGGACAAATTTTCCACGGCGATCTGGCGCTCGATCAGTTCTTCACCATGCGTCCACTGCTCGATTGGGCGCGTTATCGCACTCCGATTCAAAATCTCTATCTCTGCGGAAGCGGCACGCATCCCGGCGCTGGCTTGACCGGCGGCTCGGGAGCAAACGCCGCGCGGGAAATCTTGAAAGAGTTGAAGCGGTAGGACAACGGCATGTTGGACGATGCTACGAGAATCGAAATTGCGAAGTCGTTAGATGACCTCGCGACTCAGGATGTGTGGAACGTAGACGCATGGCAACGCTGTTACGACCTAGTCGGCGCGAACATGAAGCTGGACGATCTCGTCGCCCATGTTTACGACGATCTCATTCACTACACAGGCACGCCGCTCTTTAGATCAGCCCCGAGACCAAGAGACTTCGAACCTTATCGTCGACAATTCAGAGACATTGCATCTGCGCTACGTTCCCGCATGTCCCTGGCCGACTACAAGAAGAACTATGAGTGAGCAGAAAGACGATCTCCCTCAGAGCTTAAAGTGAAGAACTCCGCCATCCTGCTCATCTCCTGCCCTGACAGCAAGGGCGAAGTCGCCGCCATCGCCGACTTCGTCTATCGCCACAACGGCAACATCCTGCACGCCGACGAGCACGCCGACGAGGAATCCGGCCTGTTCCTGATGCGCGTCGAGTTCGATCCCAAAGATTTCGATATCGATCTCACCGATAAAAACCTCGCCGATTTCGGCAAACACTTCGCTCCGATCGCCGAGAGATTCCAAATGAAGTGGCGGCTGGCGCAATCCGCGCATCGGCCGCGAATGATCATCTTCGTTTCAAAATACGACCACTGCCTGGTCGATCTTCTTTACCGCCAGCAAAGCGGCGAACTGGCTTGCGACATCCCTCTCATCATTTCCAATCATCCCGACAACCAGCGCCTCGCCGACTTCTACAAGATTCCCTATGCGGTCGTCTCCGTCGCCAAGGATAATAAGCAACAGGCGGAAGATTCGATTCACGCGCTCATCGCCGAGCACCGCCCCGATTTCATGGTACTGGCCCGCTACATGCAGATTCTCTCCAACGACTTCGTCAATCGCTATCCGCAGCGCATCATCAACATTCATCATTCGTTTCTGCCCGCATTCGTCGGCGCTCGCCCTTACCATCAGGCCTTCGAACGCGGGGTCAAGCTGATCGGGGCGACCAGCCACTACGTCACGGAAGTTCTCGATGATGGCCCGATCATCGAGCAGGATGTCGTCCGCGTCTCCCATCGGGATACCGTCGCTGACCTCATTCGTAAAGGGCGCGACCTGGAAAAGGTCGTGCTCTCACGGGCCGTCCGCTGGCACGTGGAGAATCGCGTGCTTCTCTACGGGAATAAGACTGTGGTTTTCTAAGAGCCTCTCGCCCGGCAAACACTGACGGCGAGGTGGTGTGGGGACGGGCGCCTCGCCCGTCGCACGCGGAGCGCAGCTCCGCAGTGTACAAAGCCCAGCAGCTCTGCGCGCGGAAGGCCATGTCCTCCCGGTGAATAGCCGCGTCTCACCCCGGTGGTAACTTGCACCACCAGTAACTTTCGTCTTTACTTGAACATTAGTAAAGAGTTAGCAAAAACGACATGGGGAGAGTCTCGCTCTCGGGGACGTTTCTTGGCCGAAGATCTCAGATTTGAACTATCGATTCTGGCGACCGTCCAGGGCTTCTACCAGAAGCTCATGCGGGAGGCGCTCGGCGGAGACGTACCCATTCCCAGCGGCCTCGACGAGGACGCGCTGCGCACCGGGCGCGAACTACCCACCACGCTCAGCCGGATGTACCGCTGGCTGCTCCTGCTGGATATGGCCATCACGCCAGCGATGCTGCGCCAGGCGCTTACCCCGGATACGGATTCGGAAGTGGCCGAGGCCCTGCTGCGTTACTTCGTGCGCCGCCGCGAGGCCAGCGACATCAACCGCGACAAGACCGATTTGATCGCGACTTTTCTCTATCGCCACCCGCGCGTGCCCGGCCAATGGCAACAGAGCGGATACGGACTCGATGGCGCGTTGCCGCTCTCTCCCTTCGAGATCGCGCTGATTGAAATCCTTGCGGATACCGACGTGCCTTCGCTGCCCGAAGAGCACGTGCAACTGCTCAGGCGCTTCGATCCTATGCGCGAAGAGATTGCGCGCTTCCGCGATTTCAACTCGCTGATCGATTCCGGCGTGATTTCGCGGGTGCGCGAGTTGAAGCAGTGGCTGGATTCCTCTTTTTATCATCCCGGAGTGCTCGCCACGGTGGCCGCGTACAACGCCGCGTTCGGCGCTCGTTTCGACGAGTTGTTTGGCAAGGCGTTGGAAGAAATCAAGCAATTCGCGGGCGCGCTCGACGAAATGGGCGGCAGCATCCTCAGCACCGTCGACGGTGTAGAAGTCACGGTGGAGCATGTGGCAGCCATCGAACGCAACGCTATGCTAAAGGCGGATTACGGATCCGCGCTGGAGAAGTTCCGCCGCGTATCCCGGCTCAAGAAAGAACTGGACCGGCGGCCGCCGATTCGGAAATCGCTGTTGGGACCGACGGCCGCGCGCCCGGCCCGCGTTTCCGGAGGCGCGGCCGCAGCGCCAAGAACTGCGCGAATCGCCGCTGCAGCAGCGGCATCCGCCGCCACCCCGCTGTTCCAGCCAGCCGCGGTCACTACGCAACAGATTGCGACGGAAGAAGGCAAGCTCCGGCGCGTGGAAGAATCCATCCGAGTATTTGAGCGCGTGGCCGATCCCAAATTCCGCCAGGTGGTGCCCATGCGCTACTTTAACCTCACCCTGTCGGTGGCGGAAGCCGACGCCTACAATGCCAGCTTCCTGGAAGAAAAAAGCTTGCGCGCCGATGTGGCGCGCACTTTGATCCGGCTCGTCTCCATCTCAGCGCGCGTGCATACCGAACTCGAAGAACTCAAGCGCAGCCAGACCATGTCGTCGTTATGGAAGCTGCACGCCGACGCTCTGGTAGTTTTGCTCGACATGGCCAACAGCGCCACCGAAGACGCGGGTGGGGTGGGCAAGTCGGCAGAACAAAACGGATCCGGAGTTGCCGCCAAGGCGATCCACGAATCGGTGAAGAAGCTACGCACCCACGCCGACGCGGCGGCCAAGTCACTTGCCGAAGCAGGCAGCTAGAGCTCTTCCGCAGCACTCCGCCCGAACCTCAATAACCGAACTCAATCCAGCAACGCTGAATCCAGGAAGACGAACTCCCAAAAAGAAAAGACGGGCGTTTCTGCCCGTCTGCCAAAACCAAGAGCTTAAGCTGATGGCTGAGAGCTGAAAGCTCAGTTAATATCGAACTGCTCCTGATGCAGCGCGGGGTCGCTTTTCACGATGATGGTGCGCTTGCTGAGCTCTTCCATTTCGTTCAGCAATCGGCCATTGTTGCCCTTCAGTTCCTTGGCCACATCCGGGTTCACGCGCAGCATTACGTCTTCACCCTGGAGATGTTTGACGATCTTGCGCATCTCCACGTAAATCTCGTTGCAGACCGTGGTCACCGATTTCACGTAGCCGGTGGACTGGCAATACGGGCAAGGCGCGCCAATAGTGCGTTCAAGCGACTGCTTGACGCGCTTGCGGGTGATGGCGACCAGGCCGAAATCGTTGAACTGCAGCACTTTTGACGGGGCGCGATCGTGCCGGAGTTCTTCTTCCAGGGCCTGCATCACGCGCTGGCGGTTACGGCGCTCGTCCATGTCGATGAAGTCGATGATGATGATGCCGCCCAGGTCGCGCAGGCGAATCTGCCGCACGATCTCTTTGATGGCGTCGACGTTGGTCTTGACGATTGTGTCTTCCAGGCGCGAAGTCTTGCCCACATACTTGCCCGTGTTAATGTCGATCGCGACCAGCGCCTCGGTTTGGTTGATGACAATGTAACCGCCGCTCTTCAGCCACACTTTTGACTTGAGCGCCTTGTTCATTTCCTCAGCCAGGCCGAACTGCTCGAACAGAGGAGTTTCTTTAGTGTAGAGTTTCACGCGCTTGACCAGCGCGGGCTGGAAGCGGTTGAAGAAGCGCAGCACCCGCTCGTACTCCGGTTCAGTGTCAACCCAGATCACAGAGAAATCGGAAGTGACCTGGTCGCGCAGCACGCGCTCGACAACGTTGAGATCGTGGTAGATCAACGCCGGCGGCTTCGAGCTTTCGGAGCGGCCCTTGATGTCGTTCCACAAGCCTTTCAGGAAGCGGATGTCAGCTCGGAGTTCATCTTCACTAGCGTTTTGCGCGGCGGTGCGGACGATGAAGCCGCCGCCGTGTCCGTTCTCGCGCTCGCTGAGGATAATGCGCTTCAACCGCTGGCGCTCTTCCTCGGAGGCAATCTTGCGGGAGACTCCGGTGTGGTTCACCGTTGGCATGTAAACCAGGAAACGCCCCGGCAGCGCGATGTGGCTGGTGATGCGGGCGCCTTTCTTGCCGATCGGTTCCTTGGCAATCTGCACCAGGATTTCCTGGCCTTCTTTGAGCAAGTCGCTGATCAGCGGAACCGGGGCCGATTCGCGGCGGCGAAAACGTCGCGGACCACGGCGGCCGCGCGGAGGACCACCCGGACGGCGATCAGGTCCTGGGCGATCAGGACTTGGGCGATCAGTGCGCTCCGTGCGCTCCGTACGCTGGGTGTATCCGGCAGTGGAGGCTGGGGCTCGAACTTCCACGCGGGCGTCCACGGTGCCGTTGCCGCGCGCTTCAGCGTCGAGCAACGCTTCGGCTTGGGCCTGCGCTTCTTCCAGTTCCAACTCTTCCGAGTCTTCTTCGCCTTCCGCAGCGGCACCTTCCACCGTTGACTGTCCGCCGGCCTCGGTCAGCGATGTGCGATGGATTTCAGAAACGGTCTCGCGGGCTGCGGAAACCGCAGGATTGGCCGCTTCGAACGGCTGGCCCGCCGCGCGGGTCTCTTCTTCGAATTCTTCGTAGCCTTCGTCAGACGACTCCTGGTAACGGGCAGCTTCGGCTTCCTCTTCTTCGATGGTCTCTTCCTCCATGGTGCCGGGAGCCGCGAAAACTGGCGCGGGCGGTTCCGCAGCAGCCGCGACCACGGAGTGCTCGGCAGCATGCTCCACGCGCTCATCAACATGTTCCCCAGCAAATCCATCGGCTTGTCCCAGAGCTTCCTGGGCCGCAGTCTCCGCATGCGGCGCGACAGGTTCAGAACTTTGGGGGGCGGGCATCGATGCTCCGGCGGTCTCGGGGCGGCGGAATTCGCTGTTCCACTCGGCCGATGTAGAAGCCGCATGGTGCTGCTCTTCTTCCACCGCGCGCGAATCGTTGTGGTGCTCTTCGTGAAGAGGCTCGGCAGCAGCGGCTTTGCCGGCAAAGAACGGCTCATCGTCCGGGAAGGTCGCTGTCAGCGGCGACGGAGCCGCGGCCGATACCGGGGCTAGAGTAGCCGGAGATTCTTGCGGCGTTGGTTGCTGCGCCGGCGGCTGTTGCGCGAAGCGCTGGTACTTCGAAATGGATTCGCCCGGAAGCAGGATCGGCTGGTATCCCGCAGGCGGTCCAAAGGACTGCGTTCTGCCGGACTCCTGCGGTCGCTGGGGCGCACTCTCAGGCGCAGGCCGGGAGAATCGAGGCTCCGGCCCGCGCTCCGGCGCTCGGTCACGGCTATCCCGCACTTCGCCGCGTGCGTCGCTGCGCGCATCGTTGCGACTTTCGTTGCGACCTTCGTTGCGGCCATCTCCCCGGCCATCGCCGCGGCCATCACGACGTCCGCCACGGCGGCGGCGGCGTCCGCGGAAGCCTCCGCGCTCACGGCCTTGCGCATCGCCACCGTTGGCGGAGTCCGGCGCTCCGCCCGCCGGCGCTGCCAACTGGTTGCCGGGCTCATGCTCCTGATGCTCGTTCTCGCTAGGTTCCGCAACGTCTTCTGACCCAGACTCGCCCTCATCGGCGCCCTGACCATCGCCTTCAACGTATGCCTGCGCTTCTTGAGGAGCGGCAGCCTGCACCGGCTGCTGGCGCAAATCCTGCACCCCGCGGTTGGCCGGGACCACATCGGTCAAATCCTCGTCGTGCTCTTCCAGTTCCATGAAATCGGAAACGTAGAGGAAAGCATCGCGCTCCAGGCCAATGTCCACAAATGCGGACTGCATGCCTGGCAGCACGCGGGTAACACGGCCTTTATAGATGGATCCGGCGAGGGTGTATTCGTTTTCGCGTTCGAGGTAGATTTCTGCGAGTAGATCGTCTTCTACCAGCCCGACTTTGGTTTCGTGGGGCGTGGAAGAAACAAATAATTCCTTGTTCATGTAACACTCCGGTCCGCCGACTATTTAGAAAGTCGGGCGGGCGTCACCGGGGCGTAGCCAGGAACGGAACGGGAGGATGGAGCTTAGCGATGCCTGCCCTGTAAGAGGGACGGGTGGGGCTTGGGAGTTCTCTCCCGAGCCATCTCCGCTGCGCAAGCTGGGAAATCTTTTGCACTGAATCGCTTTGCGCCGCCGGGTTTGTGACCGCACTCTCAGACCGTTTCTTTGGTCGGGGGGCCGTTCCCTGCCGTCGGCGTTATAGCTTCAATCCTGCCCGGCCATCCTACTCTGCCGGCCGGTAAATGCCCCCTTTTCGCGAGGGCGATCGATATTTTTGGCTGCGCCTCTGAGCGCAGGAACTGCTCCCCACCGTCTCCCGGGCTTTCCCCAATCTAATTCACGAAGCGGCGCATTCGAACGTTCATTACCATCCCCAGCGCCAGGAACATGAACAACACGGAAGACCCACCGTAACTCATCAGTGGCAGGGGTATTCCGGTGACCGGCATGAAACCGACCACCATGCCGATGTTGACCAGGATATGGAAGCTAAGCACAGCCACCACACCCATGACCACGAACGTGCCAGCGCGGTCGGGCGCTGTTTGCGCGTTCTGAGTCAAACGCATCAGCACGATGAAGTATAACAGCAGAACCCCCAGCGCGCCTACGAATCCGTGCTCCTCCGCAAAAGCCGCAAAAATGAAGTCCGTCTGGGGCACCGGCAGAAAAGCACCGTGTGTTTGCGACCCTTTACCGCCCCACAACCCCCCGGAACCTACCGCAATGAGGGATTGCGTAACTTGATACCCTGACCCCTGGGGATCGGCGTCAGGCTCCAGAAAGCTGGTGAGCCGTTGCTTCTGGTACGACTTTAAAACGTGAACTTTGGGCGCAAAGAACACCGCCCCAATTCCCACCGTGGCCAGCAGCGCGACTGCCAGCCCTTGCCGCAGCTGCAATCCACCCAGGAACACTCCCATGACAGCAATCGGCAAGTAGGTCAGGGCGGTTCCCAGGTCGGGCTGAGCCAGCACCATCAGCATAGGGATGCCGACAATGGCGCCGGATTTGATGAAATCGGACCAGGCCAGCTCCCGCTGGTGCATTTCGGCGAAGTACTTGGCAACCGCCAGAATCAGGATGAGCTTCACCCACTCCGAAGGCTGAAAGTGATTGCCGCCAGGCATTTTGATCCAGCGCCGCGCGCCGAGATACCTCTGCCCAAAGAGCAGCACGCCCATCAAAGCCGCCACTCCCGCGATGTAAAACCAGTGAATCTGCTCGAGCAATGCTTGATAGTTCACCAGGCTCATCAGAAACATCATGCCCACACCAGCCAGAATCCAGTAGATCTGCCGGATGTGCGATCCGGCAAATTTAGTGTGCATGGTAGCGCTGCGGATCTCCATCACTCCCAAGGCGCAGATCAGGAGCACGAAGATCAGCAGCAGCCAGTCAAAATCACGATATGAAACGTAACGTGCCATAAAAGCAGATTCTAGCTTCGAGCTCCTAACTTTTCTCGGCGTAGCGCCGGCGTCCCGTAGCGCCGGCGTCCCGCCGGCTGTCGCGAGAGCATGCCCTGAGCTTGCCGAAGGGGCATCCCCACCCTCGCACTCTCAATCGCAACTAATTCGCCGGTACCATCCCCGGCGCAGCCGTCGCCGTAACCAGCGGCCTCCCCGGCAACTTCTTCGCCAAATCAACATCGAAATGTCCGCCCTGCAGTTTCTCGGCGTCTCCATCAGCATCAGGCGCAGTCCACACCGCGCCGATCTCGACCTTTCCGTCGGCCTTCGGTTTGTCCGCCATCTTGGTGGGACTGCGGCGCTGCTTCTCGACATACGCTTTAATCACATGCGAAGCCACAATAGCCGCCAGGGGACCTTCTTCGCCGCTCTCCCAAAGCACCGTCACCACAATCTCGGGGTTCCGTCGCGGACTTACGCCCACAAACCAGGCATTGTTCTTGAATCGTGCCTTGCCGTTGGCGACTTTGGCCTTCGCGGCGCCACTGATGGTCTGAGCCGTACCAGTCTTGCCAGCAAAGTCGATGCCTTCCAGATGCGCCGCCGCAGCCGTCCCCGTCCACGCGTTGCCGTTGGCATCCACCACGTGCGGCGAAGTAACGTTCGCCATGGCGTCGGTGATGATTTCCCAGTTTTTCGGATCCAGGGGAATCTGGACCTTGTCGGGCAGGTTGGCCGCAGGCACCACATTCGGAGGCAGATCTTCGGGAAACGCCACATGCGGCCGCACCAGAGCGCCCCCGCTGGCAATGCCGCTGATA
>Ga0209415_10016584_pt1 | contig 11824 bp, 7 predicted proteins | sample PeaSoiSIISIP2007_FD_187696 | JGI IMG/M metagenome (GOLD analysis project Ga0209415, IMG submission 187696) | Peat soil microbial communities from Weissenstadt, Germany - SII-SIP-2007 (SPAdes) (version 2) | ecosystem: Environmental > Terrestrial > Soil > Wetlands > Peat | place: Germany... | reverse complement strand
ACGTTTCTGCACCATTTCTGCACTGTTTTCGCCTCACTTTTTGGCCTGTGCTTTTCACAACTCACTCTGCCTCAACCATTTCCGCATTTGCCCTTGGCCGCATGATGCAGTTCCTGCTTCGCGTCCATTCGCGGTTCGATGTTCCAGCGGATGCCGCGATGCCAGCCGCGCCAGACTTGCACAAAACCCGCCGCGGGGCATACACTGCCGGCAGTGAAAGCTGCCTGAGCTGATAGCCGTATGTGGATTGTCCGTCTGGCCCTGAACCGGCCGTATACGTTTGTGGTCGTGGCGCTGATGATTTTGCTGGTCAGCCCGGTGGTCATTTTGCGCACCCCCACCGACATCTTTCCCGACATCAGCATTCCCGTGGTCAGCGTCGTTTGGGGCTACACCGGCATGTCGGCTTCCGAAATGGCCTCCCGCATCGTGACCGTCAGCGAGCGCGGCATGACCACCACGGTCAACGACATCGAGCACATCGAGTCTCAGTCGCTCAGCGGGATGGGGGTGATCAAGGTGTTCTTTCACTCCAACGTGAAAATCGACATGGCCATCGCGCAAATTACCGCGATTTGCCAGGCGGCCGTGAGGAGCCTGCCGCCGGGCATCACGCCCCCCCTCATCATCACTTACAACGCCTCGAGCGTCCCCATTTTGCAACTGAGCTTGAGCAGCAAGACGCTCTCGGAAGCGCGGGTCAACGATCTGGCCGCGAATTTCCTTCGGGTCGGACTCGCCACCGTGCAAGGGGCCGCCATGCCCAATCCCTACGGCGGCAAAACCCGCCAAATCCTGGTGGATATCGACCTCTCCGCCTTGAACGGCACCGGACTCTCCCCCGCCGACGTGGTCAACGCCATCAACGCGGAAAACCTGATTCTGCCGGCCGGCACGGAGAAGATCGGCAGCACCGAGTACGCCGTCGAGTTGAACGGCAGTCCGGCCACCATACGGGAACTGAACGATATCCCGCTCAAGCAAGTCAACGGCCACATGATCTATATCCGGGACGTGGCCCATGTCCGCGACGGGTTCGGCGTCCAACAAAACATCGTGCGCAGCGACGGCGTCCGCGCCTCGCTGGTGACGATCATCAAAGCGGGCGCGGCTTCCACGCTGGATATTGTGGCGCGTCTCAAGAAAGCCGTGCCGCAGGTGGCTAAGACGCTGCCGCCTGAACTGGAAATCCGCACCCTCCTGGATCAATCCCTGTTCGTGCGCGCCGCCGTGCAGTCGGTGATCAAGGAGGCCGTCATCGCCGCCTGCCTCACGGCCATCATGATTCTGGTTTTCCTGGGCAACTGGCGCACCACCTTTGTCATCGTCATTTCCATCCCGCTCGCCATCCTCTGTTCCATCATCACCCTCAGCGCCCTCGGCGAGACCATGAACATCATGACCTTGGGGGGTCTGGCCCTGGCCGTGGGCATCCTCGTGGATGATGCGACCGTCGAAATCGAAAACATCGAACGCAACCTCCGGCAGGGCAAGGAACTGCGCACCGCGATCCTCGATGGCGCCGCGCAAATTGCCGTGCCGGCCTTCGTCTCGACGCTTTGTATCTGCATCGTATTCGTGCCGATGTTCTTTCTGACCGGCACGGCCCGCTACCTTTTCGTCCCGTTGGCCGAGGCGGTCTGTTTCGCCATGCTGGCCTCTTATCTGCTCTCGCGCACCGTGGTGCCGACCTTGGTCATGTTCTTTCTCCGTCGACACGTGCATGAGACCGGCACGGAAGCCAGAGGCTGGTTTGGCCGGTTCCACGCCCGCTTTGAGAGCGGCTTCGAGCGGCTCCGCACCGGCTACCGCGGCTGGCTTGCCGGCTGCCTGCGCCACCCGGGCGCTTTCGCTATCGCCTTCCTTGCCTTCTGCGCCGCCTCCTGCCTTTTGACGCCGTTTCTGGGCCAGGATTTTTTCCCCAAAGTGGATGCCGGCCAAATGCGCCTCCATGTCCGGGCCAGGACGGGCACTCGCGTCGAGCAAACGGCCGTCTTGTGCGATCACGTTGAAGAGCTCATCCGGCGCGTGGTCCCGGCAAAGGAGTTGGAAAGCATCGTCGATAACATCGGCCTGCCCACCAGCGGCATCAACGTCTCTTACAACAATGGCGGAACTATCGGGCCGTTCGACGCCGAAATCCTGATTTCGCTCAATCGGGAAAACCACCATCCCACCGAAGGCTACATCCGAAAACTCCGCCGCGATCTGAGCCTGGCTTTCCCCGGAGTCTCCTTCTTTTTTCAACCGGCCGACATCGTCAGCCAGGTGTTGAACTTCGGCTTGCCCTCCCCCATTGACATCCAGGTGGTTGGCCGCGACCAGGCCGCCAACTACCAGATCGCCAACGAGATTGCCGGCCAGCTCCGCCACATCCCCGGCGCCGTGGACGTCCATGTCCAGCAGATGTTCGATCTGCCCAACCTGCAAGTGAAGACGGACCGCACGAAGGTCCAGGAGGTCGGCTTCACCATGCACGACGTGGCCTCGAGCCTCTTGGTGGCGCTGAGCGGGAGCTTCCAGACCACGCCCTCGTTTTATCTCAATCCAGCCAATGGCGTGAGCTATCAAGTCATCGCCCAAGTGCCCCAGTACCACCTGGATTCCTTGCAGACCCTCGCCTCAATCCCGGTGACCGGGCCCAGCGCCGCAGTTCCGCAATTGCTCGGCAACCTCGCCTCCATTTCCCGCAGCACCGAACAAGGCGTGGTGTGCCACTACAATGTCCAACCCGTGATTGACGTTTATGGCGACGTCCAGGGCCGCGACCTGGGCGGCGTCGCCAAAGACTTCCAAGGCATCGTGCATGCAGCCGAAAAGAAACTCCCGCGCGGCAGCTCCATTATCGTGCGCGGGCAGGTTGAAACGATGCGATCCTCCTTCCTCGGATTGGGGTTCGGCCTGCTCTTCGCCATCGCCCTCGTCTATTTGCTGATTGTCATGAACTTCCAATCCTGGAGTGATCCCTTCATCATCATCACCGCCTTGCCCGGCGCTTTGTGCGGCTTCGTCTGGATGCTCTTCCTCACGCGCACCACTCTCAACGTGCCCTCCCTCATGGGCGCCGTCATGAGCATCGGCGTGGCCACCTCCAACAGCATTCTCGTCGTCACCTTCGCCAAGGAACGCCTGGCTGAGACCCGCAATGCCGTTGCCGCCGCCCTCGATGCCGGCTACATCCGCTTGCGCCCGGTCGTGATGACCGCCCTCGCCATGATTATCGGCATGGTCCCCATGGCGCTGGGCCTCGGCGAAGGGGGCGAGCAGAATGCGCCCCTGGGCCGGGCGGTAATCGGCGGGCTGTTGTTTGCCACCGTCGCGACGCTCTTCTTCGTCCCGGTCGTTTTTTGCCTGATCCGAAGCCGGGCCGATGTCCAACCCAACGATCTCCCCCGCACCCCGTCTGCTTAAACTCATGAACCAACTCCAAACCGAACGCGTCGCCCCCCCTCCCGCCACCCCGGCGCCACGGGGTGCCCACTTGGGGGCGCCTGTCACCCAGTCGGAGCCCCTGCCCCCGGTGGGCTGGGGCCCTTGGTTCCTGGTCGGAGGCCTCGTGACGGTGTTGCTCACTCTGGCCGCGATCACGGTGGTGTCCCGTTCCCGCGCCCGCGCGGGGTTGGAGAGGGAAACCCTCGAGAACTTGGTTCCCACCGTGAGTGTTATCCATCCCGGCCGCACGGCGGCGCGGGTCCAACTGGAATTGCCCGGCAACATCACGGCCTATGAGGAGTCCCCCATTTACGCGCGAGTCAACGGCTACCTCAAACGCTGGTTCACCGACATCGGCACGCGCGTGGTCGAGGGCCAACCCCTGGCGGAAATCGAAACCCCCGAGCTCGACCAGGAAATCATCCAGGCCGGCGCCGCCCTCGCCCAAGCCAACGCCAACCTGGAAATCGCCCGCATCTCCGCCGAGCGCTGGCAAAACCTGCGCAAGAGCGACTCCGTCTCACAGCAGGACACCGACGTCCGGGTGGCGACGTGGCACGCCCGGGAAGCCGATGTGCAGGCGGCCACGGCCAACCTCCAACGCTTCAAGGAGATGGCCAACTTCAAAAACCTCGCCGCCCCCTTTCCAGGCATCGTCACCGCTCGCGCCTTCGATGCGGGCACCCTCATCACCGCGGGCTCGTCCAGGGAGATTTTTCGCCTGGCGAGGATCGATCCGCTGCGCGTCTATATTAGCTTGCCGCAAGCTTACAGCCAGGTGGTCAAGACCAACGATGAGGCGGTCCTGACCTTCGCCGAGCTGCCCGGCGAAAACTTCACCGGCAGAGTGGACCGCACCGCGGGCGCGATCGATCCCGTCTCGCGCACTCTCCTGACGGAAATCCTGGTTTCCAACCATGACGGCAAGCTGCTGCCGGGCGCGCACGCCATGGTGCGCATCAACCTCGCGGCCCGGGCGGACCCGGTCGTCGTGCCCGTCAACACCTTGCTCTTCCGCAACGAGCAAGGCGTCCAAGCCGGCTTGGTTGATGCCAACGGAATCGTCCGCCTGGCCACCCTCATGGTCGGGCGAGATTACGGCACCATGGTCGAGATCGTCCATGGCCTGTCCGAAACCGACAACGTCATCCTCAACCCATCCGATTCCCTCCAACCCGGCATGAAAGTGCGACTCGCCACCGCCGGAGCGCGCGCCGCCAACCCAGCCCATGAATGACCTCTGCCTCAGAGCGGCATCGCGCTCCCGAGGCTGCGTAGCGCAGGTTTCCAACCTGCTGTATCGCCGACTTCCAGTCGGCAGGCTGCACCTGCTCGCTCGCATCTGCGGATTGGAAATCCGCGATACCGCAGACTGGAAGTCTGCGCTACGCCTGCCGGTCACCGCGTTGTGCGCGCTGCTCCTGGCCGGTTGTTCCGTCGGCCCCGATTACCAGCGCCCGCCTCCGGCCCCCCTCCCCGCACGGTGGAAGGCAGGCTCCCCCTGGAAAGAGGGCCGGCCCCGGGATGCCGAGATCAAAGGGAGTTTTTGGGAAATCTTTGACGACGCTGTCCTCAACGGGCTGGAACAACAAGCCGCCACCAACAGCCCGGACCTGCGCGCCGCCTTCGAACGTGTCGAAGAGTCCCGCGCCATCGCCCGCATCGCCAGGGCCGACCTCTTGCCCGGCGTGAGCTTGGATCCCAACGGGAACCGCACCCGCTATTCTGCAAACCGCACCACGCAGCCGGGAGGACCCGTGATCGGCTATACCGGCAACGAATTCAACCTGCCTCTGGATTTGAGCTACGAAATTGACCTTTGGGGGCGCGTCCGGCGCTCCTTTCGGGCCGCGCGCGAGCAGGCCCAAGCCAGCGCCGCCGCCTACCGCAACGTCCTGCTCTCCCTTCAGGCGGGGGTCGCACAAACCTATTTTATGATCCGGTCCATCGACCTGGACCGGCAGGTCTTGGGCGAGACCGTCGAACTGCGCAAAAAAAACCTCGCCCTCGTTGAATCCCTCCATCGGGGCGGCGCCGATAGCGCGTTGGATGTGGCCCAAGCCGACACGGAACTCTCCTCCGCTCAAGCGGACCTGGTGGGGCTCGAGCTGGGGCGCGCTCGACTCGAAAATGCCCTGGCCGTGCTTTGCGGCCAAACCGCCTCCGGTTTTTCCCTCGCGCAAACCGCTCGCCTCTACCAGCCTCCGCTCATTCCCATCGGCCTGCCGGCCGATCTGTTGGAACGGCGGCCGGACGTGGCCCAGGCCGAACGTTCCCTGGCCGCCGCCAGTGAAGCCATCGGCATTGCCAAGGCGGCTTTCTTTCCCTCCATCCAATTGACCGGCTCCGCCGGCACCGAAAGCGTCCAGCTAAAGGATGTTTTCAATTGGGAAAGCCGTGCCTGGACTATCGGCCCCAACGTCAGCTTTCCCCTGTTTGAAGGCGGCCGCATTCGCGCCGGAGTCCAGCGCGCCAAAGCGGCCTATGAGGAGGCCGTCGCGCTATACCGCTCCCAGGTTCTGGTCGCCTTCCACGAGGTGGAGGACGGCTTGATCGGCCTGCGTCTGCTGCGTGAACAATTCGAGGACCAAATGCGCGCCGTCGACGGCGCCAAAAAGGTGAGCGAACTCTCACGGCTCCGATATAAGGAAGGCTTGGCCAGCTACATCGAAGTCGTGATCGCGGACCGGACCATGTTGGAGAACCAGATCACGGCCTACGAATTGAACGGCCAGCGCCTCCAGACGACCGTCCAGTTGATCAAGGCCCTGGGCGGCGGCTGGAACCTCAACCACCCCATGATGACCAACCGCCTCCGGGGCCCGTAACCAAGGGATCGTGCGAAAATAGCTTGGACAATATGACGCCGAGATTCTTGCGCGGTCCCTAAGTCTGTCACCTCTTCGTCAGCACGATCGCGTGGCACTCGTTGGGACCCGCGCAGTTAATGTTCAGACCGCCCCTCTCGTCAGTTTTGAGCATCGTCTGGTAGCTCGGCTGCCAGACCTGATCATAGACCTGGGCCTGCCACTCGCCGGTCACTCCTTCCAACCGAGTGGCCGTGCGCGCGTTGAAGCCGTTGACCAGCGTGACCTTGTTCACCGGTTTCGTCACTTCAATCAGGCCCGGTACGGCCTCAAAAAACCCAAAAAAAGCCTGCTCTTCACCCTCGATGCGCAGCCCCGCCGAAGGCGGCGTCGGCAGCAGCGGCGTCATCCGGCCCAGCACCAGATCGCGCTTGTTCCGCTCGTAGAACGCGAGCCAGGCCTTGACGATGGCATTGTGGGCGGCCGGCGACTCGGCCAGCTTGACCGAGAAGGCCGGCACGCCGGCCAGCACGATGCTCGCCATCTGCCGGGCCACGTTCACGTCGCTTTCCGAGATTGCCCAGCTCGTGCAGCAGGCGTGAGTCAACGCCCCCGGGCCGAAGGTCTTCATATAGACGATGTCGCGGCGGTTCATGTTGTAGTCCTGCGGCGTGTCCATTGGCCACACGTGCGTGCAGAAGGTCTTGGCGTTCAGGTTTGCCGAGGGGCGGCGCAGGACGATCACGGCATTGGAGTTTAGCGCGAGGGACCTGTGATAAAGCGCCTGCATCAGTTGGGTGTAGGCCAGGTGCAGGTCCGGCGAGACCACTTGCGCCCCCGCCGCCGGCGGGTCGGCGCGCGCCGGGATCTCGAGAAAGTCGCACCACAGCCCGTCGATGCCATAGTGGGTGAAGAGGCGCTCCCAGGAGGCCAGCAAGTAATCATGCACCTGCTCGAGCCGCGGGTCGAGGTGCGCGTCCGCTTTGCCGCCCACCCTAATCAGGCAGTCTTTCATGTGCGCCCAGGACCTCGAGTTCTTGCCCATCACGAGCGGGGCGGCGTGCAGGACCACGCGCTGGCCGGCGGCGTGCATCGCTTCGATCATCCCCTTCGCGTTGGGAAACCGGCCCGAGTCGAAGTCGTAGTCGCCCTCATTATCGAAAGAATAGCCGGCCGCACGCGGCATGTTCCAGCCGGCATCGATCTCGATGGTGGTTGCGCCAAGCGCTCCGGCCCGCCGGGCGTCGTCACGGATCTGCGCCTCGTCAATCTTGTCGGCGTGCGCGTACCAGGAGTGCCACATCGGATTCAACGCCCATTGGCTCACCGGGCGAGCCTTGAAGCCGCGCGCAGCGTCGACCGCCGCGCTGTAGCCCTCGAGCGCCTCGAACCAGGTCAGGTGCGGGTCCGCGTTGATGTAAATGGCGTCCTTGAACACCAAGGCGGGCGCGCCACTGGGCCAGGCTCGGTTCAGAGCCACGCGCACATAACTGTTGGCGATGCCGGGCGCTTCGCCGCCGTTGGCGGGGTCGTAGGTCGAGCCCTCAAAGCCGGTAACCGAAACCTGGTCTAACAGGCCCAGCGTCAGCGTGTTATGGCCGTCGGTCTGCTGCATCCAGATGACCGGCTGGTCGATCTCGGCGCGCGATTCACCGCTGATGCGGAAAGGCAGATCGATCTTGTAGTTCTGCTGGCTGAACGACCCCGGATCGAAAATCTTATAAACGCCCGAATAGCTCGTCTTGCACTCGATGCGGTTTTCCAGCAACCGGAAGGGCCCGCCATCCACGCGCCTCAGTTCATAACTGATGACGCAGGTTTGCTTGCCCGCCTCCTTCTCGCTGAGCTCGAGCCGGTAGCCGCCGCTCTGGTATTGGCCGCCAGCCCGTTGGGGTTGTTCGCGTTTGACGGCGTCCCAACTGGCCGCGGGCGGATCGAGGATGAAGCTCAGGCGAAAGTGGCCCCGCAACGCATCCCAGACCAGTTGGCCGGAAGAAGCAGGGTAAGGCGATTGCGCCCTCCCTGCTTCATTCGATTGGGCAGATACCCTTTCGCCGCCGAGCCAACTTGCCCCGGCGACGATTGCCGCCGCAAAGCCCGCAAGCCGTCTGGCAAACATCCGACGAGCGAGGTTGGCCAGGAATTACCGCTCTTCTTTCTTCTTCTCCGGCTTCTTTTGCGTTTTGGCGGGTTCTTTGCCACGCGTCTCCGGCCTCCCGCCTGCCCCGCCTCGCACCTCCGGCCTCCCGCCGGCTCCCCCGCGACGCACTTCCGGCCTCCCGCCTGGCCCGCGACGCACATCCGAACGATGGATTCTATCGAGCTCTCCGAAGTCGCGAACCTCCCTCACATGAACGCCCAGGGGCACGCTCCAGCCCACGGGACGGTAATACCAAGCGCCCAGCCCTGGATTCCAGTAAGAGTAGCGGCCGCCGATGAGAACGTAATCGACTCCCAACGGGGGCTCCACCCAGGCCACGCCGCCCACGGCCACGCCTTCCTCCAACACTACCGGCGGAGCCTCGACGGCGACGACCGGAGCCTGGACGGCGACGACCGGGGGCTCGACGGCGACCACCGGTGCAGTCACCACGAAGCCCGGTTGCCGGACAGTAACATCGCAGCCGGACAGATACGTAATGGCGCCAACCCCCAGCGCGAGCACGACTGGTAACGGCAGCTTCTTTCGGTTTAATGCCGCCGGGGCAAAGAGGTTCGTTTCATTGAGTTTGTCCTGGCGCCTGGAGGAGGACCGGAGGCGACGGTCTTGGTGGTTATCGTTTGTCATTTTCATTGGTTTGATGGTTCAAACAGTGGAGAGCTGCCCTTTTACCCCACAAAGATGCGTGGGGTCTGACGGTTGCTCCAGGCCACTTCTGACCAAATCTGCCGCCATTATGGGGTCCGCCGTGCGGTTGTCAAAACAAAAGAACAGGGTCAAGGCCTGGCCTGAACTCGATAGAACTTCTGCGGTCCCGCCGCGACTCCGGTGGAAGGCGACGAGGGATTGCCGCCCACTGCGGCGTAAGGTCCGTTGAGCTAATGGTCGAGCAGTGCGGCGGCGACCTGGTCCCCGGTCCACCCCGGCACGGCGTCGCCGTCCTGGCCGTCATGGGCGCGGTTGTCGAGGTTCCAGCGGCGCCGCCACAGGGAGTTCCTGGGGTTCACCACCGGCGGCCGCAACGTGGTGTCGCAATGGCCGTCCGCGTGCAGCATGTCGATCCGGTAATTGTGGCGGTTAGACGGCCATTGGCTGTGGCCCTGGCTGTCATCCGTCGGGTCCAGGTTCGCGTCGAAGCTAATCAGGTTCCGGTTGTCTTGGGCGCGCACGTCCGCCATCATGATCATCTCGGCGGGACTGGCCACAGAGCTGTCCCTCACCGGGCCTTGATAAAAACCACCGTCCACGTCGCCGCCCAGGCCGAGCTGCGGGTGATGCTGGAGGTCCAGCCCCCAGTCATTGTAACCGAGCGAAAAGCGCGTGGCGGGCGTGACCGTAAAGGGACTAAACACGCCGTTTTCGCCCGCCCCTCCCAGCGTATTGTTGACATTGGTGTCCCAGGCGCTGTTCAGCGGGGCGGCCGGGCACCAAAAGGCGTTCCGGTTGTTGCCCATCAGGCTGAGGAGGCGCGTGGGCCACACGTAGAGGTTATGCGCGGGCGAGTAGTCGCCCGGATATTGTTTGAAATCGCTCAGGTACATGGTGGTGGCGATCCCAATCTCCCTCAAGTTGTTGATGCACCCGGCCTGTTTGCCCCGCCCTTTGGCCTTGGAAAGCGCCGGCAAGAGCATCGCCGCCAAAATGGCAATGATGGCAATAACCACGAGCAACTCGATGAGGGTAAAGGCTGACCCGCGCTTTTCTTTCTGGTTCATGAACTTGATTTGTTCGCAACCTTACCGCATTTTGTCGAAAGATGCAATGCGCAAACGTCGAACGACGATGTGGGCTTTGAGCGTAGCATTTCTCTTCACCCTCTGGCTTGCTCAGGCAGCGGTGGGTGAGCCCGCCAAGAGGCTGTGCATTAGCGAGATGCGGTCAGAGACGCTGTTCGCCCATTTGCTGTTCTTGCTGTTGGCCGCTGGCGCGGCCTGCTTTGGTTTAGCTGCTCATCGCATGCGGCATCGCGTGAGTGCCACCTTGGGCGCGTTAATCGCAACATGCCTGCTTGGGGCATGGGTCACGCCTGCGACTTCCGCGGTCCATGGTGTGTTGGCCAATGTCCCTCTCGCGCTCCTGGTGCTGTACGCGCCGCTGATGCTGGCCTACGGGGGACATCCTCTGTGGGCCGTTGCGGTCCTGGCAGTTGTTCTCGTCTGGAATGGCCTCTTCCTCTTGGCCGTCTTCCTGTTGCCCGCGGTCCACGGTTACCCCGAGTTCCAAAAGGCCAACGCTATACTTTTCTTTGGGTTGCTCAATTTCTTCTATTATCGGGTGCTCCCATCGACACCGCCCTTGTTTGATTCAGGGCATACTCCCTCTTGAACCTTCTGGCTCCCGGGAAATAGAATCACCACGAGGAATCGAACAGGATGTCGCCCTTGGCCTGCCATCCCCGGCCCACGGGCCTGCCGCCATCGTCCACGCCGTCCGGCCCAACGCTATAGAGCAGCCAGTTTGTGCTTTGCGGGCGGTAGATCATCGGCCCGCCGCTGAACGGGTCCTGGGGCACTCCTGAGAGGTAATTCGTGACCAGGTCATCCAGACGCGCCGGCGGATGCCCCTGGTCGGATTGGTAACCGCGCAACGCAAGTTCAGCCGCCAGCAGGCGCTCGTGGGCAATGACCGTTCTGTGCTTTGTTTCGCCCCTCTCCATCTGTTCGCGGGTTCGCCACCAGGCCTTCGCTCCCATGACGGGGTTGAAATGCCCGGCATTTTGATGTGAGCGCAAGTACAGCTCATTTTGCCGAACTTCCGTCCAGGTGACTCGCTCAGCATCGACCCTTTCCAACTCGGCCAGCACGACGCGGGCATCCTCGCGACCCAGCTTGGGCACGACGCTGGCGAGCGCGCGGCAACCGGTCGATTCACCTGCGATTCCCACCAGGCGAGTGATGAGGAATCCGCCCCGGCTCATTTCGTTGCCGAAGCGGATGGCATCCGTGTAGCTGCGGGCGGCATCCGCCGGACGGTTCTCGATTTCCCGCAACCGCCCCTCTGCCGCCAACAAATAGACCAGACTTTTCATGTCCGTCCACTGACCTAACAGCCCGGCGGCATTGGTCAGCGCGGGATTCATGGGCATGACGCACTGCCGGGTCAAGCCAACGCGGAGCCGGCGCAGCGCTTCGGTGTTGGTGGACACCAGGTCCCTCAGGCTGGCCTGGTCAAGGGTCTGGAAATCGCCGACGCTCCCAAGTACGGCCGCACCGGCCTTGATGAAGTCGTCATACCCATTCGGATTCGGCGATGGACGGCGCCAAGGAGTCCGGCCCATTGGCAAGAAAAGCGCCATCGGTACGGCCACCACGAAGATGACCACCAGCGCGAGCAGCAGGATGCGGGGTTGTAACCGTTCACGGGTTAGCCCGGCGGCGGGGGAGTTTATTGGGGCGTGAGCGGACAGAGCCGGAGACCGGCAAGC
>Ga0209415_10016582_pt1 | contig 11825 bp, 8 predicted proteins | sample PeaSoiSIISIP2007_FD_187696 | JGI IMG/M metagenome (GOLD analysis project Ga0209415, IMG submission 187696) | Peat soil microbial communities from Weissenstadt, Germany - SII-SIP-2007 (SPAdes) (version 2) | ecosystem: Environmental > Terrestrial > Soil > Wetlands > Peat | place: Germany... | reverse complement strand
CGACCGGGGTCAAAGTCGTGCATTTTCAATGACATGGATGCTCACTCGAGAGTCATTCTTTACGCGGGTTGGTATAACAGGCTATCGATGGAGGTGTCGTCCGGCATCAAAAGACCCGGACTGCGTCCGCTTCGATCCGTCGACGGCGACGCGGATGAATTCCCTGGCGAGTCATCAGATCGACCCGAGCCCCGAGAATGCCCTGCATCCGTGCCTGCAACGCAACCAGGTCGAACAGGGTGAAGCCATCTGGCCGGTCGAGATCGAGGAACACGTCAACGTCGGAAGCATCGCTCGCTTCGTCGCGGGCGACCGATCCAAACAGGAACAACGCCCCGACCCCCGCATCATGGAATTCGGGTTCATGCTGCCGCAGAAGAGAGATGACCTGGTTCCGCTTCATCCTTGGCACATTTTAGGCTAACGGAAAGTGGCGGTCCAGACCTCAGGAGATGCGGGGTTGCTGGGCCTGTTGTGGGGCCGGCCGGCGTGACGCCGTATCGGTTTGAGGCAAGATGGAGGCAAGACGAGGGTGATATGCGGAGAACACCGGCATGCTGCCGCTAGCAGCAGCTCTCGGCCCCTGGCACGATTTCTATACCTTGCTCGGTACGGCTTCGGCCACGATGGTCGGGCTGCTCTTCGTCGCCGCATCCGTCGGCTCCGGTGTCTTCAGCAGCGACCGGCGCGCACCGCTGCGCGTGTTCCTATCCGCGAGCGTGGTCAATTTCAGTTTGCTGCTGGCAACGAGCCTGATCGTGCTGGCGCCAATGCGGGCCGAGCCGTGGCTCGGCGTGATGATCGTGGGTTGCGCGATGTTCGGCCTGATCCATTCCGGCCTGGCCTGGCGCGACACTCTGCGTGACGGCCTGATCAAGTCGATCGATCTGGAAGATCGGACCTGGTACGTCATGTTGCCGGTTCTCGGCTATCTGTGCCTGGCGGCGTCGGGTGTCATTCTGGCCTTGGGACTGATTTTCGGTTGCCCGGCCCTGGCGGTTTCAGTGGGCATGCTGCTGGCGGTGGGAGTCCACAACGCCTGGGACATCACCGTGTGGATCATCACGCGCCGGCGCGGATGACGCTGTCTCGCGGCGTGGTGATCTGCCGCGCGGAATTCCGCACGGCACGTGTGGGTGTAGGCGACAAAGCAAAACGGCCCGACCCTGGAGGCACCATGCATATCTCCGGCGTTACCCCGCAACTGCGCACGACCGACCTTGCGGGGTCCATCGCGTTTTACACCAGCAAACTCGGGATGACGTTGGCGTTCCAATATCAGGACTTCTATGCCGGCATTCGCGCAGGCGAGCACTACATTCACCTGAAGCGGGTCGATACCCCCGATCCCTCGATTGCGTTTGCGCAGATGGGCGGTCATCTGCACCTCTATCTCGATACGCCGGACATCGAGGCGGCGGCCGAGGCCGTGCAGCGTGCCGGCATTGCCTTCCTGCACGAGCCCCATGACACGTCCTGGGGAACCAGGGAGTTCGCTATCCAGGACGATCAGGGTCACATTCTGTACTTCAGCCAGGCTGTTGGCGGGACTTGAACGGCAGATGCCCCTCGCCCGGCAGGTGCGCCTTGCCAGGCGGGCGCACGCGGGCATCTCCGGCGTTCTTACGCTCGCGCCGTTGCAGGTGCGCGGGCCGGGATACCCAGCATCCATCAGGGTCGCTATGCTTGTCGTGCAAAACGTCAGGTGTCCGAAAGCGCGGAGGGGAGAAACGCCATGAAGATTACCAAGATCCAGACCGACATCCTGCGCATCCCGGAAGACGATCCGCTGGCCGACATGCCGGAGGAGGCCGGCCGGCTGCGTCCGATCGTCATCCTGCGCGTGCAGACCGACAGTGGCATCGAGGGCATCGGCCTCACCTTCTACGGCGGTGCCATGACCGGCACACTGCGGTCCGCCGTCGATGAACTCGGCGCGCTGACCATCGGCGAGGACCCTTTGCGCATCGAGGCGATCGTGCGCAAGCTGCGCCTCGCCGCCGGCGATTCCTGCGGTCCCGCCGGCATCTTCATGCTGGCGCTGTCAGCGATCGACACCGCGCTGTGGGACATCAAGGGCAAGGCCCTGGAGCAGCCGCTGTGGAAATTGCTCGGGGGTGCGCGTGAGCGGGTGAACACCTATGCGTCCGGCTCGCTGCGCCGCGGCCTGACCGACGCACAGGCCGCCACCGCGGCGCGCCGACTGGTTGACAAGGGCTTCGTCGAGATGAAGACGCAGATGGCGCTGCCCGGCAATCCGTCGCCCGCCGAGGAGGTGCGCCGCGTGCGCGTGGTGCGCGACGCGATCGGCCCCGACATCAAGCTGATGTGCGACATCAACCAGCGCTGGCGGGTCGAGCAGGCGATCGATATCGGCCATCGTGTGGCGGATATCGGATTGTTCTGGCTGGAGGACGTCACGACGTGCGACGACTACGCCGGCCTGGCGCGCGTGAACGCGGCGCTGTCTACGCCGATCGCCGGCGGCGAATATCTGTGGGGCATTACGCCGTTCCGCCAGATGATCGAGGCGCGGTCGGTGGACTACATCATGATCGACCTGTGCCGGGTCGGCGGTCCGACGCAGTGGATGAAGGTCGCGGGCATGGCCGAGGCGTTTAACCTGCCGGTGGTCAGCCACGTGATGCCGGAGATGCACCTGCATTTGGTCGCCGCGATACCGAACGGACTGACGGTGGAATACATGCCGTGGATGTTGAAGCTGTACCAGGAGACGCCGGCGATAGAGAAGGGGCAGCTCGTATTGCCGACCAAGCCTGGCCTAGGGCTGGCGTTCGACGAAAAGGCTGTGGCAGCGTATCGGGTAGGGTAGAGCGGGGTGCGACGGTTAAGGGAGGATTTGCGCGCCGGGGAGGATGCCGTGCGTGCCGTGCCGCTGCACTGATATCAACCGTCGGTAAGAATGACTTGGCGGTGCGATTGCACCGCCGCTCCCACCGTAATGGCTCGGCTCGGTCAGCCAGGCACTATCATCGCAGGAGCGCCGATGCCGTTAGGCCAAGCGCGAATGAGGCAATCGCCAGGCCCAGGATGATCAGCGGTTCGAAGTCTGCCAGCTTCATTCCGACACACGCACCTGTCGCGTTCTCCGCCACTCGTGGCGAAACGATGGTTGCCTTGGCTTCTGTTCCAACCGCGTCAACCGCCGTTCCACGCGCGGATCGTATGCGCCGGGACCGCCGCCGGCAACGGCATGTCAGGCATTGCGCGGCAATTCCTCATCCGAGAACGCAATCGCATGCACGAAGCCGTATTGCGGCGTGGCGATGCGCGGCACCGGCTTGGCACTCAACAGATACTGCCGCAGAAAATCCATCCGCTCCGCCGGGCCGATCGTGCACCATGCGTCGTCGGCGTAGAGGTGCATGTAGCGGTACGGCGCCAACGCCTCCGCGGCACCCAGCGCGCAACGCAGCCGCAGCAGCGCGTTGTTGTAGGCATCGCCCCCCGCGACCAGGTTGAACGGATGAAACGACACGTGCAGCCAGGGTTTGTAGTCGGCCAGCAGCGAGGCGATGCTGCGCAGCACCTCGTATTCGGCGCCCCCGATGTCGATCTTCATCAGCGTGTGCCGGTCCAGGCCGATCTCGTGCAGCACCACGGCGGCATCGCGCAGCGGGATGACTGCGGCGGGCTGGGTGCTCTGCACCTGGTCGCGCTCGATCTGGTGAAACACTGACGAAGCGGAAACCGCGGTGCCCTTCGCATGCAAGGTTACCAGCTCGTCGCGCGCGCCCAGTCCGTGGCGAAACAGCCGGATACGTGGCGCCAGGCCGGGGTTCTCGGCGACGCTGCGCGCCAGCAGTTCGTGGTTCACCGGGCTGGGTTCGAAGGCGAACACCGTATCCACGTGCGTCGCGGCGTATAGCGCGGAGAAACCTATATAAGCGCCGAAATCCACCATCCGCGTGCAGCGCGGCAGCGCCGCGTCGAAGAAGCGCAGCGTGCCCTCCTCGAAACCACTGCAGAACTGGCGCGCCGCCGCCAGGGCCAGCGGGTGGTCGGTGACGCGAAACGATCGCCCGCCCCGTGCCACCACGGGCGCCTGCAGCCCGGCTATCGTGTCCACGCCCGTTCCTCCGGCAGCCAGCCGACGAAACTAGGCGCTGCGGGTTAAGACAACGTTGATGCGCCCATGCTTGAGGCAGTCGATCTTGGCGCCCGCCCGATCAGCTCGGATCGGCGGTCAGGCCGGCAGCGGCGATGCCCGCCAGCGCCGCCACCTCGTCGTTGTCCGAGGTGTCGCCCGACACACCGACCGCGGCGATGATCGACTTGTCCGAACCGCGCACCAGCACGCCGCCGGCCACCGGCACCAGCGATGCGCCCACTGCATGCGTTGCGGCGGCGATGAAATGCGGCCGCTCCTCCGCCCGCTTGCCCAGCGTGCGCGATCCGACGCCGAAGGCCAGCGCGCCATGTGCCTTGCCGGTGGCGATTTCCGCGCGGCGCAGGCTGGTGCCATCCTCGGCCGCATAGGCCTTCAGGACGCCGCGGGCATCCAGCACGACGATCGCCAGCGGCTGAAATTTCTTCTCCCGCGCGACCTGCAGACCGGCGGTGATGATGGTCTGGGCCTGGGTGAGCGTGATCGACGGCATGACGCGACCTCCAAATGCAACGACGGCGAGCGTGGCGCAGCTTGCGGCGCTTGACCAGCATCGTGCACGGCGACGCATGATCACCCCATGAGCGCATGCCGTGGGCAACTGATCGTATTGGCGGTCAATGGATCCGATGCCGGCCGGTTCGCCGCCGCGGGGCAGCTTTTCCATTTGGCACTCGGCCATTCCAGGTGCGACGCGTTCGTATGGCGCATGCGACTGGCGCTGGCTGGCGCTGGCTGGCGCAGCGTGACAAGTCGCCCTGGTATCCTGCCGTCCGGCTGTTCCGCCAGACGGAGCCTCATAATGACGTCAGGGCATCAGCGGATTCCAATCCTGCAGCGAATCCTTGTTGGGCAATGCCCCGACATTCCAGCCGCCGCCCAACGCCGTCACCAGTGTGACGCTCGCCACCAACCTGCTCTGCTGCACCGCCAGCGCCGCCTGCTGATCCGCCAGCAGCGTCGTCTGTTCGGTAACGACACTGGTGTAGGCGACGGTTCCGGCGCGGTACTGGTTGAACAGCACGTCGACCGCCCTTTGTGCCGCGGCAACGGCGATCGTCTCTGCTCGCCCCTGCTGTTCGAGAATGTGCAACGAGGACAGCTCGTCCTCGACCTGCTGCAGTGCCGTCAGCACCACCTGGCGATAATTGGCGACGCTCTGGTCGTAGGTGGCGCGCGCCGCGGCCACTGCGGCCGTGCGGGCGCCGCCTTCAAACAATGTCTCGCTGACCGACGCGCCGAGCGACCATACCTGGCTGGAGGTGGTGAACAACTGCGACAGCGGGTTGCCGACGAAGCCGCCCAGTGTGGACAGGCTGATATCCGGAAAGAACGCCGCCACTTGCACGCCGATCAGCGCGTTCTCCTCCTGCATCTGCCGTTCCGCCGCGGCGATATCGGGACGGCGTTCCAGCAAGGTGGAAGGCAGACCCGGCGGCAGCACCGGCACTTCCGACGTCAGTGGCGCGGGCGGGATCGTCAGCTCCGCGGGCGGATGGCCGGTCAGCACGGCGATGGCATGCTGGTAGATCGCTCGCTGCACACCGACTCCGACGAGTTGCGCCCGTGCCCCTTCCAGTTGCGCCTGCGCGGTCACCTCGTCCGCCGCCGACGTGGTGCCGGCGGCATACTGGTTATGCACGATCTGGTACGCGCGCTGATAGGCGGCTACGGTCTCGCGCAACAGGTCGGCGAGCGAATCCTCGGCGCGCAGATCGAAATAGTCGGTAGCCAATGTCATCTGCGCCGAGAGCTTCGCATTCGCCAGATCCGCGGCACTGACCTGCGCGGCCGCCACCTGGCTTTCCACTTGGCGGCGAATGCGGCCCCACAAATCCGGGGTCCAGTCGATCGTGCCTTCCAGGCTATAGATCGTGTGCGGCACTCCGCCGCCGGCACTGAGTCCGGCGCCGGAGGAGGCGCCAGTGGAAACCAGTGGGGTGCTGCTAGAACCTGCGGTGACACGACTCCCGCCGCCACCGCCGGATCCCGAACCGCGGGTCACGTTCCCAGTGAGGCCGACAGTGGGAAACAGGCTGGCGCGTGCTTCCTGCACCAGTGCCACGGCGTTGCGATACTCTGCCTCGAACTGCGCTACCGTCTGGTTGGAGACCTCGACCTGGCGTTCAAGCGCGTCGAGTTCCTGATCGTGGTAAATCGACCACCACGGGCCGCGGTCCGTCGCGTCCTGCGGCTGCGCCACGGTCCAACCTTGCAGTTCCTTGTAGGCTACGGGTACGGGAGCGGTGGGACGATGATAGTCGGGTCCGACCGCGCAGGCAGAAAGTGCAAAAAGGAGCAGTAGCGGGGCGAGACGTGGACGCGCTGTCTCCCCCTCCCCTTGAGGGCTTGGGCCGCGAAGCGGACCAAGGTTGGAGGGAGGGGTTCGGGGCGCACGAACCCCTCCTCCTGCCTTCTGCCTCAAGGGGAGGGGGAAAAATCCGGCACGCCGCATCATTCCGCCGCCCCCGGCCTCGCCGAAAGGCGCGGGAACGCATGTTGCCAACGCCGCCGCGCCGCCAGGCGGAACCGGTCGAGATACAGATACGTCACCGGCGTGGTGTAGAGCGTCAGCACCTGGCTCAGCATCAACCCGCCAACGATCGCGATACCGAGCGGCCGACGCAGCTCCCCGCCGGTGCCAAAGCTCAGCGCCAGGGGCAGTGCCCCCAGCATGGCGGCACTGGTGGTCATCATGATCGGCCGAAACCGCAGGCGGCAGGCTTCAAAGATCGCGTCGCGCGGGTGCATGTCGTGGGTGCGTTCCGCGTCCAGCGCGAAATCGATCATCATGATGGCGTTCTTCTTGACGATGCCGATCAGCAGGATCACGCCGATCAGCGCGATGATGGTGAATTGCGTGTGGAACGCCAGCAACGCCAGCACCGCGCCGACACCGGCCGACGGCAAGGTCGACAGGATGGTGATCGGGTGCATGTAGCTCTCGTACAGCACGCCCAGCACGATGTAGACGGCGACCAGGGCGGCGGCGATCAGGATTGGCTCGCTGTTCAGCGATTGCTGAAAGGTCTGCGCGGTGCCTGCGAAGCTGCCGTGGATACTCGCTGGCATGCCGATCTCTCGCATCGCATTGTCGATCGCCCCGGTGGCATCGCCGAGCGCCTTGCCCGGTGCCAGATTGAAGGAAATCGTAGTGGCGACAAACAGACCCTGATGGTTGACCGCCAGCGGCGCATTGCCCGGACCGTAGCTGCTGAAGGCAGCCAGCGGCACCATCGTCTCCTGGCTGGTGCTGACGGCGGCGGCGGACGAGGCGCTGCCCTTGCCGGTATTGGCCAGCGCGTTGATCGACGCATTGCGCGCCGAACTGCTGGCGATGCTGGCCGCGGTCGTTGCAGTGCCGGAACTGGCCGCCTTGCCCGATGAACCGGCGGTCACCGTGCCGATCACCGCATTGGTCGTCTCCGTGCCCTTGGCCGACCCGCCGGCGGTGCTGACCCAGATGTCCTTCAACGTGGTCGGAGACTGCCAATAGCGCGGCGCCACTTCCATCACGACATGGTACTGGTTCTGCGCGCTGTAGATCGTCGAGACCTGGCGCTGGCCGAACGCGTCATACAGCGTGTTGTCGATCTGGCTGACGCTGAGACCGAGCCGGCTTGCGGTGGCACGGTCGATATGCAGGTCGGTTTCCAGACCCTGCTGCTGCTGATCCGAGTTGACGTCACGCAGCACCGGATTGCGTTGCAGCGCGGCCAGCAGCTTCGGCGCCCACTCATACAGCACGCTCGCGCTGTCGGCCTGCAACGTATACTGGTAGGCGGCGTTGCCTTGCCGGCCGCCGACGCTGATGTCCTGGATCGGTATCAGGAACAGTTGAGCCCCCGGCACCGCCGCGAGATTGCGGCGCAGCCGGGACATGACCTGGTCGACCCCGGCGCGCTGCGACAGCGGTTTCAATGCGACGAAGACCCGGCCGGTATTGGCCTGACCGCCTGCGCCGCCGCTGCCCTGCCCAGTGAAGCCTACAACGCTTTGCACCGCCGGATCGTGCTGCACGATCTCCATCAACTGCGTCTGCTTCTGTTCCATCGCCTGGAACGAGATGCTCTGGTCGGCCACCAGTCCGCCCGTCATCCGGCCGGTGTCCTGCTGTGGAAAGAAGCCCTTCGGCACGACCACGTACAGTGCAACATTCAGCGCGACGGCGATCGTTAGCACCAGCATCACCAGCGCGCTGTGCCGCAGCGACCAGGCCAGCGTCCGTTCGTACAGCGCCAGCGACCGGTCGAACACGGTGCGCCGCTTCGTGCCCTCGCGCCGCGCCTCGGGCCGCAGCAACAGCGCGCACATCATCGGCGTGGTGGTGAGCGAAATCGCCAGCGACACCAGTATCGCGAGCGACAATGTCATGGCGAATTCGCGGAACAGCCGGCCGACGATGCCACCCATCAGCAGGATCGGCAGGAACACCGCGACCAGGGAGAGGCTCATCGACAGCACGGTAAACCCGACCTCGCGCGCGCCGACCAGCGCGGCCTCGAGGCGCGGCATGCCGGCCTCGATGTGGCGGGTGATGTTTTCCAGCACCACGATCGCGTCATCCACCACGAAGCCGGTCGAAACCGTCAGCGCCATCAGCGACAGATTGTCCAGGCTGAACCCCAGCAGGTACATCCCGCCGAACGTGCCGATGATGGAGACCGGCACGGCAATCGCCGGAATCAAGGTCGCGCGGGCGCTGCGGAGGAACAGGAACACCACCAGTGTCACCAGGGCGATGGCGACCAGCAGCGTGATCTCGGTGTCGGTCAGGCTCTCCCGGATCGTGGTGCTGCGGTCGTTGGCGACGGTCAGGTCCATGTCGTGCGGCATCGCCGCCATAAGCTGAGGAATCGCCGCCTTCACGCCGTTGACCGTATCGATGATGTTGGCGCCGGGCTGGCGGAACAGGATCACCAGCACCGCCGGCTTGCCGTTGGCAAAGCCGGCATTGCGCAGGTTCTCGACCGAATCCTCCACATCCGCCACGTCGGACAGCCGCACCGAGGCCCCGTTGCGGTAGGCAATCACCAGCGGCGCGTAGTCCGCCGCATGTGACGCCTGGTCGTTGGTGTAGATCTGATAATGCACGCCATCGGCCTCGATCGCACCCTTGGGGCTGTTGGCGTTGGCGGAGGCCAGAGCGGCGCGCACGTCCTCCAGCCCGATGCCGTATTTGAACAACGCCGTCGGGTTCAGTTCCACCCGCACCGCGGGCAATGCCGCGCCGCCGATGATCACCTGGCCGATGCCGTCGATCTGCGACAGGCGTTGCGACAGCACATTGGTCGCGGCGTCGTACATCTGGCCGCGGGTCAAGGTGTCCGACGTCAGTGCCAGGATCAGAATCGGCGCGTCGGCCGGGTTCACTTTGCGGTAGGTCGGATTGCTGCGCAGGCTGGTCGGCAGATCGGCCCGCGCCGCATTGATCGCCGCCTGAACGTCGCGCGCCGCGCCGTTGATGTCCCGGTCCAGCCCGAATTGCAGCACAACGCGCGCCTGCCCGATTGAGCTACTCGAGGTCATTTCCGTCACATTGGCGATCTGCCCGAGATGGCGCTCCAGCGGACTGGCCACACTGGTCGCCACCGTATCGGGGCTGGCGCCAGGCAACGACGCCTGCACCGAGATGGTCGGAAAATCCACCTGCGGCAGCGGCGAAACCGGCAGCTTGAAAAACGCGAACATCCCGGCCAGCGCGATGCCGATGGTTAGCAACGTGGTGGCAACCGGGCGCGAAATGAACAGGGCGGAGATGTTCATGCCGTTCGCCATTCATGGCCCTCCCCCTCCCCTTGTGGGAGCGGGTTGGCGGGAGGGGTCGATGCGGGGTGCACAAACCCTTCCCCCCAGCCCCCTCCCACCAGGGGAGGGGGAGATTCTTTCATCAATATCATGTCGGGGCTTTGCCGGTTGGGGCGCCCCCTTGGGCCAACCCCTTGCCGGACAGCCGCCAGGCCAGACGGTCGAAAGCCAGATAGATCACCGGCGTGGTGAACAGCGTCAGCACCTGGCTGACGATCAGCCCGCCGACGATCGCCACCCCCAGCGGCCGGCGCAACTCGGAGCCCGTGCCGTTGCCCAGCATCAGCGGCAGCGCAGCGAGCAATGCCGCCATCGTGGTCATCAGGATCGGACGGAACCGCAGTAGGCAGGCCTGGCGGATCGCCTCGAGCGGCGGCTTGCCCTCCTCGCGCTCGGCCTGCAGCGCGAAGTCCACCATCATGATCGCGTTCTTCTTGACGATGCCGATCAGCAGGATGATGCCGATGATCGAAATGACATCGATGTTGTCGCCGGCGATCAGCAGCGCCACCAGCGCGCCGGCGCCGGCCGAGGGCAGCGTCGACAGGATCGTGATCGGGTGGATGAAACTCTCATACAGCACCCCCAGGACAATATAGACCGTGATGATCGCCGCAGCCACCAGCAGCAACTCGTTCGACAGCGACGTCTGCAATGCCGCGGCCGCACCTTGGAACGCGGTGACGAAGCTCTCCGGCAAATTTATGTCCCGCTCCGCCTGGCGGATGGCGGACACCGCGGCTCCCAACGACGAACCCGGCGTCGTATCGAAGGAAATCGTCGTCGCCGGGAACTGCCCGAGATGGCTGATCTGCAACGGCCCCGGCTTCTGCTCCACCTGCACGATGGCGGATAGCGGCACCTGCCCGGTGGTCGACGCCGCGGATGGCAGATAGATCGAGGACAACCCGGCCAGCGAGGTCTGCAGCGACGCGTCGCCTTCCATGATGACGCGATACTGGTTGGACTGCGTGTAGATGGTCGAGATGATGCGTTGCCCGAACAGGTCGTACAGAGCGTTGTCCACCGTCGCCGGGGTGATGCCATAGCGCGCCGCGCTCTCCCGGTTGATCACCAGATTCACATCCAGGCCCTGCTGCTGCAGATCGCTGGCGATATTCGTCAGGTCGGGCGATTGCCGCATCTGCGCCAGAAGCTTCGGCACCCACTCGGTGAACGCCGACAGGTTCGGGTTCTCCAGCACGAACTGGTACTGCGTGCGACTGACCGATGCGTCGAGCGTCAGGTCCTGCACCGGTTGCAGATACAATGACACCCCGGCGACGTTGGCGGTCTCCTGCTGAATGCGGCTGGCGATCTCCGTCGCGTCCAGCGTGCGTTCGTCTTTCGGCTTCAGGTTGATCAGGAAGCGGCCGGTGTTCAGCGTCATGTTGCTCCCGTCCACGCCGATGAACGAACTCAGGCTGACGACGTCGGAGTCTTTCAGGATCGCATCCGCCAGTTCCTGCTGATGCTGCGCCATGGCGTCGAATGAGGCGGTTTGCGCCGCGACCGAAATTCCCTGGAGTACGCCGGTATCCTGCACCGGAAAGAAGCCCTTCGGTACGACGACATAGAGCAAGACGGTCACCACCAAAGTGACAACGGCTATGACCAAGGTCAGGGGCTGATGCTCCAGGACCACGCCCAGCGCCCGGTCATAGTGGCGGATGACCCAGTTGAAGCCACGCTCCGCCGCCAGGTCGAAGCGGCTGCGCTGCGCATCGGGCCGATGCCGCACCAGTCTTGCGCACATCATCGGTACCAGGGTCAGCGACACGATGGCGGAGATGACGATGGTCACCGACAGGGTGATGGCGAACTCGTGGAACAGCCGGCCGACCACGTCGCCCATGAACAGCAGCGGGATCAGCACGGCGATCAGCGA
>Ga0209415_10016580_pt1 | contig 11826 bp, 12 predicted proteins | sample PeaSoiSIISIP2007_FD_187696 | JGI IMG/M metagenome (GOLD analysis project Ga0209415, IMG submission 187696) | Peat soil microbial communities from Weissenstadt, Germany - SII-SIP-2007 (SPAdes) (version 2) | ecosystem: Environmental > Terrestrial > Soil > Wetlands > Peat | place: Germany... | reverse complement strand
GTTTTGGGAATGCCCATGGGCTTGCCGACCACGGCGTCGGCCTCTTCGACCTCAAGGCCGCCGTCCAGGGCTTCGACCACCGCCACCTGCAGCCAATAGACGCCCAGGCGGTTGGCGATGAAGCCGGGGCTGTCCTTGCAGTGGACGATGGTCTTGCCCAGGGCCACATCGGCAAAGCGGCTGACGGTGGCGATGGCCTCGGGCTTGGTTTTCTCGCCCTTGACCACTTCCAGCAGGCGCATATAGCGGGGCGGGTTGAAGAAGTGGGTGATGCAGAAATCCCCGGCCAGACGATCGGGCAGACCATTGGTCAGCACCGCCAGGGGAATGGTCGAGGTGTTCGACGACACCACCGAGCCTTCCTTGCGCACGGCTTCGATCTTGGCATAGAGGTCTTGCTTGATGTCCAGCCGTTCGATGACCGCTTCAACGATCCAGTCGCAATCGGCCAGCTGGTCCAGATGGTCTTCGATATTGCCCGGCGTCACCAGCTTGGCGGCCCGCTTCGACATGAAGGGAGCCGGGTCGGCCTTCAGCATCTTTTCCACCGCGCCTTCGGCGATGGCGTTGCGGTTGACGGCGCCCCCGGAAGGATTGGCCGGAACGATGTCCAGCAGCAGCACCGGAACCCCGGCATTGGCCACGTGGGCGGCGATGCCGGCCCCCATGACGCCGGCGCCGATAACGGCGACTTTCTTGATGTCTGACATCAGATGGCCTCCAGAACCGTGGCGATACCCTGGCCGCCGCCGATGCACTGGCTGGCCAGGGCGAACCGCTTGCCTTCACGCTTCAGCAGGGCGGCGGCCTTGCCGGTGATGCGCGCCCCCGTGGCGCCCAGGGGATGGCCCAGGGCGATGGCGCCGCCGTCGATATTGATGATCTCTTCCGGGATCTTCAGATCGCGGATGCAGGCGATGGCCTGGGCGGCAAAGGCTTCGTTCAGCTCGACCACGCCCAGATCGGCCACGGTGATGCCGGCGCGGGCCAAAGCCTTGGTGGAAGCGCCCACCGGACCGATGCCCATGATGTCGGGGCGGCAGCCGGAAACAGCGATCGAGGCGATCTTGGCCAGCGGGGTCAGGCCGTTGCGTTCGGCATAATCCAGCGAGCAGACGATGACGGCGGACGCGCCATCGGTCAGCGGCGAGCTGGTGCCGGCGGTGACGCTGCCCTTTTCGTCGAAGGCCAGCTTCAGAGTGGCCAGACCTTCGGCGGTGGTGTCGGCGCGGATGCAGCCATCCTGCGACACCTTGCCGAAGCTGACGATCTCATCGGCCAGACGACCGGCGGCCTGGGCGCTCGCGGCCTTCTGATGGCTCTTCACCGCGAAGGCTTCCTGCTCGGCGCGGCTGATGTTCCATTCGCGGGCAACGTTCTCGGCGGTGTCGCCCATGCCGACATAAGCGCCGGGATTGGCCGCATAGAGGGCCGCGTTGGGCATGGGGTTGTAACCCATCATCGGCACCCGGCTCATGCTTTCGACGCCGGCGCAGACGAACACCTCGCCGGCTCCCATCTGGATGGCTCCGGCGGCGGCGTGGATCGACTGCATGGAGGAACCGCAGAAGCGGTTGATGGTCTGGCCGGCCACCGACAGGGGCAGACCGGCGATCAGCCCGACCAGACGGGACAGATTCAGACCTTGTTCGCCTTCGGGGAAGGCGCAACCCAGGATCAGGTCTTCCAGGTCGTTGGTCTTGACGCCGCTGCGGGCCACCAGCTCGCGGATCACTCCGGCAGCCAGATCGTCGGCCCGGACGGCGGCAAGCTCGCCCTTTTTGGCGGGGGTGAAAGGCGAACGGGCATAGCCCGCGATAACCACGGTCTTCATAGACGGATCTCCAAGCTGAACAGTGTTCGGTTGAAGGCCCGAGACGAAGACCGTTGGTGATGAAAACGGGTCCGGCGTCTCAGGCCGGTGGGATGGCCGCGCCCTTGGCTGACAGGGCGTCGGCGGTGATTTTCTCGATGTCCCTCAGCTCGTGCAGGGACAGCTCCAGGGCTTGCCGCTGGTCTTCCAGCTGCTTGATGCGCGAGCGCACTTTGCCCATTAGAAGCTGCATCTGTTCGACCTGGGTGGTGTCCACCACATAGAGATCGAGGAATTCCTTGATGTCGCGAAGGGTGAAGCCCAACCGCTTGCCGCGCAGGATCAGAATCATTCTGGCCCGGTCGCGGTGCGAATAGACCCGCGTGTTCCCCGCCCGTTGGGGCGCGATCAGTCCCTGGTCCTCGTAGAAGCGAATGGTTCGCGGCGTCACGCCCAGATCCTTCGCCAATTCGGTGACCGAGTAGATCTTGTCCATGGGACTGTTCCTTTTTCACGTACGATAAATGACGATGGGAGCAGAAAGTTTCCCTATACGTCACCTTATGGTCGCGGATAATGAACAGGACGGGGTCCATTGGAAAGCCTTTTCTTGCCTTAGGATGCTTTGGAAATGTCGGAAGCGGTTTTCGACGCTTCTTCGGCGATCAGCTCTTTCTTGCTCAGTTTGCCGACCATGGTTTTGGGCAGCTCTTTGCGCAGTTCGATGAGCTTGGGCAGTTCGACGCGGGACAGATAGCCCGACAGGAACTCTTTCAATTGCTCGGGGCTGGCCTGATGGCCGTCTTTAAGGCGGACGAAGGCCTTGGGAGCCTGGCCGCGATATTGGTCGGGGACACCGATCACCACCACCTCGGCAACGTCGGGATGCTGGTACAGGGCTTCCTCGATGACGCGGGGATAGATGTTGTAGCCGCCGCTGATGATCACATCCTTGATGCGGTCCACCAGGAAGACATAGCCGTCTTCATCGATATAGCCGATGTCGCCGGTGCGCAGCACGCCGTCCACCAGCACCGCTTCCGAATCTGCGGGGCGTTGCCAGTAACCGGCCATGACCTGCGGACCCTTGATGCAGATCTCGCCCTTTTCGCCTTGTTCCATATGGATGGCGGGGTCCAGGGGCGAGCGCACCTCGATGACGGTGCCGGGCATGGGAATGCCCACCGACCCGGCCTTGGCCTCGCCGGTCATGGGGTTGCAGGTGGCCACCGGCGAGCTTTCCGACAGGCCGTATCCTTCCACCAGACGGCAGCCGGTCAGTTCCTCGAAGCGGGCGCGCACCTCGACGGGCAGCGGAGCGCCGCCCGAGATGCAGACCTTGATCGAGGACAAATCCCAATTGCCGTTTTCCGCCGCTCCGTTCAGGGCGGTGTAGATGGTGGGCACGCCGGGGAACAAAGTGGGGCGCTTCTTGGTGATGTTCTTCATCACCTGATCCAGCTCGAAGCGGGGCAGCAAGATCAGCTCGGCCCCCAGAGCGACCCCCAGATTCATGCCCACGGTCATGGCGAAGACATGGAACAGGGGCAGCACCAGCAACATGCGTTCCTGGCCGACCTGCATTCCCGGCACCCAGCGGCGTAGCTGCTCGGTGTTGGCGGTCAGATTGGCGTGGGTCAGCATGGCGCCCTTGGGCACGCCGGTCGTGCCGCCGGTATATTGCAGCACCGCCACGTCATGGATCGGGTCGATGGGGACGGCTTTCACCGCGCCGTCGGTGGCGATCAGCCGGTCGAACGAGACATGATGCAGATCGTCGGGGATCTCGGACACCTCGGAGCGTTTGAACACCGAGAACATCATGCTTTTCATGGCGGTCAGAATGCCGCTCATGGAACAGACGACGATGCGTTCCAGGCACGAAGCCTCGAGCATGGCCGCCACCTTGGGATAGATCTGGTGGATGTCCAGGGTCACCATGATGCTGGTGCCGGAATCCTCGATCTGATGCTTCAGCTCGCGCTCGACATAGAGCGGATTGTAATTCACCACGATGCCGCCGGCCTTCAGCACGGCGTAATAACAGATGACGAAATAGGGGCTGTTGGGCAGGCACAATCCGACACGGGTGCCTTTGCGCACGCCCAGTTGCTGGAAGCCGCGGGCGGCGCGGTCCACCAGTTTGGCCAGTTCGCCATAGCTGGTCTTGCGGCCCAGAAAGTCCAGGGCCGGGCGGTCCGGGCAGGCTCGTGCCGCACCGTCCAGAATCGACCAGACGGGCATGGGCAGGATCGGCGTCGTCCGATCTATTCCGCCAAGGGGAGAGACGGTCATGCTGTTCTCCGAAGACAAGGATCGTCTGCGTCTCCCGCCGGGTGATCCCGGCGGGAGGGCTGTGTTCAGAACTTCACGGCGAAGCTGGCGCTGACGATGTTCACGCTGTTGTCGTAGGAGCCGAGCAACGTGCCGGTCTTGGCGGTGGCGCTGGCGGTTTCATTGATGCTGGCCTTGTCGGCAAACAGATGCGTATAGCCGAAATGGACATCCGCCGACGGCATGACCGAATAGGAGACGCCGAAGCTCAGCCAATAGCGGTTCGAGTCGGGGATGCGGGCGGTGCGATAGGCATCGCGCACCGGGCTTTGGTCGAAGGCCACGCCGGTATGCAGCACCCATTTGTCGTCGGGCTTATAATTGGCGCCCAGCGAAACGAAATAAGTGTCGTGCCAGTTTTCCTTGGTCAGGCTGACTGCGCGGCCATCATTGCCGTAAATGTCCAGATCCTTGAGCAGGGACCAATTGGTCCAAGACAGATCGGACATGATCGCCCACTGGCTGTTGAGGTCGCGATAGATGCCGACATTCAACGAATCAGGGGTTGTGATCTTGGCCGTGACGTCCTTGTTAGTCAGGCCCAGCAGGGGGTTGGCGTTATAATCGACCTTGCCGCTCAGTTGGTGGTTGACCCTCGAACGGTAGTTGACGCCGACGCGGGTTTCGTCATCGAACTTGTAAAGGGTGCTGGCGACATAGCCGATGCTGGTATCGTCGCCGGTGACCTTGGCGCTTCCGTCGGGAAGAGCGCCGAAGAAGCCGCCGGTTAGGCCGGTGGTGTTGATGGCCTGGCTGAGGGTGGCCGACAGATAATCAACGCGCGGTCCGCCGCCCACCGACCAATGATCGTCGATCTTGTAAGAGACCACCGGCGAAAACTCGATGTCGGTCACATCGGAATGCAAAGCCTGGTAACGGCCCACCCAGTCGGCTTTGTAGTCGGAACGCATTCCATAAGGCGCGGCCACCGACATGCCCAGAGACCAGTTCGAGTTCAGCTTATAGACGCCGAAGGTGGTGCCGACAGCGGCATCCTTGATGGCGTCCTTAGGCTGCACGCCGACGGTCTGCGTGCCGTTGACGGTGTTGGAGCCGGTGAATTTGGCCACCGGGGCGATCCAGGTAACGGTGCCGGCGAACTCGTTGGAATCCAGATTGCTCATGCCCGCCGGATTGTAATAGACGGTGCTGGCGTTATAGGCCTTGGCGGTTTGACCGGCAAAGGCGTTGCCCAGGCCTTCGGCGCTTTCTTCGCGCAAGGCGAAGCCCGAGGCCAGAGCGGTATTGCTGCCAGCCAAACAGGCGCCCAGCCCTAATACGGACGCACAGGTGGCGAAACGGTATTTCCCCATCATGATCGATAACCTCCCATTTGGTGCTTATCGGCGCACCATAATTGCATGGATGATGTCCATTAAGACTGTATACGTCAAGTGCTATCCGTATACGTAAACTATCGGCCAGGGGCACCCTGTTCCGATAGACCCGAAAGTCCTAATCCCTGACGAATTTAATCGGATAACCACGACGCTCGAAAGCCGCTTGGAGCAACAGGCCGTCCTGGTCGTACCAAAGGTCGCGTTGGACATCGCCGCTGATGCGGTAATGCCAGGCATCCTGGGTATGGCCGCCGATGGCCAGGCTTTCCTTGCCCAGATCCTGCACGCTGACGTGATAGGGCTGAGCGTCGATGACGCCGTAAAGATTGGTGGTGGACAGCAAAGCCTTGTTCCACAGGCTTAAAGGCAAACTGCCGGCAGGCAGACTGACCGGGGAGCCGTCCAGGGTCAGAGCCAGGGCCGGACCATTGGCGGCGGCTTCCAGATGATGCTTGGTGCCGTCGTCGTCGGTGTCGGCCTTCAGAGTGAGCAGCCGACCGTCCTGCCAGTCTTCCTGGCGCTGGTGGCGATAATGGAAGGTCAGAAACAGCAGCTTCACATCGGTCTTGGTCTGCACCGTGACGCTGGTATGGTCGCCGTCCTGGTGAAAATCATAGCTTTCATGGCCGATGGGACTGCCGTCCATCAAGATGGCATAGCCCAGATTGGCGGGCAGCGCGGAGGGTTGATTATCGGGAGTGGCGGCCTGGGCGCTGCCGACGCCCAGCAGGGTGGCCAGCAAGCTTAAGGTGGCGACGGGCGGGGCGAGAATGGCCATGGCTGTTCTCTCCCTAACCCAGTGCCGAAACCAGCTTCATGGCCAAGCCCATGGAACCGCGCACTTTGATGCGGCCCATGCCATAGGCCAGCATGGGGTCCATGCTGCCATCCAGAAGCTTGCCGAGATTTTTGGCGCTTAAAACCACGGTGCAATCGGCATCGTCGTCGTCGGCGTCTTGTTGCGCCGGGCGCAGGCTGGGGGTGGTCTGGCGGGCATCCACCAGCCAGCCGCCGTCTTCGCCCAGATCGAATTTGATCACCGCGCTGAGACTGGACAGCTGAGGTAACGCAGCCCCCAGCTGGTCTTCCAGGCGGTCGTAAAGATCGTCTTTAGACATGGTCATTCCTTCCTGTTGAAGCCCGATATTTCGAGCACGCTCCCAGGTCGGAACGCCCAGGTTAACGTTTACGTCAACAGGCTAACAAAATGGGAATGACCAAGTCCATACACATTTAGCCGTGATGGGCGCTGGTCACCGGACGATGATGGGGGTGGGCGTGGCGAACCTCCTGGTGGCGCAGCTTGGTCAAAGCTTCGCCCAGGCTTTTCAGGGTGGCGTCGGGGCGGTGGCCGGGCTCGTGGTGACGGGTCACTTCCAGGGCGTGCAGCAGGTTGGTGCGGGTCATGCCGGGGCGGTGCTTGGTCAGCGCCACAAGGGCCGAATACAGGCAGCTGCCTTCCCAATCATCCAACTCGCGGCCTTCGCCGGCGATGCCGGTTAGAATGTCTGAGAAGATTTCTTCCAGGGCCGCAGTTTCCTCGCCTTGGATGACTCGGGTTTTGTCCAGGGCCTTCAGGCGTAGTTTCAACGTTTGCCGGTCAAGCATGATGAAATCCTTAACGCAATCGGTGTCAGTCACCTGGGGTTTCTATGTAGGACGGAATGGTGCAATGCGGTATGCACGATCCTGAATGGGGGCTATGCGCCTGAAGGATGTCACAATTGAAGGGGGCGTGAATAGTCGCCGGATATAAAGAAAACATTTCCCCGACTTCGGGTTTGGACTATAGCCTTTGTTCAAGGGCGGATGGGGGCCAGTTGCAAGACTGGCCCGTGCACAGGGGATTCGCCGGCCATGCCGCATCATCACCGCCTGATGATCTTGGGAGAGCACAGTGATGCTCTGCCCCATTTTTCCGCCATGCTGAGCAAACCGGACTTCGACTTGCTTGTGGTCGCCGATATCGATGCGGCGGTGGCTGCGCTGGCGGGGGATGATCAGATTGAGCTGGTGGTGCTGGTGTCCGCCTGTTGCACCCTGCTTCCCCAATCCATGCTGACTTTTCTGCGGGACCGCACCGACGCCGGAATTCTATTGATTTCAGACTGTGCCGACGGCGGAGCCTGCGCTTTGGAGCGGGGGGCGGATGATTGGGTGCCGACAACTGTGCATTCCCGCGAATTGCGGGCCAGGCTGCATAATTTATCGGACAAGGTGCGGGCCGTGCGGGTGGGCGGTGGCCGCGACGGCAAGATCATCCGTTTCGCCGGTTGGCAGCTTGATTGCGGTCGGCGCGAACTGACCGATCCCACCGGAGCCACGACCCGCCTGACCGGGGTCGAATCCACCTTGCTGGCGGCGCTGGTGGTCAATGCCGGGCGGCCTTTGGCGCGGGAATGGTTGTTGGAACATATCAGCAGCCGGGATCTCGGTCCCGCCAGCCGCAGTATCGACATGGCCATTGCTCAATTACGGCGCAAGCTGGGGGACCATCCCCGTCAGCCCCGCTTCATCATGACCATGCACGGCGTCGGTTATCGCTTTGCCGGATAGCCTTGGGCGGGGGGCTGCGGGATGGTGCTGACATGGTCATAGGGGGGCATGTCGGACCAGACGGGAAAACAGCGGCTGATCCACAGGCCGATCAGCCCGCGCGCACCCTCGTTTTGAGGGGAGAGCCCGGTGTTTTGATCGGACGATGAATCATTGCGCTTCATTTTACCAAGTTCCCAAAATCATTGTTCCGGGAAACTAGTCCCTTCCTACAGAGAGGGTTGGTGATCATTCAATGAAACTTATGTTTCGACCGGAGGACCTCTCTTCTGAATGATAGAGTATCTGAAAATTATTATTTTAATTGCATCTATTAAAGTTTAGAAATGCTTTATATTTAAGTTTACTGTTTCTTATACCTTTGGGCAATCTGGCGGTAGGAGGTGACGCCTTTCTCGATCTGTGGCATAAGGGGGGCGCTATGACCATAACCAATACTCCTGCCGGTTCTTCCCAAAAGTCTTTGCCGCTAAAGTCCATAATCGTCTGTGCCGACGACTATGGCCTTTCGCCTGCGGTCAGCCTGGGTATTCGTGAACTGGCGGGCAAGGGGCGGATTTCCGCCACGGGGGCCATGACCTGCATGGCGCCCTGGCCGCAAGAGGCGGTGGCTCTGCGGGATTTGTCGGCTCATCTGGGCGATCGTTTGGAAGTGGGTCTGCATATCACGCTGACCGACCAGCAGCCTTTGGGCGAGATGACGGTTCTGGCCCCGCGGGAGCGCCTGCCTTCGGTGGCTTCGCTGATCAAGGCGTCGTTGCTGCATCTTCTGCCGCTGACCGAGATCAGCGACGAAATCAACCGCCAGCTGACCGCCTTTGAAAGTCATTTCGGCCGGCAACCCGATTTTATCGATGGTCATCAGCATGTGCATCTGTTGCCGGGCATCCGTCAGGCGGTGATGGGGTTGTTCCATCGTCGTCTCGACCCGGCCCGGTGCTGGCTGCGTAATTGCGGCGACCATCCCTATGTTTTGCTGCGCCGCAGCGGGCTGGTGAAGGCGTCGGTGGTGTCGGCTCTGGCTTTTGGGTTTGCCAAAAGCGCCGCCGACCGGGGCATCGTCACCAACAGCGGCTTCAGCGGGTTTTATGATCCGGTGTCGGCTTCGCTGGGGGACCAGATGCCCGCCATGCTGCGCGGCATGGGCGATCGCTCGTTGCTGATGCTGCATCCCGGTCATGTGGACGCGGCGCTGGAAGCGGTGGACAGCCTGATTCTGTCCCGTCAGGTGGAATGGGAATATCTGAGCGGCGACGCCTGGCCCCAGCTGCTGAACCGCCAGGGACTGGCCCTGGCTGGGCGGGGTTTTCTGTTTTCTCATTGACCTTCACGGCTTAAAGCTGGCACACCCCGCCGTTATGGATGTCTCCGCCTTCGATTTCGACCTTCCGCGCGACCTGATCGCCGAACGCCCGGCCACCCCTCGGGAATCGGCCAAGCTTCTGCATGTTCAGCCTCAGGCCCTGAGTGACCACCATGTGGGCGATCTGCCCGCTCTGCTGCGGCCGGATGACCTGCTGGTGTTCAACGACACCCGGGTGATTCCGGCCCGCCTGAAGGGCAGGCGCGGCGAAGCGGGTATCGAAGTGACCTTGCACGAGCGGATCGGCCTGTCGGTGTGGAAAGTCTTCGCCCGCCCGGCCAAAAAGCTGAAGCCCGGCGACATTGTGCGCTTTGCCGAGGATTTTCAGGCCGAAGTGGCGGAAAAGGGCGAAGCGGGGGAAGTCACCCTGGCCTTCAACCAAAGCGGCGATGCTCTGATGCTGGCGCTGGAGGCCCACGGCGAAATGCCGCTGCCGCCTTATATCAAGCGCGAGGCCGGGGCCGACGAGCAGGACAAGCGCGACTATCAGACCATCTTCGCCCGCGATCCCGGTGCGGTGGCGGCTCCCACCGCCGGGCTGCATTTCACCCCTGGCTTGCTGGCGGCACTGGCGGATCGGGGCATCGGCCACGAAACCCTGACCCTGCATGTGGGGGCCGGAACCTTTCTGCCGGTGAAAGTGGACGACACCCGCGATCACAAAATGCATTCCGAGCGCGGAGTGGTGACGGCCGAGGCCGCCGCCCGCATCAACCAGGCCCGCGCCGCCGGTCGCCGCATCGTCGCCGTGGGCACCACGGCCCTGCGTCTGCTGGAAAGCGCCGCCGATGAAAACGGCGTGCTGCATCCCTTCGATCAGGCCACCGATATTTTCATTACGCCGGGCTATCGCTTTAAGATCGTCGATGCGCTGATGACCAATTTCCATTTGCCGAAATCCACCTTGTTCATGCTGGTTTCGGCCTTCGCCGGATTGGAGCGCATGAAGTCGGCCTATGCCCATGCCATGGCCAACGGCTATCGCTTCTATTCCTACGGCGACACCTCTTTGCTGGAGCGCGCATCGTGACCGCATTTCATTGGGAACATCTGGGCCAGGACGGCCAGGCCCGTCTGGGTCGCCTGCACACCGCCCACGGCCCGGTGGATACGCCCGCCTTCATGCCGGTGGGCACGGTGGGCACGGTCAAGGCCATGGCCCCGGAATCGGTGGCCGCCACCGGAGCGCAGATCGTTCTGGGCAACACCTATCATCTGATGCTGCGTCCGACTCCCGAGCGGGTCGAGAAGCTGGGCGGTCTGCATCGCTTCATGAACTGGCAAGGCCCGATCCTGACGGATTCCGGCGGCTTCCAGGTGATGAGCCTGTCCAAGCTGCGCAAAATGACCGAGGAAGGGGTGACCTTCCAGAGCCATCTGGACGGCAGCAAGCATATGCTGACGCCGGAACGCTCCATGGATATTCAGCGCATGTTGGATGCCGATGTAACCATGGCCTTCGACGAATGCACGCCCTATCCGGCTACCGAGAAGCAGGCCGAAGACTCCATGCGCCTGTCCATGCGCTGGGCGCAGCGGTCGAAGGATGCCTTTGTCGAGCGGGAGGGCTACGGCCTGTTCGGCATCGTCCAGGGCAGCGTCTACGAGCCCATGCGCGCCGAGTCCTCGGCCAAGCTGAAGGAAATCGGTTTCGACGGCTATGCCATCGGCGGGCTGGCGGTGGGCGAGGGGCAGGAGGAAATGTTCCGCGTCCTCGACTTCACCACCCCCATGCTGCCGACCAATCGGCCCCGCTATCTGATGGGTGTGGGCAAGCCCTCGGACATCGTCGGCGCGGTGATGCGCGGCGTCGATATGTTCGATTGCGTGCTGCCCACCCGCTCTGGCCGTACCGGTCAGGCCTTCACCCGGCGCGGTACGGTGAACATCCGCAATGCCCGGCATATGGACGATCCGCGCCCGCTGGACGAAGCCTGCGGCTGTCCGGCCTGCCGCAACTATAGCCGCGCCTATCTGCATCATCTGGCCCGCGCCGAAGAGGTTCTGGGTCTGATGCTGATGACCTGGCACAATCTGCATTACTATCAGGATCTGATGCGAGGCCTGCGGGCCGCCATCGCCGAGGGCCGACTGGAGGCCTTCGCCGCCGACTTCGCGGCAAGCCAGGCTGCGGGCGACATCGAACCGTTGTAAGGAAAGCGAGCCATGGCCGAGAGCATCTATGACAGTCTGACCCAGCTGGGCGGCAAGACCGAGCTTCCCGACAGCCCCGACAAGGCGCTGTTGGAGACGGTGGCCAATCCCCATCCGGGCACTCAGTATCTGGTGCGCTTCGCCGCCCCGGAATTCACCTCGCTGTGCCCGATTACCGGCCAGCCCGACTTCGCGCATCTGGTCATCGACTATGTGCCCGACGAGTTGCTGGTGGAAAGCAAGTCGCTGAAGCTGTTCCTGGGCAG
>Ga0209415_10016576_pt1 | contig 11826 bp, 10 predicted proteins | sample PeaSoiSIISIP2007_FD_187696 | JGI IMG/M metagenome (GOLD analysis project Ga0209415, IMG submission 187696) | Peat soil microbial communities from Weissenstadt, Germany - SII-SIP-2007 (SPAdes) (version 2) | ecosystem: Environmental > Terrestrial > Soil > Wetlands > Peat | place: Germany... | reverse complement strand
TTCGTCGTCGTCCACAGAATCATGAAAGCCGCGTAGAATGGCCACTCTTACGAATTCCTGCGGAGAGCCCTAAATTCTTCCGCAGCCGACGGTCGGCTACGAAAGTTCAGCATCACCCCAAACGCAACGCTTCCTGGCCAGGAAGGTAACTTACGATTCGAGCATAAGCAGCGTTCTCCGGCGCAGTGGCGCGGCAAAGCGGCAAGCGATTGAAAAGGCTCGCGATAAAAATTTGTACATCGGCGTACGAACGGGCTGAATCGCCTGGCCGCGAGGCAGTTGCCAATCAACTGTACAGTTCGGATAATCGAAACAGAGAGTTCATTTATGCGACGGAACGAAGAAGACACTTCCATCATGGTTTCTGCGCTGCGCGCCCGCGCCGGTTTCGGCAAGTTGCTGCGCCGTGTCGAGGATGAACGGCGCTCATTGGTTATCGAAAGGCGCGGCACGCCGCGGGCGGTTCTGCTAAGCATCCGGGACTATGTGCGCCTCTCGGCTCCGGAGCCGGATGTCCTGCGGCTGATCGGCGAAGAGTCCAAACGCAAGGGAACAGACACCCTCACGTCCGGACAGATTGACCAGGCAGTCAAGGCAGCGCGTGCGCACAAGCGAAAGCGCTGAATGCTGCCGCTGCGTCTGGTGCTCGACACCAACATCGTGGTGTCGGCCGCTCTCAAGCCGGATGGACTACAGCGTACCGTCCTTGTGCTTGCGCTGACGAAACCGGCGAGGCTATACGTTTCCACCCCCATTCTCGCCGAGAATAGCGATGTTCTCTCGCGCCCGGAACACAAAATTCGCAGGGGTCTTCGCCGGCAGCTCCTTCAATTGCTGAGGAGCCGGGCTCACCTTGTGTCTCCAGTTAAGCCCGTTCGCGTTACGAGCGATCCCGACGACAACATCTTCGTCGAATGCGCGGATGCCGCCCGCGCCGATTATCTCGTGACGGGCAATCAGCGGCACTTCCCGAAATTCTGGAAGAAGACGAAGATTATCACCTCCCGTGAATTTATCATTCTCGTAGCGCCGCATCTGGTCCAGTGAGCGGGTTCCAGCTCGCTCGCAGGCCGCAGGCCTGCGCCACTTGGCCGGGGGCCTGAGCCATTTAGAAGTCGGCCTTGTCGATTAGAGTATTGAGATCGGCCTGAAGCTGAGCTTTTTTCTTGCGCAGATCGCTCTCGCTGTCGCGCAGCGCGGCCAGCTTGGTCTCCATATCCGCGAGCTGGCGCGCATACTGCTGCACCTGATCCTGCTGACCGGAGACCTGCCGAAGGCTATTGATGTTCTCCCGCATGCGCGTCTCATCCTGCGTCAGCGCGGTACGGTCGGCCTGCACCTGCGCAAGCGCGGCATCGTTGGCGGCGATGTCGGATTTCTTCTGCGCGATCTGCTCCAGTTGACGGCGGCCGCCATCGCCGAGCGCCTTGTTCTGGATCCAGGCGGCGAGATCGTCATGAGTGGCGCTGGTCAAGGAGATGGATTGATCGTAGACGCGCTCCTCCGCGACGGGGAAGGATTGCTCGGCCGAAGCCGCGACCTTCACTTCGAAGCGATAGGCGTTGGAGGTTTTCTCCGAAGGCGTCTGGTTGAGGAGCTTGTAGCCGGAGCGCTCCGCGTGCTCGATCACCAGCGTCTTGGCTTGCGCGTCGACATTCTTGATGGTGTAGGTCTTGGTCTCCTGGACGGCGTTGCGTGTGGTCAGCGTGCCGCGGCGCAGGTGGATTTCGCGCACCACATTGGCGGAGCTGTCCCACTTGGTCGAAATTCGCATGCCCAGATCGACGCCGTAGCTGATCAGACGCTTGTCGCCGGCCTTGAGCGTCTCGACCAGCGCTTCTCCAGCGTAGGCGCCTGCGTCGTAAACGGTGATCGGGCCGCCGTCCAGAGTCTTGCCGGTGGAATTGGAAACCTCCGCTGCGTTCATCGGGTGCAGGCCCATGCTCTCGGAATAGATCAGCAGCTTGCGCGCGCCGACCTTCTGTTGCAGGAACGGGAGCATGGCGGATTCGCCCATCTTCACCGTGACCGGCGAGGCGAAGCTGTATTCGAACAGCTCGCCGACGTCCTGGCCGGAGGCGACCGAGGAGAAGGCGGATTCTTCGACCGAGGCCACGCTGTCGAAGCTTTCCTTGAAGTTCCTGCCGTTGATGGGGCCGCTGCCGGTGATAGCTGCGCCCCCTCTGCCTCCTCCTCCGCCTGCGCCTTGCTGGCCGGCCTGCGCCAGCGCCCGGTTGGCCGGTGACGCGGCCGGTGGGGGGAATCCGCTTAGCGCTCCGACGACCCCGCCCTGAAACACTTGCGGTCCGACGGCGCGATCCTCAGCCAGCTCCGCCGTGGGCCGCTGCACATAGCGCGGCGGATAGAGCTGGCTGATGAAAGAAATCGGACGGCCAGAGACCACCGATAATTTCACGTTGTTCCAATCCTCACCGGAAGTGTTGTCGACGATGGCCCAACCTTCTAAAGTGGGTTCCGCTGCGCCGGTGAACAGGAGCCGGTAGCTCGACTTCCACACCGCGGCGGGCGTCATATAGCTGGCGACCAGCTCGCGCGCCGTCGCCGCCAGCGAATCGATGTAGACGCTGCGGCGGTCCTTCGATCGGGCATTGTTGAGCACGCTGAGATAGTCCTTGAGCAGCGCTTGCTGCTTGGGATCGGGCAGCTTCACCGAAGTCGCCGCGCCCAAGTCGATGGTGCGAAGCTCGCCCGCGTCGGTGAGCAGGGTCACGGTTTCACGCTCCACCGGTTGGCTCTGGACTTGGCTGGATAGGATCTGGCGTGCGCCGGCGATGGTTCCCGTGATGGTTTCCGGCCCAAGCTTGATCTCCAGCTGCGCGCCTTTGAGTTGATCCAGAAACACGGCCAGGGAAGCCTGTTGGCCCAGCGTGAACGGAAAATCCTCCAGGCGCTTGTCGAGAGACTCGCTGGCGTCGTAGCGGACGCCGTCGATCTTGCCGCCGTTGCGGTCGGTAATGGTCAGCGACTTGAGCACGTCGTTCATGTCCCCGGCCTTGAAATCGAGGCGCGCGGTCTCGCCCGGCTTAAGCTCGCCGGAGCGTTCGAAGAACCCCACGCCGTGCTTGTATAGAATCACCTCGCGAACCGGGAGATCCGCCCCAACGAGATTCGCGGTAAACAGGGCCGGACAGAGGGTCGCGGCCAACACCAGAGTGCGTCTCAGCATGATCCAACCACCTCCGCTAAGGAAATGCCGCGAACCGCCGATTCCTTGCATAGCGCCGTAGCACGCTTCCAGCTTGACATGGATTGACGGCAGGCGCGAGACTCGGAAGTGTTGTTAGAGCCGATGTACAGGCTCATCAGTCAAACCAAATCGGAGAGACTCGCTTGAAACATATCCTGGCTTCGCTCGCTTGCGCCGTGGCGCTAGCCTCGACCGCGGCGGCGCAGTTGAGCAACTACCTGGGACCGGGAATCCTGACCGGCGGGGCGGATAATATTGGTAACCGCTCCGGGGAGCAGGTGGATCTCCGGTTCTATGCCAGCGCAAGTGCAGTCTACGATAACGGCCTGGAGCCCATTGCCGTGGACTCCAAAGGGAACCTGGTTCAGTTAGGCGGACTTTACGGGGTCGAAGCCAGCATCGGGGCTTACGGCGTGCATTCCTGGAGAGTGTCCCAGTTGGGTTTGAACTACACCGGAACTTTCGACCACTTTGTTAACGATGGCACGTATGACTTCAGCAATCAGACCCTAACCCTGGGTTACACGTACCAAAAATCCAGGCGCTTGTATTTCAACCTCCAAGGAATCGGCGGTACCTACACGAGTTTCTTGGGAACATCCATCGGTGAGACGACGGTCCCCGCGATCGTCACCTCGCCGAGTCTGCTGCTTTTCGACAACCGCACGTATTTTGGGGAGGGAAACGCAAGCATGACGTATTTGTTGTCGGCTCGCGCAAGCCTCACCGTAGGAGGAGGCGGCTTCGCAGTGGACCGTCAATCCAGTGCGTTGGTGGGCATGGACGGCTATTCCGCGCGCGCCAATTTTCGATACCGCCTGACCCGAGTTACGAGTATCGGAGCGGAATACTCGCGCCAGCATTTTCAGTATCCGGGCCTGTTCGGCCAATCCGACATGAACATGTACAACCTGCTCTTCTCGACGCAGATGGGACGTCTGTGGACGCTTTCGGTGGCCGCCGGCGCATATCAAATGAACGTGGCGGGTCTCCAGACCGTATCGCTCTCTCCCGCTATCGCCGCGCTGCTGGGCGTTTCCACGGTGGTGCACACCTTCGCGGCGAATAACTGGGTTCCCGCCGGCCAAGCCTCTCTAATCCGCAAGTTCAAGAATGCGAATCTTACCTTTTCTTATTCGCGAAGCGTCATGCCCGGAAACGGGGTGTACCTGACTTCCCGTACGCAGTACGGGACTGCCGGCTACAACTACACGGGCATCCGTAAAGTCTCCCTCGCCGTTTCCGGCGGCTATTCGTCGCTCGCGAGTGTCGGCCAGGGCCTTGCGCCGTACAGCATGGTTATAGGGGGCGCAGGCATAACTTACAACCTCACCCACGCGCTTCATGCCGTCGCTCGCTACGACTTGCGGCAGCAGGAGATCAATATCGCCGGTTTCCGCGCAACCTCCTACCGGGCCACCGTGGGGATCGCGTTCAGCCCCGGTTCGCTGCCGCTGTCTCTGTGGTAGAGGAGCGCAGATGCCTCATCCGGCTTCCCGTTTGCGGCTTCTCATTGTCGACGACGAACCTTCGCTTCTCGGGCTTCTCCAGCGCTATTTGGAACGGCTGGGCTATGAAATCGACGTAGCGGCTACGCCCGCAGCCGCGCTGGAGCATTTCGAATCCGATCCGGGAAAGTATGCCTGCGTCCTCACCGATCTAAAACTACCCGGCATGAGCGGTGAAGAAATGCTGGAGCGCATGCGCGCGCTGCGGCCCGGGCTGCGGGCACTGGTATCGAGCGGGCAACCCTACCAGCCGCGCTCGGCCAACATCGGATTTCTTCAAAAACCGTATTTGCCCGCGATGCTTGCCGAGGCGCTGGAGCGCCTTCTGCGGAAGCCCGCGCAGGGCCGGGTCGACCCTCCAAACCATTAGGCCAGCACGGCGCTATACTTTCCGGTAAAAGGCGGAATTACAAGAGAGAAACTACAATGAATAAAGAAGCTTGGCGAACATTGTCGATATTTCGCCGCAGCTCCCTTGTTCCTCTTTTCTGCGGGGCACTGGGCGCGTTCAATGGTATCGCGCAGGCCCAGACCAAGCTCAGCTATTACTTCGCCCACATTGCCTCGGCGGGCTCCTGGCGAACGACTTTCACGTATGTAAACCAGACCACGCTGCCGGTCACCTGCAACACGTCCTTTTACTCAGATACGGGGACGGTGCTACCGCTAACTTTCAATGGCACTTCGATGTCGTCGGTCAGCGATAACATCGCCGCGGGAGGGCTCGCGCGCAGGCAGACCGACGCTCAGCCCAGCCTGCCGGTTGTGACTGGCTGGGCGGCCGCCACGTGCAATGGGCCGGTGAAGGCCAGTGCGCTGTTCCGCTCCTATAACGGGAATGTGGCGCTGGCGGAGGCCTCGGTACCGGCGATGGCCTCTCCGGCCACGCAGTTCGTTACCTACGCGGATCAGAGTACCGGCGTGGCGTACGCCAACCCCTCGCCAAGTTCGGCGATGGTCACGTTCACGGCGAGGAACCAAACCGGCGCGGAGATCGCCAGTACCAGCATCACGGTCCCCGCCGGTTGGCACGACTCGCAGAATCTTGGCCCTCTCTTTGGTCTAACCAGCCAGGGATTGACCAGCTTCCAGGGTTCGCTCGCGATTACTTCGTCGGCGCCCATCGTCAGCCTTTCGCTGAACGCCGAGGCCGCGCCGATCATTTCATCGCTGCCGCCCGGACAACCGGATGGCTCTCCCGCCGCAGGCGCTCAGGTGTATTATTTTGCCCACATCGCGGCTGCCAGTAACTGGCGGACTACGTTCACCTACGTGAACGCTTCCAGCCAGGCCGTCACCTGCAACACGTCTTTTTACTCGGACTCGGGTGCGCCGTTGCCCCTCTCGTTCAATGGCTCCTCAGTTTCATCCACCAGCGACACCATCGCCGCGGGAGGGATTGCGCGCCGGGAAACCGACCAGCAATCCAGCCTTCCAGTGGCGACCGGCTGGGCGGCCGCCAAATGTACCGGACCGGTCAAAGCCAGCGCCCTCTTCCGCGATTACAACGGCGACACCCCGCAAGGAGAAGCCTCCGTGATTGCGACCACCTCTCCGGCTTCCCAATTCGTAACCTACGGGGACCAAGCCACCGGCGTCGCGTATGCGAATTCGTCGGCCAGCCCCGCGGTGATCACCTTCACCGCGCGGAATGGAAACGGTTCGGTGGCTGGCACCGCCAGTGTTACGCTGGCGGCCGGTGCACATAGTCAGGCGAATCTCGGTCCTCTGCTCGGCATCTCTTCGTTCCAGGGTTCGGTGACCATCACCTCCCTGGAGCCGATCGTCAGCTTATCTTTGAACGCCGAGGCATTCCCCAGCTTCTCGTCTCTGCCTCCCGGCGACGGAGCGTCGTTTCAGGTTTATGGAGCCTGGCATTGCAGCAACGATGGGTGCAATTGGGCAACCGTGCGCAACATGACCGAGTTCGACACTGCCAATCACTGGATGATCGACCGCGGAGACGGATCGGGGCTTCCATCGGTGAACCTGGTGGTGCTTAGCTTCGTGCAGCCGACAAAGCTGCTCAACCTCACCAGCGACTCAGTAACCGTAAACGGGATCCCGATCGGCATGAATTCGGCGATCGTGAATTATTTCACCAGCCATAATGTCCGAGTGATGCTTTCGGTGGGCGGCGCTACCTATGTGAGCGACTGGGATCAGGCTCTTTCCACAAATGCCACGCAACTCGGGATCAACGCAGCCCACGCCGCGCAAGCCATGGGCGTGGGCATTGAGATCGATTACGAGAACGATCCCAGTCCGAATTTGACGGCATTGCAGGCCTTCATCACCGCCTATCGCTCCATCGTGCCTTACGATTCGACGGGAACGAATCCCGCTGCGCTGTTGACGATCGACTTGGCGGCGGGCGATCAATATCTGGTCGCGCTCTGCGCGAAAGCCAGCAGTTGGCTGACGAGCGATCCTCCCATGCTCGATTTCGCCAATGCCACCGTGCCCAACGGCCAGCCCGCGGCCTCCAGCTTCGAGACGAGCTGGCAACAGCATGCAAACGGCGAGACGGTGGTGGGTGTTCCCGTTCCGCCGCTGCCTCCCGCTAAATTTACGGGCGCCGTGCGGGTGGTGTTGACGACTACAGTCGAGCCGGAGTGTAACAACTTCGCTGGATCGCTGGAGAACAGCACCGGAATTTTTGCGCAAACGCTGGCTCCCAATGGCGTGGGAATCACTCCGGGCATGCTGGGTTATATGTTCTGGGGAGTGGAAGCGCAGGCTCCCGCTACCTGTGAAGGCGGCGTGGGAACAGGCGCTAACAACTACAACCTTCCGGTACCGCTGCCGCCGCTCCGGCAACAATAAGCCGCCTAACGTGCCGGCGGAAGCATGACATTCCCGGCCGTGTACAGCACGATGGCGATCCTGCCGGAGTTTTCGAGGCGATGATACTCCAATGCGCCGCGGCCATCTCGTAGCGGGGTGCTTCTGAGCGGCACATCCGTGTCGCCAACCTTGAAGCTCACATGATCGAGTCTCACCTGCATCGCCTTGGCATCGCCACCGGCCGCGCCGCCGGACGCGCCGGCGAAACTCGCCTTGCCCCACGCTTTTGAGCCGATCGGAGCTACGATGACGCCGTCCACTTGAATATCGCCGGCCAGCATGAAGGCGATCGGTCCGCCGTTTCCCGCCGTCTTTGAACTCCAGTCTTCCATCGAAATCAGCGATACCGGCGTTCCCTCGGGGAGAATCCGCTGAGAGAGCCCCGCCGCCGGCGGCACATGGGTAGTCAACTTGCGGAGCACGAACTCACGCAGCAGATTGCTTCCCGCTCTGCCTGCGAATCCCAGCAAGACGCCATCGGCCAGCCGCCGCACTGGCCGCGAGCTGGACGGATAATACAGCGTGGAAAGCTCGCTGGATGCCAGACCACCCAGAATGTCGGAATAGTCCGGCTGCCAATGCCCGTTATCACCCTTGCGGACAAATGCGGTTCCGATGGCGTAGAGGGCTCGCGAGCTGATGCTGCCGGTGCCTTTATAGAAGTAGCGCGGGTCCTGATGAAAGATCGACTGCATCACTACGTGGCCAATGACGACGCCGCTTACCCGGTCGGCGTATTGGGCCCCGAAGCGCTTCGCGTAGCCCTCCACCCCCTGGCCGAATTCAGGGTAGTTGTTCCGCTTCTGTTCGATTCCCGCGGCGAGCCCCGTGCCAAGAAACGAAACCGGATCGGTGATCGTCTTCCAGCCGAGCTGAAATTTCTGCGCCGCAGTCAGCGAAACCGCGTCCGATTCGTAGCTGACAAAGAAGTCCGGAAACACGCCTAATAGACGCTGCTTCTCTTCATCTTTGAGTTGTTCCGCAGCCAAGTCGTGCCGCGGAAGAGTAACACTCACCGAAGAGGACGCGTTAGCAACCTGAAGTACGGCGGACAGCAACGGTTGATTTTCGTCCGATCCGACCGCCACGTTCTCCGCGGTCCAAACCGCGAATCCAGCGGCTGCGATGGCGATCTTGTAACTTCCAGGGTCGACGGCGGAGAAGCGGAAAAACCCGGCTTGGTCTGTGATCGCTGTACGCTGCCCCGTGGGGGTGGAAGTTCCCAAGGTGACGATGGCGCCGGCTACTGTCGAACCCGAGGCGTCCTTTACAGTGCCCTGGATACTTCCTTGGACCCCTGCGGATTGGGCGGATGCCACTCCTGGAATAAACATCATCCAAAGAGCCGTCGCAAGGCACGGAAGCAGTGGGCAACCCGCCCATCGCCGCACGCCGTTCGCCGTCCGACTAAGCCAAACGGCGAATCGCGATGTAATCATGTACCCACTGTAGACGATTTACATCTCGAAGCAACGTTCGCGCGCATTTGCTAAATTGGGTCGATTGTCTTCGTAGGCATCCGACAGATGAACTTGACCACGCCCTCGGAATCCGCGATTACGGTGTTCCCCAGCGGGAAGCCTCTGGGGGCGGAAATTCGCCAAGTCGATCTGCGCGCCCTCACCGGGGCCGATTTCGCCGCGATTCGGAAAGCTTGGAACGATCACTCGGTGCTACTGTTCCGGGGCCAACAGCTCACCGACGACGATCTTATTGCTTTCAGCCGGCGCTTTGGCGATCTCGACTGGGCGCCCATCCAGGAAACGGGACGCCGCTTCGTGGAAGGATACCCGGAGATCTATGTGGTCTCGAACGTGATCGTGAATGGCGAGCCGATCGGGAGCCTGGGTGCGGGTGAAGCAACGTGGCACACGGACATGTCGTATCTGGAAGATCCGCCCAAGGCGAGCATGCTGTATGCGCTGGAAGTTCCTCCTTCGGGCGGCAATACGTATTTCTGCGGGATGTACCACGCCTATGACTCGCTGCCGGACGCGCTGAAACGCCGCATCGAAGGACGGCTGTTGAAGCACGACGGTACGTACAATAGCGGTGGATTCGTGCGCCAGGGCGTCACCGCCGTCGACGACCCGGTGACGTCGCCGGGCGCCTTTCATCCGCTGGTCTGCACGCACCCCGAGACGAGACGCCGCGCACTGTATCTCGGACGAAGGCGGAATGCCTACGTTCAGGGACTGCCGCTTGCCGAGTCCGAGGCGCTGCTCGACGAGCTATGGTCGATCGCCACCCGCGAGGAATTCACGTGGCACAACGAATGGCAAGTGGGCGACCTGGTGCTGTGGGACAATCGCTGCACGATGCACCGCCGCGACCCATTCGACCCCAACACCCGCCGCATCATGCATCGCACGCAAATAAAGGGCGAGACGCGTCCCACGGCGTGACAAATCGCCTAAGCAAACTGGGGGCTCCGGGTATTGTCCTCGCACTGCTGTGCGCGATGTACTTTCTTTATTTCGTGGACCGTGTGAGTATCTCGACGGCGGCGCCGCTCATCAAGGCGGATCTCAAGATCAGCAACACGCAACTCGGGCTGGCATTCTCAGCTTTTGCGATTCCGTATGCCGTGTTTCAATTGATCGGTGGCTGGATCGGCGACCGGTTGGGCCCTCGGCTGACGCTGACGATTTGTTGCGCAATCGTCGGGATCTCGACGATCCTTATGGGCGCCATCACCGGAATCGCCTCGCTGTTTCTGTTACGGCTTGCGCTGGGATTCGGCGAAGGAGCCGGATTCCCCACAGCGACGCGCGCGATGGCCAGTTGGACGCCGCAGGGTAGCTGGGGATTCGCGCAAGGCCTTGTGCATGCGTTCGGGCGGATCGGCAATGCGGTGACTCCGCCGATCATGGCTGGACTGATCGTCTTCTCCACTTGGCGCAACTCGTTCGTGATTCTCGGCGCTGTGAGTCTGCTGTGGCTCGTCGCCTGGGCTTGGTATTTCCGCAACGATCCGCGCGATCATCCTTCGATAACCCCTGTGGTCCTGGACACGCTGCCGGTGCGAGCCGCGGGCACGGAACGGACGATTCCATGGTTGAGGCTGGTCCGGCACGTGATGCCTGTGACGATCGTCGACTTCTGCTACGGATGGACGCTGTGGCTCTTCCTGACCTGGATCCCTGCGTTCTTTTTCGAGAACTATCATCAGAACCTCCAGGCATCGGCCCTATTTTCGGGCGGCGTGCTCTCGGCGGGCGTGTTCGGAGACGCCATGGGTGGGCTGGTGAGCGACCGGTTGCTGCACAAAACACGCAGCCTGGCGATCGCACGGTGCAGTGTGATCGTGGCCGGCTTCCTCGGCGCGTTTGTCTTTCTGATTCCGGTGGTGCTGGTCCATAGCTTGACGGTTGCCGCCCTGTGCCTGTCGCTGGCATTCTTTTTCGCGGAGCTGATCGTGGGGCCGATCTGGTCCGTGCCGATGGACATCGCGCCGCGCTACGCAGGCACGGCCAGCGGGATGATGAACTTTGGCTTTGCGGCCGCGGGCTTGATCTCGCCGTCGAGCTTTGGCTACCTGGTCGATCGCACCGGTAGCTGGGTGACGCCGTTCATCGGATCAATCGTCCTGCTGCTGCTCGGCGCGGTTCTAGCGTCGCGGCTGCGGCCCGATCGTCCTTTCGGGGACGAACCGGCAGCGACTCCCTACGCGTAGATCATGAACTCCAGCAGGTTACCGTCCGGGTCGCGGACGTAGACGCTGGAGGCAGCCTTCTGCCGCCCGCCCTGCCGGGCCACGGGACCTTCGATGATCTTGGCGCCCCCGCGGTCGAGCATCGCCCTGAGGGATTCAGCCGTTCCATCCCACACGAAACACAGGTCGCCGCAGGGCGGTTTCGCAGCCGGAGCCCGCAGCGTGAACGATTCGCGCTGCCACGTCGCCGGACGATGAAAATTGATCATCTGACTGCCGATGTACACCGAACATGCCGTCGCGTTCTCGCTCACCTGCAATCCCAGCCCGCGGTAGAACGCCAGCATCGCGTCGGTGTTCTGCATCGGGAGAGCTACGTGATCGAATCCCCTGATGCCGCTTGCCGGCTGCGCAGCCGCCCGTGGAGCGACCGCCGCAGCTGCTCCGTAAACCAATCCCCGTCGCGAAATGCTTCGCGATTTTCTCATGCTTTCAATTCTCTCAGAACGTCCAATATCCGGTGGATGGCCTCGTGGCGCACGCACTCGTGCGCAATGCCACTTAGTTTTGCGAAGCGGAGGTCCAATCAAAACATTCCATAGGAGTTA
>Ga0209415_10016575_pt1 | contig 11826 bp, 11 predicted proteins | sample PeaSoiSIISIP2007_FD_187696 | JGI IMG/M metagenome (GOLD analysis project Ga0209415, IMG submission 187696) | Peat soil microbial communities from Weissenstadt, Germany - SII-SIP-2007 (SPAdes) (version 2) | ecosystem: Environmental > Terrestrial > Soil > Wetlands > Peat | place: Germany... | reverse complement strand
GGCGAAATCGTGACCCAGAAGCGGTGGATGCAGCCGGCGCCCTCGTGATTCAGGATCGTCAGCGTTTCGCCGGGCTTCACCGGGATCGAATCGTTGTTCCGGCCATGCCTGTCCCACGAGCCCTCGTGCATCGCCCTGCCAGGCCTCGGAACGGCGAGGTTCGAGAGGGGCGAGGAGAACGGGGCTGCCTGGGCCAGAGCCAGAAGGGGGGCCGAAAGGACGAGGGCTGCCGTCATCAGCAGCGCGCCCGAGGGCGCGCGCGACACTCCGGGACGGGAGGCATCGCTTCTGTGTCCGGGCAGGGAGCGTGGTGGGGGACGCATGGTATCGATGGGTGCGGGGTTGGACTTTGGCGCTGAGCGGGGGAGGGCGGGGCGGACGGCGCGAGGGCTCCGGCAACGGGATTGCCCCGAGGGAACCAAGACGCCATCGCTCCCTATGCGTGCGGCGGACCCAGGGGAAATCTGCCGCCGGATGAAGGACTCGAGCCCACAAATAGTTCCTGGCCCTCATGTTTGCAATATCCTATGAGCGGGCGCCAGCACCCGGACGGACCGCCAGGAGCCGCGGTGTGGCCAATTTATGCAGTCCTTTTGCCAAGCCATGCGGCGTTTTGGCGGCGGGCAGGCTGTATGTTCTTTGTCCATTGGATGGCGCCGCTACCCACTGGCATGCAACATTCCAAAGCGAGAAGCCCCGGCCTCTGGGAAAGGGCGATTGGCGCATGCGCACTCGCCGTGCTGGCTGCTGTCCTGGCCGGCGTCTGCATCCAGCAGGCGAGGTTCGATCCGGCCGTGATGGTGGCGGCGGTCGCGCCGCAGGCCGCTCCCGCCCCGGCAGTGCCCGGCCTGCTTGACCAATGGCCGGCCGGCCTGGCCCCGATGGGTGGGGCGGAGACGTTTGCGCCGGCGACGCTGTCCGACAAGATCGACGGCAAGGCCGACCTGTACCTTTCCGCCGGCTTTGTATCCCTGAGGGACCAGCGCGTTAAGCTCTCCGGAGGGCAGGGCTCCTGGACGGAGATGTTCGTGTACGACATGGGACTGCCTGCGAACGCCTTTTCCGTCTTCAGCTCGCAAAGGCGCCCCGGTGCCGCGGATGCCGGCATCGCCGATTACAGCTACGAGGCCGACAACGAGCTCTGCCTCGTTCACGGGAGGTATTACGTCGAACTGGTCTGTTCCGACCCATCAGTCTCCGCGAGGCGGGCGGCGGAAGCCCTGGCGCGGGCCTACGTGGGGGCGACGGCCGTGGCCGAGCACGCGAATATCGGCGCCGAGGAGGCGCTCTTTCCGCCCGAGGGACTCGTGGCCGGCAGCGTCTCCCTCGTGCCGTCGGATGTGTTCGGGTTCGACCGCCTGAAGAACGTCTTCGTGGCCCGCTATCGGGTTGGCGGCAACGAGGTGACATTGTTTGCCGCAAAGAGGGGTGGGCCTGGCGAGGCCGCGAAGGAGGCGGCCGAACTTCGAGGCTTCTTTGTGGCGGATTGCGGAGGCACGGAGACCCCGGCGCCGCCCGCTCCGCCCGGGGCCGCGATCATCGATCTGGGGGGCAGTTTCGAGGCGGTGTTCGCGATGGGCCCGTACCTTGCGGGGGTGCACCAGGCGGCGGATCGCGACACCGCCCTGGCGTGGCTGGCTGTCCTCGACCGCCGGATTGGAGGAGGCAAACCATGAATCCCTCCGCCCGTGGGCCCGAGCCGCTGGCGACGCGCCGCGAGTTCTTCCGCCGGGGCCTTAGCGCCGGAGCGGCGATCGCTGCGACGGGAGGGATAGGCGCCTGGCTCCTTGACCGGCATCCACCGGGCGATTTCGGCCGGACGCGGAGCCTGGACCTGCGCAGGGACTTCTCCGTGCGCTCGGCAGGGCCGGCGATGGCCATCGCGCGCGGCCGGGACCGGCCTGGCATGCTGCGCCGCGCCCTGGCCGCGATGGGCGGCATCGGGCGTTTCATCGCCACGGGCGACCGGGTGATGTTGAAGGTGAACGCGGCGTTTGCGACACCCGCGCTTCTCGGGGCGACAACCCACCCGGAGCTCCTGGCCGAGCTCGTCCGGCTCTGCAGGGCCGCGGGAGCGGCGTCGGTCGTCGTGACCGACAACCCCATCAACGCCCCCGAGAGCTGCTTCGAGCTGACGGGCATCGGGGCGGCCGCGCGCTCCGCCGGCGCCGATCTTTTCATCCCGGGCCCCGGAGCCTTCCGGGCCGGGACGCTCCCCTCAGGCCGGCTGATCCGCGACTGGCCCGTTCTTTACGAGCCCTTCGCCGGCGTGACGAAGCTGATCGGCGTCGCCCCGGTCAAGAGCCACCACCGCGCCGGCGCGTCGATGACCATGAAGAACTGGTACGGCCTGCTCGGCGGCCGGCGCAATCAGTTCCACCAGGACATCGACGGCATCATCGTCGAGCTGGCGATGCTGGTGAAGCCGACCTTGGTCGTGCTCGACGGCACCGACAGCATGATGACCAACGGTCCGACCGGGGGCTCGCTGGCGGACCTAAAGGCAACGAGCACGCTGGTCGTCGCCACGGACGCGGTGGCCGCGGATGCCTTCGGGGCGACGCTCCTGGGAAGGACCTTCCGCGACCTGCCCTATCTTGTCCGGGCAGGCGAGTCGGGGCTCGGCACGACCGACTTCGAGTCGCTGCACCCGGCCCGCGTGCCGGCACCGGCCTCCTGATCCCATGCGCATCACCACCGCACGGCGCATCGCTCAGGTCTTCTTCTTCGTGCTGTTCGCCTGGCTGTGCTTTGTCGCCGCCGTCGGGACTCGAATGTGGCAGTGGCGCGGCTGGCCGATACGGTGGTTTCTCGAGCTCGACCCCCTGGTCGCCCTGGGCACGGTGCTCTCGACGCGCTCGCTCTATCCGGCCCTCTCCTGGGCGCTCGCGACCATCGTGCTCACGATACTGCTGGGGCGGGTCTTTTGCGGCTGGGTGTGCCCGCTTGGCTCGATCCATCATTTTGCCAGCTGGCTGGCGCAGCGGTCGGTGCCGCTCAAGCGCCGCATCGAGGCGAACCAATACCACCCCGCGCAGGCGATCAAGTACTGCCTCCTGGCCGGCATGCTCGCGGCGGCCGCGCTTCCCGTCGGCCGGATGATGCTGGCTTCGCTGCAGACGGGCCTGCTCGATCCGATTCCCCTCGTGAATCGGTCATTCAACCTTGCGGTCCTCTCGGTCACCGACCTGGCGGCGGGAAGGTGGTCCGGGCCGGGCCGCCTCTACTCGGGCGCGGGCCTGATCGGCGCCATCTTTATTGCCGTCGTGCTGCTCAATGTCGCCGTACCCCGGTTCTACTGCCGCTTCATCTGTCCCCTCGGCGCGCTCCTCGGCGTCATCGGGCGCAGCGCACCGTGGGGAATCGGGGGCCAGCGCACGAAATGCACCGAGTGCGGCGTCTGCGACCTGAACTGCGCGGGCGCCTGCTCGCCCATGGGGCCGATTCGCGCGAGCGAGTGCCTCATGTGCATGAACTGCCTGGATGACTGCCCCAAGGGCGGGCAGATCGCCTACGGGCCGCGGCCGGCGTCCGCCGGCGAGATCGCCTCGCCGGGGATCTCGCGGCGCGACTTTGTCATCTCCGTCGCGGCGGGGCTGGCGGTGGCTCCATTGGCGCGCCTGGGGGGAGCAACCGCGGGCGACTGGCCGGCGGGAATGATCCGGCCGCCCGGCGCCGTCGCCGAGGAGGAGTTCTTGGCGCGCTGCGTCAAGTGCAGCGAGTGCGTCCGGGTCTGCCCGACCAACGTGCTCCAGCCGGCAGGGTTTTCCTGGGGGTGGGAGGCGCTCTGGACGCCGGCGCTCAACAATCGGATCGGCACCAGCGGCTGCCAGGCAAACTGCATCGCGTGCGGGCACGCCTGCCCGACCGGGGCCATCCGGCCCCTGACGCTCGACGAGAAGCTGGGCAGGGGCGGCTTCGAGGCCGCGGGGCCGATCCGGATCGGCCTGGCGTTCGTCGACCGCGGGCGCTGCCTGCCGTGGGCGATGGAGCGGCCGTGCATCGTCTGCGAGGAGACCTGCCCGGTCTCGCCGAAAGCCATCCATCTGGACGAAGTCGAGCTGACGACGCGCGAGGGAAAGGCGATTCACCTGCAGCGGCCCGTCGTCGATCCCGCGCGCTGCGTCGGGTGCGGGGTGTGCGAGCACGAGTGCCCGATGAGCGGGCTGCGCGCCATCCGCGTCACCGCCGACAACGAGACCCGCGATCCGGGCCATGCCGTCCTTTTGCGCTTTGACATCCGCCCGGCCCTAAAGGGCCGGGATTCCTGAGTACCACAATGCAGAGATCATGGCAGAGCAGGTTGGTTCACGTTTCGCCGGGCGCCGCCCCGGGCAACCGTGGTCGCCCTGGGTCTTGCGCGCCCTCCGCGTGCAGTGACGGCGTGTCCCGCCGCCAGAAGGTTCCTAGCCGCATTCTCGTCCCGGTCATGACAGGCCGCGCACCCCGGGCAGGTCCACGTGCGCAAGGAAAGCGGCAGGTCCTCGATCACGTGCCCGCACTTCGAGCAGCGTCTGCTGCTCGGAAAGAAGCGGTCCACGAGCCTGAGCTGCCTGCCGTACCAGGAGCATTTGTAGGTCAGCATCCTCCTAAACTCGGAGAAGCCGACGTCACTGATGCTCCGGGCCAGGCGCCTTCGCCCCATCAACCCGCGCACGTCAAGGTCCTCGATACAGAGGACGTCGAAGCGCCTGACAAGGTCCGTCGTCAGCTTGGCAAGGTGGTCCCTGCGGCTGTCGGCGATCCGGGCGTGCAGCCGGGCGACCCTTTGGCGCTGGCGCTTCCACCGGCCGCTTCCCCTCGTGCGGCGCGCCAGGACGCGCTGCAACCGGGCCAGCTTGCCAAGCCGGCCCTCCAGATGCCGGGCATTAGCAATCCGCTCCCCGTTGGAGAGCGTGGCCAGACGGTTGATGCCGAGATCTATCCCCACGCCAAGGCCGGTCGCGGGCAGCGCAGCCACCGTTTCGTCCAGGCAGAGGCTCGCAAAGTAGCGCCCGGCGCAGTCCTTGGTTATCGTGACCGTGCTGGGCTCGCTCGCGAACTGCCGGGACCAGCGGATGCGCAGGCGCCCGATCTTGGCCAGGCTGAGGCTTCTTTGGCTTCCGTCCCACCCGAAGGCGCGACGGGTGAACTCTGCGCTCTGCTCCCCGTGCTTCGACTTGAAGCGGGGATAGTCCGACCGCTTCTCGAAGAAATTGCGGTAGGCCGTTTGCAGATGCCGGAGGCATTGCTGGAGGGGGACGCAGGAGGGTTCCCTGAGCCACGAGCAACCGGGCTCCTGCTTCCACTTGGTCAGTGCGGCGCTCGTCTGGCAGTACGTCACCCTGGTCTTGTCCCTACTGAAACTGTCCTTCCTAAGGCGAAGCGCCCGATTGTAGACATAGCGCACACATCCGAAGGTCTTGCCGAGCGCGCGCTTTTGCCGCGTGCTCGGGTAGAACCTGAACGTGTACCTGACCTTCACGGGACTAAATCGTTTAGTATGACTTGTCCTAAAGCAATCAAAAACAAGGGAGCGGCGATTCCCCCATCCCCTCAAGGGCCGGGTTTCTTCGCCGACGAATGATGAAAATAAATAAGGATTCCATCTCCCGCCGGGACTTCTTGGCGGCAACCGGAGCCATCGGACTGGGCGCCATGCTGGGGCCCGCGCGAGCCTGGGGGGCGCAAGCCCCTCAGCCGGCCGTGCCCCGCAGGAAGTTCGGCAGGACGGGAGTGGACGTGCCGATCGTCGGCCTCGGCTGCATGTTCGACATTATCAACAACCAAGTCATACTTCGGCAGACGTTTGACCGGGGCGTGACCTACTGGGACACCGCCGCCGTCTACGGCAAGGGCGGCAGCGAGCGCGGCATAGGCATGTTCCTGGAAAAGAACCCTTCGGCGCGCAGGGACCTGTTCATCGCCACGAAGGGCCACGGCCCCGACTTTCCGCAAACCCTCGACGAGTCCCTGGCCAGGATGAAGGTCGATTACGTCGATCTTTTCCTTGTCCACGGGATCAGCGACATCGGCGAGGTGGACAGGCCGGAGGTGAGGGCTTTTGCGGACCGGGCGAAGCGCAAGGGGAAGATCCGCTTCTTTGGATTCAGCACCCACAGCAACATGGCGGAGTGCCTAGCCGGGGCGGCCAAGCTCGGCTGGATCGACGGAATCCTGCTGACCTACAACTACCGCATCATGCACGACCCCGAACTAAGGACGGCCGTCGACGCGTGCGAGAGGGCTGGCATAGGTCTGACCGCGATGAAGACGCAGGGCCAGCGCCAGTGGCTTGACTCACCCGAGCAGGAGGCCATCCTCGCGCCGCTTCTTGCGCGTGGATACACCCCTGGGCAGGCCAAGCTCAAGGCCGTGATGGAGAATCCGCAGATCGCGACAGCATGCGTCCAGATGCCGAACCTGAAGCTCTGCCATGAGAATATCGCCGCCGCACTCGACCTCACCCGCCTCGCCGAGACGGAGCGTGCGGCGCTGGAGCGCTACGCCGCCGCGACGGCCGGAGGCTATTGCGCCGGCTGCCGCCGGCTGTGCGAGCCTTCGATCGGGAATTCCGTGCCGGTGGCTGACGTCATACGCCAACTCATGTACCACCGCCATTACGTGGGCTCGGTGGACGCGCGCTCACTCTTCGCCGAGCTGCCTGCGGAGGTGAGGGCCCGGATGCCCCTCCTGGATTATGCGCAGGCCGAGAGCGCCTGTCCGCGCGGCCTGCCGATCGGGACGCTGATGCGCGAGGCGTCCCTCGTCCTCGCATAGCCTGCGCCGATGAACGCCGGGACCCTCCGTTGCTTTGACGCCCTGGCCGGCGATTCGCGGTGGCATACGTTCACGCGGCATGAGCGGCGCATCACGGAGGCTCTTGTGCGCCGATGGGGGATCGGGCGGGGCGACTGGGTCCTGGAGCCCGGCTGCGGCTCCGGTCGGCTCACCGCAGTCCTGGCCGAGCTCACGGGGCCCGCGGGCCACGTGCTGGCCTTCGACGCCTCCGCGGAATTCATCCGGGCAGGGACCCGGCGCGAGCTGCCGGAGCACGTGAGCCTGCATGCCTTCCGCATGGAAACGGCGCCGCTCCCTCTCTCCTCCTTCGACCATGCGGTGTGCTTCAACGTCTTTGCCCATCTCCTGCCGCACGAGCGCACCGCGCGCCGCCTCGCTGCGGCCCTGCGGCCGGGAGGGGTGCTTTGGATCGCGCACACCTGCAGCCGCAGCCGCGTCAACGCCATCCACAGCCGAGGGCCCGCTTCCCTTCGCAAACATATCCTGCCCGCCCCGCGCGCCCTGGAACGCCTCCTTTACAGGGCCGGGTTTGATGATATCGAGATCGAGGACGGCGCCGACCACTTCCTTGCCCGAGCCGTCCGCCCGGCGCCCGGGCGGGCCTGCGACCCTATCGGCCGCCATGCCTGAACCCCCTTACGCCAACGCCGGCCGCGCCCTGCGCTTCTTCACCGTCTCAACGGCGCGGGAGCTCGGGATGCTGCTGTGCCTCTCGGTGATGTTTCCGTTCATGGTTCACCTAATCCCGGCGCCGGAGGACGCGCAGCTAGGCCCGAGGCTGCTGCCGATCTTCTACGCCCCGCTCCTGGCGGCGCTCCTGGGGCGCCAGGGGACGGCTGCGGCGGTGGCGCTCCTCGCGCCGTGGCTCAACTGGGCCTTGACGTCGCATCCGGCGCCTCTCGGCGCGGTCGTGATGACAATCGAGCTATTGGTCTTTGTCCTTGCCATGCGGGCTATGCTATTAAGGGCGGGGCCACGCTGGTACCTTGCCGTTCCGGCTTACCTCGCGGCCAAGGCGGCCGCTGCGTTGGCAGCCGCGGCGTACCCGGCCCTGATCCGCGGCCACGGGCCGCTGGAATGGGCGGCCCAGTGCGTGGCGACGGCCCTGCCCGGGATAGCCATCCTCGTGCTCATAAGCTGGCTCATGCTGCGCCTCTACCCGCCGGGCGCCGCGGGGGGCGGCCCCAGGCTCGCATGAGGGCCGCGAAGGATCCGCTGCCGGTCTCGGAATCCGCAGGGGCCGGCAATCTCCGCAGATCGCAACCTCGGGGCGGTCCAGACGCGCGGGCAATCGCGGTCGCCTCCGGCGTCACCTGCGACTCTCGAGGTGCCTTGCGAAGGCAGCAAGGGTCTCCTTGCTGACATGGTGCTCCATGCCCTCGGCGTCCGCGTCCGCTATGTCGTCCGGCACGCCGAACGACTTGAGAAACTCACTGACCGTCTCGTGGCGCCGGCGGGAGGCTTCGGAAAGCTTCCGGCCTGCGGCCGTGAGGAAGATGGAGCGGTACGGGATTGCGGTGACCAGGCCGTCGCGGCGCAGGCGCTGGATCGTGCGGTTCACGGTGACGTGGGTGACGCCGAGGCGGCGGGCCAAGTCGGTCACCCGCGCCTCGCCGGCGGCGGCGATCAGCTCGGCGATCATTTCCACGTAGTCCTGGGCTGTCTCCTGGGCGTTTTCCCTGCGGGTGCGCTGGAGCCTTATCTTGTGCGACGCGTCACGGGTCTTACCTGAGTTGGCCACGGGTCGATTCATTCCCTGTTCCTAAGAAGAAGGGAAGTCTGTTGACAACCAAATAAACAACATGTAGCTATCGCTACCGATTGGAGACAGATTCCAGAGAGTCCGCCGAAGCATCCCCCGGGAAGTACACGTCACTGGAGGGCCTGCATGGCACGGTGAGCGTGCCGCCCCAGCAGGCGGGGTTCTGGCGGCATTGGCGGGCTTTCGTCGGGCCGGCGATTCTGATCAGCGTCGGCTACATGGACCCTGGCAACTGGGGCACCGACCTGGCGGGCGGGGCGCAGTTCAAGTACGCCCTGCTATGGGTCGTCGCGCTTGCCAGCCTGATGGCCGTCATCCTCCAGGTGATCTCGGCCCGCCTAGGCGTCGCGACCGGCAAGGACCTGGCGCAGTGCTGCCGGGACTACTACCCGGGGTGGATGCGTTGGCCGGACTGGGTCTCCATGGAAATCGCGATCGGCATGACCGACCTGGCCGAATCGCTGGGCGGCGCGGTGGCCCTGAAAATGCTGTTTCACATTCCGCTGGTGTGGGCGATCATCATCACCGCCTTCGACGTGCTGCTCCTGCTTGCCCTGCAGGGCATGGGCGCCAGGCTCATCGAGGCCGTGGTCACAGTCTTCGTCCTGACCATAGGCGTCTGCCACGGCATCGGAATCTTCGGGCTTGCCCAGACCCGGCCCGACTTCCTTGAGATGGGCCGAGCCATGGCGCGGCCCGACTTCGCCTAGGGCGGCATGCTGGTCGTGGCCATCGGCATCATCGGCGCGACCGTCATGCCGCACAACCTGTACCTGCATACGGCCCTGGTGCGGACCCGCAAATTGCAGCAGGACGCCCAGTCCGTGCGCCGCGCCATCCGCTTCAACACGATCGACACGAAGGTGGCGCTGACCATCGCCTTCTTCGTCTATGCGGCCATCCTGGTGCTCGCGGCGATCGTCTTCTACGGCAAGGACAGCATAGCGTTGCCCGGCGCGCAGGTGGTCAGGTTCACGCCCGACAGCGACTGGATTCGCGTGGCGTGCCTGACACTCGCCCCACTGCTTGGGACGACCCTGGCCAGCGGCCAGAGCAGCACGATCACCGGCACGCTTGCCGGGCAGGTCGTGATGGAGGGCTTCATGCACTGGCGGATCAGGCCATGGGTGCGGCGCCTGATCACCCGCATGCTGGCCGTGGTGCCGGCGATCCTGATCATCAGCGTCCGAGGCAGGAGCAGCGTGACCGACCTGGTGAACCTCAGCCAGGTTGTGCTGTGCCTCGAACTGCCGTTCGCAATGTTCCCGCTGCTGCACTTCACCAGCTCGCGCAAGCGGATGGGCCAGTGGCGGAGCGGCTGGTTCCTCATGACCGCCGGCTGGGGCACTGCCTTGTTGATTACGGCGATGGATATCTATAGCCTGCCGGACGCGATGAAGCAGGCCCTGGCGGTAATTGTCGGCCCCTAGGCAGCTATCCCCGGGCACCCCAGAGCCGAAGAGGCAACCATGTACAACAAGATCCTCGTGACGCTGGATGCGACGCCCACCGACCGGGCGATCATCGAGCACGTCAAGGCTCTGGCCAAGATCGTGCACAGCCGCGTCGTGCTGCTGCATGTCGCCGACGGATGGGCTGCGCGAACCTACGGGTCCGATGCTGTCAGTCCCGAGATCGCCGAAGACACGGCATATCTGCGGGACGTGCAGGCCGAGTTCAAGGCCGCTGGAGTCCCGGCCGAGGCCGAGCTGGCTTTCGGCGAACCGGGCGAGCAGATCGTCAAGTGGGTTCGGGGCAAGGGCTGCGACTTGGTGGCGATGAGCACCCACGGCCACCGCTTCGTGGGCGACCTATTTCTCGGGTCAGCCTCCAGGCGAGTCCGCCATAACGTCACAGTGCCCGTGCTTCTGCTCCGGGCGAAATAGGGGCCCACTTTGGGCTCCGCCGCGGGCCCTTGAGAGAGGAGGGGGCCCGCTGTCCGAGCCGGCGGCTTGGAGGACGGCGCGCCCGGAGTGCTTCACGTCCCGGGAAACACCGGCTTGCATACAACCGGCTCCATCGGGCGCATCATCGTCGGCCGGCCGCGCGGGCCGAGCCGCCCTGCCGGCGCGTCAGGGCGGCGGAGGGCGGCCGGTCGCACGAGTGCCGTCCCGCTTGGAGACTCTCCACAGGCAGCCGCCCAGCGCCATCAGGCACAGGCTGGCTGCCACGTTGATCATCGGCGAAGTCTGCCCGCCTGCCGGCAGGAATGCGCAGCCGAGCAGCGCGAGGGCGAAAACCCCGCTGAGGGCGCCGACCCATCCATATACGCGCAGGCCCCCTCCGGGCGCCGCCGCCTGGTCCGCGCCGACGACGGGTCTACTCAAGTCCTCGGTTAGCTTGCGGGCGCCCAGGCTGAGCGGGTCGTCGTCGCGGTACCACTTGGCGGAGACAGCGAACACCACCGCCGCAACGCTGGTTTCGGAAAGAATGTTGCGCGCAAGCGCCTGGTCCTTCCAGAGGCCGAGCACCATCAGCGTTATGCCTACGGCCAGCGCAGCCGTGATCGCGGCGATGGCCGACCACCACGGTGTGCGCCGATAGACCAACCCCAAGACGACAGGAACGGAGAACACCATCCCCAACGACAGGTAATTGAGCATGAATTTGAACGCCCCGCCCAGGCGCGGGATGTACAGGGCCATGACCACGGCAAACACGCCGAGCACGACCATGGTGACGTGCACCACGCGCATCTGCTGCCTGTCGGTCGGCTCATGGCCCGCCAGCCGGCGCAGGGGCACGTAGACGTCGTGCGCCACCGTGGCCGTGACCCAGTTGAAGATTCCGTTGGCCGCGCCGAGCGCTGCCGAGAAGATGGCGGCCACGACGATTCCGAGCATGCCGTGCGGCAGCAGCAGGAGCGCGAGGCTCGCGTAGGACGCCTCCTCGGGCACGGCCAGCGCCGGCCAAAGCGCCTGTATATCGGGGAAGATTACGCGGGCCGCCATAACAGGCAGAAACCACAGCAGAGGCGCGACGACCGCCAGCCCGGCGCAGAGCAGCGTCAGCTTTCGAGCGCTTCGCTCGTCGTCCACGCTTTGGAGGCGCTGAATGATCGGCCACGAGACGGAGTAGTTGAGAAACTCGCTGATGCCAAACGCCAGCCAGAAGAGCGGATTGACCGATCCGCCGCGCAGGCTGAAGAAACTCGGCGGCGCCTCGTGCAGCAGGCGCTGAAACCCCGCGGCGATGCCGGCGCCGTGGCCGAGGTGAATGAAGGTCACGAAGAACACGATCACCGACATCACGACCATGATGACGCTCTGCACGGTGCTGGTTAA
>Ga0209415_10016574_pt1 | contig 11828 bp, 10 predicted proteins | sample PeaSoiSIISIP2007_FD_187696 | JGI IMG/M metagenome (GOLD analysis project Ga0209415, IMG submission 187696) | Peat soil microbial communities from Weissenstadt, Germany - SII-SIP-2007 (SPAdes) (version 2) | ecosystem: Environmental > Terrestrial > Soil > Wetlands > Peat | place: Germany... | reverse complement strand
AGCTTCTTGACCTGCTTCTGGGACTTGCCACAGAAGCTGCACTTCACGAGGTCCCCGCCGTCCCCGAACTTCGCCACCGTGTCCCCCTTCGTCCCTGTACGAGCCTACGCCGCGCCGACGGCTTCGGCGGCACCCACGGCGTCACGGGTCGTGATCACCTCGTCGATCAGCCCATATGCCACCGCTTCGTCCGCGGTGATCACGAAATCACGATCGGTGTCACGGGCGATTTTGTCCGGGGCCTGGCCGGTGTCCTCGGAGATCATCGAATTGAGGAGATCGCGCATCCGGATGATCTCCTTGGCCTGGAGCTCGATGTCGCTCGCCTGTCCGGCGGCCCCGCCCCAGGGCTGGTGCAGGAGGATCCTGGCATGGGGCAGGGCGAATCGCTTGCCCCGAGCGCCCGCCGCCAGGAGGACCGCCGCGGCCGAAGCGGCCTGGCCGAAACAGAAGGTCGACACGTCGGGTTTGACGAACTTCATGGTGTCGTAGATCGCAAACAGGGCCGTGATGTCGCCCCCGGGAGAATTGACGTAGAGGTGGATGTCTTTGTCAGGTTCCTCGTACTCGAGGAAGAGCATCTGGGCGCAGATGAGGTTGGCCACCGTGTCGTCGATGGGCGTCCCGAGGATGATGATGCGCTCTTTGAGCAGCCGAGAGTACAGGTCGTAGCCGCGCTCGCCTCGGCTGGTCTGCTCGATCACCGTCGGCACGAGATACCCCTGTGCGTCGCCGCTCGCGCTCACGACTGCGCCTCCTCTGTGGATGATCCCTGAGCCTGCACGTCCTCGCTCCCTTGCTCGCCGAGCTTCACCGCCGCGGTGCCCTCTTCGCCACCGTCGTCTTGACCCGCTCCCCGCTCCGCGACGTCGACGCGCAAGTCGTCTCTCGACAGGGGATTTCCTTCGTCGTCGACCAGGTCAACATGGTCGAACAGCCAGGTCAGTGCCTTCGCCTTCCTCCTGTCGGAGCGTACCGCGGGCAGCCTGCCTGCGCGGTCGAGTCGCCGGCGCAGGTCAGCCGCACTGGTGCCCGCCTGCTGAGCCATCTCCCCGATCGCCTCGTCGAGCTCCTCGTCGGTGACCTGGATGTCCTCGGCGTCGGTCAATGCCCGAAGGGCGAGATCCAAGCGCACGGCACGACCCGCCTCGGCCCGGATCTCGGCGAGGAGGTCGGCCTCCTCGCGGCCCGATGCCCGGAGGAACTGCTCGACGCTCAGTCGGCGGGTCTCGAGGCGGTGGCCGAGATCGTGCAACCGCTCGCGCACTTCTTCGTCGACGAGCGACTCCGGTGGGTCCTCGGCCACCAGGCCGATGAGCGCGTCCACGGTGCGCTCTCGCAACGCGAGCTGTGCTTGGACCACCTTGAGCTGGCGAAGCCGACCCCGGAGATCGTCTCGCAGAGCTTCGAGCGTTTCGAACTCCGAGGCCTCGGACGCCCACTCGTCGGAGGCTTCGGGGAGGACCTTTTCCTTGACGTCCTTCACGAGCACTCGGATCTGGGCCTGCTCCTCGCCGTCCCCGCTGTCTTGTGTCCGCACCGGTGCGGCGAACTGCAAGATGTCGCCCGTCTTGGCGCCGCGCAGCTGCTCGTCCAGACCCTCGATCTCGGCACCGCTTCCTACCTCGTAGAGGTAGTCCTCGACGTGAAGGTCTTCGCCTTTGAGGCGCGATCCATGGAGATCGATCGAGACGTGGTCACCATCGCGCGCCGCACGACCCACAGAGACGAGCTCGCCGGACTGGTCTCGCAGCCGGTCGACCTGGGCCTCCAGTTCCTCGTCGTTGACCTCGATGCTCGGGAGCGTCACCTGTAGGCCGCCGTACCCCGCGATCGAGACCGTGGGTCGGATCTCCACTACGGCGTCGAATGTCACCGGGCCCCCGTCCTCGCCGGACTTGATGTCGATCTCGGGAGCGGCGATGGGATCCAATTCGGTGTCGACCACGGCGCGGGCGTACAGATCAGGTAATGCATCACTCAGGGCCTGTTGACGCAGGGCCGTCGCGCCGCCGAGTCGGGCCTCGAGCACCTGACGCGGCACCTTGCCCGGACGGAACCCGGGAACACGTACCTGCGTGGCGAGCCGCCGAACCGTCGCGTCGAGCGCCTTGTCCACCTCGGACTCGTCGACCTCGACCGACAGGCGGACCCGGTTGCCCTCGACAGGCTCAGCGGTGGCGCGCATAAGGAAGGCAGAGTCTACAAGCCTCGGTGATGCGGCCGTCGCACGCGGGCGCCCGGCCACGGATTGTTGGTGGTTCAGATCATGAATGCCATCGCGTCGAGCACGCGCGATGCGAGCTCGTCGTTGCCCGAGACGTCCACGAGGCCGGCGAGGAGGGCGGCTCTCCCGTCCACACGGCCACAGGTCAGTCGCCAGAACACCTCCACACCCATGTCGAGAGAGGCCGTCGGCTGCTCGGGCAGCCTTGGAACGGACTTGGCGCGACCGTCGCGTACCACGACGTCGATAGAGCGCGCCGACGACCCTTGCAACGTGAACCGCACCGACGATCCCTCAGGCGCCCCGGCCTGCTTGCCCACGATGAAGGGAATCGCCGAGACCAATCGGTCCAACGACAGCTCGGCGGCTGGACCCGAATCATGTCCGGGCCGGCCTGTGGCGACGCGGATGTCCTGCTCGTGAACCCAGCAGTCCATGACCCGGACGCGCATGAATTCTCGGTACGGGACTTCGCCGACCGGACTGGGGGCGATTTCGTCGAAGCGAGATCCGGGCCATGACCGGAGGTCGGCCAATCGACGCGCCGTGACGTCGCGGAACTCTTCGAGAACCTCGCGGCCCGGACGCGAGCGGCGTGGTTCCACCCACGCCTCGTTGCGGGCGCCGATCTCGTTGTCGACGTGAGGAGGCAGTTCGGTGAGCGGTGGTGGGCTCGGATCACCGAGTAGGTCCCGCTCGACACCGATCAGGTGGGACAACACGTCACGCACCGTCCAGCCCGGGCACTCCGAGGGCAGATCCCACTCGGGGTCGCCCAGGTCCCGACCCAACATGTCGATCGCCCCCCACTCCTCCGCCAGGATCGCGATGACCGGCTCCTCGGCTCCGCTCGTCATGGCCATCCTTTCCCCTCGTGCCGGTGCCCCACGACCTGGGCCACGGCCGGGCCGGTGCGCGTTGCCGACCAGTGTGACAACCGGCCGTCGCCCCGGCCAGCGGTCCCACCCGCGCTCGGGGCGGCCCTTGCCCAGCTTGCGAGAACCCGCCCGTCTCGAGCCCTTCACGGACTCCGTGCCTACCATCCGCGTCTGGTGCGGGGACCGGGGATAGCTTCGACCCGATATCTGGCGGGGCGCACAGTGAGGAGAACGAGCGTGGCTTCGTACGAGGGTTACTGTGTGAAATGCCGTGAAAAGCGGCAGTTCGAGGGTCAGGAAGTAGAGCTCGCCAACGGCAGACGGGCTGCTCAGGGTACCTGTCCGACGTGTGGCACCAAGATGAACAGGATCCTGGGCAAAAAGGCGTAACCCTTCGGGGGGTTCGTTGGTCCCGGGCTGCAGCTCTTCTTGAAAGGGTGCGCCCCGGGACCTTGGGCTGTCGATGATCTTCGAGGTCAGACCGGTCCGGCCGCCACGTTCTCGACGGTTCAGGCACGCTTGAGGGCGTCGAGGATCGCCCCCTCGCGAAGCCCCCATTCACTGACCACGAAACGACCGACCCCGAGTTCGGACGCCACCGTGGCGAGAACTGCAGCACCCACGGGAAGCAGGGGAGCCCGGCGGGCCTGCATGCCGGGCAACGCCAGCCGGGCTCGGAGCTCCAGCTTGGCGAGCTGCTGGGCAAGCTCGACGACCTGGAGTGCGGGCAGTTCGACCTGGTTCACTTCACCCGGACCGGCCGACGGTCTGCGCCGGGCTCTGGCTGTGGCCAATCGAGCCAGTGCCCGTACCGTGCCCCCGCTCACGACGGTCCGGTCGCTGACGCCCCGATGCGAGGCAAGGTCACGGGCGATGGGTGCCATGGCCTCGGCCGTACGAGCCCGGAGTGCGACCTGGTCCGCCACCGATAATGGATCACCAGTTCCGAGTTCGCCCCGTAGGCGGGCCGGACCGACTGCTGCGCTCGTCGCCATCACCAGGGCATGGGAGTCCCCGACGGCCGCTTCGAGGCTCCCTCCCCCGAGGTCCATCCCGAGGGACGGACCGGACCCCGTCCACACTCCGGCTCGCTGTCCGATGAAACACAGTCGTGCTTCCTCCTCCCCACCGAGCACGAGCACCTTGGTGCCGACGACCCGCTCCAAACGCTCGACGACCTCGGCGCCGTTCGCCGCGTCACGCAGCGCAGCGGTGGCGAGAGCCACGACAACCTCCGCCCGTGATTCGGCGAGGCCGGCTCGCAGTCGCTTTGCGGCCGCCACCGACGCGGCCACCCGGTCACGGGGGATGCTCCCCCGCTCTCCCACGCTCAAGCCGAGATTGAGCAGCGCTCGCCGGTGCAGCACAGGGGTCAGCGTGTCACCCGACCCCGCCTCACAGACCAGGAGGTGAAAGGAGCTGCTCCCGAGGTCCCACACCGCGGCTCGAACCCCCACCGGGATGAACGTAGTCGGCTCCGCGGACGCGGTCTCAGCCCGGCCAACGCCAGTCGGTGATCAAGGGGGCATCCTCGCCGTGCTCCCGGGTGTAGCGGCGGGCCTCGAGACGAGCGTCGACCATCTCTTGACGAAGAGCCGCCCACGGCACTTCGAGGGCCGGAACCCTGTCGAGCACGTCGATGACGAGGTGGAACCGGTCGAGGTCGTTGAGCATGACCATGTCGAAGGGCGTGGTCGTCGTGCCTTGCTCCTTGAAACCACGGACATGGAGGTTGGCGTGGTTGGTGCGCCGGTAGGTCAAGCGGTGGATGAGCCATGGATACCCGTGGAAGGCGAAGATCACCGGGCGGTCGGCCGTGAAGACGGTGTCGAACTCCGGGTCGGTCATCCCGTGGGGATGCTCGGACGCGGGCTGGAGCCGCATGAGGTCGACAACGTTGACGACCCGGACCCGTAACTCAGGAAGTCGACGACGCAACAAGTCCACGGCCGCCATGGTCTCGAGGGTGGGCACGTCCCCACAGCACGCCATGACAACATCGGGAACCGATCCCGCGTCATTCGACGCGAAGTCCCACACGCCCACCCCCCGGGTGCAGTGCACCAAGGCGTCGTCGGGCGACAGCCAGTCGTGTTGGGGTTGCTTGCCGGCGACGATCACGTTCACGTAGTCGCGGCTCCTCAGGCAGTGGTCAGCCACCGAGAGAAGACAGTTCGCGTCCGGAGGCAGGTACACACGGATCACCGACGCCTGCTTGTTGGCGACAAGATCGATGAACCCCGGGTCCTGGTGGGAGAACCCGTTGTGGTCCTGACGCCAGACGTGGCTCGAGAGCAGATAGTTGAGCGACGCCACCGAGCGTCGCCACGGGATGTCGTGGGCCGACTCGAGCCACTTGGCGTGCTGGTTGAACATGGAGTCGACGATGTGGATGAAGGCCTCGTAGCAATTGAAGAGCCCATGGCGTCCGGTAAGGAGATACCCCTCGAGCCACCCCTGACAGAGGTGCTCCGACAGCACTTCCATGACCCGACCCCCGCGGCCGAGGTGATCGTCTCCCTCGACCGTCAGGGCCGTCCAAGCGCGGTTGGTGACATCGAAGACGTCCTGGAGCCGGTTCGACGCAGTTTCGTCGGGGCCGAAGAGCCGGAAATTCGAGGGGTTCTGCCCGATCACGTCGCGCAGGAATACGCCGAGCACCCGCGTCGCCTCGCTCAACGTGGTGCCCGGGCTCTTGACGTCCACGGTGTACGAGGTCCAATCGGGGAGCTCGAGGTCCTTGAGCAGTGTCCCGCCGTTGGCATGCTGCGATGCGCTCATGCGCAATTCGCCCCGGGGTGCGAGCGCAACGATCTCCGGTACCGGTCGGCCGTCCTCGTCGAAGAGCTCCTCCGGCTTGTAGCTCTGCATCCATTCTTCGAGTTGGATCAGGTGCGCCGGGTTCGTCCGGACCTCTGACAACGGCACCTGGTGCGCCCGCCACGTCCCTTCGACGCGAATTCCGTCGACGAACTTCGGACCTGTCCAGCCTTTGGGAGTTCGCAGGATGATCATGGGCCACGCCGGACGTTCTCGAAACCGTCCCGAGCGGGCCTCGGACCAGATCCGGGTGATCTGGTCGAAGGCGAGGTCGAGGGTGGTTGCCATCCGCTGGTGGACGAGCATCGGGTCCTCGTCCTCGAAACCGCCTTGCACCACCAACGGTTGGTAGCCGTAGCCGGTGAACAGCGCCGACAACTCGTCGTCGGGGATCCGGGCGAGCACGGTGGGGTTGGCGATCTTGTACCCGTTCAGGTGGAGGATGGGGAGCACCGCACCGTCACCGACCGGGTCCAGGAACTTGTTGGCATGCCAGCTCGTCGCCAGGGCACCGGTTTCCGCCTCTCCGTCGCCGACGACGCAGGCCACCACGAGCTCGGGGTTGTCGAAGGCCGCGCCGTAGGCATGGGCGAGCCCGTAACCCAATTCACCCCCCTCGTTGATCGAGCCCGGCGTCTCGGGGGCCGCGTGGCTCGGGATCCCCCCGGGGAACGAGAACTGCCGGAACAACCGGGCCATCCCTTTGGCGTCGCGAGACACATGGGAATACAGCTCGCTGTAGGTGCCCTCGAGCCACGCGTTGGCCACCATCGCCGGACCTCCGTGCCCGGGCCCGCAGACGTACAGGGCATTGGTGGCCCGATGATTGATGACGCGGTTGAGATGGGCATAGACGAAGTTCAGCCCCGGGCTGGTACCCCAATGGCCCAGCAGGCGCGGCTTGATGTGCTCGGGTCGCAACGGCTCCCGGAGCAACGGGTTGGCGAGCAGGTAGATCTGGCCGACGGCCAGGTAATTGGCAGCCCGCCAGTACGCGTGCAGCCTCCCGAGCTCGTCATCGGTTGCCGGGCCGGCGGGCGGAGCCTGCTGCGGCGGGGATGGCTGGGTTACCCGGTCGTGCATGGGCGTTTCCTCCTTGGCATCGTGGGGACGTGCACGTCCTCGTGGTCAACGCCGGTTCGAGCAGTCTGAAGGTCAGTGTCCTCGGGGCCGACGATGCGTTGCTGCTCTCGCTGGATCTCCCCGCGCCCAAGCCCGGAGAGATCGGGGACGCCTTGGAAGAGGCCCTGCGCGGCGCCCCCCCGGTCGACGCCATCGGGCACCGTGTCGTGCACGGGGGGCTCGAATTCACGAGCCCGCTGCTCGTCGAGGAGTCCCTCGACAGCCGGCTGGAGAGTCTCAACGAGCTGGCTCCGCTCCAGAACCCTCCTGCCATTGCCGCCATCCTCAGCCTGCAGTCCTTGTGGCCCGGCGTGCCACAGGTGGCGTGCTTCGACACTGCGTTCCACACGACCATGCCACTCGAGGCCTCAACCTACGCCCTGCCCGAAGCGTGGCGAGCCAAAGGGTTGCGCCGCTTCGGGTTCCATGGCCTGAGCCACGCGTGGGCCAGCCGGCAGGCCGCCGCGATCCTCGGCGTCCCCCTGACCTCCCTGCGACTCGTCACGGCACACCTGGGCTCGGGTGCCTCACTGGCGGCGGTGCAGGGAGGTCGGTCGGTGGACACGACGATGGGCTTCACCCCGCTCGAAGGACTCGTCATGGCCACCCGTTCCGGAAGCGTGGATCCCGGCGTGTTGCTGTGGGTGTTGCGCCATGAGGAGACGACCGTTGATGAGCTGGAAGACGCGTTGGACCGTCATTCGGGCCTTCTGGGGTTGTCGGGGACGTCGGCGGACCTGCGGGCGGTCCTGGGGGCTGCTGACGCCGGTGATGAACGTGCCCAGCTGGCCTTCGGTGTCTACGTGCACAGGCTGCGAGCCCACGTCGCCGCCATGGCTGCCGCCATGGGCGGCCTCGACGGCCTGGTGTTCACGGGGGGTGCGGGTGAGGGTTCGGACCGCCTCCGCCGGGAGACCTGTCGGGATCTCGGGTTCCTGGGCGTCGAACTCGAAGACGGTCCGAACGGGCGAACCGACGACGGGGGGGGTGACCGGGTTATCTCGCGCCAGGGTGCCACGCCCGCGGTGCTCGTGGTCCACGCCAGAGAGGACCTCGAGATCGCCCGGCAGGTTCGGGCCCTTCTGGCGAGTGCTCACTGATCTTCTGGCTGAGTTTCTTGTGCAGATGGTCTCCGCTCGGCGAGCATTGATCGTGCTCGCCTGGGAGGTCGCGTCACCGGGCCCATTGTCCGGCCACCCCCTACGCATGGTGGAACGCCGCCCTCCCCATCCGGGTCCGGGGCAGGTCCGGGTCCAGGTGTCCACCTGCGGCGTATGCCGGACCGATCTCCATGTCACCGAAGGCGATCTCCCGGTCCACCAGCCCAACGTCGTCCCAGGTCACGAGATCGTGGGTGTCGTCGACGAGCTCGGTACCAACAGCTCACGCTTCACCCCGGGCGACCGGATCGGAATCGCGTGGCTGGCCGACACCTGCGGCCGGTGTCGGTTCTGCCGGCGTGGCGACGAGAATTTGTGCACCGAGGCGACGTTCACGGGATGGGACCACGATGGTGGGTACGCCGAGTCGGCACTCGTCGACGAGCGGTACGCGTACCGGATCCCCGACGGTCTGTCCGACGACCAGGCTGCGCCGCTTCTGTGCGCAGGGCTCATCGGGTACCGGTCACTGCGACGAACCGGACTCCGTCCTGGTGGCCGGTTGGGGATCTACGGGTTCGGTGGCTCCGCGCACCTGACCGCACAAGTGGCCTTGCACGAGGGCGCCGAGATCCATGTCATGACCCGGTCCGAGGACGCCCGACAGCTGGCGCTCGACCTCGGGGCAGCGTCAGCAGGACCAGTCGACTCTCAACCCCCGGTGCCGCTCGACGCAGCCATCGTCTTCGCGCCGGCAGGAGAGCTCGTGCCCGTGGCGTTGGCGGCACTCGACCGGGGCGGCGTCGTGGTGATCGCCGGGATCCATCTGACAGACATCCCTCGGCTTCGGTACCAGGACCATCTCTTCAACGAGCGCGAGATCCGAAGCGTCACTGCCAACACCCGACGCGACGGGGAGGAATTCCTGCAGTTGGCAACCCGGATGGGGGTGACGGCGACCACGACCGCGTACCCACTGGACCGTGCCGACCGGGCGCTGGCGGATCTGGCCGGCGACCGGCTCACGGGCGCGGCCGTCCTGCACGTACGGGGCGCGACGTGAATCAGGGGACCAAGAGGACCCGACCGAACGCCTTGCGACTCTCGATGTAGCTGTGTGCCTGCGCCGCCTCGGACAGGGGGAAGCGGCGATCGATGACAACCTTGAGAGAGCCCTCTGCGACGTCGTTGAGGTGACGGGCGATCATGGCATGGGGGCGAGGGGTCAGGAACAACTCGGCGCCGAGGAAGTACCCCGTCAGGCTCTGGTTGTTCGGGCGCAGGGTCGACACGTCGAGCGGTTCCCCCCCGGCGCGACCGGCGTCCCCGACCGTCACGCACCGGCCACGGTAAGCCAGGCACCGCAGACTTCCCTGGAGGGTCGGCCCGCCGACCGAGTCGACGATGACGTCGACCCCCCGACCACCGGTGAGCTCGCGCACCCGCTCGACGAAATCCGAGGTGGCGTAGTTGATCCCCTCGTCCAGACCGAGTGCGGCAAGCCGGGAGAGCTTCTCGTCAGAGGAGGCGGTCGCCAGCACCCGAGCTCGGGCCCGCTTGGCCAACTGGATCGCCGCGATGCCGACACCGCTGCCTCCGGCGTGCACCAGTACCGACTCACCGGCTCGGAGGTGTCCGAACTCGAAGAGGCAATCGTCGGCCGTGCCGAAGGCCACAGGGACACAAGCGGCGTCCTCTGTAGGGAGTCCCGGCGGGATCGACCAGCAGAACGGCACGGGAACGGCTCGAAGCTCAGCGTGTGAACCGTCGAGTCCGACGGTGACCACACGATCGCCCACAGAGAAGCCGTCCACGTCGTCACCGACTTCGACGACGACCCCGGCACACTGGTAGCCCACGACATGGGGCACCGAGCCGAGCTCACCCCCGGCACGAGCCAGGGTGTCACCCCCCTCGATGCTTATTGCCTCGACGCGCACAAGAAGGTCCTGTGCTGCGGGCACCGGATCCGGGACGTCCTCGTAGCGAAAGACCTCGGGCCCACCGGTCTCGTAGTAGACGGCGGCCTTCATCGGTCGCGTCCGACGCGGTTCACGCCGCTCTCCGTGCGGCGTCGATGCACGACCGCATCAGTCGGAAGCTCCGGGTATCGCCCGTGGTACCGATGTCCATCCGGTTCATCACGTATCCCATGCCCAGCTGGAGGTCCGGATCGGCCCATCCGGCCGATCCACCCATTCCGAAGTGCCCGAAGGCGCTCGGTCCCCCGAGCTCGGCCAGGCCGATGATGCCCCTGTTGACGTTGAACCCGAGGCCCCATTGGATGTCGAATTCCATGAGAACCTTGTCGGGACCCTCGGTCTCCTGCCGGATGGCTCGCCCCACCTGCTCGGGGGAGAGAATGCGGAAGGGCGCACCGGACGTGGTCTTCGTGTCGTCTACGCACGCCCCGTACAGAAGAGCGAGCGACCGCGCGTCACAGATGCCGTTGGCGGCCGGGATCTCCGCCTGATGCAACCGGGGAGTGTGCCACACGTCTTCGTCTGTGAAGGCTCCGCCGGGCGCCATCAGCGCCTTGAACAGCGGGCCATCGGGAGTGAAGTAGGTCTTGGCCAGCTCGGCCAACTCGGCCAGGTCCGGTCCGACCTGGGGCCCATCCCCGCCCAGGTCACTTGCCACCGCCGGGCGCGGTGCCCTGAGGCCCTCGATGAAGGACACGAGGCGCGCCACGCGAGGTTCTTCCGACTCAGGGAGCCCGATGAAGAAATCGGCACCGAGGGGTTCGGCGATCTCGGTACGCAGGTAGGCGCCGATGCTCATCCCGGTGACCCGGCGTACCACTTCGCCTACCAACCAGCCGTACGTGGTGGCGTGATAGCCGTGGCCTGAGCCCGGGGGCCAAGCCGGGGCCTGGCGCTCCAAGGCCTCGATGACCGGATCCCAGCGGAGCATGTCGTCGAACGACATCGTCCCGTCAACCCATGCGAGACCGGCCCGATGCGAAAGGAGGTCGGCGACGGTGATCTGCTCCTTGCCGGCCTGAGCGAACTCCGGCCAGTAGGTCACGACCGGAGCGTCGACGTCGATGAGACCCTGTTGCGCCAGTCGGTTGGCGCACATGGCGACCACACCTTTGGTGGTGGAGTACACGAGGACCAGCGTGTCCTCGGCCCAAGGACGCTCGGTCCTGGCGTCGGCAATGCCCCCCCAGAGGTCGACCACCTTGGTGCCGCGGTGGTATGCACCGAAAGCTGCCCCGACCTCGACGCCGGCGTCGAAGTTGGCCTGGAACACGTCGCGAACGGATTCGAAGCCCGGGGCCACCCATCCGTCTATTTTCGTCACGCGTCTCCCCCCGGTGGCTTCAGGCGATGATGTCGATCGCGCTCGAGGTTATGGCCTCTGCATCGAGGTGTGCATCTCGGGTCCGAGAAGCGATTGGTCCAGGCGATTGGGATGGCGCAGGGTTCGCACCCCGACGAGCTTCTTGAGGAGATATGGAGGGGTCGGTGCTACAAGAACCCCCGGCCCTGGCCCACCCCGATCATCTTCTGACGGTCCGAAGAATCGGCTATTGCTTCAAGCTCGACGTCCCGCGGAGCGCGAGGCTGGCCATTACTCCTTTGCCCCGGGCTTCGCTCATCATTCAGAATCGAACCTGAATCCGACCCCTCGAACGGTGATCAGATGCCTGGGCTGCGAGGGATCAGACTCGATCTT
>Ga0209415_10016573_pt1 | contig 11828 bp, 9 predicted proteins | sample PeaSoiSIISIP2007_FD_187696 | JGI IMG/M metagenome (GOLD analysis project Ga0209415, IMG submission 187696) | Peat soil microbial communities from Weissenstadt, Germany - SII-SIP-2007 (SPAdes) (version 2) | ecosystem: Environmental > Terrestrial > Soil > Wetlands > Peat | place: Germany... | reverse complement strand
GACGAGCGCGGAGCTGGAAGCGGGCTACGCGGTGACTTTGCTGGGCCGGGCGGCGCGGGAAGCGGGGAAGGCGGCGAGCGCTGCGGTGCCCTGGTGGCAGAAGCGACGAATGAAACCTCTTTGCTGGCCACCAGGATCCCCCTGGGATGGTATGCTGAATTCAGGGGTAATTTTCGATATACTGGATGCCATATGTCATTTGACCCGATACATCCCCACGCCCTATCGCTTTTACCGCCAGAAACAGACATAACGAATAAGGATTTCTCCGACCTTCTCATGAAGGCACGGACGGCCCTGGCGGAACTCAAGGGCTCTTGCCGGTTCCACCCGAACCCCATGCTGCTGCTCTCTCCCGCAATCATGAAAGAGGCGGTCGCCAGTTCGAACATCGAGAACATCAACACCACGATCATAGAAGCCTTACAAGAGCAGCTTTTTCCGGAATCTGAGCAAAGGAAGCCGGACAAAGAGGTCCTCCACTACCGGGACGCGATTCTATGGGGTTCAGAAAATCTAAAGAGCACACCCATCTCGACCCGGCTGATTCTCGGAATCCAGCACACTCTTCTTCCGGACAAGCCGGCGGGTTATCGGCAGCAGCAGAATCGTATCGCCAACGATGCAACCGGCGAGGTGCTCTACACTCCCCCATCTGCCGCTGAAATACCGCGCCTGATGGGCAACTGGGAAAACTTCGTCAATGCCAAGTCTGAGCTTGACCCCTTAATCAAGTGCGCCATGGCTCATTATCAGTTCGAGGCGATACATCCTTTCGGAGACGGCAACGGCCGCACGGGCAGGATTCTCATGGTGCTGCAAATGGTCCACGACGAGATCTTGCCACTCCCGATCCTCTACGTCAGCGGCTACATCAACGAACGCCGCTCAGAATACTACCGGTTGCTCCGCACCGTAACGACTTCGGGTGATTGGCGGGAGTTCCTGACCTTCATGCTGACCGGCTTCGCCCACCAGGCGGAAGAAACAACGGCGATCCTGGGAAAAATCGGAGAGCTCTATACAGAACTGCGTCAGGAACTTAAGAAAAATCACAAACCCATCTACTCCGCAGACTTGGTGCAGGCCCTTTTCGCCTATCCGATCATCATTCCGGCTCGCCTCGCCGAAAAACTGGACGTTCACTTCATGACGGCGAGCAAATATCTACAGCGCCTCGGGAAAGCCGGGATTCTCAGAGAGCAACGTCTCGGCAAGTACCACCTCTTCATCAACCACAAACTCCTGGAAATCATGGAGAAGTGAGCGGGATGGTGGTGTCCATCCTGGTGTCCATCGACCAGCCCTGAACATCGAAAACCGTCAATCCTGGTCAAAGATACAGGGCTGGTTTCTCGACGAGGATCAAAGAGGATCAAGAACCGTCTGAGAGTGGGCGGTCGTTTTCAAGACCGCTGCCTTCAACCGCTCGGCCACCTCTCCTGAAATCGGGACGTCAGTCCAGCACGCCCAGCTGGGCGAGGGCTGACAGCGCCGCGAAGCGCACGGCGTCGACCTGATCGACGCGCAGGCGCTTGAGGGCGGCCTCGGCGCGCGAGCCGCCGAGGAGGCCCAGGTTGCGCGCCGCCGCGGCGCGCAAGGCCGGATCCTCGAAATTCGACAGCGCGAGCAGCGGGGCGAGGGCGCGCGGATTTCCGGACTTGCCCAGCGCGTCCGCGGCCAGGATCGGGTAGACCGGATCGTCCTTGCGCATGAGCGCGTCGAGGTGCTTGAGGCCGGAGTCCTTGTCGAGCTTGACCAGGTAGTAGGCCGCGATCAGGCCCGCCTTCTCCTCGCCGGGATCGCTCTTGAGCGCCTCCTCGAGGCGCGGGATCATCCCGTCGTCGCCGAGGCGGTGGAGGGCGTAGGCGGCCTCGATGTCGACGAACTTGTCGGGGCTGTCCAGCGCCGCGCGGATCATCGTCGCGGCGCGCTTGTCCCCGATGTCGGCCAGCGCCTCGAAGACGCCCTGGGTCACGTCGGGGCCCGCCGAGGCGACCTGCTCGAGCGCGGGCACCGCCTCCTTGACGCGAAGCCGGCCGAGGCCGCGCGCCGCCTCGGCCGCCGCGCGGCCGTCCTTGTCGGCGATCACGCTCTCGAGCATGCGCACCGCGGCCTCGCCGCCGCAGCTTCCGGCCGCGCGCAGGATCGACAGACGCAGGGTCTCGAGCGAGGACGGCAGCTCGCCGTACTCGAGGGCGCTCGAGCGCAGGTAGTCGTCGGCGCCGGCCAGCTCCTTGCTCGCGCGCGCGTCGCCGGCCAGCCCGAGAGCGTCGGCAACGGCGGCCATCTCGCGCGGGCTCGCGTGCCTCACGTCGAAGGCCAGCAGGAGCGCGTCGACGGCGGCCTTCTTCCGCGTCCGCCCGAGGGCGATCGCGTAGCGGATGCGGTCGTCGCCCGACGCGGCGCCGAAGCGCGCGACGAGCTCCTTGACGCCGGGGGAGGCGGCGGCGGCAGACGAAAAAACCGCGCAGGCGGCGAGAGCCGCCAGCGCTCGACCGATCTTCACCCGCCAAGCATAGCCCGAGCGGGGCGAATTGTCCAGCCCGGCGCGAAACCACCCGCGCCTTGCGCGCGAGGCGCCTTCCTCTTATACTCGGGGGCGGACCCGCCGTCGGCGGCCGGGCCCCGGATTTGATAGCTTAACGCGATGACCACGCGCGAAAACCAGCGTCTGGAGCTGCTCTTCGAGATGGGCCGCCTTCTGGCCTCCAAGCTCGAGCTCGAGGACCTGCTCCGCACCGTGCTGGAGCTGGCCGCTCAGATCGTCGACGCGGAGACCGGCTCGCTCTTGATGCTCGACGAGGCCGCGCAGGAGCTGTACTTCGACGTGGCTCTCGGCCTCGGCCCCGACGCGGCGAAGGTGCGCCTCAAGGTCGGCCAGGGCATCGCGGGCGCGATCGCCAAGTCGCGCCGCGCCGAGATCATCAACGACGTGCGCGCCGATTCGCGCTGGTCGCCGAAGATGGACGAGCAGACCGGCTTCGTCACGCGCTCCATCCTGGCCGCGCCGATCGTGCTCAAGGGCCGGCTACTCGGGGTCGTCGAGGCGATCAACAAGCGCGGCGGGGCCTTCGACGAGGAGGACCGCGGCGCTTTCGAGGCCTTCGCCTCGCAGGCCGCCGTCGCGATCGACAATGCCCGCCTCTTCGCCTCGCTGCGCGAGGAGCGCTTCAAGCTGGAGACCGTCTTCGCGCAGATGCAGGACGGCGTGGTGCTCACCGACGCGGCCGGCAAGGTCCTGCTGTCCAACCTCTCCGCGATGCGCCTGCTCGGCGACGTCCCCACGGACCTCTCGCAGGGCCTCGGCGAGACGCTGAGCCTGACGCCCGCGATGAAGATCCTGCTCGCGGGCGAGAAGGACCAGGAGACCTTCTCGGCCATCCGCCGCGAGCCGACCTTGTTCGCGCTCGCGGGGCACGCGACGCGCGCCCCGCTCAAGGGCGGCGACGGCCGTCTCTTCGTCTTCCGCGACAACACCGAGGGCTGGCGCCAGGAGATGATCAAGCGCTCGTTCCTGTCGCTCGTCTCGCACAAGCTCAAGACCCCGCTCGCCGTCGTGATCGGCTTCTCCGATCTCCTGCTCGCCGACCTGGACCCGGCGACCGCCGACCCGAGCAAGTACAAGCCGATGAAGAGCATCAACGAGCAGTCGCACAAGGTCGGCGGCCTGCTCGAGAAGGTCCTGCGCTACGTCGCCATCGACGACCCCGACGCGAAGCTCGCGCGCGAGGACGTGAAGCTCGACGAGGCCGTCGCGGCGGCCGTCGCGGGCCTGCAGGCGCGGCTGGACGAGCGCGGCGCGAAGGTCGAGAGCGCGCCCACGGGCCTGAGCGTGAGCGCCGACCGGCTCCTGCTCGTCGAGTCGCTGAAGAACCTGCTCGAGAACGCCGTGAAGTTCGACCCCAAGCCCGCTCCGGTCGTGACCGTGAGCGCGGCCGCGGCCGACGGCTTCGTCGAGATCCGCGTGGCGGACCGCGGGCCCGGCATCCCTCCCGAGCAGCGCGAGACCGTCTTCACGCGCTTCCATCAGATCGAGAAGGACTTCACCGGCCAGCAGGACGGCATGGGCCTCGGCCTCGCCTACGTGCGCCGCGTGGCCGAGCTCCACGGCGGAAGCGCGCGTCTCGACTCCGCGCTCGGCTCCGGCACGACGGTCGCCGTGCGCCTGCCCGCGCGGAGACCTTCGTGAGCCGAGACGCGGCCCCGGCCGAGGCCTACGGCGCCGCGATCTCCGGCGCCGACTACGGCGAGGCCTACCTCGAAGAGACCTCCTGGAACTCCGCGCGCTTGGAGGACGGCAAGGTCGTCGATGTCGGCGCGGGCTCCGACCGCGGGCTCGGCCTGCGCCTGCTCCGCCGCGCCGGCGCGGGCCTGGAGACTTTTTTCGCGAGCGGCCCGGAGACCGGCCCCGACGCCGCGTCGCGCCTGCGCGCCGAGCTGGGCCTGGCGCCGGGCGCCGCGCCGCGCTTCGACGCGCCGCAGGCCCGGCGCGCCGGCGCGCGCGTCGATCCGGCGACGGTTTCTTTGGAGCGCAAAGTCGACGTCCTGCGGCGCCTCGACCGCGCGGTGCGCGCCGAGTTCCCGCACGTCCGCCAGGTCACGGTCTCGTACGGCGACCGCGTCAAGCGCACGCGCGTGATCCACAGCGGCGGCGGCGACGTGCGCCAGGAGCTGGTCGCGACGCTCGTGCGCGTGTCCGTCGTCGCGGAGGAGGACGGGCGCCTGCAGACCGGGCTCGAGACGGTCGGCGGCCAGCGCGGCTTCGAGATCACGCAGGACGGCGAGTGCCTGGCGGCGGCGCGCCGCGCGGCGTCGCGCGCGCTCGCGAAGCTGGCCGCGCCGAAGGCGCGCGCGGGCGAGATGCCGGTCGTGCTCTCGAGCACCGCCGGCGGCACGTTCATCCACGAGGCGATCGGCCACTCGCTGGAGGCCGACGCCGTGCAGGAGGGCAGCTCGCCCGCCTACCGCGGCGCGATCGGCCGCACGATCGCGCCCGAGACGATCACCGTCGTCGACGACCCGACGCTCCCGTTCCAGCGCGGCTCCTTCTTCTTCGACGACGAGGGCGTGGCCGCCGCTCCGGCCGTCCTCGTCGAGCGCGGCGTGCTGCGCGGCTTCCTCCACGACCGCGCGAGCGCCCTGCGCGAGGACCGCGCGCCGACCGGCCACGGCCGCCGCGAGTCGTTCTCCGAGCGCCCGCTGCCGCGCATGTCGAACCTCTACGTCGCGCCGGGCCGCGACGATCCCGCCGCGATCGTGCGCTCGCTCGAGCGCGGCCTGCTCGTCACGCGCATGGGCGGCGGGCAGGTCAACACCGCGACCGGCGAGTTCGTGTTCGAGGTCGACGAGGGCTTTTGGGTCGAGGGCGGCAAGGTCCGCCGCCTCGTGCGCGACGCGAACCTGCTCGGCATAGGACCCGAGATTCTCCGTTCCATATCGCGCGTGGGCTGGGACATCGGCTGGGGCATCGGGACGTGCGGCAAGGAAGGCCAGAGCGTGCCGGTCAGCGACGGCCAGCCGACCTTGCTCCTGCCGAAGGTCGTCGTCGGAGGAACCCATGACGAATAGGACGAAGGCCGCGCTCGCGGCGGCGCTCGCGGCGGCCGCGCTGGCCGCCTGCGCGCACCCGCGCCCGGCGGCGGAGGTGGCGATGATGCAGGCTCAGGAATGGAAGGGCGCGCACGGCGGACCGCTGGACGCCGGCACGGCCGTGGCGACCGACGCCGCCTCGTGGAACTCGCTCTGGCGGAAGATCGGCCAGGCGCCGCCGGACCTGGACCTCGCGAAGTTCGTCGGCGTGGCCGTCTACCTCGGCCGCCGGCCGACCGGCGGCTGGAAGGCGAGCCTCGCGGCCGCCGAGCGCGGCGACGACCTCGTCGTGCGCTGGCGCGTGGTGAAGCCCGGCGGCTTCGTCACGCAGGCGCTGACCGAGCCGTGGGCGGTTTCGGCCTTTCCGCGCCCGAAGGGCCGCGTGATCCTGGAGGCGGCGCCCGAGTGAGCTTCGCGCCGCTCGTCTTGACGCTCGGACTCCTCGCCGCGCCGGCGTCCGCGCAGAGCACGCCGGCGAGCACGGCCGTCGACTCGGAGGACGCGACCCTCAATCAGGTGCGCAGGCGCCTCGGCGAGGATCCGGCGTTCGCGGACATGGTCGCCAAGCGCATCGACCGCTCGCAGCTCGCGGCGCTCATCGCGCCGAACGCCTCGGGCGACGACCGCGTCAAGGCGCTCGAGGACTGGATGAAGTCGGACCCGGAGTCCGCCTCGCGCATCGCGCTCGGCCTCTTCGGCGACGACGCGAGCGGCAAGACCGCGTTCGAGGACGGCCTCCTGCGCCAGACGCGGCTGTCCGTCGTGGACAACACGAAGAACAACAAGGGCGTGCTCGGCCGCCTGCGCGACACGGCGAAGGACTCGAAGCTGCTCAAGAACCAGGCGGACCAGCTCTCCGACGACGAGAAGCGCGAGATCACGCGGACCCTGTTCGAGGGCCAGGGCTCGCAGGCCGGCACGGTGCTGGGCCAGGGGGAGACGGGCCGCGGCGGCCCCGCCGACTCGATCCCGGGCTCGGCCGGGTCCGGCGCCGCCGCGACCTCGTTCTCGGGGATCTACGACCGGCTCAGCGCCGCGAACATCCACGGCTACTCGCCCCAGCTCCTCGTCCTGCAGAACGGCCTCAACGCGCGCCGCCCGCCGGGCGCGCCCCTGCTCATCGAGACCGGCAAGCTCGACTACGCGACGCTCGCCTATCCCGCCTACGGCATCGAGTACGACGTCAAAAATCTCGAGGCGCGGCTGAGCCGCGACCGCATCCTCGCCCTCGCCCGCCTCGCCGGAGTCGCGCTCACCGCGCGCGACTTAAAGAACCCGAACATCGAGGCGGAGCTGAGCGCGAAGCTCCCGGGCGGCGGCGCGCTGTCTCCCCGCTTCGCGCGCCGCGCCGAGCTCGGCGCGAAGGCGCGCGCCGCGCTCGAGGCCTTCCTCGCCGCGGCGGCGCCGGCCAAGAACCCCGCGCTGATCTCGAAGGAGCTCCTGCTGACGCTGGACGCGAAGCGCCGCGACGCCGCGCGCTGGATCACGGCCGCGGCGCTGGAGGACGACCTGTCGCGCGCCGACGAGCTCGACGGCTTCCTCACGCCGGAGCTCCTCGCGGCCATCGACGCCGCTCCCGCGGCCGCCGACGCGCGCGCCTCGTACAAGGACCGCGGCCGCGGGCTGCAGTCGCGCCTGGCCGGCGCGCGCGCGGACGCGCAGAAGGCCGAGGACCTCCTCGTCGCCGACACCTGGGCCTCGGCGCTGGCCGAGGTCGACCGCCTGAGCGCCTCCGAGCGCGCCGCGCGCCGCGCGCTCGAGCGCGACATCCCGGTCTACTCGCGCGTCCCGTACCGCTTCGAGACGCCGCTCACCGTCCCGCGCTGGCGCCTGTGGCTCGACGACTTCATGACGCGCTGGCTCCCGTCGACCGGCTACGCGCGCGCCATCCTCGACCGCCGCGCGCGCCAAGCGCGCTGGCTCGCCGTGTTCCTGCAGATCGCGGCCGGCGACCTCGACGGCGCGGCGTCCGCCTTCGCCGGCCTCGAGCCCGCGCCGGCGCGCTGACGCGGAACAAAACGCGGGGTCGGCGCGTATATCCTGGGCGTCGTCCTCGCCTTGCGGCCGTCGAGAGCGGCTGTTACACTCGAACCATGAGGATACGCGGGGAGAAAAAATCCGTGGGACACATCTACGTCACCGTCGCGCTGCGCGCCTCGCCGTCGTCGAAGAAAAAATACCGCTCCGAGTTCCTCGTCGACACCGGAGCGACGGACAGCCTGGCGCCCGCCTCGAAGCTGCGCGCCGCCGGCATCAAGCCCGTCGGAAAGGTCGTCTACGAATTGGCCGACGGCACGCCGAAGGCGCTCGAATTCGGCACCGCTGTCATCGAGTTCATGGGCGAGATCACCGCCGGCCGCGTCATCTTCGGCCCCGAGGGCGTCGCGCCGATCCTCGGCGTGACCGCGCTCGAATCGACGGGCGTGGTGCTGAATCCGAAGGACCGCTCCCTCAAGCGCCTGCCCGCGATCCCGCTCAAGCCGTCGCGTCTCGTCGCGCCGCTCAATCCCGACCAAAAAGGTCGACTGACGCTGGCGTCACCATTTTCTTCCGCGACGAGCGCCGGAGTCCCGGGCTAGGCCCGGCGGCTCAGGCGCCGGGACGCAGCGCCGGGATCAGCGACTTGATGCGCGGCAGGGCTTCCTCGGCGGCGCGCTCGCCGGCGGAGATGATCTCCTTGGCGCGGTTGAGCTCGGTCCACGAGAAGCCCTTGAGGTCCGGGTGCAGGACGACGTCGGCGATCTCGAGACGCGACTGCGAGACCTCGTACTCCATCGTGTAGATCATCTGGAAGAAGACGTCGAACAGGTTCGGCGCCTTGAGCAAGCCCGGGACGACGTCGCGCAAGGTCTGCATGTTGACGGGCCGGTCGAGCAGGGGCTTCTCGGCGGCGGCGGGGTTGCCGTGGTGGCGCGGGCGCTCGCCGGCGGGCATGGTGAGGTTCACCGCGATCAAGGTGTCGGCGCCGAGGTCCGCGAGCACGCGCGTGGGGACGGGATTGACCAGGCCGCCGTCGACGAGGTAGCGGCCGTTGAGGTGCGCGGGCGCGTAGATGATGGGCAGGCCGGAGCTGGCGCGCACGGCCTCGGCGACGCGGCCGGTCTTCAGCACGACCTCCTGGCCGGTCTCGATGTCGGCGGCGACGCAGGCGAACGGGATCTCCATGTCGGAGAACTCCCGCGAGCCGAAGTAGGAGCGCAGGAAGCGGAGGAGCGTCTCGCCGGCGAAGAAGCCGGAGCGCGGGAGGGTGAGGTCCCAGAACAGATTCTCGTAGACCCAGGCCTTGTCGATCTTCAGGGCCATCTGCTCGATCTCTTCCGGCTCGTAGCCCGCCGCGTAGCAGCCCGCGATGACCGACCCCATCGACGTCCCCGCGATCACGTCGATGGGCACGCCCTCGCGCTTGAAGACCTTGAGCACGCCGATCGCCGCGTGGCCGAGGGCCGCCCCGCTGCCGAGCGCCAAGCCCACGCGCACGCCGCCGAGGCGCCGCGCCAGCCGCGCGACCGCCGCCGCGGCCTTCGCCTGCTCGCCCTCGCCCCACGGGATCAGCGCGCGCTCGGCGCCGATGAGCAGCGGCGCGTCCTCGGGCTCCAGGTCGCCCAGCCACAGCCGCAGGATGCGCGCCGGCTCCGGCGCGAGGGCCGGCACCTCGGCCTCCATCTGCCGGAACTGCGGGCGCATCGTGTCGCAGCCGACCATCAGCACGCGGTCGGCCTCGGTGAGCGCCGCGCGCTCCACGTCGCCGCGCTCGACGCCGCCGAGGCAGACGAGCGTGAAATCCTGGCCGGCGCGCAGCGCGTTCAGGAACAGGTACAGCGAGCCGAACAATCTTCCGCCGAGCGCCGCCGGCGAGACCGAGAGCACGCGCAGTCCGCTCGCGTGCTCCTGCGCCAGCGCCGTGAGCGCGGCCGGATCGCGGAAGTTCGCCGCGCGCAGCTCGGGCTCGCCGACGACGGCGGGCGCCAGCCCGCCCGCGCGCGCGACCGAGCCGGTCTCCGACGTGAGATCGACGAGCAGGACGCGCTTGCGCGTCTGGCGCGCCAGCTCCGCGCCGAGCATCCAGGCGAACGCCGCGCGGTCCGGCGGCGGCACCGCCGGGTCCAGCACCACGAGGCGCGCGTCGGAGCCGGGGCGCGCCTGAGGCGCGCCTTGGAGGACCAAGCGGTGCGCGAGCGTGCGCGAGAGTCCGAGCAGGACCGTCGGCTGCTCGCGCAGGATCTCCTCGAAGTCCGTGCGCGGCAGCTTGAGTATCTCGCTCGTCGCGTCCAGCTTCACCGTCGACGTGCGCGGGATTCCGGTCAGCAAGCCCGTCTCGCCCGCCACGTCGCCGCGCCCCAGGAACGCCACCACCTTCTGCTCGCCGTCGAGCGTGCGGATGCGCCGCGCCTGACCCGAGACGATCAGATACATCGCGTCCGGATCGTCGCCCTCGCGGAACAAAGTCGCGCCCTTCGGCAGCGACAGCGGCTGAAGCCGTCCCGCGATCTTCCCCAAGTCCTCCGGAGACAGCCCCGCGAAGAGCGGGATGCGCTTGAGGAACGGCTCCCAGGACGGGATCTCCTCGGGCTTCAAGATCCCTTCGCCGCGACGCCGCGTTCCACGGCGCAGGCGAGCAGCCCGATGATCGTCTTCGAGTCCTTGATCTCGCCGTTCAGCGCCATCCTCACGGCCTTCTTGAACGGCACCGTGACGCAGTGAAGGAACTCGTCGTCGTCCGTCTTCATCTCGCCCGCCTTCAATCCCGTCGCGACGTAGAGATGCAGAATCTCGTTGGCGAACGCCGGCGTCGGCCAGTACCGAAGGAGCGGCCGCATCTTGCGCGCCGTGTAGCCCGTCTCCTCGCGCAGCTCGCGCTTCACGCAGGACAGCGCCGACTCGCCCTTGTCCAGCTTCCCTGCCGGCATCTCCAGCGTCACCTCGCCCACCGGATGCCGGTACTGCCGCACCATCACCACCGTGTCCCTGTCGACGAACGGCAGAACGCCCACCGCCCCCGGATGATCCAGATACTCGCGCGTCGCCTTCTTTCCGTTCGGCAGCCTTACCGTGTCCACCCGAAAATCCACCGCCCGTCCGCGCCAGATCGTTTTCTTGCCGACGAACCTCTCGATCAGTCCCGCGTCGCGGCGATTCATCGGCGGATTATAACAAACGTCAAGAGCGGCCACGCCTCGACATCAAGCCGAGTCTGGCGAAGCCCCGGTTTTCCCTCTACAATTCAAAGAACTTGTGGAGAAGCTATGGCATTCGTTGATACGTGGAATTGCATTCAGACAAACATTCCTCGAGGAACTGCAATCTCTAACTGGACTGCGGCAAATGGATCGCTCGGGGACAGTTTCACAGTGACCGCGGTTGCTCCCGCTCATGTCCAAGTGGATACACCAGGAGCACGAAGTGTCCAGTCAATTCCGAAAGACCACTTTGAAATAGTCTATGGTGCATGGGGTACTTATTCTTCTGGGAGTCTGCCTCGTCACAAAGTTCGAGATATGACCCGGTTCTCAAAATACATCATAAGTATCTTTCATTGGATTGAATCCCAAAATGGGGGGCAGTTACCGTGAAATCGGACGTCGCGGTCGGCTTAGCAGTTGAGCAACCTGAAATCACGGACCAAATTTTCATGGCTCATGTCGAAGCACTCCGACCAAAACTGGAGGCATTGCTTACGATGCCCCCTGTAAAACCATTTTCGATGCCACGTACAATGCCTAAAGCCGGGATATATGTTCTCTCGGAAGCCGGTCACAATCTGTATGTTGGACGCAGCAACAATATTCGTGCCCGCATACACGAACATTCGCGACCAAGCTCCGACCATAAGAAGGCCGCCTTCGCGTTACAAATTGCTCGAAAAATCACCGGGAACATTCGGGCAACTTATAAGAAAGGCTCGGGCTCGCGGTCTGGATTAATTAAGAACGGAGCGTTCCTAAGAGAATTTGTTACCGCAAAAGCCCGTATCAGACAAATGGATTTGAGATACGTCGAAGAGAGTGACCCAGTGCGTCAGACACTCTTAGAAGTGTATATCGCCGTTGTTCTAAAGACACCGTACAACGACTTCAATAACCACTGAAAACTGGAATGCGGGGCCGCTTTATCCAACGGAGAAATCCCATCTTCAATCATTGGGAAGGGTCGCGAATGAAACCGACCTTTCCCCCAACGTTGGGCCGTTGTTAAGTTGAGTTCTTAACGAACCTGCGTTCCGTAAGCCGTTGTGCCGT